>JADMIO011683307.1_pt1 | contig 43710 bp, 32 predicted proteins | sample 8958161 | NCBI WGS metagenome assembly JADMIO01 (sample SAMN16585339, study PRJNA669376) | soil metagenome | isolation source: Crop rotation soil | place: USA: Cullars Rotation, Alabama | collected 2011
TTTCATTATGGTGAAAGTTGGAACCTCTTACGTGCCGATCAGATTAAAACGAAAGGCCCAGTCTTTCGACTGAGCCTTTCGTTTTATTTGACCATGTTGGTATGATTTAAATTAATACGACTCACTATAGGGTCAGTGCGGCCGCGACTTCAAGTCACGTGAATTCCAAGCTTCGGATCCCACTGTGCTGGAAAGGGACGGAAGCCATAGAGCTGAAGCTCGTTGAGGACGTGATCGGTCGGGGATGAGCTATGAGGCGGCTCGAATTCGGTGTCGTCGTGGTCGGTCGTCATGGTGAGGCCCTTTGCCAGATCGGCCGCGCCCATCGCGGCCTTCGTGGCGATCACCAGACGGCGGGCGGGAACGGACCTGCACCCGGAGCGAAGCGGAGGGCCGGAGCGCCAGCGGAGGATGGCGAAAAGCCCGGCTATTTTGGTTCGCGCTGCAAAGGCCCGAAGGGCCGGCGGAAAATAGCCGGGCGCAGCCATTGCCGGGCCGGGCCGCCTGCCGTCCGATCGCCCTCTAGAAGGCCAGGGGTGCGACTCTGTCCGGCATCGTGGGCCAAGCCCGACAGACCACGACGACATCGACGGGCCGACGTTCACCCCGTCTCGGCCGTCGCCCAGAGCAGGAAGCGGACGACGTCCTGCGGCGCGAGCTGGGTGCGCAGGGCCGCCCGAAGCTCGTCGATGCCGAAGGTGCGCAGATCCTCGTTGAAGTCGCCGAGCCTGGGCGACCATGCGATCGCTTCGATGCCGGCGGCATCGGCCCGCTCGGTCAGAGCCGTCACCGCCGCGTCGCCGGCCGCATCGGCGTCGCGGGCGATGTAGAGCCGGCGCAGTGTCAGCGGGAGCAGCATGGCGGCGAGGTGGTTGGCAGACAGCGCTGCGGCCATCGGCAAGCTCGGCAGCACGCAGCGCAGCGACAGCATGGTCTCGATGCCTTCGCCGGCCGCGAGCACATCGTTCGCCACACCGAAACGCACCGCATTGCCGAGAAGGTCGCCCATCGCCCGTCGCGGCGTGTCGATCGGCGCCTTGCCGAGACGGATGGGGTCGAACCCGTCGGGATCGAGCCAGGTGCGATGCGCGCCGGTGACCCGTCCCTCGAGATCGGTGACGCGGGCGATCATCGCCGGCCAGGTCTCGGTCGGCGAATTGTCGTTCGGCCGATAGTAGCAGCGCGGGTGGAAGCGCAGGCTGCCGGCTTCGTGCAAGGGCGTAATGCCGCGATTGCGCAAATACGCTTCTGCGAGGGTCCGTGCGAGCGGTTGCGACATGGCGAACAGCCGCCGCGCCGCCTCCGGCGATCCGGTCTGCGCTGGCATACGCACCGTCTTCGGCGATGGCTCCGGGTCGGAGCGAGGCAGGCTCAGGAAGCGGCGCGCCTCGTCCGCGACGTCATGGAAATCGAGAAGGCCGCAGCTCTCGCGGATCACATCGAGCAGATCGCCATGCTCGCCCGTGGCGGCGTCGGTCCATTTGCCGGCGGCGCCGCGACCGGATTCCGGCCCCTTAAGCCGGACGAACATGGAGCGGCCCGGTGCGTTGCGCACGTCGCCGATGAGCCAATAACGGCCCTCGCGCCGTCCATTGGAGAGATAATGACGGCACACCGCCTCGGCCTCGCGCGCGAGACGGTGCGCCAGCTCGGAAGCGTCGCGCGGCATCACGCGGCCTCCCGTTCGCCGATGCGCTCGATGGGAAAGCGCTCCAGCACCTTCCCCAGCACGCCGATGCCGCTCGCGTCGGTGGGCACGAACATGCGCAGCTTCCAGGAGATGATCTCATGGAAGAGGCCGTAGGCTTTCAGCCGATCGCGCATGGTGTCGGTGAAGCCGGACATCTCGATGCGGTTGGCGCCCATGACGCGAACGCGGCGGAGCTGCAGGCCCTCCGCGAGATCGAGGACGGTGCGGCCGTCCATCAGGGCGGCGAAGGCGTTCTCTGCGGTGAGCGTTGGTGTGTCCGCCGCCAGGGCGGTTGCGACCCACGCGGGCGAGACCTTGCGGCCGATGATGCGCTCGCCGGCATCGGTCTGAAGCCGATAGACGCGCGTGGATTCGTTCGGCAGACGCTTCCAGATCGGCAGCAACAAGCCTGCGACGATGTGGATCGTGCTGTCGGTGAAGGCGGGCACGTCGGCGAGCTCGGCCCGCCATGCCGCGGCGAAGCGTTCGCGATCGGCTTCCGCCCAGTGGCTCTCCGCCATCATCTTCAGGGGAAGGCTGTGGCTCTCCATCGGGCGGATGAGCCGCACGCGTCGCTCGATTTCGCCGTCATCGAGCATGAGGCTTGGCGCCGGGACCTGTACGGCCGCACGGCCCGAGCGCTCGTTGATCAGCAGCACGGCACGCGGATCGGAGAGCCGATCCAGAGCCTCGCCCAGCGTCACCGGGCGATTGCGCTCGCGCTGGGTGACGACGAGCAGGCGCGTCACGCCGCCAGTGCCGGGATGGGTGTAGATCGCGCGCCGATCGGTGACGACGAAGCTCTCGGCGCGGAGCGTCTCCAGCCCGACGTCATAGGTCCCTGACGCGATTGCGCCTTCTATGCGGGCCCCGAGCAACTGCTCGAAGGCCGTAAACAGCACGTTCTGCAGGTCGATGGTCAGCGCGAGCAGCCGATTGAGAAAGGTGGTGATCGGCGGCAGCTCGTCCCTGATGCCGTTGGCGTCCATCAGCTTCAGGCCGGTCGCGTCCTCGAAGGTCTGAAGCGAGCAGCCTTCCACCTTGCCACGGACCAGCAGCATGTAGAGCTGGCGGAGCGCATCGCGCCCATAGTGGCTCTCCAGATTGTCCTCGGGCCGGAACAGGCCCTGGCCGCCCGTCTGGCGCTGGCCGCGGGTGATGGCGCCGAGTGTGTCGAGCCGGCGCGCGATCGTGCTGAGAAATCGCTTTTCGGCCTTCACGTCGGTCGCGATCGGCCGGAACAGCGGTGGCTGAGCCTGGTTGGTGCGGTTGGTGCGGCCGAGGCCCTGGATGGCCGCATCTGCCTTCCAGCCGGGTTCGAGCAGGTAGTGGACGCGCAGCCGCCGATTCCGCGCGGAGAGCTCGGCGTGGTAGCTGCGGCCCGTGCCGCCGGCGTCGGAGAACACCAAGATGCGCTTCACGTCGTCCATGAAGGCGCTGGTCTCGCCAAGAGTGGCAGAGCCCGCACGGTTCTCGACCATCAGCCGGTCGCCTTTGCGAATGATACGGCGCGAGCGTCCCGTGACCTCCGCCACCATGTCGGTCCCGAACCGCTGGATGATCTGATCGAGCGCGCCGGGCACCGGCGGGAGCGATGCGAGCTTCTCGATCAGGCGGTCCCGGCGCGCGACAGCCTCGCGGCTCTCGACCGGCTGCCCGTCGCGGTAGACGGGCCGGGACGAGAGATTGCCTTCGGAATCGGTGAAGGGTTCGTAGAGCTGCACCGGGAAGGAATGGGCGAGATAGTCGAGCACGTACTCGCGCGGCGTGATGTCCACCTGGACATCGTTCCATTCCTCGGTCGGGATCTCCGCGAGCCGCCGCTCCATCAGCGCTTCGCCGGTCGAGACGATCTGGATGATGGCCGAGTGGCCCGCCTCGAGATCGCGATCGATCGAGCGGATCAGGGACGGCGTCTTCATGCTGGTCAGCAGATGCCCGAAGAAACGCTGCTTGCCGCTCTCGAAGGCGGATCGCGCCGCGGACTTCGCCTGCGCGTTCAGCGTGCCGGTCTCGCCCGTGATGTTCGCGGCCTGCATTGCCGCATCGAGATTGTTGTGAATGATCGAGAACGCGCCGGCATAGGCGTCGTAGATGCGGACCTGCTCGGGTGTGAGCCGATGTTCGACCAGGTCGTATTCGACGCCTTCGTAGGAGAGCGAGCGGGCCGTATAGAGGCCGAGCGCCTTCAGATCACGCGCCAGCACCTCCATCGCCGCGACGCCGCCATCCTCGATCGCCTCGACGAATTCGGCGCGGGTGGCGAACGGAAAATCCTCGCCGCCCCAGAGACCAAGCCGCTGGGCATAGGCGAGGTTATGGACAGTGGTCGCGCCGGTGGCGGAGACGTACACCACGCGGGCGTTCGGCAATGCGTGCTGGAGCCGCAGACCCGCGCGCCCTTGCTGCGAGGCGGCCTGGTCGCCGCGCTCGCCCTTGCCGCCAACGGCGTTCTGCATCGCATGGCTCTCGTCGAAAATGATCACCCCATCGAAGTCGGAGCCCAACCATTCGACGATCTGCCGGACGCGCGAAAGCTTCTCGCCGCGCTCGTCGGTCCGCAGCGTGGCGTAGGTCGTAAATAGGATGCCTTGCTCGAGCCGGATCGGCGTGCCCTGGCGGAAGCGGGAGAGCGGCGTGACGAGCAGTCGTTCCATGCCGAGCGCGGACCAGTCGCGCTGCGCGTCCTCGATCAGCTTGTCGGACTTGCTGATCCAGACGGCGCGTCGCCGGCCCTTGAGCCAGTTGTCGAGCAGGATGCCCGCGACCTGGCGGCCCTTGCCGGCGCCGGTGCCGTCGCCGAGAAACCATCCGCGTCGAAAGCGGACGGCGTTCTCTGCATCGTCACGCGCGGCGGCGACGAGGTCGCAGGTTTCATCGACCGTCCACGCGCCGGCGAGGAACTCGCCATGAGCCTCGCCAGCATAGATGACGCTTTCGAGCTGGGCGTCCGACAGCACGCCGTCAGCGACGAGGTTCGCGGGCAGGTGCGGCCGATAGGTTGGCTTGGGCGGCGCAACCGATGCCATCGCAGCCGACTGCACGAGCTTCGTCGGATGCGCCTGAGAACCGGCAATACGGATCGACTGCAATCCGTATTCTTCATAAAGCGCATCCGTGAGGCGGGCGCCATCCGGGGGCGTCCAGTCGGCAGTCTCATAGGCGAGCTCCACGGCCTCCGGTTCGGGGAGCGCCGAACCGCAGGACGGGCGCATCGCGAACGCGCGGACCGTTCGGGGAATTGCCGGTCGCGCGGGATCGGAAACGACAACGGGCGCGGCGAGCGGCAAGCGCGGCGGGACCTGTTCGTTCACCCAGGCGAGCAGTCTCGCCGCGTCTGGAGCTATTCCTGGCGAGGCCGGAAAGACCTTCGGATCGGCGGCGGGTTCCTTGTCGATGACGGTGAGCCGCGTCTCGATCGCGGTGCCGTGCTTGGCATAGACGGCGCCATCGATAGCGGCGGAGAAAACGATACGGCCGCGCTCTTGAAGCCGGATGAAAGCGTCGCGCCAGGCCGGATTGTCCGGCGTGAAGTGTGGACCGGTGATTGTGACGAGACGGCCGCCCTGGCAGAGCCGCGCCAAGGCGGAAGCGACATGGCGCAGCGCTGCGTCCGCCATGCGGCGATCGACATTCGCCATCGCCGAGAAGGGCGGGTTCATCACGACGACGCTCGGCGTGATCGCGGCATCGAGATGATCGTCGATCTGCGCCGCGTCGAAGCGGGTTACGATGAGGGCCGGAAAGAGGTGGCCGAGCAGAGTCGCGCGTGTCTCGGCCAGCTCGTTCAGCACGAGCGAACCGCCGGCGATCTCGGCGAGGATGGCGAGCAGCCCGGTGCCGGCCGAGGGTTCCAGAACCCGATCCGCCGCCGTGATGGCTGCCGCGGCGGAGACCGCGAGGCCAAGCGGGACCGGGGTCGAGAACTGCTGGAGCGCCTGGCTCTCCTCGGAGCGACGCGTCTGGGTGGGGAGAAGGCCCGCGATCTTCGTGAGCATCGGCAGTGCGGCGGCCGGAGAGCCGGCTTTACGGAGAAGCACTTTGCCGTATTTGCGGAGGAACAGGACCGTCGCGGCCTCGCAGGCGTCGTAGGCGGTTTTCCAATCCCAGGCGCCGGCCGCATCGGAGGCGCCGAAGGCCGCTTCCATCGCGACGCGCAGAATGCCGGCGTCGATGCGACGGCCACATTCGAGATCCGGAAGGAGAAGTCGCGCGGCCTGGGCGATGGCGGCGGATGCTGCCGCAAGCGATGGCGCAGCCGAACGGGCGGCCGCGGAGCTGGAAGGATTCGTCATGAAGGGGACCTCGGGAGAGCGGGAACGGGCCGAGCCGCTGGGCGCTCTCTCTCGACCCGACCGGCTCAAACCCGTCCCGGCCGTCCTCTCCCTCTCGAGCTGAGCCTTGAATTGTCGCAGCCAGCGCCGTATTTTGTCGGTGTCAGGGTCGCTGCGCTTTGCGCAGCAAGAACCGCTTGCGGCGAGAGCTGCAAGAGCTGAACAGCCCGATCAAACGGGCCGCCGCTGGCCTGTCACTGCGCTTCGCGCGGGCGGGTCTCGGCTATGCGGTTCACCGACCCCGTCGATCTTACCGGACCGCACCATGTCGATTGTGATGGAGGTTCGGATGGCGAAAATCCTGACGTTCCCAACAAATAATGTCGAACCATTAACCGTCCGTAGCGGACCGCAGCACCGCGTGAGCGTCGAGGTTCTTGATGACGTTCGGCCGAGGCGAACGCGGTGGATTGTACAATTTGAAATTCAGGAGGCCGCAGGCTTCAAAGCGCTGAAGGGATTTAAGGACAGCACTGTCGCAAGCGGCTATCGGCACCGCTTCGGAGTCAGCAGTACCCGGGCGGTACGACGGTTCGTGGCAGAGACGTCCAATCTCGTGGCGGCGGGCAAGGTGGCCATCTGGATCGACGGCGTGCGGGTGCAACCGCGGATCATGCGCAGCGCATAGAATAGAGGAGTGCCGGGGCGATGGTTTTCGCCCCGGCCTTTTGATCATTCGGCGGCGATTGCGGCCGGCTCGTCAGCTTCTCCCTCGGCGGCGCCTTCTTCGTCATCGGAAAGAAAGGCGGGCAGAGCCTCGTCACCCTCCGCGACACTGCCGTCGATTGCTCCTGCGGCATCGGCAACCGATGTGCACAGCGGCTCGGGGAGCCAGCCGGCTCCTTCCAGCAGGCGCTCGGCTTCTTTCGCCATGTCCGCCTTTTTCAGGTGGTCGATGAGCTGCGCCGACTGCTCGCCCTTCGCCTCGCGCACCGCCTCGAGGATGCGGGGCTTGGTGACACGGCCGAGATAGTTATCGACCGTCGGCCGCCATCCGGCTTCGACCATGTCGAGTCCGACAGCGCGCGCGAGCCGGTCGGCCTGAACGAGCCGGCGCTGGACGCCATGGATGGACACGCCCGGGCCACCGTAGCGGTCCCCCTTCTCGTAGAGCGCATTGACGCCAAAAGAGACGCAGTGCGCGAGCAGTGCGGCACGGCTGGTGTCGTCGAGGACGGCGAGCCAGTCCCAGAGCTGGGACTCGTTCTTCGGCAGGTCGGCCTTCCAGGCTTCGTGCCGTTCCGCGACCGCCTTGGCGGGCGGACTGGCCTTCAGGTCCGCCGGCTGGATCGAGAAGAACACGTGGTGGACCGACGCTTCGAGGCAATTGCCAGTTGCCGCGTGCTGGAAGGTGTCGAGGCAGAGCTTGTGCAGGAGCGCCGTCATTGCGACATGCGGATTGTTCCCCACGGCCTCCCGCAGTGCCAGCGTTCGATAGGCGGTCAACTCGCTGACGAGGCGATCGGGTAGCGGCTTGACGGTATCGTCCTCATCCTCCTCCGCAGGAGTTTCGCCGCCGATCGTGATAACGGCGCGCTGGACAGCGGGTGTCGACGGCTCACTGGCATCACCGTCGGTCTCTATGCCGCCACCGATGTCCACGGTGGTTGGCGGTTCGTCCTCGGGGCGTACGTAGCCCCGATCAACGGAGAGCTTACCATCCGAGTCGATGCAAACGAAGACGCCGGCGCGGGTGACCTCGGCGGGGTCGTAGCTGACCGGCCGATCCTCGAAGGCGGCGAGCGCCGTCTCGATTTCGCCGAGGCGCGCGTCCACCTCGTTGGGCAGTTCGTCGGCGTTCTCGTATTCGGCTTCAAGTTTGGCGTACTCGGCGTGCAAGGCATCGATCGTCGCCTGCTCCTCGACCGTGAGGTCTGTTGGCGTCCCTTCGAGTTCGCGCAGACGATGGGTGTGGCCGAATGGGAAGTCGACATTCAACTCGATCCACTTCCAGCCTTCGGCGGCGATCTTCTCCGCCTCGGCCTTCAGCTTCTCGGCGACCAGGCCATCGAGCAGGCCGACATTTTCCAGCCAACCGCCATCGTCCTGCTGAAAAAGATCGCGCATGACGATGCCGCCCGCCTGCTCATAGGCATCGAGGCCGACGAACAGGGCGCGCTTGTCCGATGCGCGCACGGTGCGCTCAGTCAACATGCGGCGGATCTGATACGGCTCCTGGCTATAGGAGCGTTGAAGCGTTTCCCAGACCTGCTCCTGACGCGCATGATCGGTCGTCACCGTGAAGGCCATGAGCTGGTCGAGCGACATGCCGTCTTCGGCATAGACGTCGAGCAGCTTCTCCGACACGGCTGCGAGACGCAGCCGTTGCTTCACCACGTTCACGCCGACGAAGAACGCCGCGGCAATGTCCTCCTCGGGCTGACCCTTCTCGCGCAGAGCCTGGAAGGCCCGGAACTGGTCGAGAGGATGGAGCGGAGCGCGGTGGACGTTCTCGGCCAACGAGTCTTCCTCGGCGGAGATGTCGACGCTCGGATCGCGCACGACGCAGGGCACCGGCGCGGTCTTGGCGAGCCGCTTCTGTTTGACGAGAAGCTGGAGCGCCCGGTAGCGCCGCCCGCCGGCCGGGACCTCGAACATCCCGGTCTCGACGCCTTCGGCGTTGAGAACCGGTCGGACGTTGAGGCCTTGCAGGAGCGTGCGCCGGGCGATGTCCTCGGCGAGCTCCTCGATCGAGACGCCGGCCTTCACGCGCCGGACGTTCGACTGGGACAGAACAAGCTTGTTGAAAGGGATGTCTCGCGACGACGACAGGGTGATCTTCTGAACGGCAGGTGCCATCGGGATGGTCTCCGCGACGGGCGCCGAAAGACTCTCTCTCGGCTTCCAACCCGTCACGAAGACCGGCGCAGCCCTCTTTCTCTCTCCCGGACCTTCCCGCAGCGGACGCGACGCGAACCGCGGCGATGTGATCGCCTATGCTATCCTCATCGTGAAAGGTGATTGGATCGACGCATGCGAGGCAACGCGACACGCAACCAGCATTTTCTGCCGCGGGTGGAGCAGAAGCTCAATGCGCTCAATCCTGGCAGCACGAGCGAGAAATTCAGGATCTATTCGTTTCGGCTGGTCAATCGGCAGACCTACGAGATCGCCCTCGAAAATCCGCGTGGCCATTCGATCGACGCTACGCTTTCTATGCTCGATCTGTTCAGCTTTGACGTGCCAGGAGGCAGCCGGCTCCGTGTGAATCTGGAGGAATTGTTTCACAAGTACGAGGTGGATGTGGAATCCCACACAAAGGGTCTCCTGGCAAAGCTCGCGGCTCGCGATGCCGATATCAAGGCGGAGATCATCGACCTGTTCGCGGCGAAGCTCCTCAATTTCATCCGCAATCCCTTCTGCATCGAAAAGGTACTGAACAGCTTCCCGGGCGTGGCGTCCTGCGAGCCAACCGATCCCGAGCTTTTGGCGACGTACCGACAAATCGTCACCGGCCGAAAGCCGCACCAGGCCCATCTTTGCGCCCAGCTCGGTATCTCCGACCAAACCTACGTTAAATGGCTGCGCCTGCTGTTCATCCTGCTGATGCACACCTGCAGTGATCGGCCGAACCTGTTCGAGGGGCTGATCAAGGGACTCATGGAAAACCGGACGACACAGGCAGCTGCCTTCGTGTGGGTGTATGACGACGACCATTGCCTGTTGTCGGACCGCAGCTTCAGTCAGCCGATTCCCGATGGCGTCGACATGGCGATGTCGTTCAATCTCTGCTCGACCGCGTTCGTCGATTATGTCTTCGCCGATGCTGCCACCCTCGTTCAGGGCCGTGCGTCGCCCGAGTTTGTGGCCAACGCGCTGAGTGCGTGGAAGCAGCGCCCGCAGGCGACGATTAATGTAACGATGACGCGGAACAATCGGGACATGCTGGCGCGGTACAACAGACGGGTGATCGAGCAGTGCTACGAGCGGGTGTACTGCTCCGCAAAGAGCGGCCTGATCTTAGCCTAGACATCACCAACGCTCGCGCAGGCTGCATCACGCGGCATGCTGCTCCGTCGCAGGTGACATGGGCTCTTCGTCCGCTGGCAGAAAGTTAAGCAGGAACTCGGAAGCCTTGCTTGCCTGCGAGGCGGCGCGGACGATGGCGCGATTGTCCTCGCGCAGCACTTCGAGCCACGAGCCGATGTAGTCGGCGTGGCGCACCGTCGGCACGATGCCGAGCGAGGCGCAACAGAACGCGGCGTTCATCTCGGCAATCAACTCTTCGAAGGCATACTTCTTCGAGCCGAAAGAGCCGGAGAGATCGCGATTGAGCCGGTGCGGGGCGCCGCTGGCGTGACCGAGCTCGTGAAGTGCCGTGCGGTGCCAGTTGATCGGCTCGAAATAGGCTTGCGGCGGCGGGACCTGCACATAGTCGTGCGCGGGGAGGTAGAAGGCGCGGCTGCCGCCGATGCGGAAGTCGATGCCCGTCGCCTTGATCAGCGCTTCGACTGCGGGCTCGATCAGTCCAGGCTCGGGAGGCGGCGCGGCAACGGCGAGAGCTTCGGGCAGACCTTCGCACTGCGCCAGGTTGAAGACGGTGAAGCGCTTGAGAAAAGGGATCGCCTGCGCTTCTTCGCCGGTCTCCTGCGCCCGCTTCTTCTCGTCGTCGGGAATGAAGCGGTCGGCGTAGACGACGGTGGTGCCGTGCTCACCTTTGCGGACGTTGCCGCCGAGGCCGAGGGCCTGGCGAAATGTCAGCCAGCCCTGAACCGGGAAACCATACTCGATCACCGAGCCCCAGAGGATCAGCACATTGATCCCGGAGTATTGCCGGCCTGTAGCGGCGTTCTTGGGCATGGCGAGCGGCGCCTTCGCAGCCGCGGTCCCCCAGGGCTGGACCCAGGGCACGCGGCCGGCCTCCAGCTCGCCGATGATCTTGGTGGTGATGTCGTCATAGAGGCTCGTCCGGTCGGAGCCGGAACGGGCGCGAGCGGTGTGTCTGGACATCGCGGATCTCCGCGACGGGCGCCGGGAGCCTCTCTCCCAGCCGTCAACCCGTCACGGAAAACCCGTCCGCACTCTCACTCTCTCGGGGCGTTGCGGGGTGTCCCCGCAGAAGGGGTCGGCCGAGATGACAAGCTCGGCCGCAGGGGAAGGCCTTCCCCGCCCGTTTGAAATAATTCAATTTGTCGTAGCTGAGCTACGATGGCGGCATCGAATCTAAAATCGGTCGCGCCGTCGCAGGGTAGGCTTTGCCCTTGTTAGTCCGCAGCGTTCAGAATCCTGACCGGTTGCAGGGGCCAGGTCGCGCCGGCGGCTCTGACGGCGGCAGCGTCGGGGAAAAGGTATGGGTTGGCGACGAGGTCGAGCACCGAGCCGAATTCATCCCGCTTGTAGGTGCGCTCCCGGACAAACCCCAGGAAGTGGACGCGGTCGCGGACCTCGGCCGCGCCGCGGACGGCCGTCCGTGCACTGAAGACGCCGGAGATTGGTTGCCCCTGCCAGGCGAGTCGATATTGTGGGGCGACGGATTCCGCGCCGAGGGCGACATGAAGCCGATCATAGACGTCACCACCATTCAGGACCGTCCGGAAATCCACCAGGATCATGTGGTAGGCGTCTCCGGGCACCGGGAACTTGTGGGGCCGCCCGCCTTGCTCGCATTTCTGGCAAATCCTTTGCACGGCCTTGAGCGTTTCGCCTTCGGTCGATTGCGTTGGATCCTGGGCGATCGTCGACAAGACCCGTCCGCTCCATGCGACGCCGTGTTCGTCGACACTGTGTCCGGTTGCCGCCTTCACTGCTTGCGTTTCGCCAAGTCGTAGCAGCTCCACGGTCCATCCCCGGCCCTGCGATGCAAATCCAAAATCGATCGTGGATCTCGCTTCGCCCGGTATCTCGTAATGGGGCGTAATGCCAGCCAGATGCAGCGCGTAGGCAAACCGCAGTTCGAAGAGGCGGTCCTTGTTCTCGCGTGTGAGACCGCCGTTGTCGTTGATGCCCGCGATGATCGGTTGGGCCCAAGGCTGGTTTGCTAGCTCGAGCATGATCGCCTGGACGAAATCGGCTTCATCCTGGCCCAGGATATCCCAAAAGCTGTCAGTGGCGGGCGTCATCGCCTGAGCTTATCATAGTGGTCAGGGTGGCGTCGTTGACCGGCGCGGCCCTCGGCAATATTCTGGCGTCTCCAGGGTATAGCATCGCCGGGATGGCCCCGTGCTTCGAGCGCCCAGATTTGGGACGCGACCTGGAGTCACAACTATGCCGGACCTCGCCGCTGAGCTTTGGGCTGTTCAGCATCTCGCCGCTTTGTGCGGCATGGACGTCACGAATATTCGCGATGCGAAGACTGCGCTTGGTCCAGTCGAGCGGGGCCTGGACGTTGTTTTTGATCTCGATGGCCGGAGGGTCGGCGCCCAGCACACGATCTTTCACGCGGACGAGGGTCAGGCCCCTGGCAAGCGCGGGTCGCTCGCCCGGGCGAAGGAAGAGGCGACGGCGCGGGCGACGCAGGCGCCGTTCGGCGTGTGGGGCGTTGCCGACTATCGCCCCGCGCTCGCGCTTCGGCTGCAGGAGAAATGCGCCATCGCTGCGCGTTACGACACCCGTGACGCGGTCGCGCAGACCTGGTTGGTCGTCTCCGCTTGTCTCAATCGGTGGGGTGCGGCCGCCTCGACGATGATCGTGCCGGGTCTCGTGCAGACCGACGAACTGAACCGCCTCATCCATGGCCCGCTGTGGGGCTCCCGGTTTGAGCGTGTCTATTTGGTTCTTCATATCGGAAGCGTCGTCTTCGGGTGGACGCGCGCGGAGGGCTGGCGGATTGTCGCCGATCCGGATGCCCGGGAGCGCGAACTGCACCGGGCCAGGATGAACGATCTGATTTTCAACCAGATACCGAACCATCACCGCCGCAGCCGCATGACTGGCTAGGCGCGAAGGGCGGCGTTGGGGCAAAGGGGACGGCTTGCATGGCGTTGCTCGACATTCCGCTGGACAGGATCACCGAGGCGGACGTGCGGCGCCTGATCGCGGCGGGGGCCGCGGAATCGCTTTATATCGACTACAAGCAGGCGACCTACGGGGGCAAAGAAGCCGATCACGCCGAACTGCTGGCGGATGTATCGTCGTTCGCCAACACGGCCGGCGGCGATCTTGTAATCGGTGTCACCGAGACCGGCGGCGTTCCGAACGCCATCGTGCCATTCACCGGCAATGCCGACGACGAGCGGCGTCGGCTCGAGGATATCGCGCGAACCGGCCTGGAACCCCGCATCCGTAACTTGCAGACGCGAGCCGTCGCACTGGCCGAGGGCGGAGCTGTCATCATCGTGCGGGTGCCGAGAAGCTATGTGCCGCCGCACCGGGTGATCTACAAGAACCGAAGCCGCTTTTGGGCCAGGGCCTCGTCTGGAAAGTACGAGCCCAACGTCGAAGAGCTACGCCACATCTTCACCGAGGCGCCTCGGATCGCCGAGCGCATCGCCGCCTTTCGAACCGATCGCATCGTCAGGATTACCGCTGGCGAGACACCGGTTCCGCTCGGCCCCGGCGGTAAGGTCGTGCTTCACCTCGTGCCCGTACCGGCATTCGCTGACGGCCGATTGCTGGACGTGGTGTCGGCGGTCGCGGCGGGCACGCATGTTCCTCTGCCGCTCGACGGTATGGGGGGCGGAAATCGTCCCGGCATCAATATCGATGGCTTTCTGAACTATGCCGATCGCCCTGCCGGCGGCCGGCAAAGCTACGCGCAGTTCTTTCGCTCGGGCGCCATCGAGGGCGTTGGCAATCTCAGCAGGCGCGACGCCGATGGGAATCCCTATTTCGTGGCGGCCGAGTTCGCGAACAAGGTGGTTCTCGCGATCCGGCAATATCTCAGTGTGCTAGAGGCGTTCGATGCCGGGCTTCCCGTATATGCGTTCTTGTCGCTGTGCGATGTCGCTCAATGCTTCTATCGCTATAGTCCTGACGGTGCGGGTTGGTCGGATACGGGTCCGCTAAATCGAGAAATCCTCGCCCTACCTGAACTCTACATCGACAATTTTAGAACCGACGTTCCGGCATTAATGCGTCCAGTGTTCAACATGCTCTGGAATGCGTTCGGTTTTCAGCAGTGCGAAATGTACGACGGACAGGGCGCTTGGAAGGGCAAGTGAGAGGGTTGCGGCTCGTCGAGGTCCTGTCCTCGTTTGATGCCGGCCGATGGGTAGTTGCCGATGCATGAACTCCCGCAGACATTGTTCGATGTCTATGCGCTGGCGCTGCCACGTGGCCACGGCTTCGGGAACCGACCGCCCATTGGCGCGTGGCGAAGCGAAGACGATCTCGCCTGTGGTGTGCTGACCAGAGACGACAATGACGGACGCTTCGGTGTGCTCGTGATGCGGCGGCGTCAAGATCATGTCTGGTCGATCACGTTGCAGCAGCATGAGCTCCCGACCGCCGCGAAGGCCCGCGCGATCATGGAATTGGCGATGAAGGAGGGCGCTCCGCCGGAACCGATCCCGGCGAATATGCAGCGCCGTCCGGCGCTTTATGATCTGCAAGGTCGCGAGCCCAGCACAGTGTTCAAGCTACTTATGCAGCCGACCCACCACGTCGCCGCATGGTTGCTCAACCAAGTCTATTTGGCGCTACCGGACCCGGATCGAAGCTGGGCAGGCGACTGCCAGACAGGCAATTTTCACACACGACTCTGGGAGGCGCACCTGCTCGCGTCCTTTCGGGAGCAAGGGCTCCTGGTCACGCAACCCTATTCATCCCCGGATTTTCACGTCGAGAACCGCCGCGGCGACGAGGCCTGGATTGAAGCTGTGACGGCGAACTCGCCGGTGCCCTACGACCATGTGAATTCAAAGCCTACCGAGCCGCCGGAGGACGTGCGTGAGCGCTTTTTGGGACCGGCGGCAGTGCGGTTCGCCAAAACATTGGGAAGCAAGCTGCAGCGCCGCTACGACCGTCTGGCGCATGTTTCGGGCAAACCATTTGCGATCGCGCTGGCGGATTTCCATGCGCCAGCATCGATGACCTGGAGTCGGGAGGCGCTGGTCGGCTATCTGTTCGGCATGCACGCCGAGAGGGCTGAGGTGGGCGGTCGCGTCGTTGCGGTATCGAGCCCGTCTTCCCATCTGCTGGGGGAGTCAGCTTTCCCAGCCGGTCTGTTTCGCAACGAAGATCACAGCGAGCTATCGGCGGTCGTTTTCACCAATGCCTGTGCGATCAGCAAATTCAATCGTGTTGGCGTATCGGCCGGTGCATTGGCGAAGGGGCTTCGCTATGTCCGACTCGGCAAATTCTATGATCGAACGCCTGGCGCGCTCGACGGCATTCCGTTCTGCCTAGACATCACTAGTGACGAATACCGGCGGCTCTGGCCGCAAGGCTATGAGCCGTGGTCGGCCGAGCTCGAAGTCTTTCACAATCCCTTTGCTCAACGCCCGCTTCCTCACGCGCTGGTGCCTGAAGCGACGCATTGGTTCGAGGCTGACGGGGAGGTCATCTGCGAGGCGCATTACGAGACCTCAGTCCTTTGGTCAAAGACACTAATCCAAAACGACAGCGATCCCATGCCGACTCTGGGCGACGACGTTAGGCCGTCTGTCGAATCTGATGCCTAGCGGAGCAGAGCGGCGTCACTCATCCGTCCTATGCGCCGACTTGAACCCGTCACGTCAGACCGGGCTGACCTCTCATTTTGAGAGATGTCGAGGGGCCGCGGCGCTTTACTCAAGGCCGTGTTTCGGGTGCCAAATGCGGTGACCGGCGAGGCGGCGCGGCGGTGGGCCGCCGAGCAATGCCAATCCGTCACGGAACAGTGCATAATCGTAAGGCACCATCCCGGCGGGCGATCGAACCCTCGCCTTCGGTGGAAAGTCCAACGAACTCGCTGCTTGGGAGATCCAGGCTCTCCGGAAGGCGTCGATCCTCAGTGCTGATCATGGCGCTCAGGGTGTTCAAGAACCGTTCGCCGGCTTTCTCCTCGATGACGAACCACCGTTGGAACGCGGGCGTTGCCGAAAAATGCCGCAGCCAGTGGTGCCGCCACAACGGATGGTCGACGAAGTCGTCTATCCAGGTGAACGGTGGGCGGAGCGGCAAGAGCGCGTCTGCGCAAGCGAGAAAGACTCTGCCTGCATATTCCAGTCTGAAGAAAGGGACGGGGTCGGTATCGGGCGGCAAGTCGCGCGCGCCGCGCATCCAGTCGATCCAGTCAGCGACCGCTAGCGCGTCCATGAGGATGAAGTTTGATCGGTGCGAGGAAAGCGCGATCTGAGTAGGAGCGAGGCTCCCAACGGCCGCGGGCGGTTGGGGCGGTGCCGGCGGAGCGCGCCGCAATTTCGGGCGCTGCGTCTCCGAAAGGTGGAGGAAGGCGCCCGTCGTCCCTGGCTTCGATCCAAACGCCAGGGAATAGCCATGAATCACGTCGCCATGAGGTGAGGGCTTGGCGATGTAGGGGCGAACCTGCCGAAGATATTTATTCCGCGCCTCGGCGGCGATCTTCGCGTCGGTAACGCCGGCCGCGAATGATCCGCGAGCCTCGGCAAGCACCACGCCTTGCCCGGACACGCTGCCGCCCGCGTAGAGAAAGTCGGCGTGCGGGTCGAGCGTTGACGCCAGACAGACCGCATTGTCTCGCCAAATATAACCGAGGGCGTTCATGTAAAGGTCGGTGATGCCGGCGCCCTTGCGCGCCGCGAAATGGGCTCGCTCGGTGTCAGCAAGAGAGGCGAGGTAAGGGGAAAGTGCGAACAGGGGACCGTCGGCAATCAAGATCTCCGCGTCGTTCAGCGCGCTGTATTTCAGACGTGAGAGAAGCTCCGTCGGCGCATCCCGAAGGGTTGCGGTGCGGGCGATCGCCGCGGCTAGAGCGGTCGGACCGAACGCGATGTGAGCGGCAGCCGTCGGAGCTTCGAAGTTCGGCGCGATCGGACTAGGCGCATGCCTATGGCGATGGTGGCCGGTGAGCGAAACCGTCTTCTGCGTGCTCCAGAGCGCGACGGTTGAGGTGGTCATTCGCGCCACTCGAAACATCCCGCCTCGGCGAGAAAGGCTCGGAGAATTCGATCCGATTTGAGGATGAGTTGACGATCTCGGGCGTTTTGTGGAGACTTTTCACCGTGAAACAGATTGCATCGCACTTGGTAGATCGTGCGCAGCAACTGCTCCCACGACGGCGTGGCGCCAGCGTTCCAGCCTATGGGTTGCTTCTTCACGGTTGCAGCTTCACAGGCGGCGAGGAGGGCGTCACGCTCAAGCCGCCAAAAGGCGTCGCGGCCGAGCTTCTTGCGGACGTCGCGCACGTTCAGCACCGGCCACATCGTCGCGAAATCCGAGACCAGGCGGTGAAAGGCTCGAGAACTCTCCAGCAGCCCTGTGTAGGCTTTGATCAGGCGATTATTCGCCGCGATATCGCGGATCATATTCGCGTCGGTCTCCTGTCCGGTGACAGCCGCCATCCAGCCGTTAAAGGCCATCCAGATATTGACGAAGGACATGAAAGCCGACCGCTGGCGGTCTGCGTTTTCCATGAGATCGAGGACGAGGTCCCGGGTCTCGGGTTCCATCACTTGGAAGTTGTTGAAGTTTGCCATCGCCGTCACTGGTCGGACTGCATAGACGCGACCGGCATCAGAGCGGTCAAGCCGGCGGCCCTGCGAAGCGGCGTGATGACACTGGTCTCCCAAGCTCGCGCTACTCGGCGATCGAGCTCTTCGCGCAGCTCGACGTTTTCCTCGAACCAGCCGCGCAGGTCTGCGGCGACTCTGTCCCGATAGCCGCCCATGCTGGTGCCGTAAGCGGCCTCACAACGATCCCAAAGGTCCTGCGCGCGCCCAAGCGGCTCGTGATAGACCGCTGCGGCATGATGCCGTGCGGCGTTCACGAAATCAGCTTCCCACTGCGCTGCGTTGGCGAGAATTTGCGTAAGGAAGCCATGCGCACTTGCGAGCTCGGGATTGCTTTGGTCCGACTCGATGATCGCCGTCAATCCGGCAATGACATCGGACGAGCGGACCTTGGCTTCGGCCGCGGCACCGTCGCCGAGATACTGGAAGGCATCAAAGTTCCAGAAACGTCCCGCGCGGCGTGTCGCCGCCCATACAGTGCGCGGGTGTAATGTCGTCACCGCAGCGATCAGCCGCTCGTAGGCGGGCCGGCGTGCACCGCGCAGCGTACGGTTGCGGTCGGCGAAGCGCTCCAGGTTGCCGCCAACCGCCTCCATCGCCGCCATGGCTTGGGCCTCTTGCTGATTCGACAGCATCTGGTCGACCGCGAGGATTGTGGCGCGGGCCGAGTCCGCCTGGACTTTTCGAATCGATCCGATCTTCTCCACGATGAAAGTTGTGAGGTCCGCGGGGTCGTCGGCGCTGGCGTCAAATGCGACCGCGTCGACGCCTTGCATTCCGATTTTTTGGAGAGCGTCCTCGATGTGGCCGAGCTTGATGTCATAACCCTGTGCGATGTCCTCGGCGCTCTCGCCGGAGTCATGGCGCATTGAAAGCGCATCGCCGGAGCGCGCCAGCGCGACGACGGCAACCCGGTTGAGCAGCGAAGGATCGGCGTCTGTTTCCGTTACATATGTCAGGAGATTCTGGGCGCTCGGATCTGGTGCGCTGCCCCATTTTGAGCAGAGTAGGGTCACTGCGCGGTCGTTCTTGAGGTGAGCGAGGATGTCGGGACGAACGGCGCTGCCGTCCACACCCCGTGTGTCCACCACTGCTATCGCTAAGCGGACTCCAGGAACCAGGTTGAACGGTGCTGTTACGGTGATCCGCGCCGGGAGGGAGAAGTCCGCGTGCCGGCCGTTGTTGATCGCCGTGAAGGTCGATCGCAGCCACTGGCGCCCGGCTCTAGGATCGACGCCATCGAATTCGATAGCGCGCCGGCTCCGGCGCCACAAACTGAGGCGCGCGGCGAATTCCGCGATGAAATCATCGAGTTTTGGATATTGCCGCGCGAGATCGGCGGCGGGATCTGGGCCCGTGACGGCGCCCTTTCGCGCCCGCGCAGGACGAGGTAACCCGGCCATGTTGCGCAGCGCGCGTTCGACCTCCTCCGCCGGCTTGAAGTCCGGCGACGTGGATGAGCTATCGCCGCCAAGCTTTTCGTGAACGCCTCGGCAGACCTCCGCGACGAGCTTGTAGATTTCTTCATCGGCGATGGGTTCGACCGTCAAGGCAAAGCGCTCGCCAGTTTCGACACGGACGTCGCAGAGCGTTGTACGACCGCCGCCCGTGTCGAGCATCATACCTTTCAGGTCGGCGGCGGTGGCTTCGTCGATAACCAGCCCGGCCTGCCGGCACGCGGCCGTTGTCTTACCGACACCGATCTCGCCGACGTAGACGACGTCGTGGTCGAGCGCGAGGAGGTACCGGCCGGCTTCCTCAAGCCGCTTTTCGAGGAGCTCGGCCTGACCGGCCAGCACCGCCGGCACCTGCCCATCGGCTAAGAACGTACGGATGCGTGCTAGTCCGCGTTCGATCTCCACCAAAGTGTCGAGATCGGGATGTCGCAGGGACGGACGCGGCAAATGCAGCCATTCAAGCTTCAGCAGCTCCGCGAAAGACCCTGCTCGGGGCGTGCCGAGCGCTTCGAGAAACGACGCAATGTCGGCGTCGTCGCCGTCGCCGGCTTCGATCCGTGAAACCCGGGTCTGGTTGGCGCTCATGCGCTCGGCGACCTGTCGCTGCGTCATGCCGGCAGCATCGCGGATTTCCGCGAGCATACTGTCGGTTCGCGGCAGCCAGGCGTTTGTCGATGCGCTGTTGAATCCGAAGCCCGTTAACGACCGCCTGCGCGACACGGTGCGCCGCTATCGCGAAGCCACCGGCGCATAGCCGGTGCCGGGCGCCCCTGAGGGATCGCTTCGGGTCGAGGCGCTTGGTCCGCAGCACGATCGCAGTTCGTTCGTCAGCGGCGCCGAAGCGCTCGATCGCTATCTACGAAGTCAGGCTGGCCAGGACGCCCGCAAGAATATGGCCGCGCCGTTCGTGCTCGTGCTGCCGGACGGCACGATCGGCGGCTATTACACGCTGTCCGCGACCGGCGTGAAACTCACCGAATTTCCGACTGATATCACCCGCAAGCTGCCGCGCTATCCACTCGTCCCGGCGACGCTTTTGGGCCGGCTCGCCGTCGATCAAAACTATCAAGGGCGAGGGTACGGCCGCTTCCTGCTCGCCGACGCTCTGTTCCGTGCGGTCCGTAGCGAGATCGCGTCGTTCGCGGTGATCGTCGATGCGAAGGATGATAGCGCCCGCCGCTTCTATGAGCGGGAGAGCTTCTTGCCGTTGCCGGACCAGCCCATGAAGCTGTTCCGGCCGATGGCCGACATCAGACAGCTCTTCGCGTGAGAAGACCTATAAACCGAGGGAAATTGGCCGACCAGCATGTCCACCTACTATACAGATCGCGAATACGGGGCGCGCCCCCCGTCGATTGACACGATCGATGAGCGGCTGTGGGCGGGACTCTACAGCTTGATCCAAACCCGCATTGGCGATGGCTCGTTCGGGCTCCGCTTTCCTGAGCAGTGCCCCGATGGGAATGGTCCGTGTGGCTGCGATGAACAAGCGTTCCGCCGGGTATTGGCGGCCGAGGTCCCCTGGATCGAGTGGCCGCTCTCCTCAACGGAGGCACCGGACACGCCGGTCATCCTCGACCTGCTCGAGTTCTGCGCGAGAGCGATCGGCGAGCCGATCCAAGGCGCATATCACTCTTTCTTCCGGCATCACCATCTGAGCTGGGACCGCGAAGCAGGGCTTGGCCGCTTCGTCGCCGACGTGAATATGCTGTTCCGGCGCAATGCGCTGGCCTTTGAACTCACGCCCGCTGGCGAAGCCCGCCGCCTTCTTCCGGCGCCGTTGGCCGACGTGATCGGTTGGACACTCTTTCAGACGGGCGACGCCGAGACCGATCGGCTTCTTGAGGCCGCAAGGCGACGGATTCTGTCGCCCAAGCCCGAAGACCGTAAGGACGCGCTGGAAAAGCTTTGGGACGCATTCGAGCGATTGAAAACCCTCGAACCGGGCGTCAACAAGCGTGAGCAAGCTGAAGCGTTGTTGGATCGGGTTGCGGCTTCGGGCTCGGCCTTTCGCCAAGCGCTAGCGCGCGAAGCGATGGAGCTCACAGGTATCGGCAACAGCTTCCGTATCCGACATTCTGAAGTCACGCAGGAAGCGCTGACCTCGCCGGATCAGATCGACTACCTGTTCACCCGGATGTTCGCCTTCGTCCGGATGGTGCTGAGGGGAACCGGGCGTGGCGGGTAAGAGAACGGCGGCGACGAGCGGAGGCGGCCAGGCGCAGGCGCGCCAACGGCGGACGGCCGCCAGCGGCGGCGCACCGGCGCGGTCGCGCCGCAGTCCCGGCAACCCCGGCTTCTCAGGCTACGAGTATCAGATCGCGGTTACCGTTTGGGTGGCACTGGATCTCATGCTCGCCAAAGGCGCGACCGATGAGATCGAGATCGAGCCTCGCTCCGAAGAGGATCTCCAAGCGGCCGTTACCGATCCGGCAGCGGCTTCGCTTGGCCTCGTCGCGCACGGCGCTCAGCTCCACCTAAATTTGCAGGCCAAGACCCGCTCGGGCGCGCCATGGCCGGCGACGGCCATCGCGGACGTTCTTCTCGGCACGGACGCCGACGTCACGGATCAAGGCGGCAGGCGCGCCCGGCCGCTGGCGATTCTCCTGGCCGATCCGCAGAGCCGCTATATCTTCGTGACGAATGAAGCGTCGACGGAAGCCTTGAGGCCGCACGAAGGCGCGCACCTGTTCGACTTTCCCGAGGTCGATGAACTCCCGCCCCACGTGCGCGCCGGCTATGACGCGCCCGCGCAAGCGTCTCTTGCCCCGCGCATCGTCCTGCTGACTGGCGTCACTCGAGAGGTGCTCGACGGCCGCATTGGCGCGCTGCTCACCCAGCACGGCCACGTCCCGATCTCAAAGCACGATGACTGCGTGCGCGACCTGCGTGAAGCGGTGCGCCAGCGGATTGCGGGCGCCCATGGCGGCCGTTGGACGCGGCCCGAGGTAATGGACGTGCTCGTTCGTCATGGTGGCTCGCTCGCGCCCACCCGCGATATGGACCACTATGTTCGCCCGAAGTCATTCGACGCGATCAAGGCCCAGCTCGACACGGCGCACGCCGTGGTCATCGCGGGGCCGTCGGGGACAGGCAAAACCCTGACCGCAGATATTCTCGAGCTCGATCTGCGTCGTGGGCAGCCGCCGTTTGACGTGATCGGCGAGGAAAACGGACCCGGCTACGTACGGCAGAATCTCACGCGCGCAGACCCGGTTCTGTTTCACTTGCGCGATCCCTGGGGCGGCAATCGCCCGACGCCCGGCGCAGATCGCTGGAGCGGTGAGCTTCCCAAGCTGCTGGACAATGCCGGCCCTGGGCGGAAATTCCTGATCACGTCGCGCTCGGACGTGCTGCAAAGCGCCGGCCACGAACTGACCAAGGAACTGCGCCCCTACATCGTCTCGATCGAGGTTGAGGACTATGGGCCCGAGCGCCTTGCGGAAATCTACGATGGGATCACCGCGGACCTCACCGGCTACGCCAAGCGCTTGGCGGCCAAGCATCGCCAGCGCGCGCTCGCGGTCTTGACCCGACCGTATGAGGTCAAGCGGTTCCTCGTCGCCTTGAACCGCGAGGATGGGGTGAAGCCTCGCAAGGTCGACGAAATCCTCGCCGACTCCCAGATCGAAGCGATCTCGAGAGTCATCGCCGACCAGATCGGCGCGGACGGCGTCGAGGCGGCCGCACTCATCTGGGCCATGCTGAGCGCGCGCGGTGCGGTCGCGCGCGACGTGTTCGCCAAGTTTGGGCGACGTTTGAGATCGGCCGATCCGGATTTGCGCCCCGATATCGACGGTCTGATCGACTTCCTCGTGGCGGGTCAGAACCTGCGCCAGGACGGCGCAGCGCTCGCCTTCTACCATCCGCGCGTCGAAGACGGGCTGCGGCTGACCTTCATGCGCCGTCCGCGCGATGCCGAGCGCACGCTGTCGACCGCAGTGGACGTCTTGTTGGCCTGGGATCGAGCGGGAGAAGACTGGGGCTTGGAGACCGGCCTCAATGTCTTGCGGGCCACCGCGAAAGTCGAGAAGCTCGAGCTCGATCTGTCTCCAGTCACAACGCAGCGCCTCGATCAGCATCTCGAAGCTGTGGCTCTGTCTGCCGACAAGCGCGCCGACTTTGAAGGCGCCTTGCGCGATCTTGCGCGGTTCGGCTCAGAGGATCATCCGCCGGCGCGCCTAGCCCGGACTCTCATCGAGGGGGGACCCGAAACTGACGAGGTTGTCTTTCGAGAACGCTGGCGCGCGCCGCCTCTCACCGAGGCGGATATCTCCGCCCTTCGCGATGACAGCCGCACCCAGCGGATGGTTGAGCGGTTCATCCGGGAAGTGCTGCCGTTCTCGCACCGGGACTATCACCCCGAGCTGATTCCGCTGCTCGAACGGCTGGCGAGCGATCTCATCAAGCCGTTTTGGAAGGCGTTGGATTCGATTGCCGGTCCCGGTGGTCCGCACGACAACATCGATGTGATCGTCACGGGTGCTCTAACGGGAGACGCGCCAGACTACGAGCGCGCGATCGAGCGCTTCGCCCGCTCGGAGGTGGAGGCTGACGCGTGGCTAGAGGGCTTTTCCAAGGATTCATACGACGCTCAGGAACACGCGGTCGATGCTGACGCGGCCGATCACATCACCGATGAGCCTGGCGAGCAGTATTTCAACGCGCGCGAAGGCATGAAGATGGTCGTGCGGCTTCGACGCAAGCGCGAAGGCGTGGGATGGATTGCCGGCCATCCACACCAAAAGCTCCTTCTCTATGCGCTGGGCGATCTGATCGCGCAGAGCCGGCGCCCGCCGCCTATCGCGGAGCTGGAGTTCCTGGTGGCGAACGCCGACGATTGGGTGCGGGATCAGGCGTGGCGCGCCGTCGAGCAGCATTGGGACAATTCCCTTAGTGGCTTTCTCCTCGACGAACTGGCCCGTTCGGACATCGACAGCGCCAGCCAGCGTCGCCGTTTTGTCGAGATCGCCGCTCGCGGTCACGGCGATCCCGTGCCCGACCTCATTGCCGCCTCCGGGCGCGTGCCTTTCGCACGGCGGTTGGAGCTGGTCTACGACACGGTCACGACCAAGCTGGACGACGACCCAAAGGGCGAGGATGGTGTAGCGGCGAAGCGTGCGCGGGCCGCGCGGCTGTTGCAGAGCTTCGCGGTTGACGAGCGGGAATTGGCGCAGGCCTTGTTGGACATCCTGGCGGGCGGCGAAGTCCGCGCGACGGCGAGCGCGCTGTCCGAACCGAGTCACCAGCTTCTGACTGCGACTCTTATGAATGCCTCGATCGACTTGGCCGGGCCGTTGGCGTGTCTGGCGGCAGGGGCCGGCGTGAACATCGATGCCGCGGCTGCTCGGCTGCTTTCGATCGACGATGCCGCGGATGGCGAGGCGGCCATCCAGGCTTTGGTGATCGCGGACGACGCCGACCTACGCACGAAGCTCGAGCCTGCGTTGAAGCACAAGCGCTACCCCGTACGGCGAAGCGCGCTTCGGCTGCTGGCGGCCGATGCGACGACAGACCAAAGGGCCAGCCTCATCGCGGTCGCCGGTGATCACAGCGCGGACGTGCGACTGGCGTTCGTCGAGCTCATGAAGGACGAACGCTGCCTGAGGCGATCGACGCTTTGGTGAATCTGCTACGCGATAGGCGCAATTTCGCTAGCCACGCCGGCGTCGGCACTCCGTGGTCGAAGTTCAGTGTGGCGCGGGCCGCTGCGCGTGCCCTGGGTGCCTACGAGGCCTTACCGGATCGGGCTATTCACGCCCTATTGCGAACGGCACAAGCCGACACTCCAGACCCGTTTGTCGCGTGCGCGGCGCTCTCTGCGCTTGCCGAACAGGACGACCCGCAGATTGTCCCGGTGCTGCTGTCGGCGCTGGAAAGCCCAGGTCTTGACCAGTCTCCGGCTCACCGACCGCGGGCGCAGGCGGCGGCGTGGGCGCTGTTCGATCGGTCGATAAACGGCCGGTCGGACATGTTGATCCCTGACGTCGTGCATGTCGCCGAACGGGATGTGGCGCCCATCGCCGGGCCATTGCTGCTTGCCCTCGGTGTTCATTCAGGTGAGGTGCGCGGGGCGCTGTTGACGCAATTCAAAGCGTCCTGCCAACATGACCGTGAGACGCTGGTGCGCACGGCGGCAATTGCGGCCAACGCTGTTGCGGGGATGTCGCTGGATGATCGCGAGGACATCCTTTTGCGATTGGCCCGCGGCGAAGCGGTGGACTCGCTGAGTCCCGAACATCGCGCGTCGGCCGAGGCATGGAGTCGGGCGCTGGGTGTTCGCTGCGGGTTCGGGCGCTTCATCGCTTGGATCGCCGAGATCGCCTTCAAGCTGCCTCTGAACGGCGAGATCGGGAATATCCGCGCCTATATGCTTCCCGAACGCATTGGCGTCATGACGATGCGCTCCCTTACGCCTCACAGGGAAGAGGACGGAAGTCGAGTCGACGACGGCACGTGAGCAACGCGCTAGGTAGCGCCTGAGCGCAATCCTAGCGGCTCAGTGCCCGACGCGATGCAATCGAAAGAGCTTCTCGAAGAAGTCAGTGATCCTCGACTCGGCGCCCTCGCTGACCAGCTCATTCGCACCGAACCGGTAAACTTCGTATCCGGCGAGGCGCAACTCTCGGTCAGCCGATACCATTTCGGCATAGACCTTCAGCGACGGACGGTCGTTCTCCGAGAAGTGATGCTGTCCGTTCACCTCCAGCACGATGCGTTGGCGCCCGGGAAGCAGGAGCAAGAAGTCCATGCGCTGACGCGGGAGCGGGAGGCGATGGCGCAGGGTTTTCACGACAGCGGGGTCATAGTGAAGATAGACCTGCGGCAAGAGCGCCGGCAGCGCCTCGCCAACGACCGATCGATAGGCTTTGAAGTAGGTGGCGAAGAGCTTGCGTTCGGCGTCTGAGGCTAAGGACTCTCGCAGCCGCGCTCCGAGATTTGCCGCATTGGCCCCTGGTGTGACCTCGCTCCACCACGCGACGAGCTCGGACCAGAGAAGCCCGTTCGAATTGATTGGCCGGTCGTAGACCAGGCAGCTCTCCTCGCCGGAGAGAATGATGATGTCGTTGTTGATGGCGTCGGCGAAGCCGATCTCGGGCTTGGGTCCTCGCGAGGCGAAGATCAGATTCTTGGGCCGGCCGCTGACGCCCCGCACGAGAGAGCGGAAGGCAAAGATCGGATGACCGGAGAGTTCGCTTTCTTGCGCCAGCTCAAATCCGTCGCGCGCGAGGACTTTGTTGAGGGCGGCGACCGTCTGCAACTGCTCCTCTCCCGACCTGGCAAGAGGGTGAACCGCGTCTTCGAGTAACGCCGCGAACCGAGCTCTGGAGCAGTCAAATGCGCCGATCTCGCCAAACAGATACTCCACCGACCAATCACCGGGATTGCGCTCCATGTGTTGTCCGATTTGGTCGCGCAGGTTCCGGCCGCCGCTTCCGAACATTTCCTCAAGGGGTGTGGAAAGAACGAAAAGGCGTTCGACCATCTCCACCGTGTCGCGCTCGCCGGCGAGGTCATCTCCGAAGACCCGCGCCACGTCCCGCCGAGTGATGTGGCTGAGAGGCGGGTCACCGGCCTCAAGCACCTTGCGGCCCGCCTCGTCTAGGGCGATGTCGCCGCGATGCGCGGCGAACTTCAGCGCCAGACGAGCCAAATCCTCCTGCGTGAGGTTCTCGAGCGCCAGGTCGACGCGCTGCCTCTTTGAGAGACCCTCCGCGTTTGGGACGATCAGCCCGGCGATTCGCTGCGGCGCTTCACTTAGCTCCGCGTGGGTCATCGGCTGCAGAACGCCGGCGATAAGGTTATGAAGGTCAGCAACCATCGGGAGACTGGGCCGCAAGCCACTCGTCGTCGACGCTCGGCGCTTCTTCCTCGCCAGCGGCCCTTCGTAGGAACCGCGCGAGCGCCACCTTCCGGGAGTTGCGATCGAGTGTGTAGGCCGTCTGCTTGAACTCCTTGCCGTTCAGCAAGCCCTTAATGTAACCGGTGATCGTATCCGCCGCCATGATCAGGGCGGAGAAGATCGATGATTAATATGGACTCGAAATCCGGACCCAGTGGGGAGGATACGCGAGCCTTGAGGTCGGTCAGCACGGGCTTGAGATCGTGGACCCGGGGGGAGCGACCAGCCCGCCTTGCCGAGTCACCAGAAGCCGTGTTTGCGTAGGTGGTCATCGACATTCGAGATCAGCACGTCGAAAGCGACGCGACAGTATAGCGCCGCGCATCCGGCATGACCGGAAGCGCAGAGCGGGGCTGAGCCTAAGAGTGTGAGGCTCCCTTACCCATATATCTTGCGGATAGTGCTTTCCTCACGGCTACATCTTGCGGTATGTTCGCCTATTGTTCCCTGATTGCCGATTCGCGGCGGAGCAGGCCATGAGTCACGAAGATACCCTGCGCGAGCTTGTATCGATTCTCAATCCTCAAAACGAGGCCCGTCCAACGGTCTTATTGGGAGCGGGCGCGTCGTTCTCATCTGGCGTGCCGCTCGCCGACGAGAGTGTCAAGCGCATCGCGCGGCGCTATTACGCCGAGCGCATCAGTGGAAAGGTGCTGCCAGAACAGGTCAAGACTTCTGAATGGTTGGCGTGGCTTGCCGACCAGACTTGGTTCATCCGCGATCCCGCCAGGCTGTCAGAGAATTTCCCGCTCGCTGTAAAGCACTTGCTGACCCCGCAGGCGTATCGGCAGAAAGTTCTACTCGACCTCATTGCGCCTGATGGCGAGATTGGCGCCGGCTATCGCCACCTCTCCGAACTCGTACTTAGGGCGCTTATCGGCACGATCCTGACTACAAATTTCGACATCTGTCTGCCGCGTGCGCTGAACGACAAGCGTCCTCACATCCGTCATGTCGCGGAAGTCAACCGGGGGCCTGACGACTTCCGCGAGTTTGACATCTTCAACCGAGCGCAGATCGTCTGGCTGCACGGAAAGGCGGAGCAGTACACGGACAAGAACCTGACGGAAGAGGTACAGCAGCTCGACCCGAAACTTGTCGGGGTCTTGCTACCGTTGCTGCAATCGACGCCGCTAATCGTGATCGGCTATCGCGGCGCAGAACCTTCAATAACGAAGAGTTTACTCGGCGAGGGCGGCGATCTCGCTTTCAAGAAGGGCATCTTCTGGTGTCATCGCAGTGGCCACCTCCATCCCAATGTCGAAGTGCTGCGGCAGCGCCTGGGAGGCAATTTCAAGCTTTGCGAAATCGACGGGTTCGACGAACTGTTCGCCGACCTTGACAAGAAGTTGGCACGCCAACAGAGGACATTGGGGGCGCCGGCGGCCGCAGAAAGCCGGGATTTCGACGACGAGCCGATGAAAGGCGCGACGGTTGCTGATCTCGACCTGGATCTCGCCCTACGCACTGCCCACGAGTACTCGCAAAAGCTCGGACTACGGGAGCCGTCCGCCGCGAGCTTGAGGCCTTTCCTCCGGGAGCTTGGTCTTCTGGTCGATGATGACGGCGTAGAACGCCCTAGCATTGCGGCCATCCTGCTGTTCGGTCGTGAGCCGCAGCGATTTTTGCCGCATGCCGTCGTCACGGTGACGATCGACGGCAAGAAGCGCAAGGTGATCACCGGCAATTTGCTCCAACAGCGAAAGGATCTGCTCGAATGGGCTGAGCAGAAGGAAGTGAACGCAACACTCAGGGTAAAGGTGCGCGATCGTCACGAAGAACGGCGGGCCTATCATGAGCGGGCGCTTATCGAGCTCTGCGTCAATCTTCTCGTTCATCGCGACTACGCCGATGTCCGCCCAGCCACCATCGAGGCTCAGACGAACGACCGAATAATCTTCCTGAACCCGGGACGCCTGTCGGAAGGCGTAGCCGAGGAAGTGAAGATGGATGTCCATGGTCAATTCGAGCCTGTTCGCGAGCTAACTTCGCCACGCAACCGCGCGCTCTGCGACATCTTCTTTGGTATGAGTGTCATGGAACGGGCCGGTACAGGTCTGTCGGACGTGCTCAGTTTCGCTAGAGAGGGCGACGGCACGGCGGTCTTCAGCGTCCCGCCGGGCAGCGACGACTTTCGAGCGGAAATCTATCAACCGACGGCGTCGGGCAAGTTATCACTCGTCGCCCGCGACATGCGACCGATCGGTACTTACATCATCAACTTGATGCGGTTCGCATCGTTGCCCGCCGTGGTGTCGAGGGCTGGGGTGTCGGGCACGCTTGAAGCGATCTCGCGCCAAGTCCCTCTGAACGAGATCGGCACGGCTTTGGTGTGGGGAGGAGAACTTTGGTCGTTCGCGCCGGCTGCTCTACTGCATGCTGTGCTCAAACCCGTCATGACGGAGGCTACGGTCCGCGAAAGGAGGAGGGAGGAAATCGAAGCCGATCCAGATCTCGCACGAGTGCTATCGTGGCTGCTCCGGAAACACTTCGAAGGCCAGTTGCGACGGCTGCACGACGGCGGCTTCATGATCGAAGCCGAAAGACGGACGAACAGGCGCGCATACTTTTTTGGCGAACGCGGCGGACCCCGGCTGCTGGTCTACGATACGCCGGCCCGGCGCGGGGTGGAACGCGAAGTCGTGAAGCAGCGTGGGGAACGGCCGCGTGTTTGGTTTGAGAATGAGGGTATTGCTTACGAGATCGCACGTCTCGGATCACAGTGGGGCGTCCGGGTAAAACCATTCTATATGTTCACGGGACCGGACGCACAGACGCCGCTCCCCGGCTACGCCAGGGCAGCGAAAGCCACGCGGCGGATGAAGTTCGACCGCAATCAAAGCGTCGAAAGGGACCTCACGTTCTGGGCACGGTTCATCTCTCAGGGTGCGCCCGTGCTCAACCTCGGGCAAGGACCTGTCGAGGATCTTCTGCTTGAAGGCGCTTTCGTTTCTCTCGACGTTCCAGAAGAAGGGTTGATGGATGGTGCCGGCGATAAAGATCAAATGTCTGCCTGAGCCGGAGCTGCAGTTCAGCAATGGACGGCGGGATCTCTATCCTCGTCGGGCGCTTGCGGCGAATGGTCCTGCAGACCACCGCGGATTGCGGACTATCCGTGTGGGACTGGTCGGATTGACCGATGAGGTCAGCGCGGCGCGTGCCTGGATCACGAGCATGGCGGCCTTCAGACCCGCCCGAGAGCGCAATGCGCGGCGCTTTCGCGACTGGCCGGGCAGCGAGAAAGCGCTCGGAGCAAGGTTTGAGATCGATCCTCAGTTCGTAAGGACGATCGACAAGTCCCAACACGACCGGCTGTTCCGTGAGCACATGAGGGCAGCCGAATTCGATGCGTTGGTGGAGCTCTTCGAGGGCCCCATCAGCAGCATGTTTGGCGACGTCCGCCCCGACTGCATCGTCGTGTGCATTCCGGATGCGTTGGGTGATCTGCGCGTCCAAAATCCAGAACTCTCATCTAAGGAACGCAGGGCCTTGGAGATACTCAAGCGCGAAGAAGAAAATCTGCAGGGCGATTTGTTTGCGCCTACAGAAGAGGAACTTGCAGAGGCGGAGGCACTACGTACGACTGCCGAAGATCTGCTCTTCCGCTCGTTCTATCGAGCGCTCAAGGCGAAGGTGCATAAGTATGAAAATGCGGTCCCGATCCAGGTGCTTCGCCGGGGAACAATTGACCGACCGGAAGACACTGGCCATAGCCAAGCCACGAGGGCGTGGAATTTCGCGACGGCGCTCTACTACAAGGCCGGCGGTCTGCCATGGCGGCCGGCCGATTTGCCGGAAGGGGTCTGCTTTATAGGGGTGTCGTTCCATCACCTTAAGAAGCGCGGTGGTCACCTCGTCTATGCAAGCGTAGCTCAGGCGTTCTCGTCAGACCACGAACCGTTCTGTCTGAAAGGCGCCCACATCGATCACGATCAGCGAAGAGACCGTCAGCCGTATCTGAATAAGATTCAAGCTTTCTCGATGATGCGCGACATTTTACACGGGTACGAGCTGCGTACAGGCGTAAAGCCGAAACGCGTCGTCGTACATAAGACGTCGATGTACCAGCCAGAGGAGGAGGAAGGCTTCCGCGAAGGGACGAAAGACATCGTGCCCAACTGCGATCTAGTATGGCTGCGGCAGACACCCTTTCGCCTGGTCCGGAAGGGCACAGAAGAGCCCTGGCGCGGCACTCTCTGCCAGATCGAAGGCGATTCCTATCTGTTCACGAGCGGATACGTGTCTTGGTGGGACGAATTCCCGGGGGCCCACATTCCGGCTCCGATCCAGATCGGATCAGCTGGCCCGACGGACATCGAAGCACGGTCGCGAGAAATACTCACACTATCTAAGATGAATTGGAATTCTAGCGACGGCATCACGCGTCTTCCCGTCACTCTCCTGTTCGCGAAGAAAGTGGGTGAGATAATGACGGAGCTTTCCGACAACGTGATGCCGAATCCTTCGTTCCGATTTCACACGTAGACCAGAGGAACGATGAAAATGGTGGGAGTGAGAGGTGCGCGCAATACTCCGCCGTCACCGCTAAGTTCTTGTCAGTGGCGGAACCGCGCAGTGCGTTGCTCGAGCGGCCGACGCGGCACCCTTCGGGATCAGGCCGCTGAACGTGCACAGTGGCCAGCGATAATCGGTCCGTGCTATAGGCGCTGACGGTCTTTTCTCACGTAGGCTCAAAGGGTGCTGCGTGATTGACGAGGGAAAAATCGACCGATCGTTGTCGATAGACGCTGAAACGTCGGTGAATTCGAATCGCGCGAATTTTTCTTTGAAATCAAAAGCGAAAAATTTTGACGGACTGACAGTCGGGCTTAGACCGTCAGCAGAAAACTTTTGCGCATAAAAATCAGCGCGTTACGATACGCGGAAATGATCGAGTGGGTTACCAGCGGATACATCAAGACGCGGCACCGTTGGCAAAGCGTTCGAAGTATCGACGACCGACGGTTCGAGTGACCTCCCGGCCAACGCTGTCCTGATCAAGGCACTACCCTTGCAGACCCTTCCCACTCGATCGTTTCGAGACATCATAACGCACTGAAATACCTGTTCAAATTTTTTCTTCGAATAACGAAGTCCCGTGTCTCTCAGACCGTCAGTTTCCTTCGCTTTTGATCTCAAAGGAGAATTTCCACGATCCTCTTTTTTCTCGGTTTCGACGACTATCGAGATCGATTGGTCAATTTTTCAAGCGAGCAAGGAGCTCTGGCTATCCGCTTGGCTCGCGGAAATGCCGTCAGCCGGCGCGGCGATGTCAGCGCGTCAGACCGCCTTTGCCTCGCCGCCGTCGCGGGCGCCGTGGTCGGCGAACGCTTTCGCCAGCGCCGAGATGAACGCGTTGATCGTGCTGACCGCACCGAGCCCAGCGGTCGGCGCGCGCGCCGTCGCACCCGAGGTTAAGACCACCGCGCCGCCGGCCGCTTTGAGGTATGGCCAGGCAGCGAGCACGAGCCGCCGGGCCGAATTGAATTTGAGGGCCAGCGCATCTTCCCAGGCCGCATCGTCGAGGTCGAACAGGTCAGCCTGACCGCACCGGCGATCGTGGCGAGACCATCGAGCCGGCCGAACGCGTCGATCGCGGCGCCCACGGCCTTGGCCGGAGCGGTGTCGAGACGCAGGTCGAGAGGGACAACGAGCGCGGTACCGCCCTTGGCGCGGATTGCTGAATGCAGCCTTGTGGCCTTCTGATCGAGGTTGCGGATGCCGACGTTTGCGCTGGGTGACCTGACGCCTGATCCAGGCCGAAGGGGAGCGCGCGATTCAACGTGCGCGGGCGGGGCGCCGAGGCATTGCTGGACGATTTGGCGAGCCATCAAAGGCGCGCGTCACGGTCGAAATCTCATGCGTCCCACATGACCCCCTGTCCGTCTCCGCCGAGACTGGGCGACCTTCATGCGAGCCGCCTTTGATTCAGCGTTAGCGTGATGACAGCCCCTCCGATGCTCGAACGCGATGATGCCTCGGAGCAGCTGCGAAACGTCCCGAGGCCGGCCGGTCGCCCTCTCTTGCAACTTTCTGTATAGTTCCCGCGAAGGCGTCCTTTGGATTGCGCGTCGGGCGCCGCGTGGGGAAAGTGGTGCGGGAGCGGCAGCCGGTAACTGGGCGTGAGGCCTGTGAGACGATTTTCTGCCGCGCGGATTTCCGCTTGCGCGTCGCGCCGTCTTGACCCTTGCATGAGCACCTCCTCGCCCCTGCAGCCCGGAGGCGCCGCCCTCCCGGCGGCGGCGGCCTTAACCTGCAGCAGCAAGACCGGAAAGCCGTATTGCCGGCACGACGCCGTAGAGGTCGAGATTTCCGCAGCGCTCGCCGTGGACCCTCAGCATTGGCTCGAGGCGAACGGCCGGCCCAAGCGCTGGCGCCTGGAGACCCTGGTGCACCTCATCCGCCTGAGGGCGGCGGCGTCCGACGGCCACATGCTGGGGGTGCTGCTCGCCGAATTCCTGGCGCGGGCGAAGCCCACGATCGACAGCCGCGCCCAGGGCTATGGCCTCGCCGACAGCGAGGCGATCGAGATCGAGGTGGGCGACGCCCTCGTGGACCTGATCCTGGCTCCCGCGCCGACACGGATGTCCGAATACCTGGAGGTCGACGCCCGGACCATGATCCGCCAGCGCACCGACCGAGCCGTCGCCCAACGCACGGATTTGCCGAAAGCCCGCCACTTTCTCGCGACCGAGACCGACGACGATGGCGGCCAGTCCTCTACGGTAGAGGGACTGCCCGACCCGTCCCTCGATCCCCTCGAACACCTGCTCGAGTCAGAGGCGGCCGCCTCGAAAGGCCTCGTCCGGCGGCTCTTGCGGGCCGTCAAGGACCCGCGCCATCGCAAGGCCTTCATCCTGCACAAGCTCCGCGGTTGGCCCTATGCCAGCCCGGATGCCGACGTCCCGACGCTCTGCAGCCACTTCGCCCCGGTCGGCGAGCGTCAGATCCGCAACTGGATCACCACTGCAATCGCCCAGATGCGCGCTGCGCACGGAGTTGAAGCATGACCCACCCGAACGATATTTCCCTCGATGATTTGCTGTTCGACCTGCAGGCGAATGGGGTCGAGCCGACCCACGCCAATCTGTTGATGATGATCGAGCAGCATCCACAACACCGCGACGCCCTCATCGCCTATTTCGCGGCCGCCGCCGCGGATCTGGGCCCGGAGGACGACGACCAACCCGCGCGTGGCGCGGAACATCTTGTGAACCGTGGCGTGAGCCGCGGGCTGAATCTGCTGCATGCACGCACCTCCGGCGCGGCCGCTTCGCCTTCGACGGCGGCGCGGCTGTCTGCGCTCGCCCGGCGGCAGGGCCTCACCACGGCCGCCCTGGCGGCACGCGCTGGCCTCGACGAGATGATCGTCGTGAAACTCGACCGGCGCCGCATCCGGCCGCGAACCGTGCCGATGGAGGCGTATGATCGTCTAGGCGGAGCGCTCGGGGTCCCGGCCGCCGCGGTGATCGCCTCGGCGACGGGACCGCCAATTGCCGCTTCCGCGGGTCGCCTGATGAAGGCCAAGGGCCCTCTTGTGCGCAACACCGAGAGCTTCCGCGAGGCGGTGGAGAAGTCCGCCATGCCGGACGATGTCAAGGCGTGGTGGCTGGGGCTGGCGGCCGGCGAGGACGATCCCGAGGCATGAGCGCCTGGTCCGAGATCCGGCGGCTTGCGCGCGCATGGCACGACGAGTTGCAGCCGCAGCCGGCGCTCCCGGCCGCCGCCGCGCTCCTCGCGGCCGCGCAGGCGGCCAGCGGGGTCAAGGTGGTGACCGTGGCGCATGACGACGTCCTGCTGGATGGCGGTGAGGCCTGCTACGACCCGGAGGGGCCCCGGATCCTGGTCTCGGCGGCGCTGTCGCCGGCGGCGGCTGCGTTCCACGTCGCCCACGAGTTCGGCCACCACCGCCTGCACGATTCCGGCGGCGGCTGCCACGCCGCGGATATCGACCCTCTGACGCCCGCCGAGCCCAAGTCGTCTCCGGTGGGTGACGACGACTCCTACAGCCCCAAGCAGCGGCGCGAGGCTCAGGCGAACGTTTTCGCCCGTGAACTCCTCCTGCCGCGCGAGAAGCTGCGCATCCTTTGCATCGCCGAGCGTCCCTCGTCCGTCGCGCTGGCCGCGTCCCTGGGCCTCGAACCCCAACTCGTGGCGCAGCAGATGGCCGACGCCCTGCTGCTCCCCGACGACCCGCCACTGGAGGCGGTGCGCCCGCCGTCGCCGCCTGACGCCAGCCAGGAGGCGGCCATCGACGCTGCCCCGGGACCCCGTCAGGTCCGCGCCGGCCCCGGCGCGGGCAAGACCCGGGCCTTGGTGGGCCGGATCGCTCGCCTCGTCGCGCGAGGTGAGTCAGCCGCGTCGATTCTGGCGCTGACGTACTCTAACGACTCTGCGGACGACTTGGCGCGGCGGATACGCCACGAGCTTGGGCCGGCCGCCGCCGCAGTGTGGTGCAGCACCTTCCACGCGTTCGGCCAGGAACTCCTGCGCCGCTACGGCAGTGAGATCGAGCTGCCCGCTGTAAAGCTGCGCGACCGCGCCGATTCCCTCTTCCTGCTCGAGGGTGTGCTCTCGCAATTGACCCTCGACCACTACCTCGATCTGCAGGAGCCCTTGCGGGGGTTGCGCTTCGTGCTCAATGCGATCTCGCGCGCCAAGGACGAGATGTGCAGCCCCGGCCAGTATCGGGCGCTCGCGGCCGCGATTGCGGACGACGAGGCGCGCGCCCGCGCGCTCGAGGTCGCGCACATCTATGAGGTCTACGAGGCGGCGCTGCGGGCGGAGGGGGCCGTCGACTTCGGCGACCTGATCCTCCGTGCGGTGGAACTGCTTTCGAGCCGGGACGACATCCGCGGCGTCGTGCGCGCCGAGTGGCCTCACGTGCTTGTCGACGAATACCAGGACATGAACCGCGCCAGCGCCGCGCTCCTCGAGCTGCTGGTCGAGCCCGGACGGGGGCCATGGGTCGTCGGGGACGTCCGGCAGGCCATCTACCGGTTCCGCGGGGCCTCGCCCCGCAATATGAGCCGGTTTGCCGAGCAGTTCCCCGGGGCAAAGGACACCGACCTCGAGGTGAACTATCGCTCCGGCGGGCGTATCGTACGGCTGTTCGAGACGTTCGGCGCCGGCATGGACGCCAGGCCTTTCGCGGCGAAAGACCCTCTGCGACCCCATAGGGGTGCGGAAACGGGAGAGATCGACTACCGCGTGGCCGCGACCCGCGAGGCGGAAGCTGAAGGCATCGCGCGCGCGATCCGAGCGGCATCCGCGAGCGGAGGGTTCCGGCGTCACGCTGTGCTGGCGCGCAGCCACGGCGTCTTGACGCTCTTGGCGGCCCATTTTGAGCGCGCGGGGATTCCGGCCCTGTACTTCGGCGACTTCTTCGAGCGCGACGAGGTCCGTGACCTGCTTTCGTTGCTTTCCGTCGCCGGGGAGCGCGACGGCGTTGGCCTCCTGCGGATCGCCCAGTCGCCGAGGTACGCCGCGCCGGTGCCGGACATCCTATCAGTCGTCGCCTTCCGCCAGGAGCAGGACATCTCGATGCTCGCCGCCCTGCGCCGGCTCGATGACGTCGTCCTCTCGACCGAAGGGAGGGCGGGGTTGCGGCGGCTGACGGCCGACTTGCAGGACGTTGGCTTCACCACCACGCCGCACGCATCGCTCTCAGCGCACCTTTTCGACGCTGGCGCGGTTTACGGAGCGCCGTTCTCGGGCGAGGACGTCGGCGCCCAGCAGCGACGGCTCGCCGCCTACCAGCTGCTCCAGCTGGCTTACGACTTTCGCCCGCGAGCCGGGCAAGATCCCAAGCGCGCCTTCCTCGACCATATCCGGCGGCTCGAGGTGCTGGAGGAAGAGAAGGAGCTCCGGCGCCTGCCAACGGCGGCGGCCGGGATCGACGCGGTCCGCCTGATGACAGTGCACGCGGCGAAGGGCCTGGAGTTCCCGGTGGTGCACCTTCCGTCGCTGAGCCCGTCCTACTTCCCGGCGCCGGGGCGCGCGGACCCTTGCCCGCCGCCGCCGGGAATGATCCCCCAGGACCCGCTGATGAGCCCGAAGGCCGAAGAGGACAGCCTCTTCTTCGTGGCCCTTTCCCGCGCCGAGGACCGGCTCGTCCTGTCGCGCGCGCAGAAATATGGCGGGTCGTCCCGCCCCAAGGCCTCGCCGCTCCTCGAGCCGATCGCCCATCTCTTGCCGCCCGGCCGCGATGCTCAGCCCGATTGGACGGCGCTCGGGGCGCCCACGCCGCCATTCGCCGCCCTGCGGGCGCCTGAGCCGACGCCGCCGGAAATCAGCGCGACTGCGCTCGAGGATTATCTGCAATGCCCGCGGCGTTACTACTACGCCGAAGCGCTCGGCCTGGCGCGGCGCGCGTCCCCGAGCCCATTCCTCAGCTTCCATGCCATCCTGCGAAGCGGATTTGTTTGGCTGCGGGCACGCGGTCCGACCGAGCGCGCCGGTCTGAAGGATCACCTCGAAGAGGCCTGGGAAGCGACGAGGCTGACGCGCGATCCGGCGGCAAGCCACTACCGCTCAGCTGCTGAGCGGATGCTGGCCCGGGCCGCCGCCGCCATGGACGGCGCCCCGCTCGACACCGACCGAAGTCTCGACGTGGCAGGCGTGCGGGTGACAGCACGGGCCGACCACATCCAGTCCTCTCCCTCTGGCGTTGTCATTCGCCGGCTCAAGGCCGGTCGCCTGGCCCGCAGCGGCGAGACCGCGCGAGCACGCTACGGACTTCTGCAGGCGACGGTCGCGCGGGACGAAGGCGTGGGCGTGCGCCTCGAGCATGTCTCGCTCGTGACCGGCGAGGTCCGCGACGCGACGTTGCCGAGGGACAAGTTGCGAAAGGAGCTGGACAAGGCCGCCGCAGGCATGGAGGGCATCGCGGCCGGCCGCTTCGATCCAGTGCGCAACGCGCGCAACTGTCCGACCTGCCCATTCTTCTTCATCTGCCCGGCCGACGGTCTATTGGCCTGAGACGGCGGCGGGCCGCATTTCCGGTCCGCAACCCCGGCGTCTTGATCCTCTCAAGGCGGCCTGTCCCGGCCGCGCCGACGAGAAGGATCCAAGTCGATGTCGAATCTGAAGCTCTTCCTGCAGTTCTCCGGCCACCGGCCGGTGGAGCTGATCGAGGTGGCGGCGGAAGCCACGGCCCGCTCGGTGCTGGATGCGGCCGCCGCGCTCGGCGGCCCCGCCGATGGCGAGGTCTTCGCCGCCGATCGCGAGGCCCCGCTCGATCCCGACACCCCCCTGCGGGCCCAGGGCGTCAAGGACAAGGACCGTATCCATGTGCACACCTGCCGGCAGATCCAGGTGACCCTCACCTTCGCCGGTGACACCAAGCATCACCCCTTCCGGCCCTCCACAACGGTGGCGGAGGTCAAGGCCTGGTTCGTGGACAAGCTCCACATGACCCCCGTCGACGCGACCGAGCACGTGCTGCAGATCACGGGCACGTCGGATCGGCCGGATCCAGACGCGCAGATCGGCGCGCTCGTAACCTCGCATTGCGCGCTCGACCTGACCCTGGTCCCCATCAAGCGGGTGGAGGGCTGAGGTGGAGGCCGCCGCGACGATGCGGCCCGACGAACGGGCGTTCCGCGACGAGGCGGCGGGCGGCGGGTTCCAGCTCGCCACGCACTGTGGCCGCTGGCGTCTCGTCCGGATCGCCTGGCCCTATGTCGAGGTGGATGTCGCCGCGGCCTTACGGCCCGGCGCGCCGCCGGCCTACGGCTTCCGCTTCGAGTGCTCCGGCTACCCCCAGCAAGCGGCCACCGGCCGGCTCTGGGACACAGCAACGGGCGCGCCCCTGCCGTTCGCGCGGTGGCCGGGCGGCCGGTCGCGAATCCCGGCGGTCTTCCGTCCGGATTGGAAGGATGGGACCTGCTTATACCTGCCCTGCGATCGACACAGCATCGTCGGTCATCAAAGCTGGCTGGCCGACCACACCGCCCTGGTTTGGCGTCCGGAGCGCGGCCTTCAGCTCTATCTCGAGGTCCTGCACGAACTGCTGAACGCCCACGACTACACGGGGGTGCGCGGTGGTTGACCAGTTTGAAATCGACCGGCCGCAGTGGCTCGGCCTGCTCGCCGAGCTCCGCCGCCGCGGTCAGGGCCGCCACGAGAGCGGCGCCTTCCTGTTGGGCCGGCTGGAGCCCGGCCGGCGCGTGGTCGAGGCCTGCCTGTTCTATGATGACCTTGACCGCCACGCCTACGCGACGGGCGTCTGCGTGCTCCACGCCGACTCGTTCGACGCCGTGTGGCGGACCTGCCGCGCGCGGGGCCTCACGGTGGTCGCCGACGTCCACACCCACGCCGGCGGCTCCTGGCAAAGCCGCGCCGACCGTGAGAGTCCAATGGTCGCCCGCGCCGGCCACATCGCGCTCATCGTGGAGCGTTTCGCGGCCAACCCCGTGTGGCGCCACCGCCTAGGCGTCTACCGCTACGAGGGGGCCCACCGCTGGACCGACCTCAGCGGCTGGACTGCCCGTACTTTCCTCAAGACCGGGACTTTGGTCTGATGACCCTCCATATCCCCACCCCAGATACTCTGAACCGCGCCGTCAAGATGGCGCTCGACACCGGGGAGGTTGCGACAGTCGAGGCCGGTTACGCCCTTTTTGCGGGCTACCGGCTCGGCATCTCTGTCTCCCCCGAGGCCGCCGTTTCGCCATCGCACCAGGCGGCGCTGCTGACCATGGTCAACACCGGCCGCCGCGCGCTGTTGGGCGGCGTCGAGGTCGCTGGCGACTTGTCGGCGCCCCTGCGCCAGCCGCTTCCGGGACTCGGCGAAAGCCTCGGCGACGCGGTCTTACGGCTGGGCGGTCGCGCCGTTGCGGTCCTGCCGCCGGACGCGCCGTGCGTGCGGCTCGGCGCGGCGCCGGGGCCATCCGGCGCTCGCGAGCCCCCGCTGCAGGTCACCTTTTCGCACTGGCAGGGCGGGCTCTTCCCGGCCGGAGAGGGCGAGCGCCTCGCAGAGCCGCCCCAGGCGGTGCTCGGGGCCGTTCTCGCCGGAGCGCTCGCCGTCGGCGAGGCCTTCCAGCAGCTGCGCGGTAATCCAATGGCCGGCCGCCGCGAGGCGGGGCTCTCCCTGTGGCGTCCGGGCCACCCCTGGCGTGATGGCGCCGGTCCGGCGAGCGCCGTGGGGCCGGCCCGTTTGTGGCTGATCGGGCTCGGCCACCTCGGCCAGGCCTACCTCTGGGTGCTCGGAATGCTGCCCTACTCAGACCCGGCGGCGGTGGAGCTCACTCTGCAGGATTTCGACCGCCTCAGCCTGGCCAACGACAGCACCTCTGTGCTGACCCAGATCGAACTCGCCGGGCGTCGCAAGACCCGGGAGATGGCGGCCTGGGCGGAGGCGCGGGGGTTTCGGGTCCGGATGGTCGAGCGACGCTTCGATGGTGACGTCCGCCTTCAGTCCGACGACCCCCGCGTCGCCCTATGCGGGGTCGACAACCTGGCAGCCCGTGCCGCTCTGGAGGATGCCGGTTTCGACCTTGTTGTCGAAACTGGGCTGGGCGCTGGCCCGCAGGAATACCTTGCCATGCGGCTCCACACCGTTCCCGCGACGGTGTCAGCCCGGCGGCGTTGGGGCGGCGACCCCGACGCTCCGGCCGCGGCGGCGCCGCACGGCCGCGCCTATGAGGACTTGGCGCGCCGCGGCGCCGAGCGCTGCGGGCTCGTCGAGCTCGCGTCCCGCACCGTGGGAGCGCCCTTCGTGGGCGTGGTGGCCGCAAGCCTCGTCATCGCGGAGGTCATGCGCCGGCTGGAAGGCGGCCCGTGCCTCGAAGTCCTGGACCTCACACTGCGCGACCTCGGCAGCTGCCAGGCCGTGTCCGGCGCGGCGCCAAGGCGCTTCAACCCGGGCTTTGCCGACCTGGTCTGACGCGCCAAGGCGACTACCGGTCGAGGCTGTGAAAAGGACCCTTTCGGCGAAATTGCCGGCGCAGCAATTTGTCCGCGCACGCACTCGCCGCCGGGCTCCCAGGACCTTCTCCCGGCGGCGGCGGGGCGGCGGGCAAGGGCGCATCGGCGTGGCCGCCAAAACCCATCCGCGGGGTGCTCGAGCGCTACCGGAGCGCCGCGTTGGAGCGCGGGTTCGAGCTAGTACCTGGAATCACAAATCGCTGATCCAGGGCAACGAACTCCGGCTCGAAGTCGTCATGGAACTCGACCGTCCTCGGCATTTATATAGCTTGGGGGCTATGTCCATACAAAGGACGCTCTGACCGGGCGGCGCCATCGCATGGTTATACCGACGCATATTCGAGAGCAGGCTCTAACACGACGGGCTCACGATCGGGAGCGGGATTGGCCTGCAGCGCGAGAATCGCCGCGATCTCGCCGGCGATCTTATCGGCCGCCATGCGCAGCGCCTCATCGATGTGAACATAGCGCTGTGTGACCCCGCGCGAAGCGTGACCGAGCAAGGCCGCGATCGTGAGTTCGGAGAAGCCGAGGTCGCCGGCGACGCTGGCAAAGGTATGCCGCAAGGTGTGCGGCGTCACATCGGCCAAACCCGCCATAGCACAGACCCGAGCGAGCACGCGCACGATGCCGATGAAATGTCCCTCGCCCCAATCCGCCGGGAAGAAGAAGGGTGACTTGGTGTTCTGCGGCTGCGCGAGCAGCAACTCCACGGCGAGACGCCCGATGACGCGGAGCTGGGCGCCACTCTTGGTGTCCGGGAAGCGAACCGCAGCTTCCTCGGCATTTAGCCAGTCGCGCCGAAGCCCCAGCCCCTCGAGTCGCCGGAAGCCGGTCAGCAGGAGCAGGCGGATCGCTGCAAGTCCGGTCGGGTGCTCGCCCGCCGCCCCGGCGGCGCGCATGGCCTTCCCCAGCTTCGCGATCTCGGCGCGGCTCAAGCGCCGGTCGCGCGGCGTGCTGGCAAGGCGGCGCACGCCCTTCCCAGGATTGGTCTCAATCTTCCCGAGGCGGAGGGCGTGTTCGAAGATGGCATGGAGTGTCGACATCGTGCGGGCGGCGACGCCCTCACCGCCCGTTGTGGCGCCGCCGCGGCTGCCCGCGCGGGGCTTTGCGGTCTTGCCTGCGGCGATATCGGCCTGGGCGCCCTCGATGTCGCCGAGGGTGAGCGCGCCAACCTGATGCGCACCAAGCAGCGGCTTGATGTGCGCCTCGATCCGACTGCGGTCCATAGCGAGCGTCGAGGCCTTGATCGGTCGCCGCCGCCGGCCCAGGATCCGTCCCGCCTCGGCCTCAGCCAGAAACCAGTCGCAGAGCGCGGATACGGTGACAGCGTTGCGGTCCGTCTCGGGCGCGGCTGCGGGATCGCCCCCCTTAGCGACGACGCTTAGAATGTCCCAGGCAGCCTCGCGAGCCTGTTCCGGCGTCATCATCCCGTAGCGGCCGATCACCGTGCGCCGATGCCGGCCCTCTGGGGTCCGGTATTGCACGATGAAGCTCTTGAGACCGGCCGGGCTGACCCGGACGCCGAAGCCGCGGAGCTCCGAATCCCAGAGGAAGTTCTCCGAAACCTTGACCCCAACCTTCGAAGGTTTCAGAGCGTCGACTGTGCGCTTGCTAATCTTTTCCATGCGATTCCAGTGCCCTGGGCGATATCTGCTTCCATTTGCCCATCATAGGCGGGTTGGAAGCGGAATGGAAGCACTTGAGATCGGGTCGCGGCATAGAATCGGCGGCGTTCGGCATGGGATGCAAAGGGGAAAACGGCGCTATATCAGTATTATAGATGCGCTAGAGGGCAGCCGGATACAACGGCGTAGGCCGCTCGGGCACGTTGCCAAGGTTGGGGTCGAGGGTTCGAATCCCTTCGCCCGCTCCAATCTCAAAGTGGTCCAGAGCCGCGGAAAGTCGCCATTTTTGGTGGTATTCGGCAGACACTTTGAGCAGAACCAGATAGTCGCCGGGAAGCCCGGGTTACTTCCTGGTTACATCGCGCGAGCAAGCTCGGCAGACTGCAGGGGCATCGATCAGCCAGCCGGGTCATCAAAGAAAGATGCCATCAAGACCCGCCTCGGAGGGTCGGCCTGTGGGGCATCGCTGCAAGGAGCGTTTGCGCCTGTTCGATCTCGCGGAACTCCGGAGTTGGCGTAAAGCCTTCGAGCGCGGCCGCGAGCACGGCATGGGCCTCTGCGGCGCGATTGGCGGATTGATAGAGTTTCGCTAGCGCTAGTGCCGCGCGCAGTTCGAAGCTTCGCGCCTTCTGTTGCTGCGCGATAGCGATGGCGGCGAGAAACGCTTCCTCGGCAGGCTCCGTACTCGCCGGGTCGCGCTTCAGCAGAATTTCGCCGCGGATGCGGTGACCATCCGCGATGAAGACAGTTGCTTTGGTTTGCCCGGCCTCTGCGAGCGCACCATCGAGAACCGCGAGGGAGGCATCAAAGCAACCAGCGCGCGCTTTCATCGTGGCAAGCTGCACGTCGTACGATGTCGTAAAGAACGTTATGCCCTGTTCACGGCAATCCGCGACGCCGCGCTCCATCTCATCCCAACCGGCTTCGGTTTCGCCGGCGGCGGCGATGGCCCAGCCACGAGCCATGGGCGCGAGCAGCCCCCACATGGTCATGTCATGTTTTCGCGCGAGCGCCATGGTCGCTTCCGCGTGTGGCTTCGACCGGATCGGGTCGCCGCGCACCATCTCGAACCAAGCTATGAAAAAGTGAACAAAGGCAACCGTCGGAGCATGCCGCTCTGAAGTGGACCCATCTGTGGGGACCACTGGCACCGGTTGTTAGTTGGAAGGTCGGCCGTCCTGTTCCTGAATCCTTATGCTACA
>JADMIO011216345.1_pt1 | contig 43706 bp, 34 predicted proteins | sample 8958161 | NCBI WGS metagenome assembly JADMIO01 (sample SAMN16585339, study PRJNA669376) | soil metagenome | isolation source: Crop rotation soil | place: USA: Cullars Rotation, Alabama | collected 2011
CCGCGACTTCAAGTCACGTGAATTCCAAGCTTCGGATCCCACTGTGCTGGAAAGAGCGGTCGCACTGGAGTTTGGCCCTAAAGCATCATTTGACGCTGAAGAAAATGGCTGAGTTGAGGGGGAGATCGGATTTTTGGGCGTTCTGGTCGGTGGAATGTTTTGAGGAGAACGGGGTAAAATTGTCTTTCAACGCTGAGGCCCACAATTCATAGCGAAGTTGATTGATTAATTCGTTGGTCGTGGCGCGCTGGTTGGGCTTGCGTTGATACCAATGCGGATTGGCGAGCGCGGCCGGTCGGCCGTCGGCTCCGTAGACTTGGATGGCCGCTAACAAGAGCAACGCATACGCCGCTACCGCCAGGGCTGGCGCATTCTGATTGGAGGCTTCCGTCCGCACCTGGGCCTGCCCAACGCCGAGAATGGTTTTCTCATCCCGAAAGTTCACTTCGATATCCCAGCGCCACAGATAAATTTGCAGCAGTTCGGACAGAGCAAGGTTCGGATCGGTGCAGATGAGGAAGGCGGGCTCGCGCCGCTCCAGCTTGCTGCTTTGGCTGTTCCGGTAGGGGACTGGTTCCACGACGACCACACGCAGTGGATGCTCCCCTTTATCCATTGGCGAAAAGACCGGCCCGAGCGTTTTTAGTTTAAAGTCATACCGTTTTCCGGCGGCGTGGGCCTGAACCGTTTGCCACGGCGTGGATTGATCTTTCAAAAGTTCCTCCGGGGTGGGAGTGCGCTGTCCGTACTTCCGTTTACGCCCGCGTTCCGGCTGGTCGATGGGAGCAAAGTGAAAGACCGAGTCTTTGCGCACGCGGCCAATCAATGCGGTGCGCTCCGGGATATTTCGGAGCACCGTCGAATTGGTAAAGCGACCATCAATGGTGACCAGTAAATGCCGCCCAGCCGAACCGCTCTCATCCATCTGCTGGCGCAAGTGGCGCAGCCGCTCGCGGCCGATCAGGTTAATGTTTTTCTTCGCCCGTTCTGCCTGATAGGCCGCGTGCGCTTCGGCGTTGGCATCCTTGCGTGGTTTGGCCGGAAGGGCGGCATGCTGGAAATCGATTGGGACCATGCGGGCCGCCCCTTCGGAGCCCTGGCGGACGGCGGCAGAGATTTGCAGGACGCGCAACCCGCGCACAAAGTTGACATGAAAGGGCGGGCTCATCGGATCGCGCTGGTAACGGGAGCCATAAATCTTGCGCCCAGTTTTGCGCAGCAGAGAATCGTCCATCGCGGCGATCAGCGGAGCGTCGGGCGCGGCGAGTTGCTCGACCCCGGAACGCACCTGATTAAAGAGTTTGTCTTCGTCAAATCGATCCTCCGAGTAGAGCCGATAATCGGCCGTCCAATCGCATTGGGTTCGATCCTGATTGCGCAGCAGGCCCGTGACGGTATGCCGCCCAAAGCAGACCAGGTGTGAGAGCAGATGACGACGACCGCGCGAAAACATTTGCTCGGAGGAGAAAGCCGGGCCGCACTGAGCGATCAAGCTTTCAATTTGTTCGCGGAGGCTGGAGTTTTTTTTAGATCGATGGGATTGGGAGGGACGACCTCGCGCGAAAGAATGAGGTGCCCTTTGTCGGCCACGGTCCACTGAACGTCCTCGCCTTTGGAAAAATCCATCGCTTGCGCGATCGCAGAAGGGAAGTTGATGTACCACTGTTGACTCTCTTTGCGTTGAATCAATTGAACTTTGGTAGGAAAACCCATATGCGCCAGTATCTAGTCGAATCACTAGACACAAGGCAATCAAAAAACGCACCCGTCGTGCGTTTGTCTAGTTACCGCCAAACTCCAGAGCGACCGCGAAGCGGTCGCAGAACATAGATGGCATGGGTATTGGAGGGTGAGCGAAATCGCGCTACACCAAGGTCGTAATGAAAACAAAACCAAACACCAATACCCACAAAACTACTTCAACCCAAACCGCTGTCCGAGCCAAGTGTATAAAGCTGGGCATCGATGTTCATGCGGATAGCTACCGCGTGGTCCGGCAGATCGACCATGCCACACCACAACCGGCTCAAAAATTCACACCCAGGGATTTTCTCGTCTGGGCGAAAAAGCAACTGGATCAGGCCGAGAGTGTTCACAGTTGTTACGAAGCCGGTCCTTTGGGCTACGGCTTGCACCGCGCCTTACTCGCGATGGGCATCCACAATATTGTGATCCGACCGCAAAATTGGGATGAATTGGGCAAAGGGATCAAGACTGACAAGACTGATGCTTTGGCCCTCGCGCAACGTCTGGACCGTTATGTGCAAGGCAATCGTCGCGCCCTGGCCGTCATCTGTGTGCCAACCCCGAAACAGGAACTGGCCCGCGCTCAAAGCCGGCAGCGCGAACAGCTCCTCTCCCACCGGCTCCGCCTGGAGTCCCAAGGCCGCAGTCTGTTGCTTTTTAACGGAGTGCGTGTCAAAGGGCGCTGGTGGCAAGCGCGCCACTGGCTTGCACTTGCCCCTCAATTGCCAGGGCCTTTGCTCGAACTCCTGACGGTGCTGCGCGATCTGCTCCTGGCAGTGCACGCCCAAACCGAGACCGCCACTGCCCGCGTGGAAAAGGCCGCCTGCACCCAGCCTCGCGGCGTGGGCGCACTCACCAGCCAGGTGTTGGAACGGGAAATTCTGGATTGGCACCGGTTTAAAAACCGCCGCCAGGTTGCGAGTCTAACGGGGATGTGCCCAGGCGTGCGGGCCAGCGGCAATAAATCCCAAAGTGGTTCCATCACCCGGCACGGCAACCGGCGGCTGCGCACGGCTTTGGTCGAACTGGCCTGGCGTTGTGTCCGGTTTCAACCCGATTACAAACCGATCCAAAAATGGCGCGCGGTATTGCTCAGCTCCAAAGCCACCGGCGCAGCCAAGAAGAAAGCGATTGTTGCCGTGGGCCGGCGCCTGGCGATTGATCTCTGGCGTTTGAACACCGGCAGAACGACGGCGGCAAAACTATGTCTTCACTAAAATTCATGAACTGAAAAGAAACACTTTTGGAGCGGCGCACGCCCGGCCCCCGGCTTGGGTCAGCTTGTCTGAACCCGCAGAATAGATTGGGCGCGCTCGTTCCTCTTCACTGACTTTGAATTGTCACCTGGCACCGAGACATTCGCGTGCGGATAGCAGGCTGGAGCAGCGCAAGAAAAAAGCAAGCTGCCAACGAAGAGGAAACGCCACCAGAAAAAGAAAAAGGGAAGTATCTAGAACAGGAAAAAAATGAACTAAAACGATTGCTCACTTGACATTCCCCATAGCAGCCGGGGGTGGCGCGCCCAACGGAAGCGATACCCCCGGAAACAAAAGCAAATATTATGATCATTTGTGCGCGGCGCGCGCCCGTGTCAGACGCGGGCATTCCTCCCGTTGACAGGCGCCCTCGAATCTCACGCAAACAACGAATACGAGTCGTATATGGCTGCCTTTTGGGCACGATGTTAGCGTTTTCCTATGGTCCTACTTCCAGAATTCGTGATTGGGTTGTACCAGCGTAACCCGGGGAACCGAATAAAGTCCGTGTCGGAGGTATGCACGACCGCGCCATGGTCAAGGGCCACAACGGCAATTTGCGCGTCGGTCACCAGATTTCCCGCCGTGCCCACGATCTCAAGTAACTTCAACACTTGCTCGATATACTGGGAACCTGAATCCAGAACTTGCGCAATGGGTTGAGAAAGCCACGATCGCACATGGTTGGCTGCCTCGGCAGGAGTCATCGGACATTGAAACGCTCGGAGATTTGTGGCGATGCGGACAAAACCAAATACCACGACACTTGGAAATCCAACAATCTCCGTGCCAGACAAACACTCCTCCAACCAGGCAGTAGCTTTATCATGAAAAGGAGAACCTTTATCGTAGCCGGGGGTCGAGGTTCACCACGTTTCACATGGGCCCAGCGGAAGCGATGCCCCCGGAAACAAAACGAAATGTCATCATCATTTGTGCGCCGCGCGCGCCCGCGTCAGACGCGGACATCTCTCCCTTTGGCATTTCTAATATCTGATGCAGAATCATTGTTACGGGGTGGGGGATACCCCAGATGCCGATTTGATAAGCAGGAAGAGGAACAGAGCAGAAAGCACTGTACTACATCCGTCATAGGCTGGTGCTTTGGCGGCGCACAATTCAGGCAGGAATTGCTCGATAAGCCAGAGCCCTGCGCATCATACCCGAAGACCTGCGGCATCAGGTTGGATCGAAGCAGATCTCGCTTCCTGCGGACCAATGACGCGATCCGCTTTGTATTGTCGGTTGAACTTAAAAATGAGCGGAAATCCGAAGCGCAAACAGTTCGGGACGACGAAGATTTCATCAATAAAATCATCGAAAAACAAACCAACCTTTGGGCGTTCGCACTGCAAAGTCGGCACCGCCGGATTTTCGATCTCGACTGTTACGCTCGATCAAAGTTTTCCCCAGGTGCGGAGAAGCTCAATAGTTTTTTCGGCTTTGTCCATCGACCCGCCATCGTATTCAACAATGTACCATTCGGTTCCACCGACGCCCTCGCAAGCCTTGAATATCTCCGGCCAATTCAGATTGTCATCAGCGTCTCCGACCAGACCGCCGTGTTTCTTTTTCGCTGATGGTTTCACATGGACTGTGGAGGCGCGCCCCGGGTATCTCGTCATATAAACGACAGGGTCAACGCCAGCGCTGCCCATGTGACCGAGGTCGCACTGCATGATGACTTCTTTCTTCGCGCGACTGAAGAAGATGTCCCAGACGGTGGAGTTGCCGATTTTCCTAAATTCGCCCGGATGACAGTGGAAACCTGTGCGAAGCCCTTCCGGTTTCAGTTTGTCGGCGATTTCACTTATGGTATCTGCCATATCCTCGATCATCTTCTTGTCCTTTTCCGGGTCGTCTGAAAATTTCCGGAACAGGCTGGGTGCGATCAGTCGGGTATTGCCGATGGTTTTGGCAAATTCGACTGATCTGGCGAAATTATCACCCTCGAGGGTGTTGATGCCCACATGCGACCCACAACATTTCAGACCGTTGTCATCGAGCATTTTGCGAACCTCTTTGGCGTCCTGCGAAGGATAACCGGCAAATTCGACACCTTTGTAACCCATTTTAGCCACCCGAGCCAGCGAACCGGCGGCATCCTTCCGCAGGTCTCCTCCGATGGTGTAAAGCTGCAACCCGATCGGAATTCTTTTCGCCCCGTAATCCTCCGCCGCGAGCAGATTGGGGAGCGAGGAGGCGCCCAGGGCGCTGAGCGCACCGGTAACGAAGGTCGATTGAAGGAAATTTCTACGCGAGGTTTTCATAGGTTCAATGAAGGCATGGTCCGGCTTTTGAAAACAGATTGCCAGCAAATCATTTGTGATTTTGCCACTGGAAACGGAAACAGCTTTTTTCGCGCTCTGAAGTCGCCAGAGCCAGATCATAGAGGCGTCGATTGCGACCCGTTTATTTCCGGATAGAACGGTCGTGCTGCCATTCTTTTCTATTTCTGCCTTTAACGTTCAGGTTTTTCGTATGCCTGCGATAAATCGAGGTTAATTTAAGAAGCGAGTTGACTTAAGGAGAGTTAATCTGATAAACAGCCAAAATCCGAGCTGAGCTCGGCAGTTACTGACTGATGTCGGTGACGTTGTTCTTTGACATTTGAATGGAATCGAAACCTTCACCTGCACCTCCTCGACATAAAAGTCGCGGCGGGGCAGGTGAAGGCTTGGCAGCGTCCCCTACGCAAATCGAGCTTAATTTGCGTCTCAACAGATCGAATTAGCGATAGAATCCCTGCAAACAGGCTCTCCGGTGATAGCAACACCTTTTCTCACTCGGTAAATTCGGCCTCATATACGATTTTATACGAATTTATACGATTTCTTCGGCTCTTTTAGGGGGGAGGAGGGGGGTAGGTGCTCACGTTTTGCGCCGGACGGACCGCGAGTATGTGCGCCGAGCACTACTCGCAGACGCCAACAAAATGAATTTTGTTTTTGTTGGCAAGGAACTAACTTCTGAGTCTCGGTTGATCACGCAGTGTAGCAGTTCAATGCTTGATGTCATGTACTCGGCTCGCAGACTTGCTCCGGGCGCGGCAGTTTATTGTTTTGGTGACCTGTTTGAGCTTTCTTCGGAAAGCTGGAGCAGTTTCCCGTTTGGCAGCATTCGCTTCCCCCTGCTGTCCGGGCCTGGTCTTCCGAGATTTCCTCAATAAAAGTTATGTCAAAATGTGTAGCGGCCATCGACGTGGGCAGCGAAAAAATGCACGTCGCCATTCCCGGGCACAAGGTGGAGGTTTTCGAATGCTTCACCGATTCACTGCATCGGCTCAGAGATTACCTGCAGGCGCATGGAGTTGGCAGTGTGGCCATGGAAGCCACCGGTGTCTACTGGCTGCCGGTGTATGACCTTCTGGAAGAAGCGGGCCTGGAGGTCTGCGTCGTCAATGGGGCGCATGTCAAAAATGTGCCTGGACGCAAAACCGACATGCTCGATTGCCAATGGCTGGCGCAACTCCACGCGCAGGGACTTCTGCGCGCGGGCTTCGTGCCTGCGGCGCCGATTCGAAAGCTGCGCCAGTACGCGCGCCTGCGCCAGGATCATATCCGGAGCGGTTCCATGCACATTCTGCACATGCAAAAGGCACTGGATCTGATGAATGTCAAAATCCACGATGTGCTCAGTCAGACGGTCGGAGTCAGTTGTCTGCGGATGATTCGGGCGATTCTGGGCGGAGAACGAAATCCTCTGAACCTTTTGGCGCTGTGCGACGCGGATGTGACACGCCGCAAAAGCGAACCGCTCTGCCGGGCCTTGCAGGGAACCTGGGATCCAGAGCATCTCTTTGCCCTGCGGCAGGCGGTGGAAGCCTGGGATTTTTATCAACTGCAGATCGCAGCCTGTGATGGGCAGATCCACGAGGTGCTTAAGGAACTGGCCGCCGAGAAGCCGGAGATGGATCCAGGGAAGGAGCTTACCATCAAGAAGCGGCGGCATAATACGCCGGAGATTCCCGATCTGGAAAAAATGATGCACCGAATTAGCGGCGTGGATTTGTCAGCGCTTCCCTGTCTGACGGCTTATAGCCAGATGCTGGTGATTTCAGAAATCGGCACCGACCTGACCCCGTGGCCCACCGCCAAGCACTTTGTTTCCTGGCTGGGCCTCTCGCCCGGCAGCAGGCAGAGCGGCAAACGGCGGCGGAATCAAAGAAGATTTCGCGGGACCGCCGGGAAAATATTCTGCGTGATTGCGCGGGTTCTGGGCCGCTCCAAACACCTGGCTTTGGCCGGATTTTACGGGCGGGTCCGGAGCAATCGTGGCGGACAAGTGGCCAATATCGCCTGCGCGCGCAAGATCGCCATCCTGTTCTATAACGCGCTCACCAAGGGAGTTGAATATGTGGAGGAGGGCCTGGCAGCATACGAAAAAAAATACCGCGAACAGTCCATTCGGCGCATCACAAAGGCAGCTCAGCGCTTTGGCTTAACCCTTGTAGAACCGCAACTTGCATAAATGGTTCCTTGGCAGCGCGGGTGAATGGTGGAGGGACTCGGATAATTTTCAAGCGCACTTTTATCGTGTCACCTAAACACGCTAATTCCGAGCAAAACACCTTATTTGAGTGTAAAACACGATAAATTTTTTTATTTTTTGGCCTTTATCGATTTTCGTAAGGGCGGCGACCGATGCTCATTTTCGAACGTCGATGCTTTCCCAGCCTGCTGTGACTCGCAGAGTCGCAGTCCGGGGCGCGGTTCTGCGAACCGCAGCGTTTCCTCAGTACCCCCGTGCAAAACTTATTGGCCGCTCGACACAATCAGCCCTCGCCATTAATAATCGCGCGAATGCATTTTGGGGCTCATATGTCCACGGGCGGCGGGGTTTGGAAAGCGCTTGAGCGGGGCGTTGGAATTTGCTGCGACGTCGTGCAGATATTCGTCAAAAACAACATGCAATGGTTTGGCCGGCCGTATCCCCAGGCCGATCTCGATCAATACGCAAACCAACTGGCTTCCTGCAAACTAAAATCGGTATTTGGCCATGCGGGTTATTTGATCAATCTTGGCGCGCCCGCTTCGCCAAATCGGGACAATTCAATCAAATCGCTCCACCAGGAAATTACTCTCGCGGCAGCCCTGGGCGTTCCTTTTCTGGTAATGCACCCCGGCGCGCATTTGGGTGCAGGTGAGGAAACCGGCTTCCGTCAAATTATCGCCGGCCTCGACGAGGTTTTGGAGATGACCAGGAATCTGCCGGTCCGGATCGCACTGGAAAATACAGCCGGGCAGGGGAGTTGTCTGGGTGCACGCATTAGCGATCTGGCGACGATCATCGACGGAGTAAAGCGACCGGAGCGTTTGGGCGTTTGCCTTGATACCGCGCATTTCTTCGAGGCCGGGTATGATTTGCGCACACCGAAGGGATGGGATGCGGCGATCGGAGAAGTTGAGGAGATGATCGGCCTGGAGAACATTCTTTCCTTTCATTTGAATGATTCCAAAACGCCGCTTGGTTCCCGCGTGGATCGTCACGCCGGGATTGCCCAGGGCCATATTGGCAAAGATGCCTTCCGACACATTGTGAATGATGCACGTTTTAAGGAAATGCCCGGCTGTCTCGAAACGCCCAAGTCAAAGGATCTGCATGAAGATGTGGAAAATCTCGCAATTCTTCGGTCGCTGGTTGAAGATTCGCCGCGACGAACGATAAAAAAGAAAAAGACTGCCGCGTAAGTTCGCAACCGCGAAAGACGCATCGAATGTTTGCATGAGCACCGCCAAATCTGTTTTTTCATTCCCAACCCGCACCGTTTATGGGACGGCAACTTTAAATGAACTTCCCGAGCATCTGAAGCAGCTCGGCATTCGCAAGCCACTCGTGGTGACCGATGCCGGTTTGCTGCCCACTCCGGCCTTTGCGTTGCTGGAAGGTGTCCTCGGCAAATCAAATCGCGGGAAAAACTGGGAATTATTTTCGGAGGTCCATCCCAATCCAATTGAATCCGACGTGACCGGCGCTGCGCGGGCGTATGTTGCAGCAGGGTGTGACGGAGTAATTGCATTTGGAGGCGGCAGCGCGCTGGATGTCGGAAAAGCGGCCCGGCTGTTGCTTAAAAGGCCCGGTTTCAATCTCGCGCACTTTGACTGGAAACAGGATTGGAACGGTCTTGCCCCCTGCATTTGCATCCCCACCACCGCAGGAACTGGAAGTGAAGTCGGACGCAGTTCAGTGATCATACTGGAGAGTACGAAGCGCAAAGCGGTGTTCTTTCATCCTGGGTTATTGGCAAATCTGGTTATTTTGGACCCGGAAGCGACCCGAGGCCTGCCGGCTAAACTGACGGCTGCGACCGGCGCGGACGCTCTCACGCATTGCATCGAATCGTTCACTTCGCCTTCGTTTCATCCGCTCTGCGATGGCATTGCCCTCGAAGGGATTCACCTCATTGTGGGCGCGCTTCCCAAGGCGGTTGCAAACGGCAACGACCTCGACGCGCGCGGGGAAATGCTGGCTGCCGCCGCCATGGGCGCGATCGCGTTTCAAAAAGACCTGGGCGCCACCCATTCGCTGGCGCATCCGTTATCAAGTGTCTGCGGCATGCATCACGGCCTGGCGAACGCGCTGTGTTTGCCCGCGGTTATGCGTTTCAACGCAAAACGGAAACCGGGTTTGTATCGCCGTGTCGGGATCGCTGCCGGGCTCGAAGTGATGAGTGCTGCTCCTGAAGAGGCCGACCGCAAGACAATTGAATTCGTGGCCGCGCTCTTCGAAAAGATCGGCATCAAACCCGGCTTGCGCGCGCATGGAGTGACCGAAGCGCACCTGGACGAACTTTCCCGCCAGGCATTTGCTGATGGATGCCACCAAACCAATCCGGTTCGGGTAACCGAAGCCGATTTGCGCCAGCTTTACATTGAAGCATTATGAACGTCCTTCCTCCTGAACAAATTTTTATCGATGGCGCATTCGTGGACGCTTCTGCGGAGAAGCGTCTTTCCTTAACCAACCCGGCGAACGAACAGGTCTTTGCCCAGGCCGCTGCGGCGACGCCGGTTGACGTGGAGAAAGCGGTCGAAGGAGCGCAACGCGCTTTTAAGCAAGGTTGGCGCGATTTGACTCCTGGAAAAAGAACCGAAATTCTTTTCGCGATTTCACGCGCAATTCGGAACAATCTGGAAAGCTTGGCCCAAATTGAAACCGAAAATGTTGGCAAACCAATCAGCGACGCCCGCGATGAGATTGGACTTGGAGCGAGGATTTTTGAGTACTACGCTGGTGGAATTACAAAATTCTATGGTCAAACCATTCCGGTGGCGCGGGGCGGTCTCGATTTCACATTGCGCCAACCGCTGGGCGTGGTGGCCGCGATTGTTCCATGGAATTTTCCATTCCCAATCGCCTGCTGGAAAATTGCCCCGGCTCTGGCGGCAGGCAATACAGTGGTTTTGAAGCCGGCTACCCAATCGCCGTTGACTGCTCTCCTGCTGGCGAAAATCGCGCATGAGGCGGGCTTGCCGGCAGGTGTGCTGCAAGTCGTGACCGGCCTGGGGCGAGAGATGGGCGATGCACTGGTGCAACATCCCTTGATTCGCAAAATCTCGTTTACAGGTTCCACGGAGGTGGGTGCGCGCATCATGCAATTGGCATCGCGGGATATTAAACGAGTCTCGCTCGAGCTCGGTGGCAAGTCGCCCAATATTGTTTTTGCCGACGCTGATGTCGAAAAGGCCGCGAAGGAATCGCCCATGAGCGTATTCGCGAATACCGGCCAGGATTGTTGCGCGCGCAGCCGCATGTTCGTGGAGAGGAGTGTCTGCGAAAAATTCGTGGCTGCGTTTACCGAAGCGACCCGAAAGCTGGCCGTGGGGGATCCCACTCAGGACACGACCCAGATCGGTCCGCTGGTTTCGACGGGCCAGCGCGACTCGGTTGAAACGTTCATTGCCGGGGCACGCGCGGAACACCGTAAGATTGTTTGCGGAGGGGAACGGATCGGCGGACGCGGAGCGTTTCTTCAGCCGACCGTAATTCTCGATCCCGAATTAACCGATTCAGTTTGGCGGGATGAAATTTTTGGCCCGGTTGTTTGCATTCGGCCCTTTGACGACGAAGCGCAAATGATCCGGGAGGTCAACGATTCTCCGTATGGATTGAGCGGCTCGATTTGGACCAACGATTTGCGCCGGGCCTTGCGCGTCGCCCGGCAGGTCGAGAGTGGCGTTCTCAGCATTAACTCTCACAGCAGCGTACATGTGGAAGCGCCCTTCGGTGGTTTCAAGCAGAGTGGAATAGGGCGCGATCTGGGCATGGCCGCGCTCGAAGGTTATACAGAGTTAAAGAACATCTACGTTGCGGATTAACTTCGGTTTTGAATTTATGGACCTGCAATCGCTTCGAAAAAAAATCGCATCCAAAGAAATCGATAATGTCCTGGTTGTCTTTCCAGACGTGCTGGGACGGCTTGTCGGCAAACGTTTCACCGGTAAGTTTTTTGCGGAGTCGATTGCGGAGGGCGGAACCCATTCGTGCAATTACCTGCTCACCGTCAATATGGAGATGGATCCGATGGACGGGTTCAAACTAGCGAGTTGGGAAAAGGGATACGGTGATTTTGAACTCCGCTGCGATCTTTCAACGCTCCGTATCCTTCCCTGGCAAACGGCGACCGCCCTCGTTCTCTGCGACACCCATCACCATGATGGCACTGCCGTCGCGGAAGCCCCGCGCACTCTACTGCGCAAACAAATTGATTTGCTGGCGAAGGACGGACTGATTTGCAATATCGCGAGTGAGCTGGAGTTTTATCTTTTCAATACCACCTACCACGATGCATTCACTTCGGAGTATCGCAATCTAAAGCCCGCCAGCGATTACCGCATCGATTATCACACGATGCAACCCGCCCAGGAGGAAACACTCTTCCGCGCGGTGCGCAATGGCATGCTCGAGGCCCGCATCCCGGTGGAGTCGAGCAAAGGCGAATGGGGCTGCGGCCAGCACGAGATTAATTTTGTGTATGACCGCCCTCTCGAGATGGCAGACATGCATGTGGTCTTCAAACAAGGGGTGAAGGAAATCGCCGCGCAACAGGGCCGCAGCATCACCTTCATGCCGAAGTATTCGGCCAAAGACGCGGGCAATAGCTGCCACATTCACACCAGTATCTGGCGTGGGGATAAAAATCTTTTCTGGGATTCCCGTGCCAAAGGTCCCTCGAAGATGTTTCGGCAATTTCTCGGCGGGCTCATGAAGTATGCTCCCGAACTGTGCCTCTTCTTCGCTCCGACCATCAACGCTTACAAGCGTTACCAGGCTGGCAGTTGGGCGCCGACGAAAATGGCCTGGGCGTATGATAACCGCACTGCTGGTTTCCGCGTCGTCGGCCACGGCAAATCATTCCGCATCGAAAATCGAATGCCGGGCGCGGATGCCAATCCCTATCTCGCCTTCACAGCCACACTGCTCGCTGGCATGGCCGGTGTTCGTGAAAATCTGGATTGCGGCGATGTCTATGTCGGGAACGCCTACATTGACGAAAAATTACCCGCCTTGCCGCACAGCTTGCACCAAGCGGCTGAACTGCTCGCCGGGAGCAAACTCGCAAAAGAAGGGTTGGGTGCTGAAGTCGTAGAATTTTACGTTCACACGGCACGCCTGGAAGCTTTTGCATTCGATAACGTGGTCACGGATTGGGAACGAACCCGGTATTTCGAGCGAATTTAGCCCAGCCCGTCAGTTCATGCAGATTGTCGCAGCGGAGATGCGCAACATGATTACCGCGCAGGTTATCGGCGTCGAGAATCTCCTTGTCAACATGACCTAGTCTGTGAAGCTGGTTAAACCATCAACCACGGCTCAATCCACATGAACACTAACGCGATTACATTGGGGGTCGTCATCACTTCAATCTTCGCTCATTCGAATCATGCGGAAGTCGCGACTGGAACGCCCCGTTCCAACCGGAGTCGGATACATCACTTTCGCGATTTGACTGGCAACGAAACGTCAGCGATGAATGCCGGCAACAATTTTTACCGACTTCATAGATTGTGAGGGGCGGTTTTCATTCAGATTTAATTCGAATTGGCAGACTGGATCCAGTTACCCATCCTCCAAGAATCTGCCGTCGGGGCCGGCGTTTCGGGTTTAAACAATCAAACTCAGTTCAATCCACATGAAAGCTAACTGGACGTTGTTACTCCTCACGGCCGCAATTCTAGTCCCTACAACCGACGCACAGATGACGACTGGAACTCCTCCTTCCACTCCTGACCGCATAAACCACACTGCCGTTTGGACAGGGCGTGAAATGATTGTCTGGGGTGGGGACAATCATCTCGGAGTTTATCTTAATACCGGAGGGCGCTTCGACCCAGCTTCAAACCGGTGGAGCGCGGTCACACTCTCATCGGCTCCTTCCGCGCGCAGCGGCCATTCAGCAATCTGGACGGGCACCGAAATGGTCGTTTGGGGCGGTTCAAGGCTCGAATTGGATCGCAGCACGACACCTTTGAATACCGGCGGGATTTATAATCCCGATTCCAACACCTGGAGAGGAACTGGCATCGGTCGGGGACTAGCGCCCCGCGCAGATCATACGGCGGTGTGGACCGGCTCCGAGATGATTATCTGGGGTGGTGTGAGGGATTTTTCCAACCTAAACGGCGGGGCGCGTTATAACCCGCAACTAAATACCTGGACCTCTGTTTCAACTCTAAACGCTCCCACTGCGCGCAGTGGGCACAGTGCCGTCTGGACAGGAAAGGAGATGATCGTGTGGGGAGGCGGAAATGACGCTCTTCCGGAACCGCTTCAGGGAGGCCGCTACAATCCGGTATCGGATAGCTGGACTCCGATGACAATCACGAACGCGCCGCTCGGGCGAACTGGACATGCAGCAGTCTGGACTGGGCGCGAACTGATCGTTTGGGGCGGATCAAGCGTGCAAAAGGGCTATTTTTTTGACGGAGGGCGGTATGATCCTGAAAGCGATCGATGGACAAAAATCAGCGAATCGGGTGCGCCGTTTCCAGGGAGTGGCAGCACCGCGGTGTGGGACGGGACGGAAATGATTGTTTGGGGTGGGTTGTATCCGCCCGGCGGTAGCTTCGCCTACCTGAATACGGGGAGTCGGTACAATCCCGTAGAAAATAGTTGGAAAGCGACGGCCATTGTTGCCGCCCCGGCGGGACGCTATTTTCATACCGCTGTATGGACTGGATCTGAGATGATTATTTGGGGCGGAACTGGTAAAACTACCATCTCGAACACGCCCGGCCGTTACAATCCGCAGGCTGACAGTTGGACAATTCGCCCATCCGCGGCGGTGCCGTTATTAAGCTTTCTCAACGCCGGCGATAATAAGATCCGAATGTTTTGGCCCGCCGAAACGACGGGAGTGACGCTGGAAGTCACTGCAAACCTTTCCGCGCCATCGTGGCAACCTGTTGCCGGAGTTTCTAGCAACTCAATCACACTTTCAACCGCAGCAGGCAATAGTTTTTACCGGCTTCGTAAATTTTGACGCAGGCTCGATTAAAATAATCCCGGCTGTTTGCCGGACGGTTTCAGGAGACCGAGTTTCTTGTAACTGAGTTCCGTGACCACGCGACCCTGGGAGGTTCGGTTCAGGTAGCCTTCCATGATAAGATAGGGCTCGTAAACTTCTTCGATGGTGTCCGGTTCTTCTCCAACAGCGACAGCGAGCGAACTGACCCCAACCGGGCCGCCGTTGAACTTGAACATGATGGCTTCGAGAATGCGTTTATCCATTTCATCGAGGCCGTTCTGGTCGATTTCCAGAAGTTCGAGGGAGCGGTCGGCCAGTTCTGCCGTGATCCGGCCATCACCGCGAACCTGCGCATAATCGCGGACGCGTTTTAAAAGATTGTTGGCAATGCGGGGAGTGCCGCGGCTGCGGCGGGCGATTTCCATGGCTCCGCGCTCTTCAATGTCGATATTTAACAATCGGCCGGATCGGATGATGATTTGTTGCAATTGATCCGCATGATAGTAATCAACCCGTTCGCGGATTGGGAATCGTGTGAGCAAGGGGGCGCTCAATAATCCACTGCGGGTGGTTGCGCCAATCAGGGTAAAGCGCGGCAAATTCAATCGAATGCTGCGCGCGTTGGGACCCTGATCTATGATAATATCGAGCTTAAAATCTTCCATCGCTGGATAAAGGTATTCCTCGATCGTTTTTTGCAGGCGATGGATTTCGTCGATGAAAAGGACGTCGCCTTCTTCGAGGTTGGTAAGAAGTCCGGCGAGATCCCCGGCTTTCTCAATCGTTGGGCCACTGGTGCTCTTTACATTCGCGCCCATCGCTTTGGCGATGATGTTGGCAATGGTGGTTTTACCGAGGCCAGGCGGACCACTCAAAAGAACGTGGTCGATTGGTTCGCCACGTTGTTTAGCGGCTTGAACGGCGATTTCGATGCGCTCCTTGACCTTGGCTTGCCCCGTGAATTCAGAAAAAAGCGATGGCCGCAGCGTCATTTCGAGCGCTACGTCCGGTTTCGTTAAAATGTTCGTTACTTCGCGATCAGGCATTTGGCAAAGTTCCGATCCCGCCCGGATTAACCCAGGAATTTACGAGCGACCAGGCTGGCGTTGTGCCCACCGAAACCGAAGGAGTTGTTTACAACCGCGTTGACAGTGAGTTCGCGGGCGATATTAGGCACGTAATCCAGATCGCATTCGGGATCGGGATACTCGTAATTAATCGTGGGTGGAACCACATCATTTTGGAGGGCCTTGGCACAAATGGCCATTTCCACCGCGCCAGCCGCGCCCAGCATGTGACCAGTGGCACCTTTGGTTGAACTCACGGGGAGTTTTTTTGCGTAATCGCCAAAAACGGTTTTGATGGCCTGTGTTTCACAAACATCCCCGGTTGGAGTCGAAGTGCCGTGGGCGTTAATATAAGAGATATCCTCCGGGTTCAGACGCGCGGAACGCAACGCCATGCGCATGCAGCGAGCGGCTCCCTCACCCTGGGGAGCCGGGGCAGTCATGTGATTGGCATCCGCGGTGTTTCCGTAGCCAATGAGCTCACAGTAAATGCGGGCCCCGCGCGCTTTGGCGTGCTCCAGGTCTTCCAACACCAGGACGCCCGCGCCTTCGCCCATGAGAAATCCATCACGCTCTTTGTCAAAAGGACGGGAAGCACGCCGGGGATCATCGTTGCGAGTGCTCATGGCGCGCATGGCGCAAAACCCGGAGATTCCAAGTTCTACAATGGTGGCTTCAGTGCCACCCGCGAACATTACGGAAGCGTCGCCCATTTTGATGGTGCGCCAGGCTTCACCAATCGCGTGTGTTGCGGTTGCGCAGGCGGAACAAGTCGCGACATTCGGGCCGCGCAATTTGTAGTACATCGAGAAGATTCCCGAGGCCATGTTCAGTATCAGCATCGGGATCATGAAGGGCGAGACGCGCCCCGGACCCTTGGCGATCAGAATCTTGTGTTGCTCGCCAGTTGTTTGCAGGCCGCCGATGCCGGAACCGATGAACACACCTATTTCATCCCGATTCGCAACGTTTAGATCGAGACCGGAGTCCAGCAGTGCCTGGTGGCCCGCAACAACGCCGAATTGTGTAAAGCGGTCGGTGCGGCGCACTTCCTTGGGGGAGGGAAACGATGCGGTCGGATCGAAGTTTTTGACTTCGGCCGCGATCTGGCAATCGTAGGCTGAGGCGTCGAAATGGGTAATGCGATCGACCCCGCATTGGCCCGCAAGTAGATTTTTCCAGAGAGTTTCGGTGTCGTTGCCGAGCGGAGAGACGATTCCCAGCCCGGTAATGACGACTCGGCGGTCTGATGCGTTGATGGCCATAAAATCAAAAGGGCAGCGCCCGCTTTTCAAACGTCGCTGCCCCAAAAAAAGGAATTGAACTTACTTCTGCTGGCTTTCTTCGATGTACTTGATGACATCGCCGACGCTTTGCAGTTTTTCAGCTTCCTCGTCAGGAATTTCCTGTCCGAATTCTTCTTCCAGGGCCATCACCAACTCGACAGTATCGAGCGAATCTGCCCCTAAATCCTCGATGAACTTGGCGTCGGGAGTCACTTGATCCGCGTTCACGCCCAGTTGCTCGACGATAATGTCTTTTACTTTTTGCTCGATCGTTTTTTCAGCAGCCATGGGTATCTCCGGTAATAGTTTCGCAGTGTGTCTAAGCGACGCCCTAGAAAGCGTCAAGCCCTGATTCGTGAATTATTTTGATTGCGGTTTTTGAATTTACTTTGAGGAGCCGGTGCCGCCACCGCGCCGCGGTGCACCGGCTGGTTGAAATGCGCTGAGCGTTCGGCTTGAAATAAACCCCGACGGACCGAAATTCGCCTGAAATCGTGTGCAATTGAAATCATCGGTACTCCAGACCGCTACAGATAGTTACATCACCATTCCGCCGTCAACAGTCAGGACCTGCCCGGTGACATAGCGTGCGCCGGGGCTGGCAAGATATAGCGCGGCGTTTGCAATGTCGTCGGCCTTGCCGAAGAAATTCAGTGGAATGCGTTTGAGCAGTTCAGCCTTCATTTCGTCGGTGAGGACCGAAGTCATATCGGTTTCGATGAATCCAGGAGCAATGGCGTTCGCCGTGATGCCGCGCGATGCCAGTTCGCGCGCGATGGACTTGGTAAAACCGATCAAGCCGGCTTTGCTGGCGGCGTAGTTGCATTGGCCGGCGTTGCCAATCAAGCCAATGACTGAAGAAAGGTTGATAATACGCCCTGATCGTTGCTTTAAGAAGGCCCGTGTGAACGCTTTGGTGAAGGAAAAGGCGCCCTTCAAGTTAGTATTCAGGACCACATCCCAATCTTCTTCAGACATCCGCATGAGCAAGCCATCTTTGGTGACTCCGGCATTGTTTACGAGGATATCGACTTTACCTGCCTCTTCGAGAATTGCAGCTCCACCGGAAGCGACCGCGGCGGAATCGGCTACATCGACTGACTTTGACCAGGCGCGGCGTCCGAGGGCGCGGACCTCTTCGGCGACCTTGTCTGAGTTTGTTTGTGTGCGGGAGACGCAAACGATATCGGCTCCTTCAGAGGCGAACTTAAGAGCGATGGCACGGCCGATGCCGCGACCGGCTCCGGTCACCACGGCAATTTGATTATCCAATTGTCCCATAGATTTTTTTATATTTCGCGGCTGTCAGTGCAGCCACGTTGCATCTGAACGAACCGAACGATAACACTGAGACAAACCGCGTCACTGAAATTGTGGGGGCCGACTGTCTCAGGACGAACCGATTTTAGGTGAAGGCCACGCGGGCGAATGCACGAAGTTGCGGAACTCACTTGTCAAAAGCGCATCAAAATCGAAGTATCGCGCGACGCGAGATAAAAATATGCGACACGCCACCATCAAGCCGGATTTGTTTACGGGAAATCGGGATCGTCTCAGGAGCCTGCTCCAGACCAACTCGATCGCGGTCGTAAATGCCAATGATGTGCCGCCAACCAATGCGGACGGGACATTGCGCCTGAGGCCGAATTCGGATCTTTTCTACTTGAGCGGCATCGAGCAGGAGCAAAGCATACTTTTGATAGCGGCCCAGGCCAACGACCCGAAACTCCGCGAGGTGCTTTTTCTACGCGAGAGCAAGCCCGAACTTGAAATCTGGGAAGGGCATAAACTCACACGGGAGGAGGCACGAAAAATCAGTGGCGTGCAGAATGTCATGTGGGTGGAGGATTTTCCGAAAGTTTTTCATCGGTTGATGTGCGAGTGCGACCACGTTTATCTTGATGCAAACGAACATCCGCGGGCCGATATTCAAGTGGAAACGCGTGAAGCCCGATTCGTGAGCGATGTGGTCCGGCGCTACCCGCTGCATCGATACGAGCGGCTGGGGCGGCTCATGCATCATTTAAGGGTTGTCAAAACGGATGCGGAAGTGCGGCTGATCGAGGAAGCCTGCCAGATTACGAAAGCGGGGTTTGAACGGGTCGCACGTTATGTAAAGCCGGGCGTTAACGAATGCGAAATGGAAGCAGAGTTCGCTCACGAATTTATTCGCCGCCGAGGAGACTTTGCGTACATCCCGATCATCGCAAGCGGCAAAAACGCCTGCGTACTCCATTATATTGCGAACGACCAGCCCTGCCGGGGCGGCGATCTGCTGCTGCTGGATGTCGCGGCGGCGTATGCCAATTATAATTCCGATTTGACGCGGACGATTCCGGTTTCAGGTCGCTTCAACCGGCGGCAGAAGCAGGTTTACAATGCGGTTCTTCGTGTCTTGCGCACGCTTATTACGGCGCTTGTGCCGGGAAAGACCTGGAGACAGTGGCAGACTGAAGCGGAAAACCTGATCGAAAAAGAGCTGGTGGATTTGAAATTGCTGACAATGCGGGAGATTAAACGCCAAAATCCGGACTCACCCGCTTTCAAAAAATATTTCATGCATGGGGTGGGCCACCCGTTGGGATTGGATGTGCATGACCTGGGCTTGCTTTCAGAACCATTTGCGGAGGGATGGGTGATGACGGTGGAACCGGCGATTTATATACCCGAGGAAGGGTTGGCAGTGCGGTTGGAGAATGACGTATTGATATCGAAGCAGGGGCCGGTCGATTTGATGGCCGACATACCGATAGAGGCTTCAGCGATTGAAGAATTGATGAATTCGAGGAAGTAAACTCTGCTTTACCCACTCGATGCCGTTGCTTAGAATGTGTGCCAGAATGAAAGTTGCCCGTCAGATTCTGTGGTTCGCGCTGGCAGGTGTTTGCATGGCGCGCGTGTATGCAGCACCGGAGTTGGTTAACGGAATCGCCGTGATCGTGAACGAATCGGTGATCACGTACAAAGACGTTCAAAATCGGTTGCAGGAGGATATGAATTTTCTCGAGCAACATTACGCCAGCCAGCCGAAGGTCCTTGAGGAAAAAGCGCGGGAACTCAAGGAGAACGAGATCGAAGAACTGGTCGAGTATCAACTCATCCTGGGCGAATTTAAGAAAATCGAGAAAAACGGGTACGTGTTGCCGGAAAGCTACGTGCAGCGACTGATCGATGATGACATCAAGAAGTATGGCGACCGGCTGACCTTGACGAAGACGTTGCAGGCGCAGGGAATCACATACGAAACCTATCGAAACAAGATTCGCGAGCGGACGATTCTGGAGTTGATGTGGCATCAAAAAGTTCCGAATGATCCACTGATTTCCCCGACAAAAATTGAGACTTATTACGTCGAAAACCGGGATAAGTATAAAGTGCAGGATGAGGTGAAGCTGCGGATGCTGGTGATAACGAATCAACCGAATGATCAGCTTTTTTCGCCGGTAAAAATGTGCCAGGAGATCCTGATGAAGCTGAATGAAAATGTGCCCTTCTCCGAGATGGCGAAAGTATATTCCGAGGGTTCTCAGGCGAGCGAAGGCGGGGATTGGGGCTGGGTGGAGCGTTCGGTGTTGCGAGAAGACCTCGCCAAAGCGGCTTTTTCATTGAAGCCAGGAGAGCATAGCGGCGTAATTCCTTCAAAAGAGGGAGCTTACATTATGTATGTCGAGGATGTCCGTCCGGAACATATCAAGTCGCTGGCTGAGGTGCGCGAAGAGGTTGAAAGCACGTTGAAAGTCCAGGAAAACAAGCGCCTGCGAAAACAGTGGATCGACGGGTTGAAAAAGAAGTCGTTTGTCCGCTACTTTAATTAAGCCCAGTCTCTCGGGCTTTGGGAAATGTCTTGCACCATCGGCATCACTCTAGGCGATGTTACTGGCATCGGTCCGGAGGTAACTTTCAAAGCTCTTGCGGGCTTGCCATGCAACGACACTCGATACGTGGTGATCGGTGACAAGACGTGCGTGCAGAAACTTGGCCGACTTTTTGCCCCAACCATTGATTTCCTTCCATTTGCTCCCGCCAATGCGGGTCGTTTCTTTAGTATCGAATCGTCCGAGGACCATCTGCCTGAGAATTTGGCCCCAGGCGACTCGCGGGCGGCCCAGGCGGCGGTGGACTGCCTGAAGACGGGCGCAAATCTTTGTCTCAAGGGTCACTTGGATGGGATGGTGACCGCGCCGGTAAACAAAGAGTCTATTATTGAATTAGGCAGTCCGTTTGTCGGACAAACCGAATTTTTGTCGGAGCTGGCTGGAACTGCCAGGACCGCGATGATGTTGCTCGGGGCGGACGACCGCGATCGCTGGCTCCGAGTGGCGCTTGCGACTACTCATGTGCGTTTGCGTGATGTCGCCGCGCAGTTAACCCCGGGCAAAATCGAATTGGCAATCGAGCTTGCGGCAGGCGCTTGTGCTGATTTGGGTTTGCCGCGCGCGCGCGTCGGCGTTTGTGGCCTGAATCCGCATGCGGGCGAGGGGGGTAAAATGGGGGATGAGGAACTAAAGGTGATTCGCCCCGCGGTTGAAAGGGTCCGTAACCGCGGATTCGATGTTCATGGCCCATTTGCCGCGGATACTTTGTTTTATCACGCATTTCACGGAGCTTATGACGCGGTCGTGGCGATGTATCACGACCAGGGGCTGGTCCCACTTAAAATGATCGGATTTGAAAACGGCGTGAACTGGACCCTGGGATTGCCGTTCATCCGAACCTCCCCGGATCACGGCACTGCTTATGATATCGCCGGAAAGGGAATGGCAGATCCCTCAAGCATGCGCGCGGCGATTGACCTGGCGCGGAGGCTGGCGGCAAAACAGTCGGGCAGCCAATCTTCTGTGCAGCCAGACGCACACTTTGCAAAGAGTGGCGCGATTGGCTAAGGTCCGCGCGGAAACCACCGAACCGTCGTGAGGAATTACGATTTGCAAAGTCGAAATGTGGACGTAACCTCTTGTTTCCAGTTGGACTAAGATGCGACAATTATTAACCATCGCAACCAATGCGTTTATGGAGCTGGTGCGGCAACCGATTTATCTGTTGCTCATGACGGCATCTGCGAGCTTCACGATTTTCCTATCATGCATTTACTATTTCGGTTTTGGTGACGATCCCAAACTAGTGAAGGATAGCGTCCTCGCGGTGATGTTGCTTTCGGGACTTTTTGCGGCCGTTTTAAGCGCCTCGGCTTCCGTGGCTCATGAAATTCGCTCAGGGACGGCGCTGGCTGTGTTGTCCAAACCGGTGGGGCGAGCCCGTTTTCTGATTGGCAAGTATATCGGGCTGGCGGCCGCGCTGGCGGTGATGACACTGGTCAATGGCCTCTGTTCATTATTGGCCAGCCGGATGGCATTCGATGCCTATGGCGATGTGGACCGGCTTGCGTTGAAAATCTTTTTTGGTCTTTTGTTGCTGGGATATTTGCTCGGCGGGTTTACAAATTATTTCCTGCGCAGACCGTTTGTTGCGGACACGGTTTTTTTCGCGGTGGGAATGATCATTTTCGCCTTCCTGATCATCAATTGTCTAAATAAAGAAGGAGCCTTTCAAAAGTTCGGCACCGGGATGGACCTTCGGCTGATTCCGGCGGTCATCCTAATTTTGTTTGCGCTTTGGATTCTGGCGGCGGTGGCCCTCGCCTGTTCGACGCGCCTGGAAATGATTCCGACCCTGGCGATTTGCAGCGGGATTTTTTTATTGGGTTTGATGTCCGATTATTTATTCGGGCGCAAAGCGGATACGTGGTGGGGTTCTCTCCTTTACACCGTCACGCCGAACTGGCAGCTTTTTTGGCTCGCAGACGCTCTGGAAAATGGGAAAACCATTCCAATTGCGTATGTCGGGCGAGCTGTTGGCTATGTGGCCGCGTATTTAGGCGCGTCGCTGGCGCTGGCGTTGCTCTTGTTTGAAGATCGGGAATTGCACTGATAAATGGAACGCAATAATCAGAAAGTCGGTTTAATCAATTTGCTGGTGCTGCTGCTGGCTGCATTGGTGGGCTTTTTCCTGTCGCGCTATTCCAATAGCCTGGCTGGCCAAGTTACATCGGTTTTTTTCGGTTTGGGCTTCCTGGTAGCCGCCGTGAGCTACTTCCAAATGCGTTTGGAAGAAAGCGAGCGTTTGGAACGACTCGAGTTTGACGAACTTACGCGTTCGAAGAATGCGGCGAGCCTGTTTGATGCTGAAGCGGGTGAAAACTTCCCAGCCCGCCGTTCCCGGGAACAATTCGAACGATTCTTTGTCGCCGGTTTCACGCTGGTGCTATTCCTGTTGCAGGGAACGTCCGCGGTATTGCTGTGGCGCTGGCTTAAACCGGGCGGTTTTCCGCCGGTGGTCAATGCCATCGTCGCACTGGCTCTTTTTGCGGTCCTTTTTCTGGTTCTGTTCCTGCTCGGCCGGTACTCAGTCAGTCTGGCTCGTTTCCAAAAGGAGCGATTACTTCGTCCGAGCGCGAGTTACCTCGTGCTGGGCGCTTATTTGTCAGCCGTACTGACGATTTCTCTCGGGGCGGTCTGGGGCGGATTTCCACAGGTGGATCTATATGTCGCGCGCGGTCTGTGTGTGCTGCTGGCGCTGGTGGCAGTGGAGAATCTAATAACACTGGTTTTGGAAATCTACCGACCGCGCGTCCAGGGCCACACCGAGCGCGTCATTTATGAGAGCCGTTTGGTCGGATTGCTTGGGCAGCCCGAAGGGATCGTTACCACCGCCGCGCAGGCGCTCGATTATCAGTTCGGATTTAAGGTTTCTGATACCTGGTTTTATCGTTTTCTTGAGAAGGCCCTAGCGTGGCTGATTTTGGCGCAATTTGCGATTTTGCTTTTTTCGACATCGTTCGTTTTTATCGAACAGGGTGAGCAGGGGTTGGTGGAACGGTTTGGCCGTCCGTTGACGTCGGTCAATCCTCTAGCACCCGGGCCACATTTAAAAATGCCGTGGCCGATCGACCGGGTTTTCCGCTATCGCACGCAGGAAATCCAGACCTTCGAAATTGGCATGGTGCGGGGCGAGGAAGAGCACGAGGAAAAGATTGTCCTTTGGACGCGGCCGCATACGAAGGAAGAATTCAATTTGCTTGTTGCCAGCCGCAGCCAGAATCCTGGCGCGCTGACGAACAAGGCAGAGCAGGGGGTGCCGGTTGATTTCCTGACGGTGGGAATTCCTGTGCAATATCAGATCCAGGATGTCCAGGCGTGGGCCTACAATTATGTGGATGCTGGATTGTTGCTCGAACGAATCGCGACGCGCGAAGTTATTCGCTATCTCGTTAGCGTGGATATTTTTCAACTGATGTCCACCGGCCGTACCAAAGCGGCGCAGGACCTGCAGAAGCTGCTGCAAAAAGAAGCCGATGATTTGAAACTGGGGGTAAAGATTGTATTTGTTGGATTGCAGGACATACATCCGCCGGTGAAGGTGGCGGGTTCATTTGAAGCTGTAATTGGGGCCGGGCAGGATAATCAGGCAAAATTGCGAAATGCGGAAGGGTACGCGGCGCGCACGGTTCCGATGGCTCATGCGGAGGGTGATCGAATGATACGGGAGGCTGAGGCTTACCGTGCTCAAAAAATTACGGGTTCACTCGCGCAATCAGCCCAGTTTACAAATCAGATTGTGGCCTACAAAGCCTCGCCAGAAGTGTTCCTCCAGCGTTCCTATTTGCAAACTCTGAGCCGTGGAAGCAGCACCAATACACCCAAGTTTTTCCTCGGTTCCACCAATACGGATGACGTGCTCATCCTCAATCTCGAAGAGAAAGTTCGGCGGGATATTCTGGACCTGCAGGTGCCCAAAAAGTGATTTAAGCGTTTACTGAACCATGAGACGAAACTCATTAACTCTTGTAGTTGGAGCATTACTGCTCGTCATTTTCATTTTGCTCCTCTTCACGTTCCAGGTGCGGCAGACGGAAGTAGCCGTGGTGACCACATTCGGACGGCCAACGAGGTTCATCGACCAGCCCGGTTTAAAGTTCAAATGGCCGCAGCCAATCCAGCGGGTTTATCCATTTGATAAACGGATTCAGAACTTCGAAGACCGTTTCGAGCAGGTCCTGACCTCGGACAATTACAACGTCCTGGTGAATGTTTATGCAGGCTGGACAATTGTGGATCCGACAAATTTCTTCAGCAAGTTTCCGGCTGGAACCGCGGCCGCGGCGGAACCTGCTTTAGGGGGGATGATCGAAAGCGCCAAGAACGCGGCAGTGGGCCGCCATCCGTTTACGGATTTTGTTTCCACCGATCCGAAGCAGTTGAAATTCGTCCAGATCGAAGACGAAATGCTGAACGCGGTGAAAGCTGATGCTTTAGCCAAGTACGGAATCGGAATTCAGTTTCTCCGGATCAAGCGACTGGGATTGCCGGAGAGTGTGACCCAGAAAGTATTTGATCGCATGACGGCGGAGCGCCAACGTGAAGTCGAGCGGTTGAAAGCGCAGGGCGATGCAGACGCGATGAATATTCGAAGCGCGGCCGACCGGGACCGGGCGGAGATTCTGGCAAAAGCTGAATCCGAGGCAACGGCGATTCGCGGGCAGGGAGATGCGGAAGCGGCGAAGTCATTCGCGGCTTTTGAGCAGAACCCAACGCTGGCTGTTTTTCTCTTAAAGCTCAAAGCGCTGGAGCAGACCCTGAAGGATCGATCTACGTTAATTCTTGATGAGCGAACCTCTCCGTTTGATTTGCTCAACAAGTCAGCAGCCGGATCTCAAGGGGAAGCAGGTAAAAATCCACGTCCATGAGCGATCAAGATCCCAAATCTCCGCTGACTCCGGCCGGACCGCCCGAGCCGGTGCCGCCGCTTCCAATAACAGAAGATTCGGGTTCGCAGGCTCTTTCGGAGGCTTTGCGCAGCAGCTTTGTTATTGTCAAAGTGATCATGGTGTTGCTCGTGATCGTATTCCTTGGCTCGGGCATTTACACGGTTCCTTCTCAAAAGCGCGCGATCCTGTTGCGTTTTGGAAAGCCAGTTGTAAATGGTGATCAGCAGTTGATCGGACCCGGTCTGCATTGGTCATTTCCGAGGCCAATCGATGAAGTGATCATGATTCCCATTGCGGAGATTCAAACCGTTGCGTCGGAGGCGGGCTGGTATCAAACCACGCCCGAGATGGAAGCGAATAAGACAGAACCGCCTCCCGGGCCGTCTTTGAATCCTGCATCGGATGGATATACGCTAACTGCGGACGGAAATATTATTCACGTAAGAGCAACGGCCAGGTATCGCATCACCAATCCGCTTGATTACAATTTGAAATTCGTCAGTGCGTCCAACCTCGTGCAGAACGCATTGGATAATGCTCTATTTCGGGCTTCCGCCAAATTCACGGCCGACCAGATTTTGCGAGGCAGTGACAAGTTAAGATTTAAGGAAGAACTGCTGCTGGATGTGAATCAGCTTATCGCCGAGCAAGGTTTGGGAATTACAATCGAGCAATTCGACGTTCGAACAATTCCGCCCAGGTTCGTTAACGCCGCATTTGAGCAGGTGCTGATCGCTGAAATCGAGCGCCGCAAAGCCAGCGACGATGCCGCCGCGTATGCCAACGCAAAGCGCAGCAGCGCGGAAGGCGAAGCCAACAGCATTATCAATGGCGGACAAACGGACCGAACCCGCCTGGTGCAGTCCGTGGCGGCAGAAGCCCAGTATTTTAAGGATCAATTGCCCTACTACTCCAATAACCCGTCGCTATTTGTGGGACGACTGCAGACGGAGGCCCTGAACCGGGTCTTAACGAATGCTGAATACAAATTTTTTGTTCCCGCGCGTGCTGATGGAAAAAAACGAGAACTCCGGTTACAGTTAAGCCGCGAACCACAGGCCGCTCAGGCGCCGGCGAGCGTGCAGTAAGCAGCATGCGGTCGCGACTGCGGCACTATTTATATGCAAGTTACCTCTTTATTGAGTCGCTCGGACAACGATCACGGACGGGCTGAGGACCCAGATTGCGCGAGTTGTGCTCACGACCACGAGCACACTCCGGTGCGTTTGACCCAAACGCTGATCGGACTACTTTTTATCATCAACGCATACGCGGTCGGGTTTCTTTTCGAAAAGGGAACGTTGGTGGAGAGTTTTAGTTCGATGATTGGAGCGATCATCCTGGGCTATCCAATTCTCTGGACCGCGATTAAAGATCTGCGCAAGGGAACACTCGGAATTAACGAACTGGTTGCGCTTGCAGTGCTGGCCGCTTTCTCTTCCGGCCAGTACAACGTGGCCGGCCTAGTCGCCTTCTTCATGCTGATGGGCGACATCATCGAAACCCGAACGGCTGCGGGAGCCCGGGCTTCGATTGAGTCTTTGATTAAGCTGACACCGACCAAGGCACGGAGAATCAAAGGAAATGGCGAAGAAGAGGTCGCAGCCAAAGAACTGGCGATTGGCGACGTAATTCGGGTGCGGCCGGGTGACAATGTGGCGGCTGATGGGACGATTGTGAGCGGCCAGGGATCGTTTAACCAGGCGAACATAACTGGTGAATCGCTTCCAGTGGATAAAAAACCGGGAGATGAAGTCTTTGCCGGAACTCAGAATTTGACCGGTGTGCTCGAAATACGGGTAACCCGCGCGGGCCAGGACACCACATTGGGCCGCGTTCGCGAGCTCATACTCGCGGCTGAAAAAACGAAGCTGCCGATCATGCGTATTGTGGACCAATACATGGCCTACTACACGCCGCTCGTATTGGTTATCGGAGCGCTGGTTTGGGCATTTACCCATGATCTAGATCGCGTCATTGCCGTATTGGTGGTCGCTTGTCCGTGCGCGTTTATTCTTGCAACTCCCAGCGCAATGGTAGCGGCACTTTCGTCAGCGGCGCGGCTTGGAATTCTTATCAAAAATGTGGGTGATATCGAGTTGGCTGCTCGAATCAACGCGTTCATTTTCGACAAAACAGGAACACTGACGACAGGCAAGCTGGCGGTCAGCCGTCTGGCCCCCATTGAAGGAATTACACCCGCTGAATTGCTTCGCATCGCGGCGTCCGCGGAAAAATATAGCAACCATCCGACTGCCAAGGCGCTGGCCGAGCTGGCAGGAGAAGCAGGTGTAACGTTGTCAGAGCCACAGAATTTTGCGGAAACGGCCGGACGCGGTATCAAAGCTAAAGTGGATGGGACCGATATCGTGATTGGTCGCGCTCAATGGTTGCGGGATAATGCGATTGGTGAAGATCTCGAAAAATCGGTCGATCTCAATGAAACTGAAGGCTTCAGCCTGATCTTCGTGGCGCGTGCCGGGAAGTATTTGGGCTGGGTCGGTCTGCGGGACGAAACCCGGGCTGAAGCGCGTGAAGCGCTGGCGGCACTTTTGCAAAGCGGAGTCAGGCGCATTTCGATGGTTTCGGGTGATCGCAAGCCGGTTGCGGAACGTGTCGCGAGAGAAATTGGATGCGAAGAAGTGGTTGCCGAGTGTCTCCCGCAAAACAAAGTGGAATTTGTTCGGGCGATGAAAACCCGGGGCTATCGGGTTGCCGTTGTTGGAGATGGCGTTAACGATGCACCCGCGCTGGCGGCCGGCGATATGGGAATCGCGATGGGAGCGGCTGGAAGTGAAGTTGCCATTCATAGCGCGACAATCGCTCTCATGAACAGTGACCTGAGACGCCTGCCGTTTCTGATACGGCTTTCACGCAGCACGCGCGCAGTCATCAATCAAAACTTCATGTTTGGAGTTCTGTTCATAATCGGGGGATTAACTCTCGCGACCCTGGGATATTTGGGACCTATCGTGGCCGCTATTCTTCACAACGCCGGTTCGCTGATAGTTGTATTTAACAGCGCCCGTCTGGTGCGGCATGGGGAAGAGTTGCAGCCGTTTAGTCCGGGGCAGACCGCTGGCTCACTGCCTCCTTCGGGTCCAACTCAACCGCGCTTGCGACCGCAGGCTGCATAATGTTTCTACTGGAGTAATGCCATGGCCGCTATTGCGACAGAACCCTCCGCGAAAAAGGCGGCGACCAACACGTCAGAGAATGTCGTGGTCGTGCGAGGCCTGACGAAAGTCTTCAAGGATTTTTGGGGCCGCCCCAAAGCGCGCGCGGTTGATAACGTTGATTTCGAGGTAAAGCGCGGAGAAGTGTTTGGTTTGTTAGGCCCGAACGGTTCGGGAAAATCGACCACCGTGAAAATGCTCCTCGGATTGTTATATCCCACCAAGGGGCACATCGAGGTGTTCGGACATTCACCAAGGCATGTCGCTACAAAAACCCTGATCGGCTATTTGCCCGAAGAATCGTATCTCTATCGCTATCTTAACTCAGACGAAACCCTCGATTTCTTCGGCAACCTGTTCGCGATTCCCGCGAGCGATCGGAAACAACGGACCGAGCAGTTGGTGGATATGGTCGGGTTGAGTAACGCGCGCCGGAGACAGGTCGGCGAGTTTTCCAAAGGAATGCAGCGCCGCATTGGGCTGGCTCAAGCTTTGATAAACGACCCCGAGCTCGTGATTCTGGATGAGCCAACCGCAGGGCTCGATCCCATTGGGTGTCGCGAGGTTAAAGATCTGATTCTGGCTCTGGCGGCTCGCGGAAAAACTGTGATCCTGAGCAGCCATTTGCTGGCGGACGTGCAGGACGTTTGCGATCGCGTAGTCATATATTATGGCGGAAAAATTCAGGCGCAAGGAACGTTGCAGGAATTGCTGGCCACTCCTGATGAAGTCCGAATAACCGCGCCAATTCTCCCGCGTGCAACCATGGATCGGGTTCTCGAGGTGATACGGCGCGATGTGGCGGATGAAAAGGTGCGTATTGATACCCCGACGCAAAACCTGGAGAGCTACTTTCTTGGAGTGGTGCAAAAAGCGCGTCAGAAAGAAGAAACCTCGGGCGCAACCTCCGGCAATCGGGTGGCTGAGTACCTTCGTGGAAGCGCGGAATCGCCGACGAATACTCAGGAACGGATGCTTGACCGTCTTTCCATGCCTCAGGCGGCGCGAGAGGCGGCGGTGACAACTCCGCAGATTGAACTGGCGACGGTGCAAGCCAACGCCCGGTTGGAGAAACTCGCAGGGCCTTCCGAACCTGCACCTTCGGTTCCTGTTGCCGCGCCCGATACGAAGAAACAGGAAGAACTTGCGCAAGCAAACGAAAAACTTTCTTCGCTGCTCGGAAAGCCCAAATAGCAGGAGATTTCGAATCAAGCCTTTAGAATGCAACGAATTCTCGCCATCGCGTGGCTGACGGTTAAGGCGGCTCTACGCTACCGCCTCGTGCTCGTTCTTGGGGTGGTGCTGATTGGCAGTGTTATTCTGCTTCCTCTCATAATCAAAGACGACGGAACCGCGCAGGGTCTCACCCAGATTCTTCTGACCTACACGCTGACCCTAATCACGACGCTGCTTGGTTTCACCACATTGTGGCTCGCATGTGGCACGCTTGCGCGCGAGGTGGAGGAAGCTCAAATGCAGATGGTAGCTGTGAAGCCAATTGCCCGGTGGCAGATCTGGATCGGGAAATGGCTCGGGATCCTGGCATTGAACGGAGGCCTCCTGGCGGTGAGTTCAGCGGCGGTATTTGTGCTTTTACAGATGCGCGCCAATCAATTACCGGCGGCGCAGCAGGCAATTCTTCGCAGCTCGATCATGGTGGCGCGCGGATCATTGCGGGAACCTGCTCCCAACTACGAACAGGATGCTGAGAAACTTCTTCAGAGTCGGATCAAAGAAAACCCGGAGGCTGCGAAGGATATCGCATCGCTGCGCCAAATGGCACGCGAACGAGTTAAAGCTGCTTATCAGATTGTTCCGCCCGATTATCGGCGGGAATGGAAGATCGATATGGGTTGGCGCAAGAAGTACCTGGAGGACAAGCCGCTTTTTCTTCGAATCAAATTTAATGTCGCGGAGTACGCCGAGGGAAAAACGTTTCTGGGGCTTTGGGAAATTGGAGAGCCCGGGTCGAACAACCTCTATCGGGAACAAATGAGCCTGGCGGCCGACACATTTCATGAATTCAAAATTCCCGCTCATCTCATCGGTCCAGATGGGATCCTGCGGATTAATTTTATCAATCGAAATCAGACTGGCCTGCTGTTTCAATTTGAAGACGGACTCGAACTGCTTTATCCCGAAGGGAGTTTCGGCCTGAATTTTTCGCGTGGCGTTGCAATTATTTTTTGCTGGCTTGCTTTGCTGGGGGCATTGGGTTTGACCTGCGCAAGTTTTCTTTCATTTCCAGTGGCGGCATTCTCATCGCTCGGAATTCTTTTGCTGGCGCTTTCCACGGGCACTTTAAAACAGATCGTCGATGAAAATGGCATCATGGAGGTGAATCACGAAACGGGTGTGATCGATCACCCAAGCCTCATCGATGCGGTGGCGGTCCCCGTTTCCAAGGGATTGTTGAAATTGTTGAACCTGGTTCGAGATTTCTCGCCGATTGACGCGCTGAGTTCAGGGCGCAGCATCAGTTGGCCGTTGCTGGGATTGGCTTTTGGACAAATTGTGGTGTTGATGTGCGGCATATTCGCGCTCATTGGAATTTCGATATTCAACCGGCGAGAGCTTGCCACGGGACAAAGCAGCCATTAACCGATGAAAGGCGAACGCTCCAAATTTTACAAGCCGGTGCTGGTGCTGCTGATCATCGGCTTCATGTTCTCAGTCTCGTTGACTCAAAAAACCCTGAACGCGTCGCGCGCAACCATGGGTTTAACGCGCCTGACCCCTTTGGAAAATGCCCCTCCGGTGCTGGCTTTCACGACGGTGGCGTTGGGCGGGTTTCGCGGGCTAATCGCCAATGCGCTTTGGATTCGGGCGAACGATCTGCAGGAAGAAGGCAAATATTTTGAGATGGTGCAGCTTGCGGATTGGATCACGAAGCTGCAGCCGCACTTCACCACGGTATGGATTCATCAGGCCTGGAATATGGCCTACAATATTTCCATCAAGTTCAGCGATCCGCACGAGCGCTGGCTTTGGGTTCTTCGAGGAATTCAGTTGCTCCGAGATCAGGGGCTGAAATTCAATCCGAACGAACCGCTTATCTATCGCGAGCTGGCCTGGTTTTTTCAACATAAGCTCGGGGCTTTCCTGGACGAAAACCATAACGAGTACAAGCAGTATTGGGCGGCCGACATGAACCAGGTGCTGGGATATAACAAAGCGATTAATTTCGACGAATTGATCAATCCCCAGACTGAAGATGCCCGCCGCCGATCCAACCTTTTGCGCGAAAAGTACAAAATGGATCCGGTGTGGATGAAAGAAGTCGATAGCATTTACGGCCCGCTGGAATGGCACCTGCCTGAGTCCCATGCGATTTATTGGGCGTACCTCGGACTGGAAAAGACGAAGAATGAAAAGATGAAGAAGGATGATCTCGTGCAGCTCAGGCGTGTCATCTTTCAATCGATGCAGCTTGCTTTCATGCGAGGCCGTTTGATTTACCCGGACAAAAACAGCACCGAGTTTACCTACGGACCTAATTTGTCGATTGTTAAAAAAACAAGTGATACTTACCTGCAGATGGCCGAATTGGTTCCGGAAATGAGAGATAATATATTAAACGCACATAAAAACTTTGTTCGGACGGCAGTATATTTTCTTTTTACGCATAACCGGATGACCGCAGCCAACGAGTGGTTCAATTATCTTCGAAAACAATATCCGGGATCAGTACCTGATAACATGACTCTTGACGATTATGCCGTTGCCAAAGTTTTCGAGGATCTTGGCGGGACTGACCCGGTTCGGGTACGAAGTGAATTGGAAGGCATGATCGAAAGCTCATACCTGAACTATGCTACCGGAGATGAGGAGCGGGGATTGGGATATGAGCGTTTTGCCGAAAAAGTATGGGCGCGATATCAGGAAGCGGTAGGGAAACTGAGCGCCCATCGGGTCGGTCTTCCGCCAATTGCTGATATTCGCCGGGAAGTTCTCAAACGAATGCTGGAGCCTGATTTTGGGCTGGATCCGGGGTTGCTGGCGCAGCTTCGGACTCGCTTGGGATTGCCCGCGGTTGCTCCGTCCACAAATGGTCCGCCTGCAAATCCTCCCATCGCGACAACGCCGAATCCAAATCCCGCTGCACCCACCAACGCAGTCAAGAAGCCATAGCTTGGTTCGACTGTTTATGAAGAAGCGGCCGGGGATATAAGTGCCACAAACTCTCCTTTGATTCGGTGTTCAGAGAGGCGGGCGTTCAGTTCCGCAGGGGTGCCGCGAATGAATTCCTCAAAACGTTTGGTTAATTCCCGGGCCAGCACCACGGTACGATCGGGAAAGACTTCAACAAGCTCCTTGATAAGCTTCTCAACACGGTACGGAGACTCGTAGAGCGCGAGCGTGCCTTCAAACTGTTTTAGCTTTTCGAGCGCATTCCGGCGCTGTCCGCTCTTGTGTGGAAGAAACCCTATAAAGTGGAACTCATCCGTAGGCAGGCCGCTGGCTGTTAAGGCGCTAATCAAGGCGCAGGCGCCGGGGACAGATTCAACGCGAAATCCGCCGTTGAGAGCCGCGCGCACCACTCGTTCTCCGGGGTCGCTGATTCCGGGAGTTCCAGCGTCAGTCACGAGCGCTACTTTCTCACCCCGGGCGAGTCGATCCAGAATTTCCTCACTTCGCTTTGCTTCGTTGAAACGAAAGTAGCTAATCATGGGACGCTCAATTTGGTAGTGTTTGAGCAGTTGCGCGGTGTGACGAGTATCTTCCGCCGCGACTACGTCGCATTCACGAAGCGTGCGCAGTGCGCGAAGGGTAATATCCTCAAGGTTGCCAATAGGCGTTGCAACCAGATAAAGCGTTCCTGGCGTGAGCGGCGGCAAAGTCGTCGTCATGCTCCAATTGTAGGGACATCGGAGTGGTTGAAAACTGAAATAAGAACGGCAAGAGGCTAGCCGCGATACACGATTATCACGCCATAGTCCGTGAGGAGTTGGCGAGTGCCCATATCCACATACGAATAGTTGATGGTATTGACACTAATCACGTTTTTCTCGCCGATCTTGTTGAGGAAATCTGAAACAATTTCGTCGAAGTGATCTTTGCCCACCTCGACGCATTCGGTGCGTTTAATACAGCGGATCCGCATGGTTTTCTCGCTGTCTTTGGCAGCGACTTCCAATGGGCGTTTGGCCTTTTCAATCAAAACCTCCGTGGGCGCGCTGGTGGTGGGAACGGAAAAATGCTTTTCAGGCTTCGGCTGGGCCGTGGCGGGGGGACTTACCTTAAGATTGGCGGGATCGGGTTCCGGGATTACCAGGCTAGCGCCGCAGGCCGGACAATTGATCGACGTTCCGGACATGGTCGATTCGGCTTCGAGTTGTTGCCGGCAGTTTGCACAAGTGAAAATGATGTCCATGGCGTTTCAGCCTCCTGCTTGGTTAAGTCGATTTAAACTAAAGCTTCGCAAACCAAAATCGAGCTAATTCGAGACTTCATTCATAGGTCCTGGCGAGCCGTTTGATCCGCTCCGCCAATGGGGAATTAGCCGGAATTCGGGCTTTCACCTCCTCGAATACCTTTTTCGCCTCACGCGGATTATCACGACTCACGAGCACTACGTAATCGAGCTGGATCGCCGCGAGGCGCGGATCCTGAACATACCGTGAATAACGGTCGAGCCAGGCTTTGAGCGGGCCCGCGCCTTGTTTCTGCGCGGCATCCAAAGACGGAGCAAAATTATCAGGGAGGCCGGGCAGTGCTGCCTCCCCGGTGGGAGGGGGCGGGGGAGCGCCCCGTCCGGCGGCGCGATCCTCCGCCGCTTGCTTGGCTTGAAATTCACGATAGACTCCGCGCCCCAAATAATAAATGGTTGCGAAAATAACTATCGTAATCAGCGCTTTCATGTTTCCTCGACGCGCTCAATGCGTGCACCCAGTTTCCTGAGTTTGGCATCGATGTTTTCATAACCGCGATCCAAATGATAAATCCGTTTCACCAGAGTTTTGCCTTTTGCCACGAGACCTGCAATGACCAAAGCGGCGGAGGCACGCAGGTCACTTGCCATCACGGGGGCGCCGCTTAATGGGCGGCCCCCTTTTACAATGGCACTAGGCCCTTCGATGGCAATGTCCGCGCCGAGACGCGCGAGTTCACTTACGTGCATAAACCTCGATTCAAAGATGCGTTCAGTAATGATGCTTATCCCTGGAGTAAGCAACATCAGTACCATCATTTGCGCCTGAACGTCGGTCGGAAAGCCGGAGTATGGCAATGTGGTGATATCGACCGGTTTGAGACGGCCACTTCGCTTGACCTTCAATGATGGGCCGTTGCGTTCGACTTTAACTCCCGCTTCCCGAAGCTTGTCCAGGACGGCGTGGATGTGGTCTGGACGCGCGCCATGAATAACGACTTCGCCTCCCGTTGCAGCGGCGGCAATGGCAAACGTAGCGGCCTCGACCCGGTCCGGAATTACCTCGTGCTCAGCACCATGCAACTCAGGCACTCCGGTAACCGTGATCGTCGGACTGCCCGCGCCGGTCACTCGGGCACCCATGGCATTGAGAAATTTAGCCAGATCAACGACCTCGGGTTCGCACGCCGCACTTTCGATGATTGTGACTCCTTCGGCCAGAGTTGCAGCCATCATTATGTTCGCGGTGCCCAGCACCGTGGGCCCGGCCCGGCCACCCAGGAAGACCTCCGTTCCGACGAGCCGCCTGGCATGGGCAATTACGTAGCCCGAATCAATTTCAATCTTAACCCCAAGCGCTTCGAGTCCTTTCAGATGGAGATCGATGGGACGTGATCCTATGACGCACCCCCCCGGCAATGAAACTTTTGCCTTGTGCAGACGAGCCAGCAGAGGGCCAAGAATGCAGACTGATCCGCGCATTTTTCGGATTAAGTCGTAATCTCCGAAAGGAGTAATCCTGGAGGCCTGGACCTCGATCACTCCGTCCTCCATCTTCACGGTCGCGCCAAGTGATTCAAGGATCTGCCCCATGAAGGAAACGTCGCTCAGATTTGGCGCACGGCGGATAATGCACTTTTCCCGGGTTAATAATGTCGCCGCGAGAATGGGAAGAACGGCGTTCTTCGCGCCGCTGATAGTCACTTCGCCTTCGAGTTTCGTGCTGCCGTTGATCAATAAAGCATCCATGAACGTTTAATGTACCGGCATATCCTTTCAACCTTGAGGGCGCTCTGCAATCAGGATTCGCTCCCGCCCTGTATAATCTTTGGCGATTTCGATGCCTCTCCAGCCCATCCCTTTGAATAGAGCAACCAGAGCGGGAGCCTGTCCGTCTCCGAATTCCAACATCAGCCTGCCACGCTCCGATAGCAAAAGTTGCGCTTTTGTGGCAATAAATCGATAAAAATCCAATCCGTCCGTGCCGCCGTCCAGGGCTAGTAGCGGATCAAATTGCCGCACCTCGGGAGCGAGCAGGTCGATTTCAGCAGTTGGAATATAGGGCGGGTTTGAGACGATGAGATCCAATTTCAGGTCCGAGGGCAAATTCTGAAACAGATCGCTGTGGTGGAATTGGATACGCTCCGATAAGCCCAGGCGCCTGGCATTTTCCCGGGCAACTTCCAAAGCGGGCACGGAAATATCTGAAGCATGAATAACCGCCAGCGGACTTTGGGAGGCAATTGAAACGCTGATGCAGCCGCTTCCGGTAGCCATATCAAGGACTTTGGCGGGCCGTCCAAGAGCGTTCAGGTGAAGCCAGGCCTTTTCTGCAAGGAGCTCGGTTTCGGATCTCGGAATAAGAACCTGCGGTGTGACCGTGATGTCCAAACCGCAAAATGAAGTGCTTCCGACGATTTGCTGGAGCGGTTCGCGGGCACCGCGTCGTTGAATCAACTCCCGGGTGGCTGCGACCTCTTCTTCGGAAAGAACCCGCTGGAAATCCAGGTAGAGCTTTAGCCTCGGCAGTTTCAATGCGTGCGCGAGTAGCAGCTCGGTATTCAGCCGCGCGGATTCGACTCCTCTCTTCGCCAGAAAATCGGTGCCCCGTTGAATTGCCTCAAGAACCGTCACTGGCAATTAGATACGACAAATATTGGAGTCCGACAATCCCATGGATTGAAACAGAGTCGATTCAAAAAACTTTGCCGATCAGCACAACCTCCCGTTTTAAATCAGTCATTCGGAGACTGTAAATTCGCGTGTTCTTTGCGAGAATTTCTGCTTTGATTGCAAGCAATGCGTTCCCTCGTCTCCTTGATACTGCTTTCGCTGGCTTTCGGCCGGCTTTTAGCTTTGGACGCACCTTTAATTACGGGCGGTATTCCTTCAACTCTCACTGGAATTTCCGTTCAGAGAGCGAAGGAATTGAGCATCCAGAGTCCGGGACAGGTTGTTGAAGTTGAAGCGGTCGTAACCTATGCGGATAATGATGCTGGAATTGCAGTTATCGAGGATGCGACTGGTGGAATCGGGGTGGATAATCCCGAAAAGGAACTGCAATTGTACGCGGGCGATTCGGTCAAAGCGATCGGAACTGTGCATTTGGGTCAAACCGGACTTTCGATTCAGCCGCTTATGATTCAAATCACCGGGACGCGGACGGTACCGCCCGCCCGAACCGTTGCGATTTCGAGTTTAAGCGCCAGCAATAATTATGAGCGAGTGGCGATTAGCGGTGTTTTTCGATCATTGACCGAGGAAAAAGGCCGCTCCATATACAGATTGAGTGAGGGTCGACGCATCATAACGGTGCGACTCAATTCTCTATCGAAGCAAGGAGATCGTTCATTGGTTGGCAAAAGGATCTCTCTCGAAGGAGTATGCAAATTCGAGCAAAAGACCCCGCTCGCCACTCCGACAATCGAGTTGCTTGCTTCTCGAGCCGATCTTCTCAACATTCAAATCGCGCGTCCGGACGTTCCTCTCGCGTGGACTCAGATCAAAAACATTTCGGAGTTTTCACCGGGCGAGCCGGTGCGTCTCCGTGTAGAAGTGCGTGAGTTTAAACCGGGAAAGTCGATTCGAGCTAGAGACAATACTGGCGAGTTGATCGCTCTCACCGACCAATGGACTCCGCTGCTTCCGGGTACCTTGATCGACTTGATTGGGTTTACGAGAGGCAGGCCCTCAAACGCTCTTTTGGAAAATTGTGTTTACCGGAGAATTGGTGTAACAGACACGGCGCAAAACAGCATGGCAGCTTCGTCCACCCTGCCGCGGTTCGAAACCGCCGCGGCTATCAGGCGGCTGCCGGTAAGCGAAGCCAGGCTCGGATATCCAGTGCGTTTGCGTGGTGTCATTACCTACTACGACCCGAGTTGGAATCTGCTTTTTTTTCAAGGGGCCACCGAGGGCATCTATGTAAAGACCGGGCCGCAGGAACTGGATATTAAAGCGGGACAACTCGCAATTCTGACAGGCATAACCGGGCCGGGGGATTTCGCACCGGTTGTCCAGAATCCTTCGTTTGAAATATTGTCGGATGGACCGATGCCGGATGCGAAACCGGTAACATTCGGCGAAATGTTGACTGGAGCACAGGACAGCCAATGGGTGAAAGTGCGTGGAATCGTTCGTTCGTTGAAACGGAACCAGGACCACCTGGACGTGACAATTGCGTCACCAGCGGGACCCGGCCTTCTGCACGCCTATATTTTGAGCGCTCCGCAAGAGGTATCGCTTTCATTCGGGCCTGGGTCACAGGTGGAGGCGATGGGAGCCTGCGCGACCGATTTCAACGCTTTGCGCCAGCTAGCCGGCGTTAATTTATATTGTCCATCGATGCAATTTATCCGTGGTTTTGGTCAACCATTAGGTGATCCCTTTGCGCGAAAATTAGTGCCGATCAACTCGCTGCTTCGATTCGATCCGGACAAACTTACCAATCAGATTGTCCGTGTGCAGGGTGTCGTCACGTACGCCAGCGAAAACATTGCTTACATACAGGACAAAACCGGAGCGATCCGGGTTGAGTCCGAAGAGCCGTATCAGGCTCGTATGGGCGAGAGTGTGGACGTTGTCGGTTTGCTTCATGCTGGTGGTACCGAGCAAGTGCTTTCGCAGTTAAACATGCGGAAAAGCGGGACACTGGGGCCGGTCGTGCCAATGGTTACTTCCCCCGAAAGGGCTCTTGATCCGACCGCGGTAATGGACGGGACACTTGTTTCAATCGAAGGAACATTCGTGGAGCGAACCGGATTTAAAGAACAGACGCGCCTGCTGATTCAATCAGATGATTTTCTCTACAGTGCCATTGGCACTCCACGCATTTTGCGGCCTCTTGGAAAAATTCATCCCGGAAGCAGTGTTCGCGTGACTGGGATTTGTTCGATCCAGGAGAACGAGATGCGACAACCGAAATCGTTTCGAATCCTGCTGCGCTCGGCGGCTGATGTTTCGGTCATGCGTGAACCTCCGTTCTGGGACTTCAAACGGTTGCGGACTATCGCCGGGGGATTGGCTTTGGTAAGCCTTTTAGGCGTTGCCTGGGTTACCACGTTGCGGCGGCGGGTTAAATCGCAGTTGAAAGTCATTCAGAAAAACTTGAGTGATCGTGAAATGCAGGAGAGGCGATTTACCGAATTTGCCGAGCATTTCCCTGGAACCGCCTTTATCAAGAATTCGCAAGGCCGGTATCTTTTTGCCAACAGGGCTTTCGCCGCTTTGGTTGAAAAAAATCCCGAGGGGGTGATTGGGCGGGTCGATTCCGACCTGGGAGAGGGCGAGTGGCTGAAAGATCGGATGCAGGAGGACCTCAAAGTCCAAACTTCGGGCAGCATGCATGAAGCCGAGGAGATATTTCCTTCCGCCCCCAATCGCTCGTGGCTGACGACGCGGTTCTGTATTTCAAACTCCGTGGACGAACCATTGGTTTGCGGTATCGGAGTCGAGACCACCACGCTGAAAACGTTGGAACAACAACTGATGCAAGCGCAGAAGATGGAGTCGATCGGCGTTCTGGCCGGAGGGGTCGCCCACGATTTTAATAATATACTTACCTTGATTCAAGGGTACGCATCCATGCTCGAATCGCCGAGCCTTCCGGACCGGGTGACTGATTCCGCTCGGCAGATCGCTCGATCCGTAAGGCGTGCATCTGATCTGACGCGGCAGCTTTTGACATTTAGCCGCAAGCAACCGCTTCGGACTGCTACGGTCGATCTTAATTTCGTTTCGAGAAATATTTTTAAAATGCTCGAGAGGACTTTAGGGGAAGATATTTGCCTGGAGTTGAAACTGCCCTCAACGCCGCTCTTAATTGAGGCGGACACAGGGATGCTCGAGCAGATCCTGGTAAATCTCGCGGTCAATTCACGGGATGCGATGCCTAAAGGAGGCACTTTCACAATTGCGACTTCGCGTGAAATAATCGTGGATGAGGCTGTGCAGAGCCATCCAGACGGCCGCGCCGGCAGTTTCGTTAAAATACAAGTGGCCGATTCGGGATGTGGCATTCCAACCGAGAACTTAAAGAAGATTTTCGAGCCTTTTTTTACAACCAAGGAGGTGGGCCGCGGGACTGGATTGGGGTTGGCAACCGTGTTCGGAATAGTCAAACAACACGCGGGATGGATTGAAGTGACCAGCACTCTTCGCCGTGGAACAACGTTCTCAATATTTTTTCCAGAAAGCCTGCAGGACAACGGCGATTCGGCCACGGCCGGAAAAGCTCTCAGTCCCCAGGCCGGTTCGGGAAGCGTCCTCTTTGTGGAGGATGAAGAAATGTTGAGAGTTTTAATGAAGAAGTTGCTGGAACTGAAAGGTTACAATGTCGTGGCGGCCGAAAATGCGCGTTCGGCTCTGGAGATTTTGGAGCAGGGCGCGACCCGGTTTGACGTTGTCGTGAGTGACATTGTGATGCCTGGTGGAATGTCGGGGCGGGAGCTTGCGGCCACGATTCGAAGCAGCTATCCCCAGCTTCCGGTTATCCTGGCAAGCGGCTATTGTTCTGAGATTAACACAGAAGCCGGTAAAGACATTCGAACTTATCCGTTTCTCGAAAAACCGTATTCGATTGAACAATTGATGAGGATCATTCAGCAGACGTTATGAGGTAATCCAGGCGCGGAGGAGCATCGTAACGGGAATGTAACAAATTGGTCATTTGGCTGTAACGGAGTCTGCCTAGTCTTGGCGCGTCTAACGAACTCTGACTAACTAATGAACCACAAAAACCAATTCGTCCGTGGAATTATCGGGGCGGCTGGAATCGCTCTTTCAATTCCGATCCTCCAGGCGCAAACAAACAATCCGACTTCAGATCCTTTGCTCGATGTGCTGATAAAAAAGGGCATTCTCACTGAAGCGGAGGCAAAGCAAGTAAAACATGAAGCCGAGCATGGCCCCATGGAGTCGGGTTCCAAGTGGAAGTTGAGTCCCAACATTAAAGGGATCGAGCTCTACGGCGATTTCCGCGGACGATACGAACAAAATACCGCCGAAAACGCCGCGTATAACGACCGAAATCGTTATCGTTACCGTCTGCGCCTGGGCCTGAACACCACCATGTTCGAAAACTTTCAGATTGGACTGCGGCTCGCTTCAGGAAATCCGCAATTCAATCCCGGCGGCACGCTGGTGGGGGGCGCTCCCATTACTGCAAATCAGGATTTAAACTCGCTGGACAGCCGAAAATTTCTTTGGATCGACGCTGCATTTGCGAAGTGGAACGCGATCAAAACAGATGATTGGATGCTTTCTACGACGATTGGGAAGCTCGACAATCCCTTTCAGCTCTCAAACATGATCTGGGATTACGATATAGTTCCCGAGGGAGCGGCGCTTCAGGCGGCCTGGAATGTGAACGAGAAACATGCGCTCAAAGGAAATGCGGGCGTGTTTATTCTCGACGAGCTCAATCAAGGTTACTCGGGGGGGAACACCTTGCCTGCAGGCACTCCTTCAGCCCCGAGCCACGACCCATTCGTCTATGGCGCCCAGGCATTGTTTGAATCCAAATGGACCAAAAAAATCGAAACCTCCGTTGGATTGGCCGCCTTTGCGATCGATAGCAAAGAGTCTCTCAGCTCCAAGGTGCAGCCGTTTTATAATTCGGGAAACAGCCGCGATGCGAACGGTTTTCTGAAATACAATTATGATCCGATCATCGGAACGGCGGCTGCGGTTTATAAACTGGATAGCTTTCCGCTCTATCCCGGAGCTTTTCCGCTGAAGGTCAGCGGCGAATTTCTTCATAATCCCGGAGCGCCGGATAATAATGAGGCTTACCGCGTGGGGCTGACTCTCGGAAAAGCGGGAAAGAAGCATGCCTGGGAAATTAATTACCGCTATCAGCAACTGGAAGCGGATGCCTGGTTCGACGCGCTGGTGGATGATGACAATGGCGCTTATTACGCCACGGGGAATCCCCAAATGGCCGGGACTGGAAAAGCAAACGGTTGGTTTGGAGGCACAAACGTGCGTGGACATCAACTCGTCGCGGTTTACTCCATCACTGATTTCCTGAACTTCAGTTTTATTTACTACAATAATGATTTGATCATCAACGCGCCGGGGCAGAAAAGCGATGCCAGCCACTTCATGGCCGAGTTGAACTGGAAGTTTTAAATAACATTTCGATTTTGGGGTTCTTCGATTCATCCAGCCGCGTGAGAACACGCACGCTGGATGAATTGGCGTACGCCTTTTCGCGGCGCTCCATTAAAACGCAGTTCAGCGAAGCAACAATGCTCGACCTCTCGCGGCTTGTTTCTTAATATCGGGCATCATGTTCCACTTTTCTTGCTACGCAAAACCCTACGGCGTGCCTATTTCATGAGCGCTCCCGAGACATCCACTGAACGGGCGGGATCATCCACGCAACTGGGCGAAGCGCGCAGCCTCTCGGAATTATCGTCGCAACAATGGCGATCGGGGATTGCCGCGTGGCTTGGTTGGATGTTCGACGGGTTGGACATGCATCTGTACACTCTGGTCGCCGCTCCTTTTTTGGTGACACTGCTCCACGTCACCAGCACTTCGGACCCTCTGGTCAAGCAGTACAGTTCCTGGATTCAAGCGGCTTTTCTGGTCGGCTGGGCATTGGGCGGCGGTTTTTTCGGCCGGATCGGGGATAGGTTGGGGCGCAGCCGTGCGCTGTCACTTACAATTTTGACTTACGCATGTTTTACTGGCCTCTCCTTTTTTGCGGCGACATGGTGGCATCTCTTGATTTTTCGCTTCATGGCAGCACTGGGAATAGGTGGAGAATGGGCCGTTGGTTCCTCATTGCTGTCTGAGACCTGGCCTCGGCGGTGGCGGCCGTGGGTGGCAGCGGTTTTGCAGACTGGAGTGAATGTTGGAGTTTTGTTTGCCTGCCTGACCAATTTTGCATTTGCCGGCGTGGAAAATAAAAAATGGGTTTTCCTGGTTGGGATCGTTCCCGCATTTCTGGTTTATTGGATCCGAAAAAAAGTTCCGGAGCCGGCGGAGTGGCATGCGGCGAAGAAATTGGCGGGCGCGAATCAACCGGGCGTCATGGAATTGTTTCGCGGCGATGTATTGCCGATTACATTAAAGACGATTTTCCTTTGTGCTTTCTCGCTGACTGCGTGGTGGGCTTTCATGTTTTGGAATCTTCAACATCTCCGGAATCTTCCGGATTGGGCTTCCTGGACTTCCGACGACCGCGAGCGCTACGTTAGCATTTCATTTTTTACAATCATCGCGGTTTCGAGCTTTGGAAATTTTTTCGCGGCCTGGCTCGCGAAACGGCTTGGATACAAGCGCAGCCTTTCACTAATGTGCTTTGGGTTCTTTGTGGCTTTTCTTATAACCTACTCAGTGCCGCGCGATCACGCGTCGATGATGTTCTGGGGGCCGGTGATCGGGTTTTTCTCGGGAATCTTCGGCCTGTTCACGATGTATCTGCCACCGCTCTTTCCAACCTTGCTGCGTACTACCGGAGCCGGGTTTTGTTATAATATCGGGCGAATTGCGGCCGCATTCGGAACCGTCCTTTCCAGCACATTGGGATCCTAAGCTTAGAATTCCACGTGGACAAGTTGTCGC
>JADMIO011070283.1_pt1 | contig 43701 bp, 51 predicted proteins | sample 8958161 | NCBI WGS metagenome assembly JADMIO01 (sample SAMN16585339, study PRJNA669376) | soil metagenome | isolation source: Crop rotation soil | place: USA: Cullars Rotation, Alabama | collected 2011
CCAATGAGCTGAACCGCGGCGATGACATCGTGTATTGCCCGACGCTGTCGCTGATCGGGTCGACGACGCCGGAGCCGTTCTTTTCGGCGATGACCGACGTCAACGTGCGCGACGGATCGTTTGCCCGCCTCCTGCTGATCAATGTGAACGACAAGCCGAAGAAGCAGCCGACGCAGCGCGGCTTCAGCGAAGACGTCATCACGATGGTCAATGATATGCTGCAGGGCGTCACCGACAAGCTGGCGATGTGTGGGCCGCAAGGGGTGATGATTGATGCTGGGCGCGAGCCCATCACGTTTGAGGTGGGCGCCACCGACGAGGCGCACGGCGCGATCTGCGCCATCGAGGACTGGGCCGAGAACGCCTCCGACGACGACCCGGAGGTCTACGGCGTCGTCAACCGCGCGCCGGAGCACGTGGTGCGCCTGGCGTCGATCCGCGCCTTGAGCCGTAACCAGCACGATCCGGTGGTCGGTATCGATGATGTGAAGTGGGGCTGGTCGATCGTCGAGCATTCGCTGCTGTTCGTCGCGAAGGGCGTCGACATGCATATGCACGCGTCGTCCTTCGAAGCGATCAAGAAGGCCATGCTGCGCGCCCTGGAGCGGGCAGGAGAGGACGGCCTGCCGCGGTGGCGACTCATGCATGCGACTGGCGTCCGACAAGCCGAGAAACGGCACCAGGACGGAGCACTCGATAGTCTGATCGAGACGCGCCAGGTGGAGAGCCATCATGTGAACCGGCACGGTAAAGGGAAGAGCGGTCTATGGTTCAGGCTGGCGCGTGCTAAGGCTGCAGCCAAACCTACGCAACATTAGGTTTAGCTCGGACAGCCTCAGCTAAACCTTCTAAACCACCACCAAAACAAGGGGGGGTTTTGGAGGGCAAAAACGGGGTCTAAGTGTCTGATATATAATATATATGTAGTCTATATATACCAAAACACCTAAAACAACAACATAGAATCAGGGACATACTGATGAGGGGGGGGACTAATATATATGGGGGTTTGGCAGAACTTAACGGGGGGTAAACGATGCAAGAGTTAACGGTTGGTAAGATTGAGTAGCTGACGGAGACGCCGGAGAGGGCGCGCCGCATCCGCGGCAACTTCGTGCATGAGCCGCAGCGTGAGCTGTGCCCGCACTGTCGGACGATACTGTTTGTTAAGGAAGGCAAGTGCGAGGAGTGCGGCGGCCGCGTCGCGCCGCCGAAGACTGAGCGTATCGTGTTCGATCAGTGGCCGCTAAAGCGCTGGCACGCGTTCAAGGCGATCGACGACATCGAGTTCATCGCCGGGCAGACCTACTACGAGCACTGGTATCGGTCAGGGCTGTCGCCGATGAAGTCGATCAACATGGAGCGCGTGTCGAGCTCGCCCGACTTCGGTGGCGGCATGCCGGCGTCGCTCAAGCAGGCGCATCATCGCAAACAGTTTCGTCTCGGGCAGGAGGCGTTGGGCGGCAAGTTTAGAAAAGCAGCACTGCGGTGTGGGGCATAAACGCTGCTAGATAGGCGCTTTGTACTTTCCCGGAACCTGGAAGGCCCTTCCTTGAGTTTGTCGGACACCCAGGTACTTCCGGTACCGGACGCAGGAGAAACGCCTCAGCGAGCTTCTAATCGACTTCCAGAAGTATTCGTTATTTTTGCCGCTATCCGTACACTCGATGTTGCGACAGCCGCGCCTCGTCTTTGCGATTAAGAGGTTGCGCCTACCCCTCTTGTTGCCTTCCCCGCGCACGAAGGAGCTTTGGGCTCAAACAGCGACCAGCCTAACGGGGAACCTGTGCTGATAGCGACGAAGATAGGGAATCATCAATCAATCAACTGCCGAGAAAACGTGGCAGATAGCGTGCAAAGCGTCGATTGAAACGGCCGGGCTTTCTCCGTTCCTCTGATGACAAGCTGAGGCTTGTACTCCTCCCGAAAATAGTGTAGAATCGTTCTAAAGTAGGGGGAGTAGAAGCCATGGCGTTAGGGACAAAGACCGGTGGGCGGAGGAGGGGAACGCCTAACAAGGCGACGGCTGAGGTGCGCGCGCTCGCGCTGACCCACGCTCCGGCGGCTGTCGCCGAACTTGCGCGCCTTGCCGTGAATGCGGAGAGCGAAGCGGCGCGGGTTTCTGCGATCGGCATGCTGCTTGACCGCGCCCACGGAAAGGCGTTGCCCGGACGTTTAATCAAGATCGATCTGCCGGATACCTCGTCCCTCGAAGGCATCACCAAGGCGCTTGCCGCCGTCGTGCAGTCAGTTGCACGAGGCAGCCTCGCGCCCGTCGAAGCTAGCGCCCTGTGCAGCGTCTTGGAGACGCAACGACGCGCGATCGAGCTCTCGGACGTTGAGACGAGGCTGGCGCGGCTCGAGGCCGCGCACGGCGCGTCGCACTAAGCCGGGAGATCTGTCATGCATCGCCTCGGGCGCCGGATCTTAAAACTCGAGCCGCGTCAGCCTTCGTCGCGTGACCAGGGCATCGGGGAAATCCTCTGGGCGCGCTTGGAGGCGATCAGAGCGAGGGTAACACCCCTTGACCCGGCCGAAATGCCGACCGCCATACAGCGGTTGGACGCGTATTGGCGGGAGAAATTTGGCAGGACCGTGCGGCATGCAGAGTGCCTTAGGGCTCGGTAAGCCAGCCGACTTCAAGATGATTTGGCGCGTTTTGTGAGGCGAATCTCATGGCGGTGCGCTGTGCCGATTGCCGCCACCTTCCATTGATCTTAAGCTGCAGCGATGGCCGCCACGTTCGCCTACGATGCCTCCCTTGTCGGAACCGGCTCTTACACCGCGACAGAAGCAGGACGACTCCTGCGAACTTCAGCTCTGAATATCCGTCGCTGGATGGGCGGCTACACGTACAAGGAAGATGGTAAAATCTATCGCAGCGCACCTCTTTGGTTATCCGAACTTCCGAAATACGACGACCATCACATCGAGATCGGATTCCGGGATCTCATCGAACTTCGTTTCATCAAAGGTTTCCTCGATGCGGGCCTCGGCCTCAAGGCAATCCGCAATTGCCTCGAGTATGCTCGGGATTGTGTGAATGATGACCGGCCCTTCTCCACCAGAAAATTTCAGACCGACGGCAACACGATCTTTCTGGAAAGCCTCCGCCGTGTAGACGGTGAGGCGGAATTGCTCGACCTCAAAAGGCGCCAGTATACGATTAGGGAAGTCGTGCGGCGCACATTCAAGGACCTCGATATCGCGGAAGACGTCGTTGCACGCTGGCGTCCCTTCGGAGGCAAAGCGTCGATCGTTATCGATCCAAGAAGGGCCTTCGGACAGCCGATTGCCGCGGAGTACGGCGTCCCGACCGTTGCCCTCGTGGACGCCGTATCCGCCGAAGACTCGGACGAAAGAGCGGCTAGAATTTTTGACGTTCCGATCTCTGTGGTCCGTGACGCAGTGCTTTTTGAGCAAAGTCTTCGTGGGTGAAGCTACTCGTTGACGAGCACCTTCCTCCGGCGTTAGCCCGCTGCCTTCAAGCGCTCTTCGACGGTCAGCATGAAATCGTCCATTTGCGAGAAAGGTTTGGGCCGGCGACAACCGATCTCGAATGGATAGGAGTGCTCAGTGAGGAAGGGCGGTGGGCGGTCCTTTCGGGCGACCGACGGATCACCCGGAACAAGGCTGAGTACCACGCCTTCAGAAGCTCGCGCCTGATTGGCTTCTTTTTGTCAAGAGGCCTTAATAAAGCGCCGCTGCTCAAGCAGGCGGAGCGGGTGCTGGCGCTCTGGGACACGGTAGAGCGGCAAGCGGCGCTCGTCGAAGGCGGAGCAATGTTCGAGCTGCCAATGAAGAGCACCCGGCTCGCGCAACTTAAGCCTTAAGCGAGAGGCTGCTGTAGGGTTGATCGGCTTCAACCTGTCGGACGCTTGTTCTGAATAACGTTGCTGACTCCCCAAGGGGGATTCATGTTGCTGACTCCCCAAGGGGGATTCATTATGCGTAAGCTCGACTCCGAAGCAATGCGCTGCCGCGACTAGTAGGCATCGACTCCAACCGCCGGCTCCCTGGTTGCTAATCGCACTTTTTGGATCGATAGTGCTGCCCCATGCAAGTGCCAGTGCCTTTTGAGATGCAGGCATATACAGGCGCAGTCTTGGCCCGACTGCGGTATCTTTATCCAAATCATCTATTTGATAGCATCCCCAATGCCATCGTCGTGAACAACTGCACCGAAGCGGAATTCACTTCCCTCTGCCGCGACGTGAGTTACTTATTCTATCGCGAGAAGATCTACGGCGAGACGCTTCCTCTTCGCCGGCAGCTACTCCAAGCGCTTGTCGACAAATGACCGTATGGCCGCTCCGATTCAGACCGACGGGCACCGATCAACTCTTTTTCTCCGACGAAGCTGGGGCCTACTTCGTTTCTAACATAGCTTTTCTTGAGCGGTATGCGATGGACCGCCTCGACCAGCATGACGAGGCATTCTTGCGTAATGGCGGTCATCTCTTCGACGAGCCAGGCGATCCGGCACACACAGCGTTCGCCTATCGCTTCGCGGCGCGTCAGCATGCGCCGGGAAAAATCTCCTACCTCATTCTCGTCCCTACCTTGCGATGCAATCTTACCTGCGACTACTGCCAAGTTTCTCGTGCCCCGGAGAAATCGGTGGGCTTCGACTGGAGTGCTGATTGCCTTGAGAAAGCGTTGCGTTTTCTGGACCGGTTGGAAACGGACGAGATCAAGCTCGAATTTCAAGGCGGCGAGCCCCTGCTGCGCGTCGATTTGCTGGAAACGGTAAGATCTCATTGTCGTTCTAGATTCTCTCGGTCGGAATTCGTCATCTGCACCAACCTACAGACACTTGGGCCAGATCAGCTCGCCTTCTTGGAGAGCGACGATACATTCATAAGCACGTCGATAGATGGCGGCTTCAGCGACCATGATCGGCATCGGACACAGGATCCAAAACGCGCGGAACAGTTCTTTGCAAATCTCGAGACGATCATCAGCAAGTTCGGAAGCCGAAGGCTCGCGGCCTTGCCGACCATCGACATTCATCGTCCGCCCAATTTCCAGAATCTGGTCGATACCTACGAACGTCTCGGCCTGCGCTCTATCTATTTGCGACCCATAAACTACCAGGGCTTCGCGCGCCGCTCGCCCTTGCTGGGAGACGAACTTACGCGTTGGAACGCTCTTTACTCAGCCTTCCTTGATAGCTTGATCGAGAGGAATTTTCGCACGCAAACGGTCGTTGAGGAGTTTTACTTCAGCCATTGCCTGAAACGCCTTCTGCGACCCGGCGTCGACGGCCATGTCGATCTGAGAAATCCCAGCGTGCTCGGCACGGGTTACCTTGTGATCGACTACGATGGTCGGCTCTACCCGACGGATGAGGCCCGTATGCTGTCACGGATCGGCCACGTGGATCTCTCAATCGGAACCGTAGCGGACGGCGTTGACAGCACCCGGGTAGCGGCAATGAGCGGCTCCGGCCTGAACAATTTCGATCCGGACTGCATTCACTGTCCGTATCAGCCGTTTTGTGGCTCCGACCCGATTGACGATATTTCGCGCTACCACCGGATCGACATTCCGCGTCCGAATACTTGGTTTTGTGGACGGCAACTCGCGATCTTCGATCGGATCGTGGAGTCGATTTATAGCCGCGACGAGAAGGTTCTCTTTTCGCTTCGAAGCTGGGCCGGTCTTGAAACCTGGCCGGCGGAACTCGCGCCGGTGCATCCATGATCCCTCTTCGGATCAAAGCGGAAGTGTCTGCACACCGGCAGCCGTTTGTCGTGCAGGTGCACTCGAACTCTCGACCAGAGGAAGCGAATGCTGACCATGCATATCTGTCGTCGGTGGGAGGAGAGTGGATAGACTTTGAAACCTGCGGCGGCCCGCTGCGATTGTTCAACTCCGCGGTCAACGAAATCGATGGAGATGTTCTGCTGGTCGTACCCTCGCGCGGCACAGCACACCGCTTGATCCGCTCCAAATCGCAACACAACAGCCTTCTTGTCACGGAGCGCTGTGATCAGCTCTGTGTGATGTGTTCACAGCCCCCAAAGAAAGCTCACTACGACGTTTTCCCACTATTGGAGCGTGCCGCGAACCTTGCGCCCCCGGGTGCAATGATTGGGATCACGGGCGGTGAACCCATGCTGTTCAAGGAGCAGGTTTTCCGCCTGCTAAGGGCGACTCTGGAAGCGCGACCAGACCTTCAATTCCATGTGCTGACAAATGGGCAGCACTTCGATGCTGATGATAAGCCCACTCTGGAGACCCTCGGAGCAAGCGTGCTGTGGGGGATTCCGCTTTATGCCTCCCACAGCGGCATGCATGACAAAATAGTCGGGAAGGACGGCGCGTTTCAACGTTTGTTCGAGTCGCTCGGTGTTCTGGCGCGAGCGGGTGCGTCAATCGAGCTCCGGACGGTACTTATGATCCCGAATGCAGGTGAGCTTCCGTCGCTCGCTCGACACCTCGCTGTCCATACACCGTTCATCGGCTTCTGGGCTATCATGCAACTTGAGAATATCGGGTATGCACGAAGGGATTGGAGTCAGCTTTTCTACGATAGCTCCATCGCTTTTTCGCCGGTAGCGACCGCCGTTGACATCGCTCGCGCTCGCGGACTCAGCGTGTCGCTTTACAATTTCCCGCTATGCACCGTTCCCGATGCTTATCGTTCATATGCACGAGCATCTATCTCAGATTGGAAGCAGCGATTCCTGCCGCTGTGCAGTGGCTGCACGGCCCGAGAACAGTGCGGTGGTTTTTTTGAGTGGTATCCGGAAAGGAGAGGCTTCGCGAAGGTAGGGCTGCAATGAGGCTCGCTACCTAATTCCCTCGCTGCTGGCTGCCGGCTTCCTGCCGATCGAGCGCGCGTCTGCGCTGACACTGCCGCGACCGATTGATGACAGTAAGAAGCTTTCCTTGTTCGATGTCTTTAAGCTGAAGCACCTGTACACTCTCGCCGGTCACAGAAGTCACAGCTCTCATTCGAGCCATAGCAGTCACTCGTCCCACTCGAGCCATCGGTCATCGTCGGGCGGCGGGGTGTACATCGCGCCTGCGCCCGTGCCGCTGTATCAATCGCCTCCTGTCTACGTGCCTCCGGCCCCGCTACCGCTTCCAGGCAGCAGTGAGAAGTTCAAGTTGATCGTGGTGCGTGTTCAGAACGCCCTGCATCTGTTTGGCTATGCCATCCCCATAACCGGGGAGGTCGATGCTGAAACAAGGCAAGCACTGATCAGCTTTCAAATGGATTGGGATATGAAGCCGACGGGCACAATAACCCCCCAGGTGCTTGAGGCTCTCGGAATTTCGGCGAAGTAGCGATATGGCGATCCGTTTGGAAGCCGAGCGATGATTTGAGCTGGGGAATGTTTTGCATCCTTGGCATAGCTGCTCGTCAGCTAGTCAACGTGACGGCGTGCAGAATTCTTGAGTTTTGCACGCACTCGCCCGCCCTGGCTTGTCAATGTGTTAGGTTGTGCATAAATCAGGTGCGAAAGCTTCGTGACAATTCATGCTGCGAGGCGGCGCACTAAGGATGGCGGCTAGGCGAACACACCGCGCCTATGGCGGACAATCCCCTTCTTCGAAATCCGTAACATGTCGCTGTCGCGGGGGATGAGCTCCATCGGCCAGACTTCGCGAAAAACACGGACGCCTTCCGGCCCGGCGTGCGCTGGCATTGATGCAAGTAGCATTTCAGCGAGGCGATGCCCAAGGGGTTCGAGCGGCGGGCTGAAGCTCGTTAGGGTGGGCGAAAAATAGCGGCAAAGCGGCGTGTCAGTGATAACGATGACCGCCGCATCGCGACCCGGTCTCAGCCCCATTTCCGCAAGTGCTTTGCAGCCGCCGAGCGCCATTGCGTCGTTATTGAAAATGAGCGCCGTCGGCGGATCGTCTCCCTGCATGATGGTAGGCGTTACCGCATAACCGCCAGCCTCGTTGATCGTCCCGCTGCCGACAAGGCTCGGGTCAGGGACGATTCCATGCCGCCGCAATCCCTTCCGATAGCCGCGCAGGAAGAGGTGGCCGAAGTTGAGTTCAGCCGGTGGATAAACTGCTGCAATTCGCCGGTGGCCCCGTGAAACGAGGCGGTCGACGGCCGCGCATCCTGCTTGCTCGAAGTCGAGGTCGAGCGAGGGATAGCTTTTCCCACCAGAGCTGCTGCGGCCGAGAGTGGCGAACGGGAAGCCCACATCAGAGAGGTAGTCGATGCGTTCGTCTTTGCGCCTTGTTGACGCCAGCACCACGGCGTCTGCCAGCTTCGCTTCCACGACCCGGCGAAGTCGCTCCTGCTGGTAGTCGCCCGGCGCACCCATGACGATGATCAGATCGAGTCCGCGCTCGGCAAGCTTGGCCTGTAGGCCGACTAAGAAGGGGATGAAGAAGGGTTCGCCGTATTGCTGGTCCCCTGGGTGGGGGTTCAGCATGAACGCGACCGCGTGTGTCGAGCCTCGGCGAAGCGCACGGCCCGACTGGTTGGGGGAGTATTTGAGCTTTGCCGCCGCGTTCAGGACACGCTGACGCGTCTCGGCGTTGACGTCGTCGCGCCCGTTGAGCGCACGCGAGACGGTGCCGATCGAGATGTTCAGGTGGCGGGCGAGGTCGCGAATGCTCGACACGAGGGATGCGCTGCTCCTGCTGGCAGCCTCCCTAGCACAACTGCTGACGCCGTAAACGTTTCCGATTGACAAGCCGCTGACACGGGTGTGTCATCGTAAACGTTTACGGAAACCCAAAAGTTTCCGCGCGGCAGAAGAAGCCTTTGGGGGAGGATCAGGGACCCATGCGGGCCGTCCTGGTCGGATGCGGCGCCATGAGCAAGGTGTGGCTTGAGGCGCTGCGGCAGGTCAAAGAGCTGAGCGTTGCCGGGCTCGTCGACCTAGACGCGAGCCGGGCAGAGACGCGGGCACGGGAATTCAACCTGAGCGCGGCGGCGACAGGCTGCGATCTCGGCGCCATGCTGGAAGCGATAAAGCCCGACATCGTCTTCGACGTGGCCTTTCCTGCCGCGCGCCAAGAGCTCGCACTCCAGGCCTTCGGTCACGGCTGTCACCTGCTGACTGAGAAGCCGCTCGCCGACAGCCGCGCGAGCGCGGATGCCATCGTCGCTGCTGCAAAGAAGGCGAACCGTCGCCACGCGGTTGTTCAGAACCGCCGCTACCTGGCGAATGTTCGCCGCATTCGGCGGTTCCTTGATTCCGGCGCGCTCGGAAAGCCGACGAGCATTCACACCGACTTCTTTATCGCACCGCATTTCGGCGGCTTCCGCGAGGAGATGCGGCACGTGCTTCTCCTCGACATGGCGATCCATACCTTCGACGCCGCGCGCTTCATGGTGAACGGCGAGCCGAAAAACGTCTATTGCGAAGAATGGGAGCCTGTCAGCTCCTGGTACGAGCAAGGTTCGGCGGCGGCGGCCATCTTCGATTTCGGCGGCGGCGTGGTCTTTACTTACCGCGGAAGCTGGTGTGCCGACGGCCTTCGGACCAGCTGGGAATCCGCTTGGCGGTTCGTCGGCACTCGCGGCTCATTGACCTGGGACGGTTTCGACGATCTTCGCGCCGAGCGTTCGACCGGGCTGCGTGACGGGCTTTTCGACCAGGTGGAAGCAGTCGACGTGCCGCCGCTCGACCCGCGCGACCGGATTGGCGGCCACCTCGGCGTGATCGAGGATTTCGTCGCCGCAATCCGACAGGGCACCGTCCCCGAGACAAGCGGAGCCGACAACATAAAGAGCCTCGCGATGGTGCTCGGCGCGATCGAAAGCGCCGAGGCCGGCCGCCGCGTGCCGATCCGAATCTGAGGAGCGTTCTTTGCCGGACCGACTGAAAGACATTCGAATCGGTACGATGGTGAAAGCGGGGCTCGATGACGTCGCAAGCTACATCCGGCAGATCCTGCCGCACGGCTTCGAGAGCATCCAGCCGTTTTTCTGGCAGACACTCGGCGGGAGGGACGTTCCGCGACTGGCGGACCAGATCCGCGAAGCTATCGGCAATTCCGGCGTGATCGTCAGCTCGCTCGGAATGTTCGGCAACCCTCTAGAGACGGACGAACTCGACCGCCAGACGCTCGCCGGCTGGGAGAGGCTGATCGATCATGCACATCTTTTCGGGACGAACACGATCACCGGTTTTACCGGTCGCCTTCGCGGAAAGCCGATTCCGGAGAGCATGCCGCGCTTCAAACAGGTCTGGGGCGAACTCGCGCGCCGTGCCGCAGACAAGGGCGTCAGGATTGCCTTCGAGAACTGTGCGATGGACGGCAATTGGGCCGCTGGAGACTGGAACATCGCGCACAATCCCGACGCCTGGGAGCTGATGTTCGATGCGCTGCCGAACGAGAATCTCGGCCTTGAATGGGAGCCCTGCCACCAGCTGGTCTACTTGATCGATCCGCTGCCGCAAATTCGCAAATGGGCGCCCAAGATATTTCACGTGCACGGCAAGGACGCGACGGTGCGGTGGGACGTTCTTCGCGAGCACGGCGTCTTCGGCCGAGAAAAGTTCGTGCAAATGCGCACGCCCGGCTTCGGTGACAGCGACTGGGTGCGCGTAATCGGCGAGCTGCGGCTGGCTGGCTACACAGGTGCAATCGACATCGAGGGCTGGCACGACCCCGTCTATCGCGATGACCTCGAAATGACCGGTCAGGTCTACGCGCTCGACTATCTCAAGAAGTGTCGGGGCGGAGCTTCATTGGTGCCGAACCCGAACTGATCGACTCCGCCTCGAATGGCGGCGTCCAACATGACATCGGCGCAAAGCCGGGACTGACGGAAACAACAAGTCCCTCGCATCGAGGGAAGGGAGGGAAAGAGATGGGTTTCAGAGCTTTGATGTCGGGTGTCCGGCTTTCAACAGGCATGGCGCTCGTTTTAATGGCCACCGCCGGCGTTGCGAGCGCCGACACGGTTCGCGACAATTGGTGCAGCAACGTCCACCTGCGCTTCTTCGCGGGCGGCGCAGAGGGTGATGCGTTCGCCTCCATCGTCTACAACGGCGCGGTCCAGGCCGCGCACGATACCGGCGCACAGGTCGACTACGTATTCTCCGGCTGGAAGGCGGAGATGATGGTGCAGCAGCTGCGCGAAGCCGTCGCCGCTCATCCCGACGGTATCGCTATGATGGGCCATCCCGGCGAGGCTGCCATCATGCCGCTTGCCGAGCAGGCGTCGCAGGCGGGCATCAAAATGATGTATCAGAATGTCCCGCTTCCCGGCGTGGTAGCGAAGTTCGGCGGTGGCTACGTAGGCGCCCAGCAGGCGCCACAGGGCAAGGCGCTCGGCGAGGAATCGGTCCGTCGTTTCGGACTAAAGGCCGGCGACGTGGCGATCGTCTTCGGCCCGTTCGACCAGCAGCCGGAACGTTACGTGCGCGAGGGCGCTACCGCTAACGCTCTCGAAGCGGCAGGGCTGAAAGTCATCCGCATTCCCTCGCCGACCGAGTGGGCAGCCGATCCGAACCTCGCCATACCGGTGATCACCGCTGCTCTTACCAGCAACCCCGACACGAAGGCGATCGTCTATCCGGGCGGCCAGCTGCTCGGCAACGCGCCCACTTACATGCAGGCCGCCGGCAAGAAGCCGGGCGACATCGTTCAGATCGGCTTCGACACGAGCCCGCAGATCGTCGAGGCTTTCAAGGCAGGTTGGGTACAGCTCACCGCCGACCAGCAGCCGTTCCTGCAGGGCTACATGCCGATCCTTAGCCTGTGTCAGCAGGTCGTCTATGGCCTCGCCCCCATCGACGTCGACACTGGCGCTGGCTTCGTGACGCCAGAAAACTACGAGGCCGTCGCGACGCTCGCCACCGAAGGACTGCGCTGACAAGGCCGCGCCGCCCGCCTTTGGCGGGCGGCACCACGGCTGGATCCGAAATGGCCGAACACCTCATCGAGCTCCGCAACATCACGAAGTCGTTCGGCAGCGTCTACGCGCTTGGGGGTATCAGTCTCCATGTCGATCTCGGCGAGGTCGTGGGACTTCTCGGCGACAACGGTGCCGGCAAGTCTACGCTGATCAAGATTCTCGCTGGCGTGATTAAGCCGACCTCCGGCGAAATCTTGATCCGCGGCGAGCCTGTCAGCAATTGGAACCCCGCACGTTCGCGGGCGGCCGGAATCGAGACGGTCTTCCAGGACCGCGCGCTCGCCGTTCAGCAGTCGATCGTGCGCAACATCTTCATGGGTCGTGAGCTAGCGGGGCCCTTTGGCTGGCTGAAGGTGCGTCGCGAAGTGGAGGAGGCGGGGCGGCTGATGCGTGAGATCGGCTTCACCTCGAAGGTGTTTTCACCGCACTCGATCGTTGGACAGCTGTCCGGCGGCGAGCGCCAGGGAGTAGCGATCGCACGCGCCATCCTGAAGCAGGCCAACCTTATTGTTCTCGACGAGCCGACGACGGCTCTCTCCCTGACCGAAACGGCGAAGGTCTTCCACTTCGTCCGCCAGGTACGCGAAGCGGGTCGCTCGATCATATTCATCGGCCACAACATCCATCACGTCTATGACATTGCCGAGCGGTTTGTGGTGATAGACCGCGGCACGGTGGCGCTGGAAAGGCCAAAATCCGCGATTGGCTCGGCGCATGAGCTGATACAGTTCATGGAAGATGTGGCGCGCCCACGGCATCATGCGACCGGAGGGACGGCTAATGGCTGAAACGTCGGCGGCAACGAGGGGCAAAAAAACCGCCCTCCATCCGAACGAGCATTGGCTGCGCCGGCACGTGATCGCAAATCGCGCCGCGCTCGGATCGCTAGCCGTATTCGTGCTCATGCTGCTTTTCTTCTTTGCCGCTAACCCCCGCGTGTTCTCCACCTGGAACCTCTATGTCTCGGTGATGACGACTCTCCCCGTGGCACTTTTCATGACCGTGCCGCTGGTATTCGTCGTCACGGCGGGAGAGATCGATCTTTCGTTTCCGGCGGTGTTCGGGTTCTCTTCGCTGGCATTCGCCGTCGTTGTGCAGGCCGGTTACGATCCATTCCTGGGCATCCTGGCCGCGGTTGTTACCGGCGTCCTGCTGGGCTTCGGGATCGGCGTGCTGGTCGTCTATGCCGGTCTGTCTTCGCTCGTGGCAACGCTGGGTATGAACTTCATGCTGCGCGGCGCCATACTCATTGCGACGCAGTCCAAGTCGATCGCTCTGGCCCAGCTTTCCAGCAGCTGGGTTTTCAAGCTGTTCTCGGGCACTCTTTTCGGGCTTCCCGTGCAGATGTTCTGGGCGGTTTTATTCGTCGTGCTGTGCGCGCTCCTCTACAAGCGCCACCGTTTCGGGGCGCAGGTACACGTCGTCGGCGACAACCCGGACAGCGCCAACGAAATGGGAGTGAATGTTAAGCTCGTCCGCGTGAAGGTCTTCGCTTTCATGGGCCTTGGAGCGGCGTTCGCCGGTGTGTTTTCGACGATGATCAATTTCACATGGTGGCCGACGTCCGGTGACGGCTATCTGCTGCCAGTCATCGCATCCGTCTTCGTGGGCGGCACGCCAACATGGGGCGGAATTGGGACAGTATGGGGTGGGGCGATCGGTGCTCTCACCGTTTCATTCATTCAAACGGGGGTAGTCGGGGCAGGGTGGTCAGGGTTTTATGTTCAGTTCTTCTATGGCTTGATCATCATTCTTTCCCTGCTCGGACATCGCTGGAACCAAAGTCGGTATCGGTGACGGGTGGATAACCGTTCGCGTGCGGAGCGCCTTTTTGTGCGCTGATTTAATTTCGCTTGTGGCGCAAGGCGGACATGCTCGGCACGGATCATCTTAATTCGCTGGCCGCGCGCAAAGCTAACTGGCTTCCAGGACAGATCCTTGGTCGCCGCGGTCTACAAACTCCGGCGCATGATTTTCAATCGGCGCAGGAGCCAAAGGCTTAGCCCATCCGAAAACAGTCCGGCCCCCGTAACCGGATGAATGCTGCCCCTCGTCGGCGACAACCTGTTCCAGCGATGGCCCCTTGACGTGGCCTTCAAGCAGCCGCGACTGGTCATCAAGGCGCCTTAGAGCTGCAAGCTCTTCGTCGCGCGCAAGCTTTGCCTGCTGCACTGCCGATTTCAGCACGCGGATCGTCTCGTCGTAGGCTTTGAGCGGCACAGGGAAGGGGTGTCCGTCCTTTCCGCCATGGGCGAGGGAGAAGCGTGCGGGATCGGCAAACCGGCACGGCGCGCCATGGATCACCTCGGCGACCATCGCCAGCGCCCGCACCGTGCGCTCGCCGACGCCGCCGGTGAGTAGAAGCTCGGAGAAATCCTTCGGGCCGCGTTCAGCGGCTGATGCGAGGGTGGCATGCAGACGCGGCATCAAGACATCACTTGCACGCACGTCGTGATGTGCCGGCATGACCAGGTGCGGCAGATCGAGCTGTGGAGATGATGGCGGCGGTTCGCTTTTGTCATTCAGCACCCGCTGCGCCTCGCGAACAATCTTATCTGGCCCGAGATCCGTCAAGAGCTCGAGCTGCGCCTCCCGAGAGAGAGCTGCACGACGGTCCGTAAGGTTGATGATGACGCCTTGGCTATGGCCATCGATCCCGGCATGGGGCGCGTCAACGAAGTCCTTCAAACCTTCTGAAAGCCAGTGATAGCGCCGCGCCAGCCGAGTCTCGCCTTTCATGCCCTGCTGGACGACTGTCCACTTGCCGTCGTCAGCAACGACGAAGCCGTGCAGGTAGAGCTGGAACCCATCTTGCACCGCGGCGCTATCAACCTTGGCAACGAGCCGGCTAGCTTTGGCCAAGTCCGCGCCGTCGAAGCCGACCTTCTCGCCGATGGTGACGAGTTCATTCGGTGTCTTTCGGGAATGCCGCCCTCGACCGCCGCAGACGTAGACACCAAGCTCGTTCTCCAGCGGCTTTAATCCGCGCTTCAGCGCGCCGATGACGCTCGTTGTGATGCCGGAGGAGTGCCAATCCATTCCCATCACAGCGCCAAAGGACTGGAACCAGAAGGGGTCTGCCAGGCGGCGCAGAAACTCGTCCCGGCCATAGTGATGGACAACGGCCTCCGCAATCACAGCACCGAGCCTGGTCATACGTTCGCCCAGCCATCGTGGCACTCGCCCGCCGTGGAGGGGAAGATCGGCGCTACCACTGCGGCGTGTCATCGAGCGACCTTAGGTGAGCCGAGAGATGGTGGAGTGAGAGACGGCATAGGATCGCGCAATCTCCACCAGAGGCTCGCCAGCAGCCCGCCGGACCAATGCTTCTCGTCGCTGATGCGGAGTGAGCTTCGGCTTCCTTCCCATCCGCACGCCCCTGGCTTTCGCCCGCTCGCGGCCTTCTCCTGTCCTGACCCTAATGAGTTCCCGCTCAAACTCCGCCAGGCCGGCGAGGACCGTCAGCATGAGGCGGCCATGCGGGTTGGTAGTATCCGCCCAGGAATCCCGCAGCGACCGAAAGCCGGCCTTCTTCTCGGCGATCTGAGCCAACATGTTGAGCAAGTCTCGGGTGGATCGGGCCAGCCGATCTAAACGGGTGACGACTAAGACATCGCCCTTGCCAAGCGCCTCTAGAGCGCGGCGCAGCTGCGCTCGCTCCGTCACCGCTCCGCTGATCTTCTCGCGAAAGACGCGCTGCGCTCCGGCAGCTCGAAGCTCGGCGACTTGAGCCTCTACACTCTGTCCATCCGTTGAGACGCGAGCGTAGCCAAAGACCGCCATCAGCAAACGCCTTTCGCACGTGAATTGTGCACAGCATAACTCATTGACAGAGCGAGGCCAGCGAAATCGTGCGAAATTCGTGAATTGCGCACGCCGCCTTTTGGCTCGCCGGCTGTCTGGCCAAACTCAATCCTGAGCGGCGTCTTGCGATCGAGCACGGTACAGGGCGGCGTGATCCCAATGGTTCTGATCATCGCCGGCGTTTGCAGCGCCTATCGTGAAGCTCAGCCCGGTAATTTTGCAGGGGCCTCGCGTTCACGGCTCAAATGCCCCAGCGAATGACACGATAGGATACGACTGCAAGTCCGGCGTCACGCCGGAAGCGCGCGCGGGCAGCACGAAGCCGCTCAAGATTGAAGTGTAAGGCGCGAACGCGTCGAGGCGATCGTCGACGACCTGCTGCGGCTTCTGGACGAGCTCGATGGCGATCCTGATGACGAACCTTCGACAAGCGGGCACGATCTGTTTGGCATCCCATCTGGAGCTTTGGACGAGTGCGAAGACGTTGGCGACAGCGAGCCGTCACTGGGATGGACCGAGAGGCAAGCGAGCGCTGGATGATATGAAAGCGTCATCAAAGACACCCGCGAGCGCATCGCCATCGTCGAGGATGGCGAGGAACAACATGACGGACGAGAGCCGGACGAAGATGCGGAGCGGTCACTTGGCTCCGTAGAGCACGGCGTCCATCCATGGCGTGGACCCTATGGGATCAGACCCGTTGCGCTGACGGCGACCGCCTCAATCGCGAGCGGAATGGCGATGAACAGGATGGGGACCGGGGTGTCGACTGCTGATGAGGAGACGGGCCCAATGACAATCTGAGCCTGCCTCAAAAAAGGAGCCTCACGACTGTGAGGCTCAAGTATAAGATACAGGCTGTCTGCCTGCGGCATGAACTCATAAGTGGGGGGGCGTAGTCGACGCCGATGAAGAGCACTCAAAACAACGAACGTCAGCCAGGCTAGACGAGCCTATCATGCTCTGTATTCGCGCCCCGCGAAATCACCTTTGTTAGAATCGGAGCCACCGCCATCGGCCACCGAGCTGCTCGGGCCTCGGGGAATGGACGGTAGCTGAGCGAATGCAGTCGCGACGCGCTGCGCGTCTTTAAAGGCATTGAGGGTAACGTGGTCGGGAGCCGGCATGCCCGGTTCTGGCATATCGCTAGGGGAAATCGATTCGCTGACGTGCACCGTCACCAAGCTTTTGCTGTCGGGGTCAGTCCAGCTAACCCTTACAAGGACTCGATTCCGCGCGGGCCGTTCGACTGTGACGCAATTAACTCCGCTCGCCACTCTCCACACTCCCCACATTTACGAGTGCCACTAACCTGCGGCCCTAACCCGCGTGAACAGGAACTGAAGCGCGCGACGATTGAGACCGCACCGAGCCGCCCCGAGCCCATCCAAATCGCCGTTCACGTTCGATGATCGCTTTTGCCTGCGACCACACTCCGCCAGCGCGATGCCAAATCCGCCGAGCCTCATCCGGGGCCATGCAATATTCCCGCGCCAAGGCGGCAAGGGTCGCTTCCGTCTCTGAACTCAAGGCACCACTCGCTTGGACACCTGATCCTCCCCTTCTTTCGCGGAAAACGCGACATGGGCGGGCTGGTTTCAGTCTTCTAAAGAGAAATTCGTCCTCAAACGGAGGCGGCAGGATGACGTAACCGCCGGTGCCGCGCACATCGACGCCGGGGATGATGCCAGTGTTGGCCCATGGCAGTGCCATCCGCCGACAGGGCGAAATAAAGATGAGCCCCCCGCGTGGTGTTCACACGCTTCGGGTGCCGGTGGTGAGTCCGATCATCGCGTCCGGCCGCGGCTTCCACCATTTGTCGATCTGCTCCGAACCGGTGCCGAGCGCCTCCAGATGAGCCGGAGCGGCATTAGGCGGCCTCGACAAGACGAGATGCCGAGATCGTGCTAGCAAGCCCCGAATGAAACAACGTGATGGATTTGTTAGCCGCGAAATGCTCGCGCGCGAGCATTTGCCATATGAAATCGCGATGCTCTTCGCAACCGATCGCCTGCTTAGACGACGACCTTACGCGTCTCGGACAATCAAAAACGCGCTTCTTGAGAGCTTCGGTATACACGCTCGAAATTTGCTGAAGTTCTTCTGCGGGGAAGCGGACGTTAAACCCAGGGACTTAACCATTCCGTCGTATATCCCGGCAGCGAAAAGCGACCGCACTGAAGAGCTTCTCGTGAAGATCAACAAGATGGTTCAAATCGACTTCGCGCGGACAGAAGAGTCTCGCGAGAAGTTTCACGAGAGAGAAGAGATCCTGAAATTTATCGATGAGGAACGCGTGCGGTTTGAGGCATCGCTGACGCCCCACTATCGAGCGATTTGGGGTAAACGCATCGCCCGTTGAAGCCGACATTGGTCTCCCTGCGCGGGAGGCGGAGTTGGAGGAAGCGACAGGTTCGATGGCTCAGGCGGCGGCGAGATAGGACGCCTTGGTCTTCTCACGATCCCCCCGGGGGCGCCTGAAAAAAGAGGCCCGGCAGGGGCCGGGCCTCTAATGCAGGGCTCGTTAGCCGCCCGACTTCTTCATGATCATCGAGCCCTCTGGATACGCCTGCCCGTTGGACATCTTGGCGTCGGAGCCCGGCGCTTCCAGGGAGAACTGCGTCTTGTCATCGTCGCAGGAGACAATGTTGTTTTTGCTGTCCTGCCAATAGCCGCCCTTGATGCAGGTCTCCGGCCGCTGGCCGTTATTGCTCAGCGACAGTTCGGTGGGGGCGTTGTTCGGGCCGCCGTTCACCATCATCTTGCCGCTGGCATCTTTGCTGACGAACATATCTGCATCTTGGGCGAAGGCGTTTGCGCCCAGCACCAGTGCGCCGACCGCGACGGCGGAAAACAGAATCTTCTTCATGGAATGACTCCCTATTTCAGATTTAGCGCGAAGCAAAAATGCCTCCGCTTGTCCCCTTCAATGAGGTGATCATTTCCGAAGTTGCACGGTCCTGCAGATTCTCTAGCAGCAATACGACCGCATATTTCGCCGGCTATTGCTGTCGTGGGCGGGATGGTAGGGACGCGCACGTTCCCTCCATAATCAGCACCTAAATTTGGGGCTTGATTCCCGTATTGAGCGGAACTAAATCGCCCGCCGCCGGGTGCCTATTTGGCCCGGTGCGGGCGTCGGCGGATGTCCGGCGCACTGCTCGTATCCATGTTGCTCAATGGAGGATGTGGCTATGAGGACTTACGACTTCACGCCCCTGTGGCGTTCTACCGTGGGGTTTGATCGCGTCTTTGATCTGATCAACGGCAACAGCTCGCAGACCCAGCCGGACTACCCCCCCTACAACATCGAACGTGTCGGCGACGATGCTTATCGTGTGAGCCTCGCTCTGGCTGGCTTTTCCCCGGAGCAGGTTTCAATCGTCGCGCAACAGAACCTTCTGACTGTCACGGGCGAAAAACAGGCCGCTCCGGCTGGCAAAGAATACCTTCATCAAGGGATCGCCGAGCGGCCCTTTGAGTTTCGCGTCAGCCTTGAAGACCACGTGGAAGTCGAGGCGGCGACGTTCGAGAATGGGCTTCTCCAGATCGATCTTGTGCGGCGCATTCCGGAGGCGATGAAGCCGCGCCGTATCGAGATTGGACAGGGTCGCGCCTTGGGCAAATCGGCCGCGAAGGGGAAGACCCTCGAGAACGTCAAGGCTGGTTGAAGCGTTAGTTTTCGTGAGGCGGCAGGTGCAACTGCTTCCTTGCCGCCTCCTAACTGAAAGGAGGAAAACAGCCATGTCTCGTCGGGAATCAATTCGGCGCGCATGCAGGGAAAGCGCGACCCCCGAGGAGTTTGACTTGCAGCAGCTTCTGCATCCGGCGGGCGCCTATTGCCATCCAAGGGATGTGCTGCGCGATACCGATCTTACGCTGAACGAGAAGCGCGCGGTGTTAGCATCGTGGGCCTCTGACGCTTCTGCCGTCCCCTCGAAGCCAGCAATGAGGAGACTGCCGACAACAGATCGACCCGTCCTCTTCGAGGAGGTCATGGAGGCTCTGCGTGCTCTTGATCGGCTTGCGGGTGGGGGCGCTCAGGCGCGGCCGAAAAAGCGGCTCGCCAATCAATCTCCGTGGCAATGGCCGCGAGGGGAAGATGGGAAGCGGGAGGCGCGCATATGAAAGACACATACATAGGCCTCTTCAAAGCTGACGCACCGGGATGCTGGGATGTGATCGTTCCCGACCTTCCAGGCTGCGAAGCACATGGGTCGAGTTTCAAAGAGGTCCTTCAGCTAGCGGGGCGCGCCGTGGCGCAGCGATTAAGGAACGCGGACCGTTCTCCGCCGCGACCTCGTTCGACGGTCGAACTCCTGATCGATGCGCAGCGCGATGAAACGCTTCGGCGCCAGCTCGTGAACACCGCCATGCATCCCATCGACCTTCCGGAGGAGAAGGAGTTGGCACCGCTTGAATTGGTGGCCCGGCGGGCAAGCGGCGAGAGCTCCAATCCGCAAGTCGGAGACTGACCCTCGGCGAGTCCGTTGCATCGACATCGCTTCCACGAGGTAGATGACTGTCGTGGAACTGCAAGAAAGCGTTCCGCATTCCATTATCGAAGCCGCAAGGGCACCGAACGTCTTCGACGAGCGACAAGGACGCGGGCTGCCCTTGCAGCTTCTTTTCCTAGAACATTGCAAATGGACGACGACCATATGCGAGCCGAAACTTTTACATTCCTCAGCAGTGCTGGAAAACATGAAGCCGCGCGCGGCTAACTCCGGCGAATCGGCGCGCTGCGCAGAGAGAATCGTTAGTGTCGGTGAACGCGCTCTCAGAGATTGATGGCCGGCAAAATTTACATCAGGCTTGGGAAAATGCCTGCAATCGGCTGCGAGTAGAAGTAACGAAGAAAAGCGCGCCACCGGCAGTCGAACAGGCAAGTGTAAGGCAACCGCCCGCGCTGCGTCACTGGCCTGATGCGACCGATCTGATCTTTGCTCCACTGGAAGAAGCAAGAGACATCGATGCTCCTGCAGTTCCCGGATGCTTACCGCATTTTTGCAACGGCTCGTCGCGGGATAGAGGAGATCGCGTGCGAGCACCAATGCCCTTACCGCTCTAAGAGATCGAAGCGCGGGTTCTACAGTAGTTGCCTGAGGTCGGGTTGACCCCGACCGTCGTTCGATGAGCTATACAACGTGTCGCGGACGATATGCCGGTGCGATGATTAGCATGAAGACGCGGGTGACAAGGTCGCCATCCCCTTAGGGGCGCTTTACCGGCCGTGTGATTTCGATAGCGACGCCCTGCTTCGCGGCTTCGCGCACCAGCAATTCGACGACCTCATCCCTTGTGAGGCCGCAGGCCGGATGCTTGGTCGCGATGATCGATGCGGTGTAGCCGGCGTCCAAGGATCTTCTGGAAGCCTTCACCTCAGCGACCGCTGCGGTAATCGCCAACAGCGCCTCCCGGCGCGCGATCTCCAAAAAGCGGGATATTTTCTCGTTGCTAGGCATCGTAGAGGCAAGGCTGGGGCCGTTTTAGAAGAGCCCTCGGCAGGGCCATTTCCGGTTCGCTAATAATGACTGCAAATTTTGACGCGCCGACTCTTAAGTTTTACCCGCCCGCCGCTAACTGCATAGCATGGGACCCCTGCGACGGTTGACTGCAGACAGCCGCGCCTTCTTCCAAAACGAAGGCGGCAATGTCGCGCTGATTTTCGCGTTCACGATCCCCATCATGCTTGGCGTTATGGGTCTTGGCGTCGATACGGCCTCTTTTTATCGGCAACAGGGCCGCATGCAGTATATCGCTGACTCGGCGGCGCTCGCGGTCGCAAAGGAGCTTCACCTTTATCGCAAGAACCTGAGCGAGCTGAAGGAGGTCGGAAAAGCTCGTATCGAATCGATGCTTGCTCAAAGCGACAACGTCGAGCCCCACACCGTCGAGATCAGGATCGACCCCGATGCCAATCTGATCGAAGTCGAGATCGCGATGCACGCGGCTGTCCTGCTCCGCGTGATCCATAGCGACGATCCGTGGATCAAAGTCGTTTCACGCGCTGAAGCGTTCGGCGAATCCAAGCTCTGCATTCTGGGCCTCGATCCCAGCAAGGGCGGCACGATCAATGCCAATGGTGCCGCCTCCGTGACTGCTCCCGATTGCGCGGTGCACTCCAATTCGAGTGCACCGGACGGGCTGAAGGTCGATCCCGACAGTTCCATCACGTCGACGGTCATCTGTTCGTCAGGCGGAGCCAAGGGGGGAAGTTTTACTCCCGACCCCGAGGTGGATTGTCCCCAATTGGATGACCCCCTATCGGAGCGCGAGCCGCCCTCATTCACTGGCTGTGATTTCCTCGATCAGAAGATCAACGGCGGAAAGGTCTCAATCTCTCCGGGCACGTATTGTGGGGGATTGGAAATTAGCCACGGGGCGGAAGTGACTGCCGAGCCGGGAGTATACATCTTCAGCCTCGGGAAGCTGGCGGTAAAGGACACCAGCAAGTTTCTTGGCGAGAACGTGTCACTCTATTTTCCGGACGAGATATCGGTGTTCGAGTTTGAGAAGGATACGACCATCGACCTCACCGCGCCGAAAGATGGGCCCATGGCCGGCATCCTCGTCTATGAGAGCCAAATCGTCATCAAGGGGCGAGATTTCCTCATCAAGAGCGAGCACGCGCGTCGGCTGCTCGGCACGATCTATCTGCCGAACGGGAAACTGAAGATCGACTCGAAAGGCGACGTTGCTGACTTATCGGCCTACACCGTCATCGTCGCCGAAGCGGTTGAGGTCAAAGGAGCGAACCTCGTCGTCAATTCTGACTACGGCGGAACCGACGTTCCGGTCCCCGATGGGGTTGGGCCAAACTCTACTATGGCGCGGCTCGACCGATAGCGGAGCGGCACCTCGATGCACGATAAGCGCAGCGCACCCAGGAAGAGGACCTTGAAGCCCGGTCGCATTGTCTTCAATCAAAGATACTCGGCAGCGGACTGCACCATCAAAAACCTCTCCGAAGGCGGAGCACTGCTCGCGGTCAGCGGAACAATTGGAATACCCGATCAATTCGCGCTGCCTTTTTGACGGCCAGGAAAGTGGCTGCATCGTTCGTTCCAGGTCCACCAGCACCCTCGGAATTGAATTTACAAAGGAACGTCCGGTAGCCAATCTTTGCGTTCGACTGCCGGCGCGTCCTGAGTTCTTTGGAACTGGAAGATTCGCCTGATCTACAGGCGCAACGTCAGCGCCCGGCGCTCAGTTGGACCGCGACTGCTGCCAGCGGCGAGTGAATCAAATGACTCAATCATGTTGTCCTTGCGGCCATTCGTCGTGTCGAGAGTCTTAGCCGTGGAAGCCCAATGGGTGGGCCAATGCGCCGAGAGGTTGGTCAGCCTCGCCGCCAAGCCTGCCTGACAAACCAAATTATGATTCAGCCGCTTGCCAGCGACACAATCGCAATCGCAAAAGGGACGGGCCAAAAACTGTTTTCGGTCATGATTCCCGGGTCTCTTATGAGATCGCGGAAGAAGACACTCAGTGCGCATAGCAAAATGGCGGTCGGGGAAATAGCGACCAGACCTAAGCCAAGAAGCCAGAAGCGTTTCATTCGGAAAATGTCTCGGGCGTTCCAGTGATCAGAGGCGGTCGTGGCTGCGCCGACGCAGCGGCGTGGTTCGGCGCGGACGCGCGCCCTTTGGATCTCGCAAATCCAAAGACAGTCCGGCCCCATATTTGGGTGAGTGCTTCTTCTCGTCCGCGATAATCTGCTCCAGGGGTGGCCCGTTGACCCGTCCTTCTTAGCAGCCGCGCCTGATTGTCGAGGCGATTCAAGGCGGCGAGTTCCTCGTCCCGCGCAAGCGTTGCCCTCTGCACCGCGGATTTCAGCACGCTGATCGTCTCGTCATAGGCCCGAAGCGGCACTGGGAACGGATGTCCGTACCGGTAACCACGCCCTCAACGGCCCGAGCACGCAGCGCATTGCAGGTTTTCGATCTAGCGCAGCGAGGAAGTGCATCTCGGAGCGTTCATCCCCTAAACCCGGGCAACCTACCTCCAACTCATCGTCTCGAATTGAACTTCCTGTTCCAGCACTGATGGCGCTTTCGCGGGTTCGGGAGGGTTCGCCGCGCCCAGCTTCTCTTCCTAGATACGATCTCTGCGCGGACCGCAAGAAAGCCTGTTCCGACGGCTGCAAAGAACAAGGCGGCTAGGTCCGATGACGCGAGCGCCTCAACACACGTCCAAATTCCGCTTCGGCGTAAGCGAGGCTGCAGATGCGAAGATCATCCAACAACGCAGCTGCGCAAAAAGCCTAGAATGAGTATTTAACTCCAAGTCTATGCTACAGAAAATCACTTTAGGGTACCATTCAGTACCGCATTATTCCTTGGCAACCGTTCGGCTTTTGAAATGATGCGACGTCGGGTCGCCGCGCTAGGCGAGTTCGACGCTTAGGTCCAAAATGATTGCCGAACGCGCAAGTCTCATTGCGACGCTTCTCAATGAGGAAGTTCGTCGAATTGTCGCTGACGCCATAGAGGCCAGCGAATGCCTCGACGCGTCCGCTGCAGCTAGCCAGATCATAAAGACCTACCCGAACTGTGGGCTCCAACATCGTGACGTCGTAAACACCATCGTCATGGCCGCCGCGCGCTCGGGTGTCGCAGTTGAATTTGACAAGGCCGCTAGGGCGAGTGGCGAGCTGTTTCGACGGTGACAATAGAAACGCCCCCCGGAGTGTTGGACCGCAGTGTTTCGCCTGCTGCATTCCAAACGCAGGCGCTGCGAAGCACCTTCTCAAAAATTATTAAAGTGGCAGCTCACGCCGATCTTGTTGGCGAGGGCGACAGGCCGCGCGAATGCCATGTGCTCCTTTCGGGGCTTGCTTGCCGCTATCGACAGCTGCCGAACGGCAAACGTCAAATTCTGTGCTTGCTGTTTCCTGGCGACTTTCTGGACATTCATGCACTTTTTTTGCCCGAATGGATCACACAATATCTGCCCTGACGGGCTGCGAGATTGCGTCGGCCTCGCATGCCAACCTGATCGAAATCCTTGATCGATATGCAGGTCTCGCCAAGGCGATGTGGAGAGCCGTGCTGATCGATGCCGCCGTCTCGCGAGAGTGGACCGTCAACAATGGTCGCCGTAACGCGTACACGCGGACGGCCCACCTCTTTTGCGAGGCCTTCCAGCGTGCCACCGCCTCTGGATTGGCCAAGGACGGGGCAATGGATTGGCCGCTCACGCAGGCCGACATGGCTGACGCGCTTGGGCTTTCAGCGGTCCATGTTAATAGAACACTCCAACAGCTGAGAAGCGCAAATCTGATCGCGCTTTCGCGCGGCAGGCTGCGCCTATGCGACTTCGAGAAGCTAAGGGAGATTGCTGATTTTGACGGCGGCTATCTCCAATTCGATCCCGCGGCAGAGCCCCCGTTGCAGCAAGCTTTGTAACGATTCATTCCGGGGACCGTGTTAGACGTCGAATGCGGAAAGACGAATAGCTTAGTCCTCTGCCCCGTTTCCCATCGGCTAAAAAGGCGAAAGCCGAGCTCTCTTCGGTCGTGCGATTGCGTGGTGGAAACGGGTGAGCCCGGATACATCTCCTGTGTGCCGTACCGAGTGATGAGGGCTCTCAAATCAGTGGGCTTAGCTTTCCCCCTACCGAAACTTTCTTCTTCCTAGCTCATGCGCCACGCGACCCAACGAAGAAGTGGATAATGCCAGCCGAGCTTCCACAAAAAGCGAAGCACCCAGGGAGCGGTGTTCGCAAGCTCCTGGGCGCGGTTTTGAAACCCGGGATAGTGGGTGGGTCCATTCGTTCGTTTGTGTCTCTCAGCAGGGTGCATCCGGTTTTGATTCCGGTGTTTGATGGGACTGCAGCAATCTAGCGTGGCGGGGGCATCGCGTCGCCTGGCATCGAGATCGACAGGAAGCCTCCTGTGTAGGCGATCGCCCAAAAGATGAGGCCCGGAGGGGGCGTTCCGGGCCTCGACGTTACTTTGGGCTTACAGGCAGGCCAAGGGTGCATGGCCTTTCCGACAACGAAGCGCCAGCAACGAAGTTCCCACCCTAAGGCTTGCGGCCGACGCCAGCGTCACGCGTTGAACGTTCAGCGAGCTCGTCAGCTTTCGCCCGGCTCGGTCCCGCCTGCTGGATGATGCGGCGTGCCTCGTCTTGGGAGACGCCGTGCTTCTTCGCGAAGTAGGCGACCTCGTATTGCTCCTCTGCCGAGACCCGGCTTCGATCCGGTCCGCCGCGCTGCGATTTGTCGTCGGCCATGCTTAGCTCCTTTCATGTTCGCTTGTTTCGACTGGTCTCCAGCCCGGAATGATGATCCCGTCCCAGAGCATGCTGTGGTCCGCGTCGTTGACCGTCGCACCGGTGCGCCAACTCTAAGGCCATTCCGGATGCCAAGCGAAACCAGCAGCAGCCATTCAGCTCGTCATAGAGTTCTGCCGACTTGCCGGGGTCAACTCGCTCATCGTTCGGAGATCGGGCGCCTTACTCTTGGGTTAGCCATCTTTCTGCTTCGGCCCTGTGGTCGGTCCTCATCGTCGCCCGGGAGCTGCACTCGCTGCAGCGCAGGCGCCGCGACAAATCCACAAGCGAAACGGCCTTGCTGCTGCAAACGATCCCCCCGGATCCAGAAGCGTCCGATGACCGCAACGCGGACATTCCACGCAGAACGGCAGATCCTCCGACGCGGGCTTACTCTTCACGGACATGGGCTGAATATAGGTCCGACGGCCGACGAGTCTCCGCCGCTAGGAACTTGTCCCTAATTATATACGTGCAAAAGAGGAATGAAATCCTATGAGCGAGGCTGACAGGGCGGCGCAAATTCAAGAGTGAGAGGAATTCGACGTCACGGAGGTGATGGTTCAGGCGGGGGCCGCTTCGCGTTTCAGAGATCGGCGAGGCTTCTTCAGCCTATCTGGCAACTGAGGTTTTTCGGGCAGTCCTAAACGTAGCTTTGGCGGAGCGGAGATTGGCTGTCGTTCGCCGGCCAGATGCAGGATTAGTCCCGCCCCAAACATGAAGAGCGTTTCCAGCCGTTCATTGATGTTGTCGCATTCCTTTTCGCTAGCCGAGGCTTCATGGACGTAGTGTCCGGCGCGGGCCGAGAAGGTTCTGATAGCAAGCTTGTCCCCATGGTGTCCGATCCCATGGACCACAAAGTTGCGGTATTCTCTCATTCGCTCAAAGAATTCTATGAAGTGCAGGAGAGTGCCGCGCTTCGGCTCCTCGGTATGCTTCAGAGCGAATGTTCGCAAGGCATCGCACAAGGCTGTTGTTCCCATGTGCGTCATCAGGACCGCCGCTTCGCTTGAAGGTGCGAAAGCGTGTACGAGCAGATGGAGATTCGTTTCCACGTCATTCCAGCGAACGATGAGTTCGCCAAGGCTGGCGCATATCGCCGGGAAATCTCCCCGCTGAAAAGAGGGTGTCATGGCAAAGGCTCCGCAGAAACCAGATCTACCAGAATCCACGGTCCGCATCATGCAGCGGATGGTTCACACGCCTCCCACGCCCCATAATGCCGAGCCTAAGCGGGGGCGCGGTAATGGCAGCACCGATCAGCCTGGCACGCGAGCGGATCGCAAGGGATCTAGAACGTCTCAGAAGTGAGGCGAAGCAGATCGGCGCGGACGGAGCGCTTCTCGCCTATCTGATCGATATGGCGTTGCTTGAGGCGCACCGACTAGCGGTACAGGAGAAATGCGAACTGTGCGACGGCACTGGTTGGGTATGCGAGGCGCATCCTCACGGCCATGGAGAGACAGTCCGCGCGGCTGCAAGTGTGGAGCGCCGGGCGATCCATGCCCGATATGCAATCCTTCTACGGCGGGGCAGCCGCCTCGGCTGCCGGGAGGGTTTCGGGCTGTCTGATGGATGGGGGGAGAGAAGACGGCCCGGCTAGGGGCCGGGCCGCGAGTCAAAGGATCAGACGTTAGGTGGCGGCGTGCGAGTAACTAGGGGGGGTCATCGCCGTCGCAATCAATCGCACGTCAAGCTTATCAAGGTCGCGATAAGCATCCTTTCGATGACGCACGACCAAAGACCTGGGGAAAGCGCGATGCCATGTCGATCGCGATGCTGGTGTGGACGCGCGGCCGCGTCTTTCAGATTGCTTGAGTAGTGGTGACGTTCGAACGTCCGGAGAATGTCGCGCGGCAGGTGGCGGGCAGGCGTTAGAGCATCTTAACGGAGGACAAGGATTGCCTTGTCTCGCCGACCTACGTCCGTCCCTGCGGGTCTGACCGGTAGCACGCCAATGCTCATCGTTCCGCCATTAGCCGGTCGTATTCCCGCTCTGGGATGCCGTAGAGGCCATGGGCAGCCTCCTCCAGTCCCTTACGGTCGAGGATGGTGACGATCCCACGCCGGGGCGCATCGATGGCCCCGATCTTCTGCAACCCCTACATTGCCAACGTGACGCCGGGGCGATGCACACCGAGCATGAGGGCCATAAACTCGTGGACGAGTGGAAGATCGCTTCCATCGATGCGGTCGTCGGCCAGCAGCAGCCAGCGTGCCAGTCGGCCCTCAAGGGATGACTTTCCATTAGCGAGCGCCGTATGTGCGGTTTGGATCAGGAAGGATTGGCCGTAGCAAAGGAAAAGCTCGCGCAACGAGGGCTGATCTCGCATGGCGACGCGCAGATTGGCCGCACTGATCCGGTGACCGTCCCCCGCTATCTGCACATAGGTGTGATGCGGAGAGCGGTCGTTGCCCATGACGACCATGAGGCCGGTCATCCCCTCGCGGCCGATCAGTCCGACCTCGACAAGGTTACCGTTCCCCTTGGCGACAACCGAAGCAACCCCGCTTTCGGGGAAGTAGACGTCGCGGATTGGCGTGTTAGGAACTTCACAGTCGAGCCTGAGCGGAAGCTCAGCGAACTGGAGGAGCGGCTGCAGCACGGCCAGTTCGGTGCGCGTCAGCGCCGCCAGTAGGCGATTGCGGAAAACAGTGGGATTTGGAGACATGGCTCAGCCCCTTTTGGGGCAAGAGCACATCGTGTCTCTCGGCCGCCGACGCCCATGGCAATGTGTCAGCGATGGGGGAGCCTAGACCTTTCTAGGCTAAGAGTCGCTAGAAATGTCATCGGTTGGAGGGACAAGGAAGGTCGGGTGTGCCTGCTACCTGGTGGCTTTCCGTGAGTCGCTGCCCTGCACCTGGCTGCATTGCAATCGAGATGCTCAGGCTGGTCGTCGCGGCTTGCCGTCGTGCGGCCCGAGCGCACGCTTTAGGGAGTCATCCCACCAGTCATTGCGCATTGCGCGTCGTTCCGGATTGACCGGCTACAGGACATTCTCCGCCTTGTTGGCTTCCCGACGACCAGCAGATGCACCGGGTCGTCGGTCTTGTTCAGAATTCGAGTGGGCGATGCGGGTGCCAGTCGAAAATGCCACGCCGTCTTCCGGCGCAAGAGCAACGTTCGCGAGGGCCGTCGAGGAACGCTTTTCGAAACCGCGGCTTAATGCGCGGAAGGAGAACGCCATGCCCGAACGCCAGGGGCTTTCAGCACAAGGAGGATTGTAGGTCGAGAAACAAAGAAGGTGCTTTCTCCCCATTTTAGGCAGGAAGAGGCGGAGGAAGCAGCCATCTGCAGGGCGATAGGTTTATGAGGAAGGCGGCCTCCATAAGGCTGATGGCAAATCCGCGAAGAGCGAACATACGGCAAGGGTTAGGTGCGAAATGTCATCCGAGCTTAAATCTGGCGACGAAGCGGACTTGACCCGCTTGCTAGGGAGGGCCGTGACCGGTTGTTGGGCGGGTCTACCGCAAGAAATCCAAAAGCAAATTTTTGAGGCGGCGGTTGCTGTGGGGGCCGCCGACATCAAAGAGAACCTCATTCGCGAGCAAATCGCGCTTTTCCTGCACGAACACCATCCACGGACTGAGCCGCCTGGTGACAGCTAAGAAACTGAAGATGATCTCGGGTCGGAAAAAACCTCACCGGCCAAGTCCGGGGGTCGCAAGTACGAAAGCAGTTAATCCGCACCTCGCTAGTTACCAGGCGAAACGGAATTTCCAGAAGACTGCTGAGCCAAGCGGGACGAAACCCGTCGCGTCGTCGACCCGATCGCGGTTCGTCATCCAGAAGCACGCGGCAACGCGGCTGCACTACGATCTTCGGCTCGAACTCGATGGCGTGTTCAAATCCTGGGCCGTCACGAAGGGGCCTTCCCGGGATCCCAAGGAAAAGCGGTTAGCGGTTGAGGTGGAGGACCACCCACTCGATTACGGAGATTTCGAAGGGACCATTCCGAAGGGCCAGTATGGCGGCGGCACCGTGATGCTTTGGGATCGCGGCTATTGGGCGCCCATGGATGACCGTTCTCCGCAGGAGGGACTTCGAAAAGGTGAGTTGAAGTTCGTCATGGCGGGCCAGAAGGTCGAGGGGAGTTGGGTCCTTGTTCGCTTGAAGTTTGACCGCGAGCGTGGCGGCAAGCGCACCAACTGGCTGCTGATCAAGCATCACGACGGATATGAAAAGGAAGGCGATGCGGACGCGCTTCTTGCCGACGATCGCTCGGTCGCGTCGGGCCGCACGATGGACGAGATCGCCGCAGGCAAGGGTCGAGCGCCAAGGCCGTTCATGACGAAAGCTGCAAAGGGCGATGAGAAGCGGTTTGAGGCCGACGCCGTTTGGCAATCGAAACAAAGAGAGACCGCTAGCGAGAACCCAAGATCGACCAAACGAGAAACGGTGAAAAAAGGCAGCCAATCCTCGGCACTATATGACAGGCCTCCGAAAGCCTCCGCCATGCCTGACTTTGTGCCGCCGCAACTCTGCCGCCTTGTCGCTAGGCCGGCGGGAGGCGAAGACTGGGCGCACGAGATCAAGTTCGACGGCTATCGCATTCAAATGCGTGTCGAAGGTGGCGAAGCTAGACTGCGCACACGAAAAGGACTCGATTGGACCAGCAGGTATCCGCCCATCGCCGAGGCTGCCTCCGGCTTCCCCGATTCTATCGTCGACGGGGAGATCGTCGCTCTTGACCACAATGGCGCACCGGACTTCGCCGCCCTGCAAGCAGCTATGTCCGATGGAATGGTGGAGAACCTGGTGTTTTTTGCCTTCGATCTCCTTTTTCGCGACGGAGAAGATTTAAGGTCCCTGCCACTCGTGGAACGGAAGGCAGCTCTGGAAGCCCTAATCGCATCCTCGGAGGTCGGTCCCAAGATCCGTTTTGTCGAGCATTTTGTTAGCGGAGGCGACGCGGTCCTGCGCTCCGCGTGTCGCATGTCGTTGGAAGGCATCATCTCAAAGCAGCTTAATGCTCCCTATCGTTCGGGACGAAGCGACAGTTGGACTAAATCGAAGTGTCGCGCGGGGCATGAAGTTGTCATTGGCGGCTGGGCAACGACGAATGGGAGCTTCCGCTCGCTGCTCGTCGGCGTGAACAACGGCGAGCACTTTGTCTACGTCGGGCGCGTCGGCACGGGCTTTGGCCAAAATGCGGTGACGCGACTCTTGCCGGAGTTGAAGGCTCATCCGAGGAAGACCTCCCCCTTCACTGGAACCAATGCGCCGCGTCGGGAACGAGGCGTCAATTGGGTGGAGCCTGTCCTCGTCGCCGAGATCGAATTTGCCGGGTGGACGTCGGATGGGCTGGTGCGCCAGGCAGCCTATAAGGGATTACGACTTGATAAGCCTGCGAATGAAGTCATTGCCGAGAAACCCGCGAAACCGGAAAAGACTGAGGTCAGGAAGCCGGCGCTCGTATCGCCGCGGACCGCAAGCACTAAAAGTGGCGGGGCGAATGTTGTGATGAACGTCCCTATCTCCAATCCCGATAAGCCACTGTGGCCTGATGACGGGAAAGGCGCGCTTACAAAACTCGACCTCGCGCTCTACTATGAGGCCGTCGGAGATTGGATCGTCGACCACATCAAAGGGCGACCCTGTTCAATCATCCGGATGCCCGATGGCATTGCTGGCGAGAGGTTCTTCCAGCGGCACGCAATGCCAGGCACGTCGAACTTGATCACGCTGACAGCTGTGTCCGGAGATCGAAAGCCTTACATCCAGGTCGACCGTCCGGAAGGTCTAATCGCTGTTGCACAGATCGCCGGTATCGAGCTTCACCCTTGGAACTGCGAACCGGATCATCCGGAGACGCCCGGCCGTTTTGTCTTTGACCTCGACCCAGCTCCGGATGTCCCGTTTCACCGGGTAATTGAAGCTGCGGTGGAAATCCGTGATCGTTTAAAAGCTTTCGGGCTTGTCAGCTTCTGCAAGACAACCGGCGGCAAGGGACTTCATGTCGTAACCCCATTTTCGGTGCCGAAGAGCGGCAACCTCGGGTGGGACGAGGCAAAAGCCTTCGCACGCGAAGTCTGCGTGCAGATGGCAAGCGATAGCCCCGAAAGCTACCTCATCAACATGGCGAAGAAGCAGCGCACTGGCCGCATTTTCCTCGACTATCTGCGCAATGATCGGATGTCGACGGCGGTCGCCCCGTTGTCGCCTCGCGGTCGGAAAGGCGCACCCGTTTCCATGCCGCTCAAATGGTCGCAGGTGAAGAAGGGTCTTGACCCCGCGCGTTTCACAATCCGCACAGCGCCTGCGCTCATCGCGAAGAGCCCCGCGTGGCGCGACTATTGCGAGGCTGAAAGACCTCTCTTGGATGCTATGAAGAAACTCGCTGCGCGTGTTTCAAAACAAGTACGGGCACGTGCGGCGTAGGGTCGAGTTCGTTTTGCTTTGCGTGGAGTAAGAACATGCCGCGTGCGCACTGGAAGGGCTATCTTAGGCTCTCGCTGGTTTCGTGTCCCATTGCGCTCTATCCGGCTATTTCGGCCGCTGAGCGCATTTCGTTTCGACAAGTGAATCGGCAAACAGGGAATCGCCTTCGGCACCAACTGGTGGACTCGGTCACCGGCGACGTCGTTACAACTGAACAAAAAGGCCGCGGCTTCGAAGTTGGAGAAAGTCAGCTAATCCTGGTGGAGGGCGAAGAGCTTGAGACGGCGCAGGAACAGGCGCGGACGAGACCTCTATCCGGGAAAGTGACAGCACCGTCGCAGAGGGAGACTTCGCTTCCCTCGGAATCGAAGCTTCCAAAGGAAAGTGCGAGGCGCCCGACGTTCAAGCGCATTGAGCCGGAGCATGAAGAAATCCAGCAACCGCAGCCCGTGAGAGTGTTGAACAATCGGATCATTGAGATCGAACGCTGTGTGCCTCGCGATGAGGTGGATCCCCGCTATTACGATACTCCCTACTACGTGGCGCCGCGGGACGATGCCGGACAGGAAGCCTTTGCCGTCATTCGGGAGTCCCTAAGGCAGCGAGACCTTGTCGGTCTAGGTCATGTCGTCCTGGCTAAACGCGAGCGTCCAATCATCCTCTATCCGCTAGCCGAAGGTCTCTGCGGAATGACTCTGCGCTACGCGCATGAGGTGAGAAGCGAGACTGAATATTTCGCGAACATTCCGGCCTTGGACCTTCCGGGTGAACTGTTCGATGCCGCTGCGCATATCTTGGAAATGAAAGCGGGGGACTTCGACCCCTCGATGCTCGAGGATCGTTATCGAGCCGCACTTATCAGCATGTTGAAAGACAAGCGGGTGGAAATCCCACGTGAGGGAGCGACGACCGGAAGCTCGCAGAATGTCATCAATCTGATGGACGCGCTAAAGCGTAGCCTAGCGACTGAGCGTCCGGTCGCACCTCCCAAACCTTTCGGAAAGCGGTCCGATAAGAAGAGAGGATCAGGCGCTAAGGGAGCAGGGCGGCGGGCATAGAATCCTTCGCCGAAATCTGCGCAGATTCTGGCGGGGCTTTCTGATTTCTTCCGCGGGGTCACCTGCATGCACAAGCCGGTCCGTGTGAGACTCTCTCGGAACAAGGGTTGGCGGATGCCGTCAAACACTCGCAAGGTCGACCGCTCGAGTCTTTTCGGCAATCCGTATCGCGTTGGGCTGGTCAATTGTACATGTCTGTCATTCGAGGACTGCTCGCATAATCTTTTCAATCGGCGGACCGTCGCCGAGGCCGTGCAGGCTTACCGCGATATGCCGCGAAGCGATTGGCAGGTGGCGCAGATCAGGCGTGAACTAAAGGGAAAAAACTTAGGTTGCTGGTGCCCCCTCGATGGGCCTTGCCATGCCGATGTTCTCTTGGAATTGGCGAACGGTGTGGGGGACTTCACGTGAGGGCGAAGAGCCTCGTGCAAATTCTTCTTCCCATTACGGATGGATCGAGCTTCAGCAGCGTGTTCCATGATCTGGCGCAAGAACTGACTGCGCGATTTGGCGGGGTTACAACATACGTCCGGGCGCCAGCAGAAGGCCGGTGGAAAACAGCTTCAAAAGTTGAGCACGATGAGATCACCGTGATCGAGGTAATGGTCGACAACATCGACCGCTCCTACTGGAGTGATCTGCGCAGGAAGTTGGAGCGCGATCTTCAGCAAATCGAGATCATCATCCGCAGCCAGCCGATGGACCTCTTATAGGAGCAGGACCTTGCTGGATGCGCAAAGAATGCCATGAGTGGAAGCCTAAAGTCGGGGCTTCTTGGTGAGGGCACGCTCCACCTCTGCGTCGACATGCAGGAGATGTTCGCCCAATCCACGCCTTGGCATACGCCGTGGATGAAGCGGGTCATCCCGAAAGTGGCCGCTATCGCGGAGGCGCACGCCTCCGCGACGATCTTCACGCGGTTCATTCCACCTGCTGAGCCCACGGATTTGCCGGGCGCCTGGCGAGAGTATTACGAGCAATGGCCGCAAATGACGAGGTCGCAGATTGACCCGCATCTGCTTGAACTGGTCGAGCCTCTGCGCAGCATGGCTCCGCCGGCGGTGGTGATCGACAAGCCTTTCTTCTCGCCCTTCCACGCCACGCGACTTGCTGCGCTGATTAAAGAGCGGAAGGCGAAGACGCTCGTCGTTACGGGAGCGGAGACGGACATGTGTGTTCTCGCAGCGGTCCTCGACGCCGTTGATCAAGGGCTCAAGGTTGTCCTGCCGGAGGATGCTCTTTGCAGTTCATCCGATGACATGCACGAGGCCGTTCTCTCGCTCTACCGGAATCGCTTTAGCGTGCAGATCGAAACAAGCAATACGGATGAAGTTCTTATGCGCTGGGGCGCTTCGCAAAGCTCAGTAAGCTAATCGAGAGCATTCCCGCATGCCGATTTCATGCGAGACTATCGCGGCACGGCACTGGGAATGCTGCTCACCCCGTTCGCTGGTGCCCAATGCAATACGCCAACCAGCCCTACGGCAGCGAGGCTCCAGAACAAGGTCGCCCCGTCGGGTGTGCACCTTCAAAATCATCATCCCCCCTTATTTCCTACCGCCAACACTTCCAAGCGAGCGGGCCCGGGTCGGAACTCAGTGGGTTCCCCTGTCTCTTTAGCGCCATAGCACGCGGCGTCGGCCCAACGCAGGAACCAATTGAGCCGGCTCTGAGTTGAAGCAGGGCTAAACTGGAGAACCCTTATGGGACGCGGAATTTTGCTTTGGCTGATCGGTATTCCGTTGCCGATCATTCTTCTTCTCGCCCTTTTCTGGCACTGAGGAGGTCCGCTATGTCCTCCGCCTCAGAAGCGAGATTTGTGAAACCACCGAATCTTGAATCCTCGCGTTCCGGAGTTTCTTGGGGTGCGATTTTCGCTGGCGGGGTGACGGCCGCCGCTGTTTCGATCATCCTTCTTGCAGTCGGTGCGGGGCTCGGCTTCGCCACCATCTCCCCTTACGCTGCCGACAGCACGTCGGTCACTACGCTCGCTGTCGGGGCGGTCATATGGCTCGTGATCGTTCAGTGGGCCGCCTCGATCTTTGGCGGTTATATCGCGGGGCGCCTACGCACCAAATGGGCCGACCATCACAGCGATGAGGTCTTTTTCCGAGACACCGCGCACGGCCTTCTCGCTTGGGGCACAGCGACCCTTTTAACGGTCGGAATCGTCGCCACGGGAGCCACGAGCGCCCTCTCAACAGCCGCCACAGTCGGCGCCACGGCCGCCTCGAACGCTGATGACAGCTATTTCGCCGATCAACTCTTTCGGACGGCGCCCGGCGTCTCTCAGCCACAGGCGCCGAATACTGAGGATGTGGCTCGTGCCGAAGGTGGGCGGCTGCTCGCGCGCGCAGTCGCGGGCACGGGAACCGATGCTGATCAGAGCTACTTGGCTGAGAGCGTTGCGGCGCGAACGGGGATCAGCCCCGAGGAAGCTCAGAAGCGCGTTGCTGATGTGACCGCATCTGCCAAGGAGGCGGCTGACGCCGCGCGGAAGGCGAGTGCCGTCGCCGCGCTCGTGAGCGGCCTCTCGTTACTCATCGGCGCTTTCATCGCGGCGGTGGCCGGCGCGTTGGGCGGACATGCCCGGGATGAACTGCCGACAGAGGAGGGGCCGTAGGCTGGGCCAGGAATCGCGTCCAAGATTCTCGCACGTCGGGGTTCTTGAGCAGTGCCGGTGCAGGAACTCAGGGGTGCATACAGGGTTGTGTGAGAGTCCAGCCGGAGGATCTAATGGCCAAAGAACCGAAAACCCTTGAGGACCTGTTCCACAACACGCTCAAGGACGTTTACTTCGCCGAGAAGAAGATTCTGACTGCTTTGCCTCAGATGGCCAAAGCGACGCAAAATGCTGACCTTGAAGCTGCCTTTGAGAAGCATCGCCGGGAGACGGAAGGTCAGGTCGCTCGTCTTGAGAAGGTGTTTGCAGCCATCGACAAGAAGGCCCAAGGCAAGACCTGCCCCGCGATCAACGGACTTGTGGAGGAAGGGGGCGAGATCATCGAGGAGTTCAAAGGGTCGCCAGCCCTCGACGCCGGTCTTCTCGCAGCCGCGCAAGCCGTCGAGCACTACGAGATCGCCCGCTACGGCGCGCTGATCGCTTGGGGTGAAGAATTGGGTCTGGATGGTGCCGTGTCTCTTCTCGAAGCAACGCTTGAGGAAGAGAAGGCGACGGACAAAACACTGACCAAGCTTGCCGAAGGGGTTGTCAATCAGGAAGCCGAACAAGAAGAGGCCGCCTAGCTTAGCGATACCTCCTCTCTCAACGTGAAAGCCCGGCACAGTGGCCGGGCTTTCTGTTTTTTTAAATGCGTTTGATCAGCGATTCTGCTGGCCGCCTTGTCCCGGCTTCTGCTCCCCCTGCTGCCCACCTTGACCAGGCTGCTGGTTCTGCTGACCGGGCTTCTGCTGGCCGCCACCTTGCTGGCCGCCCTGACCTGGCTGTTGGTTCTGCTGGCCCGGTTTTTGCTGATTGCCAGCGCCCTGCTGACCACCTTGGCCCTGCTGATTTTGCTGGCCCGGGCTCGACTGACCGCCCTGTTGGGCGCCTTGACTGCCTTGTTGTTTCTGCTGGCCGGCGCCGGACTGTCCGGCTCCCTGTTGGCCTTGATCGCGATTGTCGTTCGGCATCGAAAGTTCCTTTCGCTGGACGAAAGCCCAACGCGCTCAGACTGCACGACGTTCCTCTTCAGATGCGGGGGCATCTAGGCCAAGGCGTCTGAGAGTTGGCAGAATCGTTCAGAGCCAACTTAAGCAGGCTAGCTCGGCAACCCTTTTAAGATGGCCTGAAGTTCAAGAGCATTTTTCGTGGAATGGGCGGCAAAGTCGTTATTGAAATAGAGCCAGCTCATCCTTGCGCCGCTCGCGTCGATACGGGTCGCCCAATCGAGCAGCTCGGCGTCGGTGTAATCGTGGCGGTACCACTGCTTGGGCCCGTGGAAGCGGATATAGATTTCATCCGCGGTTTTGACCAAAGTGTCGGGAAGTTGTGGCGCGCTGCATGAACAGAAGATCGTTCCGCTCGCGCGAAATAATGCAAACACGTCTTCATTCCACCAGCTCGCGTGCCGGAACTCGACCACATTGCGACGGTTGGGATCGAGCTGATCTACGATAGCACGCAAACGCGCTGCGGTGAAACGATAGCTCGGCGGCAGCTGGTATAGGAAGCATCCCATCTGCTCGCCAAGAAGGTCTGCAATGACCCCAAAATCGCGAACCAGTGTCTTCGTGCCGTTGAAGCGTTTGATATGGGTAATTAGCTCGCAGACTTTGACGGTGTAGATAATGTTCCGAGGTCCTGCGGCTTTGAGCCAGGCTTTAACGCCGGCCGGGGTCGGCCACGAATAGAACGAAGCGTTGATCTCGACCGTGTCGAAACGATCGGCGTAGTAGGAGAGCCACTCTTGAGTGGGCAGCTCTTCAGGATAGAAGCGCCCTCTCCATTTCCAATAGAACCAACCCGAACATCCGACGTGATGCCGAGAAGAAGCTCCTCCCGCCTGTTTGGACAGCTTGGGATGAGGCAGTAGCCCTTCCATTCGAAGCTTGTGCATCTTGGCAGCGCGCAGCACATTGGCGGCCCGCTGATTTTCTCGCCGTTCGGTCCTTCGGCGAAGCCATTCCTCTCTGCTAAACTTGAGCATCCCGGTTCAAGGGTCGTGCCCGGGATGCCGTTCCACTTCGCCCTGCTTTGGTAGGGTTTTTCATACAAGGCTCGAGGCTAAGCGCGAGCTGACAGGCTCCGAACTCCGCGCCAACCACAGATCATTTCGTCCTGCCAGCCGGTCCCATGGGTGGGGTGTAGTGTAAATAGGCGGGGTCGAAATCGGCGAGCCGCCTCAAGGCATCGAAATTGTGGATCAGCATTCTGTTGGGGAGACGCGAAATCCATCCAATCGATCGGAAGTGCTCCATTGTCGTCCGGACAAAGTCCGCAGATAGGGTCAGCGCGTCGGCAATATCCTCAGCTGTGATCGGCCACTCGATACCTTCCTCATCAACCCGATGAATCGCCTGGACACGCGTGAATATCTCGCAGATCAAATGGGCGATCTGAGCATCAGGAATCTTGGAACGAACGTTGGTCATCCACTCGGCAAAGACTGCCGCGTCTATTAATGTTTCCTTCCAAAGCGCCCGAGTGAGGCGGGGATGTTTCTCGGTAATATCGAAAAGACTGTCATGGGAGATGACTGCTATCGTACATGGCGAGAGGGCTGCGATGCTGTGATCCATGACCTCAAGAATGAAGCTGTATGAATCGAAAACATCACCAGGATACTGGAATGCGAGAATCTGTCGCCGCCCTGCAGGGTGCAGTCGGTATCGGCAAATCATTCCAGAAAGAAGCAAGTTGCTCTGCCACGGGCGGTCCCCTCGTTGAATAATGTCTTCGCGCGCTCCAAACTGCCGCGTGTCATCGCACGCGCCTAGCAACGCTTCTCTTTCCGCTGGCGTGAGTGAAAAGATCCGCGCCATCTTCGCGAGCAGTGGATTCTCGAAACGGTCAGCCTGGTGGCTGGCGTTCCCTGCGTCGTGCTCCGAGCTTCCCGGCAACACTACATCCCGTACTTCATTCACTGAGCCGCTGGCCTGCATCAGGATCCTCGTTCAACAAATCGGAGTTCGCAAAGGTGTGCATTCCTGCGCCCCCGAGCAGTTCCTAGCTGGTCGCGCCCTGATGGATTGAGCGGGTCCTAATCGACTAGGTCGACGGGCTAAAGTGAGGGGCCGCCTCAATTGAGCCGATTGAGGCGGCGGGACACGACCCTGAGCCGGGAGCTAAGAGCGAACATCCACTATAGCGCAGTTTGCAAGTCCGGAAATTTACATAGTTTAGTTTTAGGGTGCGTATCCGGCACCAAGGACCGTTCTCACCTACCGGGGGGAACGCCACTACGCTAAGTTCTTTCGTTCGGGACAGCATTGCTGGCTGGACGGTGCCATGTCGGAAAGGCCGCGCAAGAATCCGAAAATTCGCAAATACAAAGGCCCAGCTGGCGGTTGGGGTTCGGGCGAACTCCCTGGACGCGATCCCGATCGCGAGCACGTCCCTACCACTGGCTCTTCCACCCTCGTCCACTGGACCGGCTAGAAGGGGACGTGTGCGTCAACTGCGCACGGGCAACGACCGCATGGACGTATCAGCTGCCGAGCGAATCGCGTCTTCGCCCCACACGGCTGCCGAGCCGGAGTGGCAATTCGAGTCGCCTGGAGTTGCCGCTAACCGCGGGTGGCAGGCCTCCCGACAATGTCGCCGATTTCGTCGAGCTTCTTCTCGAGTTCCCGAAGCGAGCGACCCAGATGCTGAGCTATCTCCTCGACCGTTTTGCCCCTGATGATTCCGCCTTGCAGGACGCAGATGTCTCGCCGGGACCAAGGGCGTAATCTCATGTGATCTTCCACGCTACTCATGATTTTCCTCCGCGCGAAAAACGCGGCAGGCCATAAGTGGTTTCCCCTATTGTTGGGCTCGATACTCTATCCGGGAGCGTCTGCACGCTGCAGCCGACGTGACCAAGGCCAGACTAACCAGAGTCCCAGAAGAACGACGGCGGATACGATGGCCAGCGCAGCAGCAGTCGCCGATGATTTCGTCATCTTGTCGACCACCACGAAGATATCCGCGGCGAGGCCGAGGCCTAGCAGCAATGTAGCCACAAGGATCATGCTGCTTGCGAGCCTGTGGAACTCCGCGCTGTCAGCGCCCCCATAGATAATCCGGTGATAGGTCGCGGGTGCGATTAGTAGCGCTGTGGAGAGACCGACAAGAGCGAGCGAGATTGCGTGGACCATCCTAGTGGCTGCCGACAGCTCGTAGAAACCTTCAGTGAGGATGATTACAAGCTGAAAGCCGAGAATCGCCTGTGCGCCGGGAAGGACCACGCGCGACTCTGTCAGCACATACTCGATCTTTGACCCGATTGGGGTCTCCTCCTGATCGCGGTGCATGTGTGCGTTCTCCCGGTTCCTCATGAACAACAGCGGGCCATACCAAAGTGCAATTGAGATCGTCGCGGTCGCGATGGCGGCGGCAACGCCAACCGCATTTCCACCTATCCGGTTCACCGCCACAAAGATTGCCAGCGCTAGGGCAAGCGCGAAGGGGACAAGGACCACGAATGCGACGCGGGTGATTAGAAGATTGATCGAATAGGTGGCTTCCCCCGCTTCCACGATGCGATGATACGCGCTTGGAGCGATCAGAAGCGCCACGACAAAAACCATCAGCAAGAGCGCGACGATCGAAGCAATTCTCTCGGCTTCGGACAATGGCTCATACGCATTCTGAAAAGGCGCCTCGAGCTGAAATCCAAGAAGGATTTGCGCGCCAAGCATCAGCGTGCGCGACTCGTCGAGAGCGGTCTTAGTTCTCTTAGCTAGGCTCATCTTCGTTAGACCCATCACGGATCGAGCCGGTCATCGGGCGAATGATGCGTTCGATGGCGCATCCAAGCATGAGACCTGCCGCAACGTCGCTTAGCCAGTGAGCCAGAAGAACGACGCGCGTGCCCGCAAGAGCCAGACAGCCCGCCCAGATCCATTTCTGCTGACGTGGCCAAATCTCGGCCATCGCCGGCGCCAGCACGCCGAGGTTGGTCGCGTGTCCGGAAGGGAAGGAATCGAAGGCATTTCCACTTCGCGGGACACCCTTGCGACTTGTTCGCCGGAGCATGACGCGGTCAGGACGCTCCTGCGAGATTATTTGTTTGAGGGCGCGCTGAAGAATTGCACTCGCTGCAATTGATGCGAGAACATGATTGCCCTCGCGCTGTTCCCGCTCATCGCCGAACCTTGTGAGTAGCCAGACTCCAAAAGCTGCTCCGTAGACGACGCGCTCACTAGCGAGCCTCGTAGCTAACTTCGTGTTCCTTTCGATCCGTCGCGTCGTTTTCCTTGCCACAAACCGGGCGACAGTCCGGTCGAGCGGTGTGGGCCTAATGCGGAGGGGTGACATTCTTACGCGTCGTGTTTCGCCAGCGGGATAACCGCGGGGGCGTTGAGCGGTTCACCATCGATCGAGAAATGGGAGCCGTGGCAAGGACAGTCCCAGCAGCGCTCAAATCCGTTCCAGGTCAAAAGACAGCCGGAATGTGTGCAGGTCGCAGAGCGAAGATGGAGCCGGCCAGTCCGGTTGCGGTAAGCGGCGACTTTCGTCCCGCCCTTTCTGATAACAGCGCCTGTCTCGCGCTTCAGTTCGCGCGCGGAGGAGATGTCGCTTGGTGCTAAATGTCCGGCAAGGTTCACCGCAACGCCTACGTTCTCGCGAATAAACCGCCCGGTTGCGCGTGCGGTCACACGACCCGGTGAGAACATCGTCGCCCGGCGGTTCTTCCGTCCGCGGATCAGATCACCCAGCACCACTGAACCGATAATCCCATTGGTAAGCCCTTCGCCCGAGTCGCCGGTATGCACGAAGATCCGTTCGTTCCCAGGATTCTTTCCAATGAACGGCAGGTAGTCGATCGTATCCAGGACTTGTCCTGACCACCGATATTCGATCCCTCCGAGTGCCGGGACGAGCGACCGTCCCCACGCTTCGAGCTTCGCTAGCCTTACTTTCCAATCGCCGGCTTCGCCGGTGCGGTGGTCTTCGCCACCGAGGAGGAGCCAGTCTGATCGCGCTCCGGCCGGCTGGATGCGGACGAAATGGTAGGGATCAAGTGTATCCCAGTAGAGAGCGTCCGGTACCGAGCCCTTTGGTACCTGTCCGGCGATGACATAGGTTCGGTAGGGGGCTTGCTTGTTATGGACGATGAGCCGGTCGTTGATCGGCGCATTGGTGGCGATGACGGCCGCCCTTGCCTTAACCGTTGGGCCATCGGGTGTGCGTACGATGACGCCGTCTGCGTCTTCATCGACGTTGACGACAGGCGTCCAGGCATAAAGACGTCCGCCGGCCTGTTTGATGGCTCGCACCAGGCCCGCAAGATATTTTCTGGGATGGAACCTCGCGTTGTTGGGAAACACTAAGGAGCGACCTACGCCGGCATCTCTAATGGGCGTCTGATCTATCCACTTCACGCCTCTGGCCCCGACCTTACGGCACGCGTCTAGTTCTCTACGCAATGTTTCGACATCACCGGACCTTGCTGGAAAAAGGAACCCGTCGAGACGCTTGAAGTCGCAGCGCATCCCTTCGGTCTCCTGAATCTCCTCTATGCGATCGATGGCAGCCATCCTCGCCCGGAAATAACTGCGCGCCTCTCCCAAGCCCCGAAATTTTATGAGTTCCTGGTAGAGGTCGTCGATGTTCCAAGTGAGATGGGCGCTCGTCCGAGAAGTCATTCCTCCGCCAATCGCCCCGCGATCGATGACCGCGACATCCACGCCGACCTTTGAAAGCTCGTAGGCCGTAGAAAGGCCGGCAATACCAGACCCGATTATGACGACCTCGGCCTTTGCAGCGGACGCGAGGCGCCGCCCGGCCGGAATCGACGCTGTCGCCATCCAAAGAGAGATGCTGCGCTCGGCAAGCGCGTTCGAGCGCGTTTCCGCCAACCGCATCGCCGCTACTTCTTTCGAGCGACCTTCTTCCCCTTCTTGCGAGCTTCGGAGAGACCGATGGCGATCGCTTGTTTCTTGCTCTTCACTGCCCTTCCGGAACTACCACTTTTTAAGGTGCCACGCTTCCGTTTGTGCATCGCCCGCTTCACGTCCTTTGAGGCACTCTTCGATGTCTTTCGCGCCATTGGTCTCTCCTTCAGCATCGAGGGCGAACGAGAAGTTGGCTAGGTTGTTCCCGCGGTCGTGGCACAGTAGGCAAAAGCAGTCATATAAAGGCGGCTGACCAGCATCTGCCACGAGGAAGAGCTCTCGGCCGAGCGCTGGTATCAGAGGCGGGTGCTCTGAGCGCGTCACTAGCGGTCGGCGATAGCGATCGTCGACTACGTGGGCTCTCCCTCAGCGAATCCGTCGGGCACCGCCCATCCCCGAACGCAAGCATCTTCGCGGCACTGATGGGCAGCTCGGTTATCAGACAACGTGGACGGCAGCTTCCCGCGCCCAGAAGCGTACCTTCCGGCACATCTCCACAAACGCTTTTGCATCTCCAGGCTTTTCAAGCAGCATGCACCCCCCGTCGGGTAGCGAGCTCGCCTTTTGGAACAACGGCTCGGCCGCATCGGTATAGGCTATGAACTTGCAGTGAGCGAACGCATCGCTCACGAAATCCTTCGCAGTCGCTTCATCGGCGAGAAGTATCCCGCCATCGACCGAAGGCAGAACGGCAACCGCGTCGAACAGCACCGACGGACCGCCGTTCACCTCTTTCCAGCACAGTGGGATCCGAAGCTTGGAATTCACGTGACTTGAAGTCGCGGC
>JADMIO012881192.1_pt1 | contig 43697 bp, 17 predicted proteins | sample 8958161 | NCBI WGS metagenome assembly JADMIO01 (sample SAMN16585339, study PRJNA669376) | soil metagenome | isolation source: Crop rotation soil | place: USA: Cullars Rotation, Alabama | collected 2011
TCTGGGACCACGGTCCCACTCGTATCGTCGGTCTGATTATTAGTCTGGGACCACGATCCCACTCGTGTTGTCGGTCTGATTATCGGTCTGGGACCACGGTCCCACTTGTATTGTCGATCAGACTATCAGCGTGAGACTACGATTCCATCAATGCCTGTCAAGGGCAAGTATTGACATTCGTCGTAACCTGTAGAACGGAGTAACCTCGGTGTGCGGTTGTATGCCTGCTGTGGATTGCTGCTGTGTCCTGCTTATCCACAACATTTTGCGCACGGTTATGTGGACAAAATACCTGGTTACCCAGGCCGTGCCGGCACGTTAACCGGGCTGCATCCGATGCAAGTGTGTCGCTGTCGACGAGCTCGCGAGCTCGGACATGAGGTTGCCCCGTATTCAGTGTCGCTGATTTGTATTGTCTGAAGTTGCTTTTACGTTAAGTTGATGCAGATCAATTAATACGATACCTGCGTCATAATTGATTATTTGACGTGGTTTGATGGCCTCCACGCACGTTGTGATATGTAGATGATAATCATTATCACTTTACGGGTCCTTTCCGGTGATCCGACAGGTTACGGGGCGGCGACCTCGCGGGTTTTCGCTATTTATGAAAATTTTCCGGTTTAAGGCGTTTCCGTTCTTCTTCGTCATAACTTAATGTTTTTATTTAAAATACCCTCTGAAAAGAAAGGAAACGACAGGTGCTGAAAGCGAGCTTTTTGGCCTCTGTCGTTTCCTTTCTCTGTTTTTGTCCGTGGAATGAACAATGGAAGTCCGAGCTCATCGCTAATAACTTCGTATAGCATACATTATACGAAGTTATATTCGATGCGGCCGATCTAGCAGAAAGTCAAAAGCCTCCGACCGGAGGCTTTTAACTTCTGTCACCTAGGTTACGCCCCGCCCTGCCACTCATCGCAGTACTGTTGTAATTCATTAAGCATTCTGCCGACATGGAAGCCATCACAAACGGCATGATGAACCTGAATCGCCAGCGGCATCAGCACCTTGTCGCCTTGCGTATAATATTTGCCCATGGTGAAAACGGGGGCGAAGAAGTTGTCCATATTGGCCACGTTTAAATCAAAACTGGTGAAACTCACCCAGGGATTGGCTGAGACGAAAAACATATTCTCAATAAACCCTTTAGGGAAATAGGCCAGGTTTTCACCGTAACACGCCACATCTTGCGAATATATGTGTAGAAACTGCCGGAAATCGTCGTGGTATTCACTCCAGAGCGATGAAAACGTTTCAGTTTGCTCATGGAAAACGGTGTAACAAGGGTGAACACTATCCCATATCACCAGCTCACCGTCTTTCATTGCCATACGAAATTCCGGATGAGCATTCATCAGGCGGGCAAGAATGTGAATAAAGGCCGGATAAAACTTGTGCTTATTTTTCTTTACGGTCTTTAAAAAGGCCGTAATATCCAGCTGAACGGTCTGGTTATAGGTACATTGAGCAACTGACTGAAATGCCTCAAAATGTTCTTTACGATGCCATTGGGATATATCAACGGTGGTATATCCAGTGATTTTTTTCTCCATTTTAGCTTCCTTAGCTCCTGAAAATCTCGATAACTCAAAAAATACGCCCGGTAGTGATCTTATTTCATTATGGTGAAAGTTGGAACCTCTTACGTGCCGATCAGATTAAAACGAAAGGCCCAGTCTTTCGACTGAGCCTTTCGTTTTATTTGACCATGTTGGTATGATTTAAATTAATACGACTCACTATAGGGTCAGTGCGGCCGCGACTTCAAGTCACGTGAATTCCAAGCTTCGGATCCCACTGTGCTGGAAAGTGCGCGCCGAGGTCGTCATGTGAAAAGCGCGCGTTGGCGGCTCGTCAGCCCCCATCTCGATCAGGTGCTCGACCTCTCTGGAGACGGGCGGCAGCAATACCTCGTTGATCTCGCGAGCGAAAATCCCACGCTCGCCGCGGACCTCGAGCGGCTCCTCGGCGAAGAGCGGGCCCTGCGCGACGAGGGCTACCTGGAGCACGACGCGCAGGATCTGCTCGCCGCGCCGCGCCTCGCAGGGCAGGTCTTCGGCGCCTACGCGCTGGTCGAACCCATCGGCGCCGGGGGAATGGGCACCGTCTGGCTGGCGCGGCGCAACGATGGGCATTTCGAAGGGACGGCCGCGGTCAAGCTCCTTTCCGCCGCGCTCCTGGGGGCTGCGAGCACCTCCCGCTTTCGCCGCGAGGGCACGATCCTCGCTCGATTGAAACACCCCAACATCGCCCATTTGCTCGACGCCGGCGTCACCGCGGCCGGCCAGCCGTATCTGGTGCTCGAATACGTCGAGGGCGAGCCGATCGACCGCTGGTGCGACGACCGCGGCCTCGACGTCCCATCCCGCATCCGGCTCTTTCTCGACGTGCTCGCCGCCGTCGCCCACGCTCACGCGAGCCTCGTCGTCCACCGCGACCTGAAGCCGTCGAACGTCATGGTGTCGAAGGAGGGCCGGGTCAAGCTGCTCGACTTCGGGATCGCCAAGCTCCTGGAAGGGGACGGGGACGGTGCGCCGACGCAGCTCACGCGCGAAGCGGGGGGCGCCTTCACACCGGCTTTCGCCGCGCCCGAGCAGGTCACCGGCGGGGCTGTGACCACGGCCACGGACGTCTACGCCTTGGGTGGCCTGCTCTACGTCCTCCTCGCGGGCCGCCATCCGGCCGGAGAGCTCGCGGCCTCGCCGGCCGGTCTGCTCCGGGCGATTCTGGAGACCGAGCCCGGCCGCCTGTCCGACGGGGTCCACGACCCGCGCCTGCGGCGCGAGCTGCGGGGCGACCTCGACATCATCGTCGCCAAGGCCTTGAAGAAACGCCCCGAGGAGCGCTATGCGTCGGTCACCGCTCTGGCCGAGGACCTGCGCCGCACCCTCGCCGAGGAGCCGATCCTCGCCCGTCCCGATTCCCTGGCCTACCGCGGACGGAAATTCGTCCGCCGCCATGTGCGGAGCCTGGCCGCCGCCACCCTGGCGCTGTTCACTCTGGCCGGAGTCGTGGCGTCGTATGGCACCCGGCTCGCGGCTGAACGGGACCGGGTGCGCCGCGAGGCACAGAAGGCGAAGGAGGTGAGCGGCTTCCTGACCGATTTGTTGAGCCAGGCCGATCCGTACGTGGCCGAGCAACGGGGAGCGCGAGGGGAGCCCACCGTGCGGAGCCTGCTCGACGCCGGCGCGGCCCGGGCGCAGAAGGATCTTTCCACCCAGCCGAGCCTCCAGCGCGAGGTCCTCACTCTCCTGGGCCGGATCTACGAGCGGCGCGGCGCCTACGAGCAGGCCCTGCCGCTGCTCGAGCAGGCGGTCGCCCTCGGCCGCCGGGCCCTCGGCCCGAGCCGCGAGCTGGCCCAGAGCCTGCACAATCTCGGCGTCGCCCGAGGGCAGAGGGCAGAGCTGGATGCCTCCCGCGCCGCGCTCGAAGAGGCGCTCATCATACGGCGGCAGATTCTCGGCGAAGAGCATCCGGACGTCGCGGTGACCCACAGCGAGCTGGGCCGGACGCTCTTTGACCAGGGGCGCCTCGATGAGGCCGAGGCGCACTTCCGGGCTGCCTTGGCCATCCGGCGGAAAATGCTCGGACCGGCCGATCACGAGACGGCGACCAGCATGAGCGATCTCGGCCTCCTCCTGCGGCAGAAGGGGGACCGGGCCGGTGCCGAAAAATTGCTGCGAGAGACCCTGGCGGTGACGCGAAAAGCGAGCGGTCCGCGGCATCCGGACACCGCCACGGCGCTCGCCAATCTGGCCTTGACGATCAACGAGCGCGGCGATCCCAGGACCGCCGAAGCGATGTTCCGCGAGGCGTTGGCCATCGGCCAGGCCAGCCTGGGCCGCGAGCACCCCAGCACCGCGCAACGCCTCGCCAACCTCGCAGGCGTCCTGCGGGCTCAAGGCAAGCTGGCGGAGGCGGAGGCCACCAACACGGAAGCCTTGGCGATCTCCCGGCCGATCCTGGGCCCGGAGCACCCCGCCGTCTCCCGCCAGGAGGTGGGGCTCGCGCGCATCTATCTCGACCAGGGCCGCCCCGCCATTGCAGAGCCCCTGCTCCGTCACGCGCTCCAGGTCCAGCAGCGGAGCTATGCCGCCACGGACTGGCGGCTCGGGGTGACGCAGAGCCTTCTCGGGGACGCCTATAGGAAGCTCTCCCGCTTTGCCGAAGCCGAGCCCTACCTGCTCCACGCCTCCGAGCTGCTCCACGCCACACCCGGCTCCGACGGCCTCGAGGCCCGCGAGGCCCGCGACAATCGCGCCCGCCTCGCCGCGCTGTGGAAACCCAGGCTAGCCAGCCGGCGCGGGATGTGAGATCATTTTATTATCACTTGTTCGGGAAAGAGGAGAGACCACCGTGGGTGGGTCGTGATCACTTACGTACCTGCGAGGGAAACCGATGCGACAGCCGAGCCGGAGCAGACTGCTGCCTTCCCGCCGTCATCGAGCCATCCTGGGCCTGCTGGCGAGCCTGGCGCTCTGCCTGGTGACGCTGGGTTGCTCCCAGGCCAAAGCCGACGACAACCCGTACCCGGCGGCCAGCCACGTGCCGGATTCGCAGCCGGGCTGGGACAAGCCCGACCCCGGCGCTCCGCTGGACGAGGCCAGGGGCGGCAAGACGATGCGCGGGACCCCGATCACCCCGCGCACCAAGCACTGCTTCCCAGCCGAGACGCGCAACGTCTTCAGCGAGGTCGACATGGTGGTCGGCAAGGACGGCAAGCTGGCGCCATTCAATTGGGCCAACGCCGCGGGCCAGATCGACGACGGCCCCCCCAACTGCGCGACCTGTGGCCGCAACGGCATCCGCGGCCAGAACACCTGGATCCTCTGGGGCGAGGGCAATGAAGCCTTCTGGGGCTGGCTGCAGGAGCAGGGCTACGGCCTCGACGACTTCCTCATCCTCCTCGACTCGCGCCAGCGCTATCGGCGCTTCGCCACCGCCGGGCTGATGAACCAGCCGGGGATGAAGGCGCAGACCAACCCCGACAAGCGCATCCTCGGCCTTTACCTTGACGAGGCCGACGGCGACAAGATCCTCCTCAAGCAGCCGCCCACCGACATCGACCCCAAGACCGGCAAGTTGGAGCAGGGGCCGCCCCCCGATCCCCACCACCCGCCGAAGCCGCTGTTCAAGCCCGGCGATCCCAAGCTCTACGAATCGGTGCTGGCGCGGCTGCCGAAGGACGGGCTCGACTACACGGTCTACGGCTACCCGAGCGGCATCGTCGGTCTGCGCCTGATGCCCAACCCCGACTTCTTCGGCGACACCGGCGACGCGGCGACGGCGCGCAAGTACTGGCAGAGCCGGGTGGTGAGCAACGGCAACGCCTACTACGAAGACGCGCGGGTGGCCTCCGATCCCAACCTCATCCGCCCGTTCCGGGTCAGCATGTCGTGCGGCTTCTGCCACATCGCGCCGCACCCGCTCAACCCGCCGGCCGACCCCGAGCGGCCGGAGTGGGCCAACATGTCGAGCACCATCGGCAACCAGTTCTGGCGGGCGAGCAAGGCGTTCGCCAACCTCACCCAGGAGAACAACGCGCTCTACCAGTTCCTCGCCAGCCAGCGGCCGGGCACCATCGACACCTCGCTGGTGAGCACCGACCAGATCAACAACGCCAACACCATCACCAACATCTTCGCGATGCCGGCGCGCCTCAAGCGCGCCAAGCTCAATCCGCGCGAGCAGCAGAGCAGCGACAACCTGCTGATCCCGACGATCGAGGACCCGCCGGGCACCAACCCGCGCCACACGCCGCGCATCCTGCTCGACGGCGCCGACAGCGTCGCCGTCTTCGGCGCCCTTTCCCGCGTCTACATCAACATCGGCACCTTCCCCGAAGAGTGGTTCCGCTGTCACAACGCCATCATCGGCTTCAAGCCGCAGCGCCCGTTCAACGTGCGCAACCTGATCGACAACTCGGTGTTCTGGAACGTCGGCGACGACTACCGCATCCCCTACCTGGCGAGCTTCTTCACCCGCGAGAGCCCGGCGCAGGGGGTGCCGGTCACGACGCCGATGAAGCTCGCCGACGCCCCGGGCGGCGCGGAGATCATCGCCCGCGAGGCGCCGCTGGCGGCCGCGGGGCGCAAGGTCTTCCTGCAGAACTGCGCCATCTGCCACTCCAGCAAACAGCCGGCGGGTTTCGCCCTCCACTTCGACTCCGGCTGGACGACGAAGGGCGCGCCGCCGGCGAACGGTCCGGCCGAGTACACGCTGCCGCAGACCTTTGACGATTGGGAGGCGTTCCGCGCCAGCCCGGCGTTCGCCGACTACCGCCGCCGCATCGAAGCGCTGGCCGCCAACCCCCCGGACGGCGAGGACTTCCTCGCCAACAACTACATGTCCACTGACATCCGCGTGCCGGTCACGCTGGTGGGCACCAACTCGGGCCGCGCGGTGGGCACCAACGCCATGCGCGGCCAGGTGTGGGACAACTTCTCCTCCGATACCTACAAGCAGTTGCCGGCGGTGGGGCCGGTGCGCTTCTACAACCCGTGGTCGGGCAAGCCCGTCGACGCCTGGGGCAACAACGACGAGTACAGGCCGCCGGCGGGAGGCCCCGGGTACTACCGGCCGGCGACGCTGATCAGCATCTGGGCCACCTCGCCGCTGCTGCACAACAACACGCTGGGCCTGTTCAACAACGATCCGTCGGTGGCCGGCCGCCTGGCCTCGTTCGACGACTCCATCGACAAGCTGCTGTGGAAAGCGAAGCGGCGCCCCTCGCCGCAGCACGCCGAGGGCGACCTGCGGTACCACCGCCCCGACCTCGCGGGCAAGGATCCCGGCTTCATCTACCGCTCGACCGCCGCCACCAGCCTCATCTTCGCTCGCGGCTTCATCAAGCCGATCCTGGTGGGCGTGCTGGGCACCTTCTGGACCGGCTTCCTCACCTTCTGGCTGTGGATCCTCCTTGCCTTGGTGCTGGTCTTGCTGGCGCTCCTGGCCGGGCCGCGCGCGGCCGGCTTCGTCTACCTGCTGCTGGCGCTGATCATCGCCAGCGTCCTCGCCGTCACCCGCATCTATACCATCTACTGGACGTTCTGGCTGGTGCCGCTGCTGCTGCTCGGCATCGCGCTGCTCATCTGGCTTGTGCTGAGCCGGAAGGCGCCGTGGACCTGGAAGTCGCTGCTCTACGCGCTCGCCGTGCTGCTGGTCTTCTTCGGCGTCGGGCTCCGCCTCTTCGTCGGCGGCAAGCTCGTCGGCATCGACACCGCCGCCGTGCTGGCGCCCTTCCCCGAAGGGATGCCGGTCAACCTGCTGTGGAGCATCAACCCCGAAGCGCCGGCCGGTGACTTGATCGGCGGCGTCTCCGGTCTCGCCCGCGGCCTGCTGGCGATCCACAAAGACCACTTGCGGGGCGCCAAGGCACTGCAGGCGTTCGAGCGCGAGGCGGCCCTGCCGTTGCTCAAGGCGAGCAAGTGCCCCGACTACGTCCTCGACCGCGGGCACTGGTTCGCCGAGGGGCTCAGCGATCAGGAGAAGGTGCAGCTCAAGGCCTTCCTGAGGACACTGTAACCATGGCTACCACGAACGCCTCGACCATGGACCCTCTCGCCCTGGCGGCGAATCCGGACACCACGCCGTTCGACTACATCATCGTCGGCTCCGGGGCAGGCGGCGGCGTGTTGGCGGCGCGGCTCGCGCGCTCCGGCAAGCGCGTGCTGGTGCTCGAAGCCGGCGCCGACGTCGCCACCGACGATCCGGACTGCGGGCCGGTCGACGCGCCGGCGCAGTCCGAGGCCAAGCTGCGCGAGGTCTACGAGGTCCCCGTCTACTACGCAGCGGCCTCCGAGGACGACCGCATGAGCTGGGGCTTCTCGGTGCGCCACTTCGCCGACACCGGGGAGCAGGAGCAGGATCCCAAGTACAACCCGGCGCACGATCCGTCGGCGGCTCCCGACCCCAAGTGGCCGGCGGGCAAGGGGGGCATCTTCTACCCGCGCGTCTCGGGCCTCGGTGGCTGCACCAACCACCACGCGATGATCATCGTCAAGCCCAACGACCTCGACTGGGAACGCATCGCCGCGCTCACCGGCGATCCCAGTTGGCAGCCGTCGGCGATGCAGGGCTACTTCGCGCTCATCGAGGAGGTCCTCTACTACGCGGTGTATCGCTCGGCCTTCCGCAGGGCGTTGGGCAAGATCGCCCAGGGGTGGCGCTCGCTCGTCGCCTTCTTCAACCCCAGCGAGGTGCTCGACAACGGCGGCCATGGCACCGCCGGCTGGCAGAAGACCAGTTTCATCTCGCCGCTGCTCATCATCACCATCGCGCTCAGCGACCTCACCTTCATCCGCGTCCTCCTCGGCGCCATCTGGTGGATCCTCAAGAAGGACGGCAACTGGAAGGCGTTCCTCAAGTCGATCCTGACGCTCAGCGTGGTGAGGTTCCTCGACCCCAACTTCCGCCGCGACTGGCCGGCGGCCCCGGACGTCAACCTCAAGTTCATCCCCATCGGCACCAACGGCAGCCGCCGCATCGGCCTGCGCGAGTGGCTGCTGCAGAACGCCATCGACTATCCCGAGAACCTGACCATCGTCACCTGCGCGCTGGCGACGCGGGTGATCTTCGAGGCAGGACAGGAGGGCGAGGAGGGGCGGCCGCCGGTGCCGCGCGCCATCGGCGTCGAGGTGGCCGAGGGCAGGCACCTCTACCAGACGAGCCCGGAAGCGGAATCCGACGAGGTGTCGAACCGGGCGCCGCGCCGGCAGCTCTTCGCCCGCGAGGTGGTGCTCAGCGGCGGCGCCTACAACTCGCCGCAGTTGCTGATGCTCTCCGGCATCGGCAACCAGGAGGAGCTCGCCGCCCACGGCATCGACGGCCTGCGCGACCGCGACGGCAGGAAGGTGGCCGACGGCATCCACCTGCCCGGCGTGGGCCGCAACCTGCAGGACCGCTACGAGGTCAGCGTGATCACGCAGACCAAGAAGCCGTTCAAGAGCCTCGACGGTGCGACCTTCCTGCCCAACGACCCCGACGATCCCGTGCGCAAGGAGTGGCTGAAAACCGGCGGCGGCCTCTACGCCACCAACGGCGGCGCCATCGCCTTCCTGGCGCGCTCCGGCCACCACGAGGGGCCCGAGGCCGACCTCTTCGTCTTCGGCGTGCCGGCCGCCTTCCGCGGCTATTACTGGGACTGGTCCAAACAACTGCTCTACCCCGAGCAGGTGCCGCCCGGCGAGCCCGTCGATCAGCGCAACATCTGGAGCTGGGTGATCCTCAAGGCCTACACCCACAACGACGGCACCGTGAAGCTGCGCTCGGCCTCCCCCTTCGCGCAGTTGGAGATCGACACCGACTCCTTCGCGCGCGACCCCGAGACCGGTCTCTACACGCCGGGGGCGAAGCAGGACCTCGCGGCGGTCGAGGCCGGGGTCGCGATGGTGCGCGACATCAACGCCTCGATCCCGCTCATGGACCGCGAGGTGCAGCCGGGCAAGGACCTCACCAGCTCTTCGCAGGTCGCCGAGTGGATCCACCGCTCCGCCTGGGGGCACCACGCCAACGGCACCTGCCGCATGGGTTCCGACCCCTGGCGGCCGTACGTGAGCGAGCTCAAGGACAAGGGCGCGGTGCTCGACAGCCGCTTCAGCGTGCACGGCGTCGAGCGCCTGCGCGTCGTCGACGCCTCGATCTTCCCCGAGATCCCGGGCTACTTCATCGTCACGCCGATCTTCATGGCGGCGGAGAAAGCGGCGGAGACGCTCATCGCCGACTCGAGCACCTACCCGGAGCAGTTGGAGGCGAAGGAAGCGAAGGCCGTGGAGCAGCGCCGCCAGGCGGCGTTGCTGACTCCCGACTGGGCGGCGCGGCAGCGGCACCGCGAGTACGCCACCGGCGCCGCCACCGCCGCGGCGCCGGGCTCGAGCGTGGCCATCGACGAAGGCTCGGTGAGCGCCTACGGCGCCCCGACCGGCGCCGCGGGCACCCCCGGCCCGACGACGGCCCGGCGGCTGCCCGAGGACGCCGTGGGCCTCGCGCTCTCCGGCGGCGGCATCCGCAGCGCCACCTACTGCCTGGGCGCGTTGCAGGCGCTCTCCGCCGCCGGCCGCCTGCGCGCCATCGACTTCCTGTCCACCATCTCGGGCGGCGGCTACATCGGCAGCTTCCTCGGCCGGCTCTTCACCCGCGTCGCCCCCGACGTGGCGGACAAGCCGGCCTACGTGGAGCGGGTGCTGCGCGACTCCAACTCGGCCGAGATCGAGTGGCTGCGCGCGCACGTCAACTACCTCGCCGGCGAGGGGGTCTCCGACCTCAAGACCAACCTCGGCACCGTCTGGCGCAACCTGGTGGCGGTGCAGCTCTGCGTCGGCACGCTGTTCATCGCCCTCTTCGGCTTGCTGCGCCTGCTCGCCGGCCCGCTGGGCCGGCTCCCCGGCATCCCCGCCAGCTCCGTCACCTTCCTGGGCCTGCAGCTCTCCCCCTGGTGGTGGCTGCCGGTGGCGATCGTGCTCGTCCTCGGACTGCCTTTCTTCCTCGGCTACTGGCTGGCGCCGCGCAAGAAGGACGGACCTCCGTACGCGGTGTTCGCGCTGCTGCTCTGGGTGGTGCTGCTCGCCGGCGCCGTGGTGGCGCTGGGGATCCCGGGCCTGCGGCTGATCGGTTTCCTGGGCATCGTCGTCCTGCTGCTCGCCTGGGTGTGGGAGCTGCTGGCGAGCCTCGACATGCCGGCGGGCACCGACGTCCAGACGCAGGCGGCCCTCCTGCGCAACCGGCTCACCCGCGCCGCCGGGACCGCTGTGCTGCTCTTCGCCGGCGCCCTGCTCTGGGTGGCCCTCGACACCTTGGCCCGCGCCGCCGCCGACCAGTCGACCATGCGGTCGATGACCGTCGGCCTCGCAGCCATCCTGATGGCCATCCTGCCTTTCTTCCGCGACACCCTCACCAACCTCACCAAGCCGGCCCCCCAGCCGGGAGCGGCGAGCGGCGGTATCCCCATGCGGCTCATCGCCGTGATCGCCTTCGGCCTGCTCGGCTTCGGGCTCTTCGTGCTCGACGTGCTCGTGCACTGGAGCTTCGGCTACAGCACGACGGTGGGCCTGTGGCTCATCCTCGTCGCCTTCGCCGTGTCAGCGGTGCTCGGCCGCGACGTCAGCTTCCTCAACCTGTCCTCGCTGCAGTCGGCCTACGCGGCGCGGCTCGCCCGCACCTTCCTCGGCGCCAGCAACCCGGCGCGCATCTACCCGCACGGCACGGGGACGCCGACCGAGGTGCAGGTGCCCGACGCCAACGACGACATCGAGCTCGAGGCCTACCACCCCGAGCTCAAGGGGGGGCCGCTGCACCTGATCGGCGTCTGCGTCAATGAGACCGCGGACGCCGTCTCCGGCCGCCATCTCAAGCAGGACAAGGGGCTGCAGATGGCCATCGGGCCGGAGGGCATCACCGTCGGCCGGCGTTTCACCGCGCTATGGGATCGTCCGGCGGCGAGCCTCGCCTCGGGCGAGAGCGTTGTGCGCGCCATCCTGCCCAGCAACGACCCCAACGCCTTCCACGTGCTCAAGAAGCGCGGCTTCGACACCGCCGAGGTCGAGCCGCTGCGCCTCTCCCAGTGGATCGCCACCTCGGGCGCCGCTTTCAGCACCGGCTCGGGGCGCAACACCAAGCTCGCGCTGTCGCTGCTGTTGGGGCTGCTCAACGTGCGCCTCGGCTACTGGTGGGACAGCCACATCCGCGCCGGCCAGCGGCCGGGCAGCTACCCGCCCGGCTTCTGGCGCCGGCTCATCGAGCTCCCGAGCTTCCTCTTCCGCACCCAGCGCATGCTGCTCGACGAGTGGCGGGGCTACTACGGCGGTCCCTCGCAGCGATTCTGGTACTTGAGCGACGGCGGCCACTTCGAAGGCACCGGCCTGTACGAGCTGATCCGCCGGCAGATGCCGTTCATCCTCTCCATCGACGCGCTGCAGGACTCGCGCTACCTGTTCCAGGAGGTCTCGACGCTCATCCGGCTGGCGGAGATCGACTTTGGCGCCCACTGCCATTGGATCGACCCGGCTCCCGCGCGCGCCAACGGCCAAACCGGTTGGGCGGCGTTCCAGGTCGCCGGCCAGGACGTGCCGCTGTGGATCCAGGCTTGGCTCAACCCCGACGCCATCGGGCCGTGGCAGGAGATCAAGCGCAACGGGCCGTACGCCGCCGCGCTGGCGCGGATCACCTATGCCAAGCCGCGGCTCACCGCGTCCGGCAGGCCCGCGCCGCCGACCTGGCTGCTGCTGCTCAAGGCCGCCGTGCCGCCGGGAGTGCCGCTCGAGGTGCGCTGCCACGCCGAGGCCAGCCCGGCCTTCCCCAACGACCCCACCGCGGACCAGTTCCTCACCGACGAACAGTGGGAGAGCTACCGCGAGCTGGGCGAGTGCATGATGGGGCGGGTGCTGCGGCCGTAGCTATCGACAGCCAGCGGAGCGGGCTCAGAGTGAGCCCGCCGCGCCCTCGGGCCGGCGGGCTCTGCCTTTTCGGTGGGACGTCTCAGACAGCGACGGGCTCTTCGGCTTCGACGTTGACCTTCTGAGCGAGCGCGGTGAGCTTCTTGTCGGTGTCGGCCTCCTCGTCCAGGGTCCTTTGGAGGAGCCTCGCGGCCTCGGTCTCGCCGAGCAGCTCGGCATGGGTGCGGGCGGTGCCATAGCCGGCGATCTCGTAGTGCTCGACGTGCTGGGCCGCGGCGATCAGCGCGGCGTCGAGCACCTCGGGGGCGATGTCCTCCTCGAGCAGCTCCTTGCCCTCGGCGATCACCCCTTCCATGCCCTTGCACTTCTTGCCGGTCCCGCGCTTGCCGAGCCCGTCGAAGATCTGGTCGAGCCGGGCGAGCTGCTCCCTGGTGACCTCCAGGTGCTCCTCGAAGGCCGCCTTGAGGTCCGGGCTCGACGCCGCCTTGATCATCCGCGGAAGCGCCTGGATGATCTGGCGCTCGGCGCTGTGCAGGTCCCGCAGCTCTTCCACGTACAGCTTCTGCAGATTGTCGATTTTCATTGATGCCCTCCTAGGGTAGCGTCTCAACAGTCCACGCGAAGGACACGCAAACCCGATGCCATGTACCGGAACAGAGTGTCGTCAGCCCCCCGCGCTGTGTCCGCGGCGTCAACGTGGAACAGGCACATGCTTTGCGTGAGCTGTCCGGCGGTTGTAATCGCCGTGGCGGAGGGACATCCGTCGCAGTAGGAAGGACCGGATGGAGAAGGAGAGCAGTATGACGGACACGCAGTTGGCAAAGGGTTTGGGCTGGTTCAGCATCGGCTTGGGGTTGACCGAGATCCTGGCTCCGCGGTGGCTCGGACGGACGATCGGGGTGGGGGAGGACCGGAGCGGCCTCTTCCGGGCGATGGGGGTGCGCGAGGTGGTGACGGGGATCAGCGTGCTGGCGCAGCGGCGGCCAGCCCTGGGGATGTGGGGGCGGGTGGCCGGCGATCTGGTGGACCTGGGCCTGCTCGCGACGGCGCTCAAGTCGAATGACGCGGAGAAGGGCCGCGTGGCCGGCGCCACGGGCGCGGTCCTGGGGGTGGGGCTGCTGGACCTGATGTGCGCCCGCCAGCTTCAGGCGGCGCCGAGCTGGGCATAAAGCGCCAGCGGGCACTGGACCGTTTCTACATGAGCTTCCAGAGCCTCTGGAAGCTCATTCTCACCTCCAATCGAGCTTCCAGACGCCGTGGAAACTCAACACGGCTCCAGGAAACTCATTCGAGCCCGGGAAAGCTCGATCTGACCTTCTGAAAACTCGATGGAGAGCGGAAAAGCTCGATCTGGCCTTCTGGAAACTCAATCCAGCTTCAGGAAATCCGATTCCGCGCGGGAAAGCTCACCTCCGCCTTCAGGAAACTCGATCCTGCATCAGGAAACTCGATTCCGCACGGAAAAGTTAGTTTCTGCATTTCAGGCGCTCTTCTGGAGAGCGATTCTGGAAACTCCGATGCTCTGTCTGCGAAGCCCCCCGCGCAGAGATCCTTTCTCGCGAGCGGATTGAGCCTTCAGCATGAGCTAGAGGGCCTGGGCGATGCAGGGCAGCCCGCCGTGCCGACGTGCAGCCTGCCGGCGCAGTGAGGGCAGAGCAGCAGCTTGCCGTCCGGGCGGTGCGGAGAGAGGAGAAAACTTGGCAGGTGCGGCACTACCGAGTCGGTGCCTTATCGCGCGAGTTTGGCGCCGGCCGGCTCCGAATGATGGTAGAATGCTCTTCAAATGGACAACAACCGCCCAGCGTACAACCTCAAAGCTCCGGGCCGGTCCGGCACCGGCGGCTCTCTGCATCTCCCGGGCCGCGGTGCGTTCCCCGGCGTTGACGATCGCCTGGTCGAACCGGAGACGCGAATGGAGATTATCGGGGGGCGGCGCATCGTCACCTCCCCGGCGCTGGAGCCCCATGCCGCCGAGCACAGCAAGGTCTCCAAGGTTCTGGGCTTCCATGCCGCCCCCGGCTATAGCACGGCGGTGGACATGCTCACCCGCTACGACGTGGAGTCGGATTTCGCCAGCGACGCCTGCGTGTACAAAGAAGGCCTCGATCCGGCTACCGGCGGGCGCTACCTGGAGGAAATCGCCTTCGAAGTGGTGTCGGAGCAGAATGAGTCTGTCGTGCGGGAGAAAGCTGTGCGCATGCACCGCCGCGGTGTGCGGCGCATCTTCGCGGTCTTCGTCAAGGGAGCCCAGCGGGTCTGTGAGTGGGAGCCCAAGAGCCAGAGCTGGCGCCTGTTGGACCGAGGCGCGGCCATTGAGGATGCCTGCCTGGTCAGACCGCTCCCCATCGCGGCTCTGTTCGATGCCGTGGCGGCCGACTACGCCGTCGTCGAGGCGCTCCGCGCCGCGAACAGCCCAGCCATCCTGGAAGTGGAAGCCGTTGCACGCCAGGAAGGCAAGGCCGAGGGCCGTCAGGAGACCCTGGAGAAGACCTTGCTGCGCCTGTTGGAGAAGAAGTTTGGCGCCCTTGAGTCAGGAGACCGGGACCGCATCACCGCGGCCGATCCCGACCTCCTCGAGCAGTGGTTGGACCGTGTCCTGACAGCGTCGACCCTGCACGATGTCTTCAGCCCCGATCCTGCGGTGTCCTGAGGCCCCCGCCTCGCGGGCGGATTGAGTCTCCAGCATCAGCCGGGGGGCTGGGCGATGCGACATCGGCTTGCCGGGGCTCCTCCTTCCAAGGACGTTCACCGGATCTTGCGGCGGCGCAGCTCTTTGTGATCGTAGTCGTCGAAGTAGTCGACCTTTCCCACCCACTCAAGGATCTTCATGCGCTCGCGGACTTCGGCATCCATGCCGAGGCTCTCCTGAGTCTCGTGGGTCTGGACGTACTCTTCGAGGGCGGCCGTCACCGCGTCTTCGGCCGTCTTGTGCCGGCCGGCTTCGATTGCCTTCTCAATCAGCTTGTCGTCGATGTGAAGATCCAAAGTCATCGCGAGATCCTCCGCTGCGGCACCATTGTACTGGACCGTCCGCGGTTTTTCGCCCATTGGCGACATCATAACAGAGAATCGCCCGCGTGATCTGCGGCAGCCTCTACAATGCCCATCCACTCTGCGGACAGGGTCCCCCTGAGGGGTTCTGTCCGCACTTTCCGTTCAAGGGGCATTGATGAGCGAGACGCGCGACACCCCCCTCTCTTACGGCCAACGGGCGCTGTGGTTCGTGCAGCGGCTGGCGCCGTCGGCGACGCCGTACAACGTCAGCCTGCCGGCTCGCGCTTGGGGGCTGGACGTTGGAGCGTTCCGGGCGGCCTGGCAGACGCTGGCGGACCGCCACCCGGCGCTGCGCACGACGTATCCGGCTCTCGGCGGCAGCCCGGTGGGGCGCGTTCATTCCCGGTTTCCGGTGGAGGTCGTGGAGGTCGATGCATCCGGGTGGAGCGCGGAGGAGGTGGAGCGGCGGGTGGGGGAGGAGGCGCACCGGCCTTTTGATTTGGAGCGGGGGCCGGTGGTGCGGCTGCGGCTGTTCCAGCGGCCGGACGAGGTGGTGACGCTCGTCTCTCTGCACCACATCGCGATCGACTTCGCGTCGCTGGCGGTCTTGCTCGAAGAGCTGGGGGCGGTCTATGCGGGGCGGTCTCTGCCTCAGCTCACGGCGACGTATGAGGACTTTGCCCGGTGGCAGGCGGAGATGCTGGCCGGGGTGCGGGGGGAGGAGCTGTGGTCGTTCTGGCGGGGGCGGCTCGCCGGGGCGCCTCCTTCCCTGGCGTTGTCCACGGACCGGCCTCGGCCTCGCGTCCAGACGTTCCGCGGCTCCACACGCGATCTGGTGTTGGGGACGGAGGTCACGCGCGGGCTCAAGGGGCTTGCCGCGGCGGAGGGGGTGAGCTTGAGCACTCTGGTGCTCACGGCGTTTCAGGCGCTCTTGCACCGGATGAGCGGCCAACAGGACGTTCTGGTGGGAGTGCCGGCTCCCGGGCGGGCTTTGCCGGAGCTGGCGGAGGTGGTGGGGTTCTTCGTCAACACGGTGGTGGTGCGCGGGGATTTTTCGGGGGCTCCGTCGTTCCGGACGGCTCTCTCGCGGATGCAGGGGCGCGTCGAGGAGGCTCTGGCGCACCAGGACTTTCCGTTCCCTCTGCTCGCGGAGCAGCTGCACGGGCCGTTGCTCCAGGTGTTCTTCGTGCTCTACCAGGGTGAGGAGGAGCGGGTGGCGCGGCTGCTCACGGGGCAGGCGGGGGCGACGTTGGAGCTGGGGGATCTGCGGCTGGCGCCCTGGCCTCTGGCGGGGCGGGCGGCGATGTTCGATCTGTCGCTGCTCATGGGGGATGCGGGGGATCGCATCACGGCGAGCTTCCAGTACAATTCGGACCTCTTCGACGCCGCGACGGTCGACCGGCTGACGGATGATTTCGCGGCGTTGCTGGAGGCGGTGCAGGCCGACCCTGAGCGGCCGGTCGACTCTCTCCCGGCGTCTCTGGGAGAGGCGCTCAGGACCGCCTCCTCCGGAGCACCACCATCCCCGGCGGGCGCCGCGGCCGGTCCGGAGCCTCTCGAACGGGCTCAGGACCGCGCGGAGGCGCGCCGGGCCCTCCTGGAACGCCAGAAGCGCATCCGGAGCAGCACCCAGAGGACCAGAGAATGAGCCAGCCCATCGATCCAGAGCTCCAGAACGCCGTCGCCATCCTCGGCATGGCCGGGCGCTTCCCGCAGGCGCGCACGCTCGAACGCTTCTGGGAGAACCTCCGCAACGGGGTGGAGTCGATCCGCGCCCTCTCCGAGGAGGAGCTGCTCGCCTCGGGTGTCCTCGCCGAGACGCTCCGCGATCCGTCGTACGTCCGGGCCGGCGGCGTGCTCGAGGAGATCGATCTGTGGGATGCGCCGTTCTTCGGGTTCAGTCCGCGCGAGGCCGCGCTTCTCGATCCCCAGCAGCGGCTGTTTCTGGAGTGCGCCTGGGAGGCGTTGGAGGCCGCGGGGTACGACTCGCTGCGTGTGGGCGGGCCGGTGGGGGTGTTCGGCGGCACGAGCACGAACAGCTACTACATGGCCTATCTGTTCTCGCGCACGGACATGCTGAACTCGGCGGAGGCGGGGCAGGCGTTCCTGGGCGGCGACAAGGACTTCCTGTGCACGCGGGTGAGCTATGAGATGGGGCTGCGCGGTCCCAGCCTGGGCGTGCAGACGGCGTGCTCGACGTCGCTGGTGGCGGTCCATCTCGCCTGCCAGAGCCTGCTCAACGGCGAGTGCGACATGGCGCTGGCCGGCGGCGCGTCGATCAAGGTGCCGCAGACGGTGGGCTATTTCTATCAGGCGGGCGGGATTTTGTCGGCGGACGGCCACTGCCGCAGCTTCGACGCGCAAGCCGGCGGCTCGGTGCCGGGGAGCGGGGTGGGGGTGGTGGTGCTCAAGCGGCTGGAGGATGCGCTGGCCGACGGCGATCCGGTCCGCGCCGTGATCCGCGGCTCGGCGGTGAACAACGACGGCGCGCTGCGGGTGGGCTTTTCGGCGCCGAGCGTCGAGGGGCAGTCGGCGGCGATCGCCGAGGCGCTGGCGCTGGCGCGGGTGGAGCCGGATTCAATCGGCGCGGTGGAGGCGCACGGCAGCGGCACGCCGCTCGGCGATCCGATCGAGATCGCGGCGCTCACCCGGGCGTACCGGGAAGGGACGGAACGGCGCGGCTTCTGCGCGGTGGGGTCGGTCAAGTCGAACATCGGCCATCTCGATGCGGCGGCAGGCATCGCCGGACTGATCAAGACGGTGCTGGCGCTGGAGCACGGCGAGGTGCCGCCGAGCCTCCATTTCCGATCGCCCAATCCGAGCATGGACCTCGCGGCGAGCCCGTTCTTCGTCAATACGGAGCTGCGCCCCTGGCCCGGGGAGACGCCTCGCCGCGCGGCGGTCAGCTCGTTCGGGATGGGAGGCACGAACGCGCATGTGGTGCTGGAGGAGGTGCCGGAGCCGGAGCCGTCCGAGCCGTCCCGCCCCTGGCAACTCGTGGTGCTCTCGGCGAAGACCCCGGCGGCTCTCGAAGCGGCCACGGACAACCTGGCGGCGCATCTCGGACAGGACCCGGAGCAGGCTCTGGCGGACGTGGCGTTCACGCTTCAGGCCGGACGCCGGCCGTTCGCGCACCGGCGCGCGGTGGTCTGCCGGGATGCGGAAGAGGCGCGGGCGGCTCTGGCGGGACGCGATGCCGGGCGGTTGCTGGAGGGCGTGGCGGAGCGCTCGGACCGGCCGGTGGCGTTCCTGCTCCCCGGGCTGGGCGATCACTATGCGGGGATGGGGAGCGGGCTGTACGAGAGCGAGCCGGCGTTCCGCGAGGCGGTGGACCGGTGTGCGGAGATCCTGCGGCCGCATCTGGGGGTGGATGTGCGGGCGGTGCTGTTTCCGCCCGCGGGCCCTCACCCCCTGGCCCCCTCTCCCGTGCGTCCCCCGCACGCCCTCCCCGAACGGGAGAGGGGGAACGCAGGCGAGGCGTTGTCTTCGGGTGGCGGCGCCCCTCTCCCGCTCGGGGAGGAGGGGAGGGGGACGCGCGGGGGAGGGGATGGGGGAGGGGGCGGACGGGCGGATGGCTCCGACGGGATCGATCTCCGCGCCATGCTCGGGCGCGGCGGCGCGGCGGGGCCGAACGGTCTGGAGCGGACGTCGTTGGCCCAGCCGGCGCTGTTCGCCGTCGAATTCGCCTTGGCGTCTCTCTGGAAAGAATGGGGGATTTCACCGCGTGCGCTCCTCGGCTACAGCCTGGGGGAGTACACCGCGGCGTGCCTGGCCGGGGTGATGTCGCTGGAGGACGCTCTGCGGGTGGTGGCGGTGCGGGCGCGGCTCATCGAGGAGCTGCCGGCCGGGGCGATGCTCGCGGTGCCGCTGCCGGAGGAGGAAGCGCGGGGGCTTCTCGGGGACGAGCTGTCGATCGCGGCGGTGAACGGTCCCGCGGTGTGCGTGGTGGCCGGGCCGGTGCCGGCGGTCGAGGAGCTGGAGCGGCGGCTCGGCGAGCGCGGGCTCTCCTGCCGGCGCCTCCAGACGTCGCACGCGTTCCACTCCAAGATGATGCAGCCGATCGTCCCCGCCTTCCGGAAGCTCATGGAGGGGATCGAGCTGCGCGCGCCGGAGATCCCCTACGTCTCGAACGTCACCGGCACCTGGATCACGGACGCGGAGGCCACCGATCCCGCGCACTGGGTGCGCCACCTCCTGGAGCCGGTCCGCTTCGGGGAGGGGATCGAGGCGCTGTGGGGGGAGCCGGGGCAGATCCTGCTGGAGGCGGGGCCGGGGCAGAGCTTGACGAGCCTGGCGCTCCAGAGCCAGCGCGGGGAGGAGCGGATAGCCATCCCCTCCCTCCGCCCGGCCTACGACCGCCGGCCGGATTTGGCGTACACGTTGGCTGCCCTCGGCCGCTTGTGGGTGGCCGGCGCGCCGGTCGATTGGGCCAGCTTTGCGCAGCACGAGCGGCGGCGGCGGGTGACGTTGCCGACGTACCCGTTTGAGCGCAAACGGTATTGGGTGGAGCAGGCGGTCGAGGACTCGGCTCCGCTGCGCGCTGCCCTCCCGGAGGAGCGGGAGCGGACGGTGGCGACGACGGCGCACGCGCGGCCAGGTCTGGCGACGCCGTATGTGGCGCCGTCGAATCCCACCGAGACCGCTCTTGCCGAGATCTGGCAGGAGCTTTTGGGGGTGGTGCCGGTGGGGGTGAAGGACAGCTTCTTCGATCTCGGGGGGCATTCGCTGCTCGCGTCGCAGCTCACGGCGCGCTTGGCGGCCCGGTTCGGCGTCGAGATCCCTCTCGCCGACCTCTTCGAGGCGCTGACGATCGCGGGATTGGCGCCGCGGCTGACGGCCGGTGGAGCGGCTCCTGAGCGATTGATCCCACGGCGGCCGGTTCCGGACCGCGCGCCTCTTTCGTTCGCACAGCAGCGCCTCTGGTTCACGGACCGGCTGGCGCCGGGAATGGCGGCGTACAACAACCCGGTCGCCATGCGCCTGACCGGGCCTCTCGACCGCGGGGCCCTCGATGCGGCTCTGGCGGAGATCGCCCGCCGGCACGAGATCGTGCGCACGACGTTCGCTCTGGAGAACGGCGAGCCGGTGCAGCGGATTCATCCTCCTGAGCCAATCGCGGTCGAGATGGCGGACGTGCACGAGACGCCGGCCGTTGCGCGCGAGGAGGCGGCGCGGCGGCTGATCTGGGCGCACGTGGAGCGGCCGTTCGATCTGGAAGCCCGGCCGCCGGTGCGCGCGCTCCTGGTGCGGATGGGCGCCGAGGAGCACCTGTTCGTCACCACCATGCACCACATCCTGTGGGACGAATGGTCACAGGGGATCTTCGTGCGCGAGCTCGCGGTCCTCTACGACGCGTTCCGCGCCGGCCGGCCGTCGCCCCTGCCGGAGCTGCCGGTCCAATACGGCGACTTCGCGCTCTGGCAGCGCCAGACGTTGCAGGGAGAGGTCCTGGAGCGCCATGTCTCGTATTGGCGGGAGCGCCTGGAGGGGGCGCCGCGCCGGCTCGCCCTGCCCACCGACCGGCCGCGGCCGGCGGTCCAGACCTTCCGCGGCGCGACCCGCTCGATCATCGTCCCGGAGGAAGCCCACCGATCGCTCGCGGCCCTGGCGCAGGCGCACGGCGCCACGACGTTCATGGTCCTCATGGCCGCCTTCCAGGCCCTTCTGGGGCGCTACGCCGGCCAGGAGGACGTGGTGGTGAGCACGGGAACGGGCGGCCGGAGCCGGGTGGAGACCGAGGGCCTGATCGGCTGCTTCATCAACATCCTGCTGCTGCGCGGGGATCTGTCGGGCGGCGGTCTTTCTGGTGGTCCATCGTTCTCCGAGCTGCTGGGGCGCACCCGCGAGGCGACGCTCGGCGCGTATGCGCACCAGGACCTGCCGTTCGAGCTTCTGGTGGAGACTCTGCGGGTGGAGCGCGATCCGTCGTACACGCCGCTCGCGCAGGTCATGCTGGTCTTTTTGAACGTGCCGCCGGTCGACCTGGAGCTGCCGGGCCTCGCGGTGCAGGGCGTGCGGATCGATCGCGAATCGGCGCAGTTCGATCTCACGTTCTATCTCGATGAGCAGGACGGCCGGCTCAACGGCCACCTCGAATACAACGTCGACCTGTTCGACGCCGCCACCGTCGAGCGCCTGCTCGGCCACTACGGCAACCTCCTGGCGCGGGCCGCGGCCGGTCCGGGAGCGCGCGTCTCGGAGATCCCGATCCTTTCGGAGGCGGAGCGCCGGCAGGCGATCGTCGACTGGAACGCGACGGCGGTCGACTTCCCGCGCGATTCCTGTCTGCATGAGCTGTTCGAGGAGCACGCGGCGGCGCGGCCCGAGGCGGTGGGGCTGATCTTCGCGGACGAGCCGTTCACGTACGCCGAGCTGAACCGCCGGGCGAACCAGCTCGCGCACTTCCTGCTACGGCTGGGCATCCGCCGCGGCGACCGCGTCGGCGTCTCGCTGGAGCATGCGCCGGAGGTGGTGACGTCGCTCCTCGCGATCCTCAAGGCCGGGTGCGCCTATGTGCCGCTCGATCCCAACTACCCGCAGGAGCGCCTGGCGGTGATGCTGGAGGGGGCCGGCGTGCGGGCGCTGCTCACCCAGGAGCGGCTGGCCGGGCGGTTCGCCGGGCTCGATGCGGAGACGGTCCTGGTCGACCGGGCGGACCTCGCGGGCGAGCGCACGGACAATCCGGCGACGGGCGTGGCGCCGGAGGATCTGGTCTACGTCATCTTCACCTCCGGCTCGACCGGGCGCCCGAAGGGGGTGATGCTCGATCACCGCGGCCGGGTGAGCAACTTCACGGACTTCAACCGGCGGTTCCGCATCGGCCCGGGCGACGCGGTGCTGGCGCTGTCGTCGCTGAGCTTCGACATGTCGGCCTACGACATCCTGGGGACGCTGGCCGGGGGCGGCACGATCGTGCTGCCGCGGCTTTCCGAGCTGCTGGAGCCGGGGCTCTGGGAGGGGCTCCTGAGCCGCCACCGGGTGACGGTCTGGCACTCGGTGCCGGCGATGCTGGAGATGCTGGTGGACAGCCTGGAGCCGCGGCCCGAGGCCGCTCCGGCGGCGCTCCGGCTGGTGCTCCTGGGCGGCGACTGGATTCCGGTGACGCTGCCCGACCGGCTGCGCAACCTGGTCAAGGGAGCTGGCGGCGAGGCGGTCGTGATCAGCCTCGGCGGCGCCACCGAGGTGTCGATGGACTCGACGATCTTCGAGATCGGCGCGATCGACCCGGCGTGGAAGAGCATCCCGTACGGCGTGCCCATGGCGAACCAGCTCGCGTATGTGGTGGGGCCGGCCGGCGAGCCGTGCCCGGTGGGGGTGGCGGGCGAGCTGTGGCTGGGCGGCGTGGGGGTCGGCTGCGGCTACTTCGAGCGGCCGGAGCTGACCGCGGAGAAGTTCGTCCCCGATCCGTTTGCGGCAGCTCCAGGGACGCGGCTGTACAGGACGGGCGACCTGGCCCGTTATCGTCCTGACGGCGTCCTGGAGTTGCTGGGGAGGATGGACCATCAGGTCAAGGTGCGGGGCTTCCGCATCGAGCTGGGGGAGATCGCGAGCGCGCTGCGCAGCCATCCGGACGTGGGCGAGGCGGTGGTCATGGCGCGCGAGGACCGACCCGGAGCGAAGCGGATCGTGGCGTATCTCGTGCCCGCGGCCGGTGCTTCCAAGGAGACCATGGACCTCGGGGCGATCCGCGAGCACGCGCGCGGCCGGCTGCCGGGGTACATGGTGCCGTCCGCGTTCGTGGTGATGGAGACGCTGCCGCTCACGCCGAACCGCAAGCTCGACCGCCGGGCGCTGCCGGTGCCTGAAGAGATCGCCGAGGAGACCGAGGCGGTGCCGCCGCGCACGCCGCTCGAAAAGGTGCTGGCGCAGATCTGGGCCGGCGTCCTGCGCCTGCCGGAGATCGGCGCGCTCGACAACTTCTTCGACCGCGGCGGGCATTCGCTCGCGGCCACGCGGGTGGTGACGCAGATCCAGGAGATCTTCCCGCTGGAGGTTCCGCTGCGCACCCTGTTCGAGGCGCCGACGGTCGCCGAGCTGGCGGTCCGCCTGGAGGAGATGGCGCGGGGCGCGGGGGTGGACGCCTCTGAAATCGCCGAGACGCTGCTGGAGATCCAGGAGCTGTCGGACGGGGAGGCGCAGGCGCTGCTCGCAGAGGAGTCTGTGTGAGCCTCCTCTCCGAGGAGAAGCGAAAGCTTCTCGCGCTGCGGCTGCGCCAGAAGGGGATCGCCGCCGGTCATCTGGAGGGGGAGCAGGGCATTCCGAGGCGCGATCCCTCGCAGCCCGCCCGCCTCTCGTTCGCGCAGCAGCGCCTCTGGGTGCTGGACCAGCTCGAGCCGGGGAACCCCTTCTACAACATCTCGGGGGTCGCGGAGCTGCGCGGGGCGTTGGACGTCGCCGTCCTGGCCCGCGCCTTTGCCGAGATCGCCCGCCGCCACGAGTCGCTGCGCACCACCTTCGCGGCCGTGGACGGCCGGCCGTTCCAGGTCGTGGCACCGCCTCCTAACGCCTGGCACCTGCCGGTGATCGATCTCGAAGGGCTGTCCGAAGACCGCCGCCGCTCCGAAGTCGAGAGGCTGGCGCGGGCGGAGGGCGCGGCGCCGTGTGATCTGGCGCGCGGTCCGCTCGTTCGCACGGCGCTGCTGCGGCTCGCGGAGCGCGAGCACGTCCTCCTGCTCACCTTGCACCACATCATCTCGGACGGCTGGTCGAACGGCCTCTTCCTGCGCGAGATGGCCGCACTGTACGAGGCGTTCGCCGCGCGGCGGCCGTCCCCGCTCCCCGAGCTGCCGATCCAGTACGCGGATTTTGCCGAGTGGCAGCTCGATCAGCTCCAGGGGGAGCGCCTGGACAAGGAGCTCGCCTGGTGGCGGCAGGCTCTGGCGGGAGCGCCGGCCGCGCTGGAGCTGCCGGCGGACCGTCCCAGGCCCGCGTCGCAGACCTACCGCGGCGCGCGCCTGCCGCTGTGGGTTCCGCCCGCCGTCACCGCAGGCCTCCACCGCCTCGCCCGCGTGGAAGAGGCGACGCTCTACATGGTCCTCCTCGCCGCCTTCGACATCGTGCTGCGCCACTGGACGGGGCAGGACGACCTTTCGGTGGGCTCGCCGGTCGCCAACCGCCGCCGGCCCGAGATCGAAGGGCTGATCGGCTTCTTCGCCAACACCCTGGTGCTGCGCACGGATCTCTCCGGCGGTCCGTCCATTCGCACGCTCCTGGGACGCGCCCGCGAGGCTTCGCACGGCGCCTTCGCCCACCAGGACCTGCCGTTCGAGAAGCTCGTGGAGGACCTCCAGCCGGAGCGCGACCTGTCGCGCACGCCGCTGTTCCAGGTGATGCTCGCGCTCCAGAACGCGCCGCCGGCCGACGCGGTGCTGTCCACCCTGGAGCTGCGCCGGCCGGAGATCGATCCCGGCGTCGCCAAGTTCGATCTGATGCTCGATCTCACCGAGATCGACGGCGGCCTCCTCGGCGCGCTCGAATACAACACCGACCTCTTCGACCGCACGACGATCGCCCGCCTGGCCCGCCGCCTCGCCCTGGCTCTGGAAGCCATCGCCGCCGATCCGGACCGCCGCCTCTCCGAGCTGACGCTGCTGCCCGAGGACGAGCTGCGCCAAATCCTCGAATGGTCGGAAGGAGCGCCGGCTCCCTCCGCCCCCGTTCTCGTCCACGATCTCGTCGCCGCCCAGGCCGCCCGCACGCCGGAGGCTCCGGCGGTGATCGGAATCGACGGCGAGGCCCTCTCCTACCGCGATCTCGAAGACCAGGCGGAGCGCCTGGCCGATCACCTGCGCACCCTCGGGGCCGGTCCGGAGGAGAGGGTGGCGATCGCCCTGGAGCGCTCGGCCGACCAGATGGTCGCCGTCCTGGCCGTGCTGAAGACGGGGGCCAGCTACGTGCCGGTCGATCCTGGATATCCGGAAGAGCGGCGGGCCTTGATGCTGGAGGAGGCAAGACCTGCCGTAGTTTTGGCTTCTTCTTGTCCCCCCTCTCCCGGGGACAGGGAGGGGGGAGCTGGGAGAGGAGCCGGGGGTGAGGGTGTTTTGGACCAGACGGCCTACATCCTCTACACCTCCGGCTCCACCGGCCGCCCCAAAGGCGTGGCCCTGCACCACGCCGCGCTCGCCAACCTGATCGCCTGGCAGCTCGCCGCCACCCCCGGGCCGTGGCGCACCCTTCAGTTCACCTCGCTGAGCTTCGACGTCTCCTTCCAGGAGATCTTCTCGACCTGGGCGGCCGGAGGGGCCCTCGTGCTGGTCTCGGAAGAGACCCGCCGCGATCCCGCCGCGCTCTGGCAACGGCTGCGCGAGGAGCGGATCGAGCGCCTGTTCCTCCCCTTTGCGGCCCTCCAAGGCCTCGCCGAGGCGGCACGGGCCGAGCGCGAGCTGCCGGCGAGCCTCCGCGAGGTCATCACGGCCGGCGAGCAGCTCCGGATCACCCCGGCGATCGTTGAGCTGTTCACGCGCCTCGGGGCGCGCCTGCACAACCAGTACGGCCCCTCCGAGACCCATGTGGCCACCGCCTTGACCCTGGACCAAGATCCCGCCGCCTGGCCGCTCCTGCCGCCGATCGGGCAGCCGATCGACGGCGACCGCGTCCTGATCCTGGACCGCGACGGCCGGCCGGCACCGATCGGTGCCCCGGGAGAGATCTTCCTGGGCGGAGTGGGCGTGGCGCGCGGGTATTTCGAGCGGCCGGATCTGACGGCGGAGAGGTTCGTGCCGGAAGGCGCCCTCGGCGGCGCCCGCCTCTATCGCACCGGCGACCTCGGCCGCTGGCGGCCGGACGGGCGGATCGAGTTCCTGGGGCGCGCCGATGCCCAGGTGAAGATCCGCGGCTTCCGCGTCGAGCCGGGGGAAGTTGAAGCGGCCTTGAGCTCGCTGCCCGGCGTACGGTCCGCGGCCGTGGTGGCCCGCGAGGACCGGCCAGGCGACCGGCGGTTGATCGCCTATGTCGAAGGCGAGGGGCTCGATCCGCGGGAGCTGCGCCGGTTGCTCGCTGAGTGCCTGCCGGACCACATGGTTCCGTCCGTTTTCCTTCCGGTGGCGGCTTTCCCGTTGACGCCGAGCGGCAAGGTGGACCGCCGCGCTCTGGCCCGCCTGGCTCCGGAGAGGGGGGCGGGAGCGCGCGACGCCGTGGCGCCGCGTACGCCGGCGGAGGAGAGGCTGGCCGGGATTTGGGCCGAGGTCCTCGGAGTGGAGCGGGTAGGGGCCACGGATTCCTTCTTCGAACTGGGCGGCCACTCGCTGCTCGGCACCCAGATCGTGGCGCGGGTGCGCAGCGCGACCGGGGTCGACCTGCCGTTGCGTGCGCTGTTCGAGGCGCCGGTCCTGGCGGATCTCGCGCTGCGGATCGAATCGGCGAGCGCTCAGAGCACCGATCGCATCCCGGCCGCCGGAGGGGAGGGCCGGCGCCTGGCTCCGCTCTCGTTCGCGCAGCAGCGCCTCTGGTTTTTCGACCGCTTCGAGCCGGGCTCCGCGGTCTACAACCTGCCGATGGCCTTGCGCCTCCAGGGGCGGCTGGACGTTCACGCCCTGGCCAGCGCGTTCGGCGCGGTTGTCCGCCGCCATGAGGCGCTGCGGACGACGTTCGAGGAGCGGGGTGGCGAGCCGGTGCAGGTCGTGGCCGCGGCGGCGGAGGCCCTGGCGTTCGAGCTTCCGGTCACCGACCTCTCGGGATGCCCGGGCGAGGCCGAGCGGCTGGCGCGGGAGGAGGCGCGGCTGCCGTTCGATCTCTCCCGGGGAGCGTTGCTGCGGGCACGCCTCCTCCGTCTGGGAGAGGACGAGCACGTGCTGCTCGCCACCATGCACCACATCGTGAGCGACGGATGGTCCCTGGGCGTCCTGGTGCGCGAGATCGTTGCGCTCTACGAGGCGTTCGCCGCGGGCCGGCCGTCGCCTCTCCCGCCGCTGCCGATCCAATACGCCGATTTCGCGGTGTGGCAGCGCCGCCGCCTCGCGGGCGCGGCGCTGGAGGAGCAGATCCGCTGGTGGACCGAAGCGCTCGCGGGGGCGCCGCAGGTTTTGGAGGTGCCGGCCGACCGGCCGCGGCCCGCAACCCAGAGCTTCCGCGGTGCGCAGCGGCCGGTCGTTCTACCGGCGGAGCTGACCGAAGCGGTCCGCGGCCTGAGCCGGCGCGCAGGGGTGACGCTGTTCATGACCCTGCTCGCCGCCGTGCAAACCCTGCTCGGCCGCATGGCGGGGCAGGACGACCTCCTGATCGGCGCGCCGGTGGCCAACCGCACGCGGCCGGAGGTCGAGGGGCTCATCGGCTTCTTCGTCAACACCCTCGTCCTGCGCGGCGACCTCACGGGCGCGCCGTCGTTCTGCGCGCTGCTCGGCCGGGTGCGGGCGCACGCGCTCGGCGCCTTCGCGCATCAGGACCTGCCGTTCGAGCGCCTCGTGGAGGAGATGGGGGTCGAGCGCAGCCTGAGCCACCATCCGCTCTACCAGGTCGGCTTCGCGCTCCAGAACGCGCCGGCCGGCGAGCTGCGCCTTCCCGGCCTGACGCTCACGCCTCTCGCCGCCGACAGCGGCACCGCCAAGACCGACCTCCTCCTCTCCCTGGCCGAGGCCGGGCCGGCAGGGGAGCTGGCCGGTGTCTGGGAGCACGCCACCGACCTGTTCGACGCGCCGACCCTCGACCGCCTGACGTGGCACCTCGCGACCCTGCTGGAAGCCGCGGCGGCCGACCCGGAGCGCCGCCTTCACGACCTGCCGCTCCTCACCGAGGCGGAGACCGCCCAGCTCCTGTGCGAGTGGAACGACACGGGCCAGGGCTCTCTGCGCGCCGACCGGCTCGACCGTCTGTTCGCGTTGCAGGCGGCGCGGACGCCGGACGCGCCGGCCCTCGTGTCCGCGGGCGGGATCCTCACCTATCGCGAGTTGGATGAACGGTCGTCCGCTCTGGCCCTCCGCCTGCGCACCCTCGGGATCGGTCCGGAGCGGCTGGTGGGGCTCTGCCTGGACGAGACGGTCGAGCGGATGGTCGGCGTCCTCGGCGTCTTCAAGGCCGGCGGCGCGTACGTGCCCCTCGATCCCTCCTATCCGGGGGAGCGCCTGGCCCTGATGCTGGAGGATTGCGGCGCGCCGGTCGTGCTGACGCGGGAGGGCTTGCGGTCCGTGCTGCCGTCCACTGCTGCGCCGGTCCTCTGCCTGGATGATCCGAGCGATCGGTCCGATCCGACGGATCGGCCGGATCTCGGCCTCTCCGGTGATCACCTCGCCTACGTCATCTACACCTCCGGCTCGACGGGCCGGCCGAACGGGGTCATGGTGGAGCAGCGGACGATCGCCGCCTTCGTCCAGCAGGCCGCCGCGCTCTTCGGATGCGGACCGGGGGACCGGTTCCTGCAGGTGGCATCGTTCAGCTTCGACGCCTCGGTGGCGGACGCTTGGACGGCTCTGACGAGCGGCGCGTCTCTCTCCATCGCGTCGCGGGAGGAGCGGGTGTCGGGGGCTCTCCTCGCCGAGGCGGTCCGGCGGCAGGGGATCACTCATATGTGCCTGCTGCCGTCCATCCTCGCCCAGCTTCCGGCCGGCGAGCTGCCGAGCGTGCGCCTGGTGACCAGCGGCGGCGAGAGCTGCCCGCCCGAGCTGGCAGAGCGGTGGTCGCCGCCGCGCAGCCCGTCCCGTCTCCTCAATGTCTATGGGCCGACCGAGACCACGGTCTTCTCCACGGTGTTGGAATCCGCAGGGGGCTTCCGCCGCGAGCCGCCGATCGGCCGCCCGATCCCGGGCACGCGCGTCTATGTGCTGGAGCCGGGCGCGTCGCCGGGGAGGCCGGCGCCGATCGGGGTGCCCGGCCTCCTCTGGATCGGCGGCGCCGGGCTCGCCCGCGGCTACGTCCGCCGGCCGGAGCTGACCGCGGAGCGCTTCGCGCCGGACCCGTTCGCCAGCGCGCCGGGAGGCCGCCTCTACCGCACCGGCGACCTTGCGCGGTGGCTGCCGGACGGGTCGCTCGATTTCCTCGGCCGCCTCGATCACCAGGTGAAGGTGCGCGGCGTGCGCGTCGAGCTGGGGGAGATCGAGGCCGCGCTGGGATCGCATCCGGCGGTGGGGGAGGCGGCCGTCCTCGCCCTCGGCGCGGCGGACGGCAGGCGGATCGCCGCCTGGGTGACGCCGCGGGAGGGCACTTCGGCTCCTGAGACCGCGGCGCTGCGCGCGTTCCTGCGCGAGAGGCTGCCGGAGGTCATGATCCCGTCGGTCCTCACCGTCCTGCCGGCGCTGCCGTTGACCCCGGTCGGCAAGGTGGACCACCGGGCCCTGGCCCGTCTTGCCCGCCGAGCAGAGACAGAGCGGGCGGGGGCGGACCATGTCGCTCCACGCACACCCACCGAGGAGCTCCTCGCCGCGCTCTGGGCCGACCTCCTGGGCCTGTCGCGGGTCGGGGCCGGCGACAGCTTCTTCGAGCTGGGCGGGCATTCGCTGCTCGCCGCCCGCCTCGCCTCGCGCGTGCGGGACCGCTGGGGGATCGAGCTGCCGCTCCAGGCCGTGTTCGAGGCGCCAATCCTCGCGGATCTGGCGGAGCGCATCGACGCCACCCTCCGGGAGGGAGTGCCGCCGGCGCCGCCCCTCCTGCCCGTCGAGCTGCCGTCCACACCCGAAGGCGGCCGCCGCGCGCCGGTCTCGTTCGCGCAGCGCCGCCTCTGGTTCCTCGATCAGCTCGAGCCCGGCTCGGCCGCCTACAACATGCCGGTCGCGGTGCGCTTGACCGGAGCCCTCAACGTCGGCGCTCTCGCCGAAGCGTTGATCGGGCTCATCCGCCGCCATGAGACCTTGCGCACTCGTTTTGAGGCGGTCGGCGGCGAGCCCTGGCAGGTGATCGCGCCCGGGGCTCCCTTCCCCCTTCGTGTCTCCGATCTCTCGCCCATGGACCCGGTGGCGCGTGCAGCGGAGGCCGAGCGGCTGGCGCGAGAGGAGGCGGCGCGGCCGTTCGACCTCGCGGCCGGGCCGCTCCTCCGTGCCCGGCTCCTGCGCCTCGGCCCCGAGGAGCACCTGCTGATCGCGGTTCTGCACCACATCGTCAGCGACGGCTGGTCCATGGGCGTGCTCGTCCGCGAGATGGGAGCCCTGTACCCGGCGGCGGTCGAGGGGCGGCCGTCGCCCCTGCCGCCGCTTCCTTTTCAATACGCCGACTATGCGGTCTGGCAGCGGGCGTGGCTGGCCGGGGGGGCCCTGGAGGCCCAGCTCCGCTGGTGGAAAGAGGAGCTGGCCGGCGCTCCGTTCAGTCTCGATCTGCCCACCGACCGTCCGCGCCCGCCCGTCCTCCTCCAGCGCGGCGCCGAAGAGGCGGTCGAGCTGGCGGCCCCGCTGGCGGCGGCGGTGCGCGCCCTCGCCCGGCAGGAAGGAGCGACCCTCTTCATGGCGCTCCTCGCCGCGTTCCAGGCGCTCCTCTGCCGCTGGACCGGAGAGAGGGACGTCCTGGTCGGCTCGCCCGTGGCGAACCGCACCCGCAGCGAGATCGAAGGGCTCATCGGGTTCTTCGTCAACAACCTGACGCTGCGCGGCCGTCTGGGCGGAACCTTCCGCGACCTCCTCGCCCGGGCGCGGACGGCGGCCCTCGGCGCCTACGCGCACCAGGACCTCCCGTTCGAGCGGCTGGTCGAGGAGTTGGGGGTCGAGCGGGCGCGCAACCGCCATCCGCTCTACCAGATGATGCTGGCCTTGCAGAACACCCCGTCCGAGCCGCTGCGCCTGCCCGGCCTCACCTTGGATGCCGTTCCGGCGCCGAGCGGGACGGCGAAGACCGACCTCCTGCTCTCCTTCGTGGAGACGTCCGATGGACCCTTACGCGGCGCCTGGGAGTACGATGTCGACCTTTTTGATGCCGCCACCATGCGGCGCTTCACCGGCCATCTCATCAACCTGCTGGCGGGGGCGGTCGCGAGTCCTGAGACGCCGCTCGCCGAGCTGCCTCTCCTCAGCGGGGACGAGCGCATGCAGGTCCTGGAGACCTGGAACCGGACCGCGGCCGATTTCCCGCGCGAGGCGACGGTCCACGGCCTGTTTGATGAGCAGGCCATGCGGACGCCCGAAGCCGTGGCCGTGGTGCACGGGGACGAGCGCCTGACGTATCACGATCTCGCGCGGCGGTCCGAGCGTCTGGCCCATCGTCTCCTGGCTCTCGGTGTCCGTTCCGAAGAGCGGGTCGGCCTCTGCTCCGGCCGCTCCCTGGAGATGATCACCGCCCTGGTCGGCATCCTGAAGACCGGCGCCGCCTATCTGCCGCTCGATCCTTCGTCGCCGCCGGAGCGCCTGGCCTGGATGCTGGCCGACGCCGGAGCCACGGTCCTCCTGGCCGAACGCCGGCTGCTCAACGGGAGCGAGGTACCGGGTGACCTGCGCGTCCTCTGGCTGGAGGACCTGGAGGCCGGTGACGAGCCGCCGGCCCTGCCGCTGCCCCAGGTCCCGGCCACCTCTCTGGCCTATGTGATGTACACCTCCGGCTCGACGGGCAAACCCAAGGGGGTGGCGGTGACCCACCGCAACGTGATCCGCCTGGTGCGCGGGGCGGACTACGCGAGCATGGGGCCGGAGCAGGCGTGGCTGCAATTCGCGCCGGTCTCGTTCGACGCCGCGACCCTGGAGATCTGGGCGCCGCTCTTGAACGGCGGCCGCCTCGTGCTGTTCCCCGGCGAGAAGCCCTCTTTGGACGAGCTGGGGCGGGCGATCGGCCGCTTCGGCGTCACCTCGCTGTGGCTCACCGCGGGGCTGTTCCACCAGATGGTGGACCACGAGCTGGAGTCCCTCCGCCCCCTGCGCCAGCTCCTGGCCGGGGGGGACGTGGTCTCGCCGGTCCACGCGCGGCGCGCGCTGGAGGCGCTGCCGGGCCTGGCGTTGATCGACGGCTACGGCCCGACCGAAGGGACGACGTTCACCTGCACCTGGCGCATGACCGATCCGCGGCAGGTGGGCGCGGCGGTGCCGATCGGCGCACCGATCGCCAACGCGCGGGTGTATGTGCTCGACGGCCGGATGCAGCCGGTGCCGGTGGGGGTGGCCGGAGAGCTGTGGATCGGCGGCGAGGGTCTGGCGCGCGGCTATCTGGGGCGGCCGGACCTGACGGCCGAGCGCTTTGTGCCCGATCCGTTCGGAAGAGCAGGGGAGAGGCTCTACCGCACGGGCGACCGCGTCCGCTTCCGGCCGGACGGCCCCCTGGAATTCCTCGGCCGCCTCGCAGGGGACGGACAGGTGAAGATCCGCGGCTTTCGCGTCGAGACCGGCGAGGTCGAGGCCGTGCTGGCGGGCCTGCCCGAGGTGCGGAGCGCCGCTGTGGCCGTCCGCGAGGACGCCGCCGGCAAGGCGCTCACCGCCTATGTCGTCCCCGCGGCCGGCGAGAGCGCAGGCGATCTGGCGGCCCGGCTCCAGCACGCCCTCCGCGAGCGGCTTTCGGAGCCCATGATCCCCTCCGCCTGGGTGCTCCTCGACGCGCTCCCGCTCACGCCCAACGGCAAGGTCGACCGCCGTGCCCTCCCGCAGCCTTCAGCGGACGGTCCGCGCGCGGAATACGAGGCGCCGCGCACCCCGCTGGAACAGGAGATCGTTGCCACCTGCGCCGATCTCCTCGGCCTCGATCCCGGCCGGATCGGGATCCGCGACAACTTCTTCGATCTGGGCGGCCACTCCCTCCTGGCCACCCAGCTCATCGCGCGCCTCCACGGCCGCCTCGGCATCGAGATCCCGCTGCGCCTGCTGTTCGATGCCCCGGACCTCAGGGCCTTCGCCGAGCGGATCACCGAGCGGGAGATCGCGGCGGCGGGCGCCGAGGACATCTCCGCCCTGCTCGACGAGATGGAAGGGCTGTCGCCCGAGGAGCTGCGGGCCCTGCTTTCGGGAGCCGGGGAGCAGTAGATGTGCTATCATCAATAAGCTTTTCGGCAGCAAGCTCCTTTCCAGCACATTGGGATCCTAAGCTTAGAATTCCACGTGGACAAGTTGTCGCGGCCGCTTCTATAGTGTCACCTAAATACTAGTGACTCCAGCGTAACTGGACTGGCCACAGTTAGGCCGCAAATGTAATCACACTGGCTCACCTTCGGGTGGGCCTTTCTGCGTTCGCGAGTGGACCCGATAAGCTCATGGAGCGGCGTAACCGTCGCACAGGAAGGACAGAGAAAGCGCGGATCTGGGAAGTGACGGACAGAACGGTCAGGACCTGGATTGGGGAGGCGGTTGCCGCCGCTGCTGCTGACGGTGTGACGTTCTCTGTTCCGGTCACACCACATACGTTCCGCCATTCCTATGCGATGCACATGCTGTATGCCGGTATACCGCTGAAAGTTCTGCAAAGCCTGATGGGACATAAGTCCATCAGTTCAACGGAAGTCTACACGAAGGTTTTTGCGCTGGATGTGGCTGCCCGGCACCGGGTGCAGTTTGCGATGCCGGAGTCTGATGCGGTTGCGATGCTGAAACAATTATCCTGAGAATAAATGCCTTGGCCTTTATATGGAAATGTGGAACTGAGTGGATATGCTGTTTTTGTCTGTTAAACAGAGAAGCTGGCTGTTATCCACTGAGAAGCGAACGAAACAGTCGGGAAAATCTCCCATTATCGTAGAGATCCGCATTATTAATCTCAGGAGCCTGTGTAGCGTTTATAGGAAGTAGTGTTCTGTCATGATGCCTGCAAGCGGTAACGAAAACGATTTGAATATGCCTTCAGGAACAATAGAAATCTTCGTGCGGTGTTACGTTGAAGTGGAGCGGATTATGTCAGCAATGGACAGAACAACCTAATGAACACAGAACCATGATGTGGTCTGTCCTTTTACAGCCAGTAGTGCTCGCCGCAGTCGAGCGACAGGGCGAAGCCCTCGGCTGGTTGCCCTCGCCGCTGGGCTGGCGGCCGTCTATGGCCCTGCAAACGCGCCAGAAACGCCGTCGAAGCCGTGTGCGAGACACCGCGGCCGGCCGCCGGCGTTGTGGATACCTCGCGGAAAACTTGGCCCTCACTGACAGATGAGGGGCGGACGTTGACACTTGAGGGGCCGACTCACCCGGCGCGGCGTTGACAGATGAGGGGCAGGCTCGATTTCGGCCGGCGACGTGGAGCTGGCCAGCCTCGCAAATCGGCGAAAACGCCTGATTTTACGCGAGTTTCCCACAGATGATGTGGACAAGCCTGGGGATAAGTGCCCTGCGGTATTGACACTTGAGGGGCGCGACTACTGACAGATGAGGGGCGCGATCCTTGACACTTGAGGGGCAGAGTGCTGACAGATGAGGGGCGCACCTATTGACATTTGAGGGGCTGTCCACAGGCAGAAAATCCAGCATTTGCAAGGGTTTCCGCCCGTTTTTCGGCCACCGCTAACCTGTCTTTTAACCTGCTTTTAAACCAATATTTATAAACCTTGTTTTTAACCAGGGCTGCGCCCTGTGCGCGTGACCGCGCACGCCGAAGGGGGGTGCCCCCCCTTCTCGAACCCTCCCGGTCGAGTGAGCGAGGAAGCACCAGGGAACAGCACTTATATATTCTGCTTACACACGATGCCTGAAAAAACTTCCCTTGGGGTTATCCACTTATCCACGGGGATATTTTTATAATTATTTTTTTTATAGTTTTTAGATCTTCTTTTTTAGAGCGCCTTGTAGGCCTTTATCCATGCTGGTTCTAGAGAAGGTGTTGTGACAAATTGCCCTTTCAGTGTGACAAATCACCCTCAAATGACAGTCCTGTCTGTGACAAATTGCCCTTAACCCTGTGACAAATTGCCCTCAGAAGAAGCTGTTTTTTCACAAAGTTATCCCTGCTTATTGACTCTTTTTTATTTAGTGTGACAATCTAAAAACTTGTCACACTTCACATGGATCTGTCATGGCGGAAACAGCGGTTATCAATCACAAGAAACGTAAAAATAGCCCGCGAATCGTCCAGTCAAACGACCTCACTGAGGCGGCATATAGTCTCTCCCGGGATCAAAAACGTATGCTGTATCTGTTCGTTGACCAGATCAGAAAATCTGATGGCACCCTACAGGAACATGACGGTATCTGCGAGATCCATGTTGCTAAATATGCTGAAATATTCGGATTGACCTCTGCGGAAGCCAGTAAGGATATACGGCAGGCATTGAAGAGTTTCGCGGGGAAGGAAGTGGTTTTTTATCGCCCTGAAGAGGATGCCGGCGATGAAAAAGGCTATGAATCTTTTCCTTGGTTTATCAAACGTGCGCACAGTCCATCCAGAGGGCTTTACAGTGTACATATCAACCCATATCTCATTCCCTTCTTTATCGGGTTACAGAACCGGTTTACGCAGTTTCGGCTTAGTGAAACAAAAGAAATCACCAATCCGTATGCCATGCGTTTATACGAATCCCTGTGTCAGTATCGTAAGCCGGATGGCTCAGGCATCGTCTCTCTGAAAATCGACTGGATCATAGAGCGTTACCAGCTGCCTCAAAGTTACCAGCGTATGCCTGACTTCCGCCGCCGCTTCCTGCAGGTCTGTGTTAATGAGATCAACAGCAGAACTCCAATGCGCCTCTCATACATTGAGAAAAAGAAAGGCCGCCAGACGACTCATATCGTATTTTCCTTCCGCGATATCACTTCCATGACGACAGGATAGTCTGAGGGTTATCTGTCACAGATTTGAGGGTGGTTCGTCACATTTGTTCTGACCTACTGAGGGTAATTTGTCACAGTTTTGCTGTTTCCTTCAGCCTGCATGGATTTTCTCATACTTTTTGAACTGTAATTTTTAAGGAAGCCAAATTTGAGGGCAGTTTGTCACAGTTGATTTCCTTCTCTTTCCCTTCGTCATGTGACTTGATATCGGGGGTTAGTTCGTCATCATTGATGAGGGTTGATTATCACAGTTTATTACTCTGAATTGGCTATCCGCGTGTGTACCTCTACCTGGAGTTTTTCCCACGGTGGATATTTCTTCTTGCGCTGAGCGTAAGAGCTATCTGACAGAACAGTTCTTCTTTGCTTCCTCGCCAGTTCGCTCGCTATGCTCGGTTACACGGCTGCGGCGAGCGCTAGTGATAATAAGTGACTGAGGTATGTGCTCTTCTTATCTCCTTTTGTAGTGTTGCTCTTATTTTAAACAACTTTGCGGTTTTTTGATGACTTTGCGATTTTGTTGTTGCTTTGCAGTAAATTGCAAGATTTAATAAAAAAACGCAAAGCAATGATTAAAGGATGTTCAGAATGAAACTCATGGAAACACTTAACCAGTGCATAAACGCTGGTCATGAAATGACGAAGGCTATCGCCATTGCACAGTTTAATGATGACAGCCCGGAAGCGAGGAAAATAACCCGGCGCTGGAGAATAGGTGAAGCAGCGGATTTAGTTGGGGTTTCTTCTCAGGCTATCAGAGATGCCGAGAAAGCAGGGCGACTACCGCACCCGGATATGGAAATTCGAGGACGGGTTGAGCAACGTGTTGGTTATACAATTGAACAAATTAATCATATGCGTGATGTGTTTGGTACGCGATTGCGACGTGCTGAAGACGTATTTCCACCGGTGATCGGGGTTGCTGCCCATAAAGGAGGCGTTTACAAAACCTCAGTTTCTGTTCATCTTGCTCAGGATCTGGCTCTGAAGGGGCTACGTGTTTTGCTCGTGGAAGGTAACGACCCCCAGGGAACAGCCTCAATGTATCACGGATGGGTACCAGATCTTCATATTCATGCAGAAGACACTCTCCTGCCTTTCTATCTTGGGGAAAAGGACGATGTCACTTATGCAATAAAGCCCACTTGCTGGCCGGGGCTTGACATTATTCCTTCCTGTCTGGCTCTGCACCGTATTGAAACTGAGTTAATGGGCAAATTTGATGAAGGTAAACTGCCCACCGATCCACACCTGATGCTCCGACTGGCCATTGAAACTGTTGCTCATGACTATGATGTCATAGTTATTGACAGCGCGCCTAACCTGGGTATCGGCACGATTAATGTCGTATGTGCTGCTGATGTGCTGATTGTTCCCACGCCTGCTGAGTTGTTTGACTACACCTCCGCACTGCAGTTTTTCGATATGCTTCGTGATCTGCTCAAGAACGTTGATCTTAAAGGGTTCGAGCCTGATGTACGTATTTTGCTTACCAAATACAGCAATAGTAATGGCTCTCAGTCCCCGTGGATGGAGGAGCAAATTCGGGATGCCTGGGGAAGCATGGTTCTAAAAAATGTTGTACGTGAAACGGATGAAGTTGGTAAAGGTCAGATCCGGATGAGAACTGTTTTTGAACAGGCCATTGATCAACGCTCTTCAACTGGTGCCTGGAGAAATGCTCTTTCTATTTGGGAACCTGTCTGCAATGAAATTTTCGATCGTCTGATTAAACCACGCTGGGAGATTAGATAATGAAGCGTGCGCCTGTTATTCCAAAACATACGCTCAATACTCAACCGGTTGAAGATACTTCGTTATCGACACCAGCTGCCCCGATGGTGGATTCGTTAATTGCGCGCGTAGGAGTAATGGCTCGCGGTAATGCCATTACTTTGCCTGTATGTGGTCGGGATGTGAAGTTTACTCTTGAAGTGCTCCGGGGTGATAGTGTTGAGAAGACCTCTCGGGTATGGTCAGGTAATGAACGTGACCAGGAGCTGCTTACTGAGGACGCACTGGATGATCTCATCCCTTCTTTTCTACTGACTGGTCAACAGACACCGGCGTTCGGTCGAAGAGTATCTGGTGTCATAGAAATTGCCGATGGGAGTCGCCGTCGTAAAGCTGCTGCACTTACCGAAAGTGATTATCGTGTTCTGGTTGGCGAGCTGGATGATGAGCAGATGGCTGCATTATCCAGATTGGGTAACGATTATCGCCCAACAAGTGCTTATGAACGTGGTCAGCGTTATGCAAGCCGATTGCAGAATGAATTTGCTGGAAATATTTCTGCGCTGGCTGATGCGGAAAATATTTCACGTAAGATTATTACCCGCTGTATCAACACCGCCAAATTGCCTAAATCAGTTGTTGCTCTTTTTTCTCACCCCGGTGAACTATCTGCCCGGTCAGGTGATGCACTTCAAAAAGCCTTTACAGATAAAGAGGAATTACTTAAGCAGCAGGCATCTAACCTTCATGAGCAGAAAAAAGCTGGGGTGATATTTGAAGCTGAAGAAGTTATCACTCTTTTAACTTCTGTGCTTAAAACGTCATCTGCATCAAGAACTAGTTTAAGCTCACGACATCAGTTTGCTCCTGGAGCGACAGTATTGTATAAGGGCGATAAAATGGTGCTTAACCTGGACAGGTCTCGTGTTCCAACTGAGTGTATAGAGAAAATTGAGGCCATTCTTAAGGAACTTGAAAAGCCAGCACCCTGATGCGACCACGTTTTAGTCTACGTTTATCTGTCTTTACTTAATGTCCTTTGTTACAGGCCAGAAAGCATAACTGGCCTGAATATTCTCTCTCGGCCGCCGCCGCCTTTTCCTCAATCGCTCTTCGTTCGTCTGGAAGGCAGTACACCTTGATAGGTGGGCTGCCCTTCCTGGTTGGCTTGGTTTCATCAGCCATCCGCTTGCCCTCATCTGTTACGCCGGCGGTAGCCGGCCAGCCTCGCAGAGCAGGATTCCCGTTGAGCACCGCCAGGTGCGAATAAGGGACAGTGAAGAAGGAACACCCGCTCGCGGGTGGGCCTACTTCACCTATCCTGCCCGGCTGACGCCGTTGGATACACCAAGGAAAGTCTACACGAACCCTTTGGCAAAATCCTGTATATCGTGCGAAAAAGGATGGATATACCGAAAAAATCGCTATAATGACCCCGAAGCAGGGTTATGCAGCGGAAAAGATCCGTCGACCTGCAGCTCACGGTAACTGATGCCGTATTTGCAGTACCAGCGTACGGCCCACAGAATGATGTCACGCTGAAAATGCCGGCCTTTGAATGGGTTCATGTGCAGCTCCATCAGCAAAAGGGGATGATAAGTTTATCACCACCGACTATTTGCAACAGTGCCGTTGATCGTGCTATGATCGACTGATGTCATCAGCGGTGGAGTGCAATGTCGTGCAATACGAATGGCGAAAAGCCGAGCTCATCGGTCAGCTTCTCAACCTTGGGGTTACCCCCGGCGGTGTGCTGCTGGTCCACAGCTCCTTCCGTAGCGTCCGGCCCCTCGAAGATGGGCCACTTGGACTGATCGAGGCCCTGCGTGCTGCGCTGGGTCCGGGAGGGACGCTCGTCATGCCCTCGTGGTCAGGTCTGGACGACGAGCCGTTCGATCCTGCCACGTCGCCCGTTACACCGGACCTTGGAGTTGTCTCTGACACATTCTGGCGCCTGCCAAATGTAAAGCGCAGCGCCCATCCATTTGCCTTTGCGGCAGCGGGGCCACAGGCAGAGCAGATCATCTCTGATCCATTGCCCCTGCCACCTCACTCGCCTGCAAGCCCGGTCGCCCGTGTCCATGAACTCGATGGGCAGGTACTTCTCCTCGGCGTGGGACACGATGCCAACACGACGCTGCATCTTGCCGAGTTGATGGCAAAGGTTCCCTATGGGGTGCCGAGACACTGCACCATTCTTCAGGATGGCAAGTTGGTACGCGTCGATTATCTCGAGAATGACCACTGCTGTGAGCGCTTTGCCTTGGCGGACAGGTGGCTCAAGGAGAAGAGCCTTCAGAAGGAAGGTCCAGTCGGTCATGCCTTTGCTCGGTTGATCCGCTCCCGCGACATTGTGGCGACAGCCCTGGGTCAACTGGGCCGAGATCCGTTGATCTTCCTGCATCCGCCAGAGGCGGGATGCGAAGAATGCGATGCCGCTCGCCAGTGGCTGAGCTCATGAGCGGAGAACGAGATGACGTTGGAGGGGCAAGGTCGCGCTGATTGCTGGGGCAACACGTGGAGCGGATCGGGGATTGTCTTTCTTCAGCTCGCTGATGATATGCTGACGCTCAATGCCGTTTGGCCTCCGACTAACGAAAATCCCGCATTTGGACGGCTGATCCGATTGGCACGGCGGACGGCGAATGGCGGAGCAGACGCTCGTCCGGGGGCAATGAGATATGAAAAAGCCTGAACTCACCGCGACGTCCCGAAGGCGTGGCGCGGCTTCCCCGTGCCGGAGCAATCGCCCTGGGTGGGTTACACGACGCCCCTCTATGGCCCGTACTGACGGACACACCGAAGCCCCGGCGGCAACCCTCAGCGGATGCCCCGGGGCTTCACGTTTTCCCAGGTCAGAAGCGGTTTTCGGGAGTAGTGCCCCAACTGGGGTAACCTTTGAGTTCTCTCAGTTGGGGGCGTAGGGTCGCCGACATGACACAAGGGGTTGTGACCGGGGTGGACACGTACGCGGGTGCTTACGACCGTCAGTCGCGCGAGCGCGAGAATTCGAGCGCAGCAAGCCCAGCGACACAGCGTAGCGCCAACGAAGACAAGGCGGCCGACCTTCAGCGCGAAGTCGAGCGCGACGGGGGCCGGTTCAGGTTCGTCGGGCATTTCAGCGAAGCGCCGGGCACGTCGGCGTTCGGGACGGCGGAGCGCCCGGAGTTCGAACGCATCCTGAACGAATGCCGCGCCGGGCGGCTCAACATGATCATTGTCTATGACGTGTCGCGCTTCTCGCGCCTGAAGGTCATGGACGCGATTCCGATTGTCTCGGAATTGCTCGCCCTGGGCGTGACGATTGTTTCCACTCAGGAAGGCGTCTTCCGGCAGGGAAACGTCATGGACCTGATTCACCTGATTATGCGGCTCGACGCGTCGCACAAAGAATCTTCGCTGAAGTCGGCGAAGATTCTCGACACGAAGAACCTTCAGCGCGAATTGGGCGGGTACGTCGGCGGGAAGGCGCCTTACGGCTTCGAGCTTGTTTCGGAGACGAAGGAGATCACGCGCAACGGCCGAATGGTCAATGTCGTCATCAACAAGCTTGCGCACTCGACCACTCCCCTTACCGGACCCTTCGAGTTCGAGCCCGACGTAATCCGGTGGTGGTGGCGTGAGATCAAGACGCACAAACACCTTCCCTTCAAGCCGGGCAGTCAAGCCGCCATTCACCCGGGCAGCATCACGGGGCTTTGTAAGCGCATGGACGCTGACGCCGTGCCGACCCGGGGCGAGACGATTGGGAAGAAGACCGCTTCAAGCGCCTGGGACCCGGCAACCGTTATGCGAATCCTTCGGGACCCGCGTATTGCGGGCTTCGCCGCTGAGGTGATCTACAAGAAGAAGCCGGACGGCACGCCGACCACGAAGATTGAGGGTTACCGCATTCAGCGCGACCCGATCACGCTCCGGCCGGTCGAGCTTGATTGCGGACCGATCATCGAGCCCGCTGAGTGGTATGAGCTTCAGGCGTGGTTGGACGGCAGGGGGCGCGGCAAGGGGCTTTCCCGGGGGCAAGCCATTCTGTCCGCCATGGACAAGCTGTACTGCGAGTGTGGCGCCGTCATGACTTCGAAGCGCGGGGAAGAATCGATCAAGGACTCTTACCGCTGCCGTCGCCGGAAGGTGGTCGACCCGTCCGCACCTGGGCAGCACGAAGGCACGTGCAACGTCAGCATGGCGGCACTCGACAAGTTCGTTGCGGAACGCATCTTCAACAAGATCAGGCACGCCGAAGGCGACGAAGAGACGTTGGCGCTTCTGTGGGAAGCCGCCCGACGCTTCGGCAAGCTCACTGAGGCGCCTGAGAAGAGCGGCGAACGGGCGAACCTTGTTGCGGAGCGCGCCGACGCCCTGAACGCCCTTGAAGAGCTGTACGAAGACCGCGCGGCAGGCGCGTACGACGGACCCGTTGGCAGGAAGCACTTCCGGAAGCAACAGGCAGCGCTGACGCTCCGGCAGCAAGGGGCGGAAGAGCGGCTTGCCGAACTTGAAGCCGCCGAAGCCCCGAAGCTTCCCCTTGACCAATGGTTCCCCGAAGACGCCGACGCTGACCCGACCGGCCCTAAGTCGTGGTGGGGGCGCGCGTCAGTAGACGACAAGCGCGTGTTCGTCGGGCTCTTCGTAGACAAGATCGTTGTCACGAAGTCGACTACGGGCAGGGGGCAGGGAACGCCCATCGAGAAGCGCGCTTCGATCACGTGGGCGAAGCCGCCGACCGACGACGACGAAGACGACGCCCAGGACGGCACGGAAGACGTAGCGGCGTAGCGAGACACCCGGGAAGCCTGTTAGGCGCTGAGACGGGCGCACAGCGGGCTTCCTGGGGCAGCGGGAAGGGTCGGCCGGTCCCCCGGTCGGCCCATTTCTCTTGTCTCGGTTTAGTTAGTTAGCCTAAGTAACAGTGACTCCGTCACCACAGCACAGCGGGGCGAGCCGTTGACCTGGGGGAAGTGATGCTGTGACGGAATGACTCGAAACACACATTCCTAATGACTTCTCATTGGGTAATCCAGACTTCACGCCACTTCATCACAGCGTCACCCGGGCGCCCTTCGCTGTGACCCCGAATCAGGTTGCCGACAACCTTCATATAGGTAGAGGGGTTTACGCGCCACGCATCAAGCACCGCTAAGGAACGGCGTCGAGCGCTACCCACTCAGGCCGGTCACTCCCCTGATCTCTCCCAGGGTTGAGCGACCGGCGTTGCCTCCCTAGCTCAGTTCGGTTAGAGCGCCTGTTTCGTAATCAGGGGGTCGGCGGTTCGAATCCGTCGGGGGGCTCAATGAGCGGATACACAATCGCTTGGCTCGCATGGCTTGCCGCGTTCGGCGTCATTGAGGGTCGAGCGCTCTTCAATAAGAAGCCGGGCGACACGCTGAGCGAACACGTCTGGTCATGGTTCGCCACGCAAAGCGGCAGTACAGGCAAGCCTTCGGGTTGGGTGCGTGCTCGACGCTTTGCGCTACTGGCCTTCATGGGTTGGCTCACTGCCCACTTCATGACGGGCGGTCGCTTCTAGCGCTGCCGCGCCCAGCCTACTCACGTGAGTAGGTAGGGGGGTGTCGACGGATAGGGGGGTGTCCCCGGAAGGGGGGGGGGGGTGCCCTATGCGTACCCGGTGTCTCGACTGTAGGGACTGGGCTACTCATGGTGGGCGCTGTGCTCAGCACCACGCCACCTATCAGGCACAGCGCAGTGTGAAGAGCCATGCGAAGCGGCGTGCTGCTATCGCCCGTGGGAACAACGCTGCGGCGAAGATGCGTCGTGCTATCCGTAAGGCAGTGGGCGCGCACTGTGCTACCTGCCTGGGTTGGTACCACTAGAAAGCTTCTCGAGCGGATCGATCCTGCAGGAATTCCCGGGCATAACTGTTCCACTTGTATCGTCGGTCTGATAATCAGACTGGGACCACGGTCCCACTCGTATCGTCGGTCTGATTATTAGTCTGGGACCACGGTCCCACTCGTATCGTCGGTCTGATTATTAGTCTGGGACCACG
>JADMIO010991019.1_pt1 | contig 43681 bp, 33 predicted proteins | sample 8958161 | NCBI WGS metagenome assembly JADMIO01 (sample SAMN16585339, study PRJNA669376) | soil metagenome | isolation source: Crop rotation soil | place: USA: Cullars Rotation, Alabama | collected 2011
TTTCCTGGACCGGTGGCGGCGACGGGGTGAACTGGACCGATCCCGCCAACTGGTCTACCAATCCTGCCCTGCCGGGACCAGCCGACGACGTGACGATCTCAATCGCAGCAAACCCGACGGTTCAGCTCAACAGCGGCACGCAGTCGATTCATTCACTGACGTCCGACGAATTGCTGAACCTCAATGGTGGCACACTCTCTCTCGGAACGACGGCTCTATTCAACGCAAACGTCACGATAACCGGCGCAACCGTTTCCGGTGGAACGATCACCACCGCCAACGGCGCTCAGTTTCTGTTCAGCGGTCAGGGTTCAACCTTCAACGGAGTGACCATCGCGTCGGACGTGACGATCGCTGACAACGCCGCCCTCAACATCCTGGGTGACTTGACGCTCTCGGGTGGGTCGACGTTGACGCTCAACGGCACGTTCAACGGCACGAATGTGAACTTCAATTCCGGTTCGCACGCGATCAACGGCACCGGGCAGGTTATCCTTCTTGGTGCAGGTCAGTCTCGCTTCCAGTTGGGAAACGGCGGATCGACGACGCTGACACTAGCATCAGGCATCACCGTCCACGGGTGCGGGGGCTTCGGTCAGAGCAACGCCTCAACCCTCATCAACCAAGGGACCCTCCGCGCGGATGTCAACGGACAATCGCTGTTCATCAACGTCACCAGTTTCACCAACACCGGCACACTGATCGGCCAGAGCGGCGGGAACCTCGACATAGGTGCGACGGTCCCGGTCGGTGGACTTGGCAACTTCGACGCCTCGACCGGCGCGGTGCGCCTGTTCAGTACGCTGAACAATGCCGCGAGCACTTTGACACTAAACGGCGCGGCGCAAAAGCTGACCTTGAGCGGTGGGACGATCCTCGGGGGTACGATCACCACCGCCAACGGCGCTCAGTTTCTGTTCAGCGGTCAGGGTTCAACCTTCAACGGAGTGACCATCGCGTCGGACGTGACGATCGCTGACAACGCCGCCCTCAACATCCTGGGTGACTTGACGCTCTCGGGTGGGTCGACGTTGACGCTCAACGGCACGTTCAACGGCACGAATGTGAACTTCAATTCCGGTTCGCACGCGATCAACGGCACCGGGCAGGTTATCCTTCTTGGTGCAGGTCAGTCTCGCTTCCAGTTGGGAAACGGCGGATCGACGACGCTGACACTAGCATCAGGCATCACCGTCCACGGGTGCGGGGGCTTCGGTCAGAGCAACGCCTCAACCCTCATCAACCAAGGGACCCTGCGCGCTGACGTCAGCGGACAGCCTCTGTTCATGACGATTGCAAATTTTACGAATCCTGGCAGTGCACTGCCTATGAACAGCGGTGTCCTGACGGCGAGCATCAGCGGCACGTACAATTCGTCCGGCGGAACGGCTCAATTCAATGGCTCATTTAGCGCGGGCTCGGCAGCCGTTTCAAGTGGGACTCTCACTTTTGACAACCCGACACCTGTAAGCGTTGGCACCTTAACACTCTCTGGAGGAACTGTCAGTGGGACGGGTGATTTCACCGTTACAACTGCCATGAATTGGACGGCGGGAACTCTCAGCGGCCTCGGAAGAACCACCATCGCGAACGGCGTGACGCTAACCGTTTCAGGAACCGGCACGAAAAACGCGAATCGGCGCATAGACAACAACGGTACGATCAACATTCAATCCGGCATACTCGCGCTCAATCGGGGTGGTACCCATACTGGGCCCTTCAACATCGCCCCATCAACGACACTGCTGTTTGGAAGTATGTCCAGCGGTGACACCGATCTATCAACGACATCCATCGTGAGCGGTCCTGGGGACCTTTCGATTGCCACGAACAATGTGGTGACGTCCTTCAACGGCACTGTGAACATTGGCGGGTCGGCAACCTTCAGCGGGACCACACGCTTCTTCGGGACTTTCACGTGTGCGGGCACGTCGACGCACAATGCGGGGACCTGCAGCTTTTACAATACGGCGACTGCACCTTCGTTCGTCGTTAATAACAGCGCGTTTCTCAATGCTGGTGTGGATCAAAGCTTCTCCACGTTGACGATCAACAGCGGCGGTACTTTGTGGGGCGACGGGAACGTCACCGTCACCGGCTCAATGATGTGGAATGGCGGCACAATCGGTGGTGCAGGAATCGGACGCCTGAGAATCGCGGCTGGCGTCTCATTGACCATGAATAGCGCCGGCACGCGAACGCTCAGTACCGCGCTACAAGTGGATGGCGATGCAGCGCTTTCTGCAGGCACGCTTACCGGAGCAAGTGACGTGGAGATTAATGGCACATTCGGATGGTCGGGCGGCTCCCTAGGCGGGACTGGCACAACTGTCATCAAAACTGGAGGGACGCTTACCGCAAGCGGTACATCGAAGACCACTTCACGACCGCTCAACTTGAGCGGTACGCTCGCGGGAAATGCGTCCGTCACGTTCGGAGGGCCACTCGACTGGTATGGCGGCACAATCATTGGAACAGGAGGTATCACGATCAGCAGCGCAGCGTTGATGCGCGTACTCGGAAGCGGCATTCGAGCTTGTGACCGAGCACTGCACGTAGATGGACTTGCCGATTTGGAAGCCGGCGGCAGCCTGCTGCTCCGAGTTCAGCAGATCACTACGAGCGGCCCAGGCAAGGTCAACGTCAACAACAACGCGGTGGTCGTGGATTCCACCGGCTCGCGCTCGCCGGCCCTGACGGCCGTCCAGGCTTTGATCAACTCCGCGCGCAACGGCGGGCTTTGGAATGGCTCGGGAATCACCAGCAACACGGCACGCGACAACCCGCAGCACAACACCACGCTGGGCGCGATGGACGCGGCGGACTTCAAGGCCATCTATGGACAGAACGCGCTGTTCCACGGCCAGCCGGTCAGCAACAACGCCGTGCTGGTGATGTACACGTACTACGGCGACAGCAACTTCAATGGCAAGGTGGACGGGGCAGACTACGCAAAGATCGACTCGATCTTCAACCAGCAGTCCACGCAGGGCAACATCGGCGGCTGGTTCAACGGCGACTTCGACGGCAATGGCAAGATTGATGGTGCAGACTACGCCCTCATCGATGCAGCGTTCAACAACCAAGGCCCACCGCTCGCGGGGGTCAACGCATATCAATCTTTGGGAAAAACCGATGCCGCTGGCAAATGGAAGACTGTCCTTCAAGAGATCCCCGCGCCACCAAAAGGGTGAGGCAGCTTACGCGCTTTCAATGTGCTCGGCTGTCAGTTCCGTGAGCGTGCCCGAATAGCTTCTGATATGATCCGAAGCAGCTGCGGGCTTCGCGGAGGGATGGGCTTCATGAGTCGAAAGCGACCGGGGTTGGGGCGTCGTCATTTTTGCGAGAAGTTAGAACGACGCGTTTTCCTTTCACTGGTTTCCTGGACCGGTGGCGGCGACGGGGTGAACTGGACCGATCCCGCCAACTGGTCGAGCAATCCATCCCTGCCGGGCTCGAGCGACGATGTCACGATCGGCGTTCCGGCAAATCCCACGATCCAGCTCTCCAGCGCGCAATCCATTCACAGCCTGAGTTCAGGCGAGTTGCTGAGCCTGAACCTCGGTGCCACGCTGGCCGTCGCGACGACAGCACAGTTCAGCGCAAACGTCACGTTGCTCGGCGGGACGATTTCCAATTGCACGCTTTCGACCAGCGGGGGCGCGCAGATTCTCGTTGTAGCAGGCGGGTTCTCCGCCGTGACGCTCGCCAGCGACATGACCATCGGCAACGCAGGCGCCGGCACCTTGACCATCCTCAACGGCCTGACCTTCAGCGGTGGAGCAAAAATCACCCTCGACGGCACCTCGAATTCGACATTGCGGATCCTCTCCGGCACGCAAACGATCGGCGGCACCGGCGAGATCGTGCTCGGCAGCGCCGGCCCGAACAGTCTCATCTCGCTTACCGGCGCCCCAACGGTGACCGTCAGCCCCGGCGTAACCATTCGCGGGCGTGGCGATATCAATCAGCCAAGCGGCACCGCCACCTTGATCAACCAAGGCACGATCAGCGCAAATCTCAGCGGACAGACATTGAACATTGTCGTCAACGCTCTCACCAATTCCGGCACGGCGCAACCCGCCAACGGCGGAACTCTCAGCGCGAACATCCCCGGATCGATTACTTTTGCAGGCGGCACCGCTCAGTTCAACGGCTCATTTTCCACCGGATCTATCAGCATCTCGAGCGGCACCACTGATTTCAGCAATGCCGGCCCCGTCACGATCGCCAATGCAACGCTCTCCGGCGGAACGCTCGCCGGTACGGCCGATGTCAACATTACAAACAGTTTGACCTGGTCTGGCGGGACGATGTCCGGCAGCGGCAAGACGATCATCGCAAGCGGTGCCACGCAGAACATCGGCACCGTTCAGACTAAAACGCTCGATCGGCGCATGGAAAACAATGGCACGACCGAGTGGTCTGATGGCAGGCTCGTTCTGAATGCCGGGGCATTTACTAACAACGGCGCGTTCACGATCAATAGCAACACGCTGCTGCAGTGTTCGGACAACGTCGCCAATGCTGCTAACGTGTTCAACAATGTCGGGTCGTTCACAAAAATGGGAACCGGTGAAGCACGCTTCACAACAGGAATCAACGGTATCCCATTTAACAATAGCGGAACCGTAAACGTTCAGGCGGGTACGTTGACGCTTGATGCGGGGGGCACTGAGACCGGTCCATTCTCCATCTCGACGACGGCAACTCTGAACCTTTCGACTAAGCCTTTCACATTCTCGGTTGCAGCCTCGATCACCTGCGCCGCCGGAGCTGGCGGGATACTCTTTGGCACCCAAGCGACGCTTGACGGCGCCGTGTCCATGGCTGACGCCACCGCCACGTTTACCGGTGGTCCAGTCGTATTTAACTCAAGCTTCAGCACAACCGGAATGCTATCGGTTTCAGGCAACGCGCAGGCCACAATCGGTAATACATTTGCCGCCAATTCACTTTCAATGACTGGCGGCACCCTTACGTTGAATGCAGCGCAAAATATCCCCAGCCTTTCAATTTCCGGTGGTACGTTGGGTGGAACTGGAGACTTCACTAGTCCAAGCACGTTTGCCTGGAGCGGCGGCACCTTGTCCGGCAGTGGCAAGATAACCATCGCCAGCGGAGCGACGCTGGATATTAGCAGTGTCCAGACCAAGCAATTGAACCGGCCGATGGACAACAACGGCACAACCAACTGGACGGCGGGCAACTTGCTGCTCAATGCCGGACCGTTGAACAACAACGGATCGTTCAACATCAGCTCGACCTTGACTTTTCAGTGTTCCGACAACATCGCAAATCCGGCCAACGTATTTAACAACACCGGCCTTTTTACGAAGCAGGGTACAGGCGAACTCAAATTCACCAGCGGTCAAAACGGAATCCCGTTCAACAACAGCGGAACCGTGAATGTGCAAGCTGGAAAACTCAGCCTGGAGAGCGGTGTTCAGCAGTTAACGGGTGCGACGCTTACCGGTGGAACGTGGCTCGTAGGCACTACAGGGACTCTGAATTTCTCCTCGGGCAGCAACATCACCACGAATCAAGCGAACGTGACGCTCGACGGCGTCGGGTCCACCTTCGCGAAGATCGCCAACCTTGCCACGAACTCCGGCACGCTGACACTCGCCAACGGCCGCGCGTTCGACTTTACGCCTGCGGGTAACACGTTCACGAACACCGGCACGTTCACGGCCAGCGGCGCTACGCAACTGACGATCCCGTCGGCGATCACCTTCAACACCAGCGGCACAGTCTCCGGCAACGCCGACATACAGTTCGCCGGCACCGCCAACTGGAGCGGCGGCGCCATGAATGGGCCCGGCGCGGCGATCATTCCTGTCAACGCCATCATGAACATCACGGGCATCGGACTGCGCGCGACAACCCGCGCATTGCAGATCGCCGGGCTCGTGGATCTGGAACTGGGCGGCGACGTCCTTCTGCGCGTGACGCAGATCACGACTAACGGTCCAGGCCGGATGAACACGAACAACAACGCCGTCATCGTCGATTCCACCGGATCGCGCACGCCCACGCTGGCGGCCATCCAGGCGTTGATCAACTCCGCGCGCAACGGCGGGCTTTGGAACGGCCCGGGTATCACCAGCAACACGGCGCGGGATAACCCGCAGCACAACACCACGCTGGGCGCGATGGATGCGGCGGACTTCAAGGCAATCTACGGCCCCGGCGCGCTGTTCCACGGCCAGCCGGTCAGCAACAACGCGGTGCTGGTGATGTACACGTACTACGGCGACAGCAACTTCAACGGCAAGGTGGACGGAGCCGATTACGCCAGGATCGATTCGATCTTCAACCAGCAGTCTACACAGGGCAACATCGGCGGCTGGTTCAACGGCGACTTAGACGGCAACGGCAAGATTGATGGTGCAGACTACGCCCTCATCGATGCAGCGTTCAACAACCAAGGCCCACCGCTCGCGGGGACGGGGCGCATCGTTGGGAAAACGATCGGCGGCAAACTCAGGTCATTGTAAAACAGCTTCCGATGGATCATCAGAGCCCGCGCGATCCAATCGCCGGCTTGAGAGGTCGGTTATTTTCCTCTTCCATTGTGCGATTATCCAACACTCGAGAGCGACTTACCCGCACCCCGCCACGCCGTCCAGGAAGTACCTTTTGTGTCGCACCACGTCATTGTGATCATCTTGCTATCGTTTTGCGGTGGATCGATGCACAGCACACGCAGGGAACGCAGGATCGCAGTAAGCTCTTCCCTGCTGGCTGTCTTCATTCGTTCGTATGCGTCGGTGGGGATGTGGCAGGCGCGCTTCTCGGTCCTTGATTCAGCATGTCGGCGATCTGTTGTTGACAATCACGTTTCCGCGTGCGCGCACACGAACCATTCGCGATGGCCGCGGACAATTCGTGAAGACGCTGCTCCAGCTCGTCGGCGTCTAGTATGCGCACCGGAGCGGAGACCTCTGGCAAGGCGGTGGTGAGCTTCCACTCGTCTGGATCGGCTCGGACGAAGACGTATCCTTGAAATACGGGAACTTCCACTCGGACATGCTGGCCAGCGTAGACTCGCTCTTCCGCAACTACCGGCAGGTAGTGAGCGATCCCCAATAACGTCAATCGCGAGGCGAGCAGTTGTTCTCGACGCGCTCGAACGCGCAGGACACGCCATTTCCGTGTCTGTTTGTGCGCGACGGCAGGCGAAGGCCGCGACTCTGCAGTTCGACGCTCTACTCTTGGTTGTCGCGTTCGCAATCTCGCCTCGCCTTTCCATGCAAGTGAAAATTTTTCCGCTTTGATCTTTGCCGTTGACTACAATGGTGGCCGCAATGCCTTGATAGAATCGCGTCGTGGCGCGGGGTACTCGCGGACTCTCGGGCCTCAGATGAAGCGATCAATCTTCCCTATCGAACCCGTCTTGGTAGCCAACCCTCGCCGCTTCCGGATCACTCTCAACTGGCCGCTGATCCAGCAGAACATCGCGCGGGAAGAAGGCCGATCCGTGCACGATTCGGAAATCCAGTCGCTTTTTGAGCGATCCGGCTTCGTTCGCGACGGCGATGGCTGGGTTGTTGACGAATCGGCTCTTTCGATCCTCCAGTCTGCCGAAGTTTTGCACGCACAACCTCTGACGAACCCGTCGCCTTAAGTCGTCATCGTGACGAGATTACGAAAACGACGGCGCCCCCCTTCGCCGTCCGTTTCCATCCCTCATCGAAGCCGAACTGCGACACGTCCGCTGCGAGGGGAATTCTTCGTTGTGACAGTGATGGCTACCGGTAAAATTTGGTCGCCCTGCGCGCGGCCGCGAAATCCGGGGTAGCATCGTCACTAAGAGTTCAACCGCTATTTGTGGTTTAAGGCCGCCACGATTTTTCATCTTTTGTAGTGGGGGACGGATGGACCATGAAGAGGTAGGGTTGTTGCCGCTGATTTCTCCCGCCGGACATATCGATGAAGTTGTTAAAGCCGTTTACGGCGAGCTCCGCCGGCTTGCCCGGGTGCACCTGTCGAGGCTGGCGCCGGGGCAATCGATCCAGGCGACCGAGCTGGTTCACGAGGCGTATCTGCGGATGATGGGCAACGGCCGCGGCGGTCGTCACGGTTCACGGGTCGCAAGCGTGGCGAACACGCGGGAGTTTTTCTTCATCGCCTCGCGCGCGATGCATGACATCCTCGTCGAACGGGCTCGGCGAAGATCCCGACTGAAGCGTGGCGGAGGCAGGCGACGCGTTGAAATGGACAAACTCGTGCTCGCCGACGATGTGCCCGCGCACGACATGCTCGCGCTGGAAGAATCGCTGCAGACGCTGCGACGCGAGAGCCCGGAGAAATACCAATTGGTCCTCCTGCGCTTCTTCGGCGGACTCTCGGCAGGCGAAACTGCGGAGCTGCTCGGCGCTTCGCTTCGGACAGTAGAGCGACAATGGCGCTACGTGCGCGCACGTCTGCATCGCGAACTTTCGTCAGACTGATCAAACCCATGCAGGTCGAACGCGAAAAAATCGTCGAGGAACTGTTCATGCTTGCCGTGGAGTTGTCCCCGGGCGAGCGTCAGCGTTTCCTCGAGCGTCATTGCGGGACCGATCCGCAGTTGCGCGACGAGCTGCAATCATTGCTCGACCATGATCAACTGGTCGCTGAGAGCTTTCTCGCCGGTCGTGTGGAGACTCTGCGCGACGTTGCGAACATTGCGAGTGACACTCCGAGAGCTACTCCTGCTGACGTGTTCGCGCAGCGCTATCACCCCGTGCGAGTGATAGGCGAAGGCTCGTACGGCACAGTTCTGCTGGCGAAACAGCAGACGCCGGTGCGACGCGAGGTCGCGCTGAAGATCCTCAAGAGCGGCCTCGATGCCAAACACGTGCTCGCTCGCTTTGAGATCGAGCGTCAGGCCGTCGCGATGCTCGACCATCCGAACATCGCGTCCATTTACGACGCCGGCACCACGCCCACCGGACGCCCATTCGTCGCCATGGAATACGTGGCCGGCGTGCCGATCACGCAATTCTGCGACGAGCGGAAGCTGAGCGTGTGGCAACGGCTGGAGCTGTTCCTGTCCGTTTGCGACGCAATACAGCACGCGCATCAGAAGGGCATTATTCACCGCGACCTGAAGCCCGCAAACATTCTCGTCACAGAGCGTGACGGCCGGCCGGTCGTCAAGGTGATCGATTTCGGTGTCGCCAAGGCGATCGACCACCAGCTCAGCACGCAGGCGCTGGTTACGGAGATGGGCCAGCTCATCGGCACACCGGAGTACATGAGCCCGGAGCAGATCAACTCGGACCTCGATCGGATCGATACGCGTACGGACACTTATTCACTGGGTGCGCTGCTGTACGAGCTGCTGTGCGGTCGCTTGCCTTTCGATTCGGTCGCGCTGCGCGGATCGGGCGCGTCGGAGATGCGGCGGTTGATCACCGAGGTTGCCCCGCCGAGCCCCAGCCAGACGATCTCTGATGAGACCGACGAAGTGCGCGCGATCGCGACGAATCGCTCGACCACGCCGAAACAACTGCGGTCAACGTTGTTCAGCGAACTGGAATGGATCCCTTTGCGCGCCCTGCGAAAGGAACCCCAGGAACGATATCGCAGTCCGGCGGAGCTGGCGGACGACATCCGCAATTACCTCGGCGGCCGCCCACTGATGGCGGGGCCGGAATCGTGGCTCTATCGCGCGCGGAAATTTTCCCGGCGTAATCGAGCGCTGATCGCGGGTGTTGCCATCGTTAGCATCGCGCTGATCGCGGGCACGGTGGGTCTGACGGTCGGCTTGTTCCGCGTCCGCGCCGCGAGCAGGGACGCTGCTGAGGCCCTCACCGTCTCGGAGCAGGTGCGCAGCTTCCTGGTCGACATGCTGCGCTCGGCTGGCCCGGATCGCGCACAAGGCGAGGTGCCCAAGGTCACCGACCTGCTGGACAAAGCATCACCAGAGATCGAGCGAAAATTCGGCGATCGTCCGCTTGTCGCCGCCGAGCTGCACGACGCGCTGGCGACCACGTACTGGGCGCTCCAGGACATGCTCAAGGCCGCCCCGCACGAGCAGCGCGTATACGACCTGCGGAAGCAAGCTTTGGGCGAGAACGACCCGCGCACGATCGAAGCGCGTTCGAAGTACGGATGGTTTCTCTCCACGTCGGGCAACGACGGCAAGACAGGGCTGGAACAAACCAAGGCCGCATACGATCAATACATCGCCTTGCACAAGGAAAACGATCGTGCTGCGTTGTCGGCCGCCTTTCGCTATGCGCTAGCGCTGATCAACGCGGGGCGTCCGCACGAAGCCGAAGCCGTCATGCGCGATACCTTGAAGCGGCAAAAACAGTTTCTCGGCCCGGACGACGATGATGTGGCAAGTTCGGAGATGTCGCTAGGCGGATTGCTGGCGAACTTTGGCAGCAATCCGGAAATCGGTGAGATGTATCGTGACGCCTTCCGCATCATCGAAATACACCACGGCCCCAAACATCCGCTCACGTTGATGGCGCGCAACCAGTTGGCGTGGTGGCTGTCGGACCACGATCCGGCTGAAGCCGAGAAGATCACCCGTGAGCTCGTGGAGCTGCGGCGGCAAGTGCTGGGAAGCCGAAACATCGAAGTCGCCACAAACCTCGCACTGCTGGGAAAGCTCCTCCGCGATCGCGACGACCTCGCTGGCGCCGAGAAGGCATTCGGCGAAGCCGTCGACATCCGGTTTCACTCCGAAATGCCCCCCGACTTCGCTGCTTACAACTACCGCTCCGCGTGGATCGATACGCTGGCGCAGCAAGGCAAATTGGATCAGGCCTTACCGCTTGCCGAGCAGCACCTGCGGGAATCGAAAAATGCCAAAGACAGCGGGACCATCGCCGGCGCCGAACGTTGTCTGGCTTACGTTTATCTCAAGAAAAACCAGCCAGAGAGAGCCGAGCCGCTCGTGCGCGAGGCGAGCGAAATTTTCTTACGAGGATATGGCAAGTCGAGCAAGGTCTACTGGGACGCGCGACTTTTGCTTGCGGACACGTTGAGCACGATGGGCCGCTACGATGAGGCCGGGACGATCGCGAGGGACATCCTGCAGCAGGCACAAAAAATCTACGGCGACAATTCGCAGATCTCACGGCGCGCTCAACACTCCGTCGAACTCGCATCGCCGCAGCCAACTACGCTGCCCACATCACGCCCCACGTGACTTACCTCTGCCGTCTAATCTTCTTCTCATCCCGGATTGCTTTCGCGCCGTGGATGTACTCAAAGATTCGCTCGATCGTTGATGTCAGCCGACGACAATGGAAGGCGTATTGGTGATGAACGACACCGCATGGCGCGGTGAGGGAAGTAAGAGAATTGGCGAGGATGCAAATTTTTGTTTTCAGAATTCGTGACGCTCGATATAGTCACTCCTCGCATTTACGTTAGAGTGGGGCCCAAGTCGTTCAGGGCATTCGAAGGATTTGAGAGCATCCAACATCACGCTTTAGCGCGTTGGCGGACGTGCGCATGCGTGGGGGGCAGAGCCAATGCACATGATGAGCGCTGTTGCGCCCGCCGCGATCGAACTTAACGAGCTTGAGTGGCCGAGTGCCGAAGTCGGCTCGTGGCACGTGCTGCGTACGCGCAGCCGGCACGAAAAGGTCCTCGCCGCCGACCTCGCAGCGATGGGGATTGCACACTTCCTGCCCCTTGCGCGCGTGCAACGCGATTACGCAGGCCAGAAGGTAAACATCGAGGTTCCGCTCTTTCCCGGATACCTTTTCCTACGGGGCACGATCGACGAAGCGTACTCGGCAGATCGCACGCAGCACGTGGCGCAGATCATTCAGGTTGTCGATCAAGATCAGCTTGATTGGGAGCTGCGGAACCTGGCGCTGACCATTCAGTCCGGGCTGCAGCTTGATGCATTCCCGCATTTGCGCTGTGGCGTACGCGTCGAAGTGAGAAGCGGCCCGCTGCGTGGTGTTCAGGGTCTCGTGCAGGATCGAACCAGGCGGGATCGCTTAATCCTCCAAGTCGATATGCTTGGCCGCGCGTTGAGCCTGGAAGTGGATGCCGCATTGCTCGACATCATAGACTGAACGCTCCTTTCATCCCGCCTAGCGATTAATTTTCCCTTAGTACGCGGCTGCGCGATATGGCGTTGAACCGTTCGTCCATTCCCCAGGGCGCTCAATTCATCAATTAGTGTGTACACATGACAGGTAGAGCCATTAGTGTATACACACGACACAGTGGAACGTTGATGCATATCGGGGTTCCGCGCACGCGTTGGATTGACCTCACGACAAGTCGGAAGCTCCGCCGATATTCGAAGGCGGTGTGAGATGCCATCCAAATCAGCGCTTAGACACAGAGGATTTCTGCTGCGCACCTGTTCCAGATCTTCGCATAGCGAAGCGCTGGAGAATCGGATCTGCTTGACGGCCATCAATTTCGACCCGCCAGCGAATCTGAACTTGAGCGCCGTCCCGCAGTTTGTCGTCTCCGCTGACTTCAATCGTGACGGCCGGACCGACCTGATGGCATCCAGCTACGCTGGTCAGCAACTCAGTCTGTTGCTCGGCGTCGGCGACGGCACGTTCCAGCCAGCCACCGATATTTCATTGTCGGAACCCGCAGACTCGCTAGCGGCGGCCGACCTGAACGCCGATAGCAAATCCGATATCGTCGTCGTTCATTACAATGCGGGCACCGTCGATGTGATGCTTGGTCTTGGCGATGGCACGTTCGCACAGCCCATCGCGTATCCCGCCGGTACCGGCCCGCGCGCCAGCGTCGTCGCTGATTTCAACGGCGACGGTAAGGTCGACCTTGTGCTTGCCAAAAGCTTTGATAAGAACTTGACCTTCCTCCGCGGGAACGGCAACGGAACGTTTCAGGCTCCGCAGAACACATCGCTCGGGTACACACCATCCGACATCGCAGCCGGCGACTTCAATTCCGACGACAAGGTCGATTTGGCCGTCGTCGATTTCTTCTCCGACAAGGCGCACATCCTCGTAAACAACGGCAGCGGCGGTTTCACCTCCACCGCAAGCGTCTCGACCGGCGGCGGACCGACCAGCGTCGCGGTCGGCGATTTCGACGGCGATGGCAAGTTAGACTTGGCTTCAGCCAACTTTCTTGCCGGCAACGTCTCAGTGCTTCGAGGCAACGGTTCAGGTGGCTTGCTGACGGCCGTGAATTACGCCACCGGTTCGGGGGCGACTTACATCACAACAGCCGATCTTGATGGTGACGACTCGCCCGATCTGTTGTCGATCAACTCAAACGCGGATTCGATGTCCGCATTACAGAACAACGGCAACGGCGGATTTCAGAGCGCGTTGAATTTCGCGGTGTTGGACCAGCCAAGGTCGGCCGTGGTGGTGGACGTCAACGGCGACTTACTTTCCGACGTCGCGGTGGCACACGAAGGCGTCGCGAAACTGGCCTTGCTGATTGGCACTCTGCCCTCTGCGCCCATTTCTCGCACGGGTGGTCCTTACAACGTTAGCGAAGGCGGCAATGCGCAGCTTGACGGTTCGACGAGTAGTGGAACCAACATCATCTACCGCTGGGATCTCGATGGCGATGGCGTCTTCGGCGAGACCGGCGCTAACGCCGCGTGCGGTAATGAGAACGTCGCCAAGCCAACGTTCTCTGCGGCAAATCTCGATGGCCCGTCGTCGCGCACGGTTCGCCTGCGCGTCATTGACAGCTTTAACCGTTCCAGCACGTCGACCACAACCGTCAACGTCGGCAACGTACCGCCGACTCTTACCATGTCGGGAGGCACGGCGGTCGTCGTCGGCGCACCGTACACACTTCAGTTGAGTGCCACCGATCCTGGCAACGACACGGTTTCGCAGTGGGTGATCACCTGGGGCGACGGCGATGTCCAAACGGTCTCCGGGAATCCGAGTCTCGTCACGCACGCGTACGCAAGCGTCAGCGATTGCATCATCAGTGCGTCTGCCAGCGATGAAGATGGAACCTACGCCGCGAATAGCATCGGTGTTTCGGTAACCGCAACCGATCAGGTTGCGCCGATCGCTACGCTGGTGTCTGCGCTCAAGAAGACGACGGCCAGCACGGCCGGCTATCGCTTTGTCGTCCAATACACGGACGATTTGGCGATCAACGTCTCAACCATTAATGGCAACGACATCCTGGTCACCGGACCGAACGGGTATGCTCGATTGGCGACCGTATACTCAGTCGGCGGTACGGCTACGGCGCGATCCGTGACATATCAAGTGGCGGCGCCAGCAGGAGGTTGGGGCTTCTTGGCGAACGGTGCGTACAGCGTAGCGCTTCGCGCCAATGAAGTGTTCGACACCTCGGGTCATGCCGCGCAAGCGAGCACGCTCGGAGCGTTCCTCGTACGCGTTCCGGCGCCCGCCGACTATGCGGGTGGAACATTTGCTTCGGCACGATCGTTCGGCTTGAACAGCGCTGGAGCAACGCGCGCGGTCGAGGACTTCATCGGGGCTGCCGATCGCAATGACTACTACCGCTTTAGCATCCCTGCAGGGCTGAACATCAACGTTCGCATGACCAATCTCACTGCCAATGCCGACATGCTCCTGCTGGATGGGAACGGCGTGCGCGTGGCGATGTCGAGGCTTAGCGGCAACGCCAACGAAACGATCAGCCGGTACCTGCGGCGCGGCACCTATTTCCTGCGCGTGTACTACACCGGGTCGACAGGCAGCTTCTACCGGCTGCGCCTCGCATTCACAGCGGTCACCTGAGTGACATGCGTTCACCGAAAGCCGGTACGCTTTTTGAGCACTGTCAGACATCAACCATTCGCCGGCAATTTCTATTGCAATTAGCGTGGCTACCTGACATAATCCGCGGCTCGGGATCGGAGAAGCATCAGCCTGTTTTGGTCAGAACAGGTGTCTGCATCGGGCCAGCCAGTGACATACGCTTGGTTGGATCGCCGGGGGGTTTGGCAGGGGCTGAAGCTCTCATCTCAGCGTTTGTTCCCTTCTTCGGCAGGGGTTAGCCCCAAGTCGACATGGGCGGAGCCCGCCCTCATCGCCAAACTCTGTCGGTTTTTCCTTCCTTAGCGACCGTGTCGATAATTTCTGCGATCTTTTGCGTCTGTGCGGGCGTACGAGCAGCGGGCGTTGCGTGCTGTTGCTTATCCGTCTTCACAGGCTTGTCGATGTTCCCCCGGGGGGCCTCGCTGTGTGGGCCGTACGCACTGCGACCCCCGATCTCGGAGAGCAAAGACATGGTCACGCAAAGGGGCATGAACACTTCCGGGCTGAACAATCGGCGACTGAGCGATATGTCTGAAGGCGGCTTGCCCGCGCAGACAGCGCGATCAAAACAGCCGCCCGGATCACATCGATTTTTTGAGCAGCTCGAATCGCGCGTGCTCTTCGCTGCAATGTCTGTGGTTGAACAACTGCTTCAGCCATCTCTTTCGGGCACTGACGACATCCTTCAATCCACGACCGATGCGCAATCGCAGCCATCGCGGGCACCGGCGCCCGCGGCATCTCGCGCGCGCACGATGTCAGTCCCTCCAAACAACCCGGGTTCGTCAAGCGGTGGCGCTGCTGGAAACGCTGGCGGGCCCACCACTACACAGGTGTCTGGCGGCCGCTCGGACGCTGACTTCCGTTTCTATCTCAAGCCCGGCACAGGATTCACGTCGGCCACCCCGCAACCGGATCCAGTGGGAAATCCCACAGATCCTGGCTACGGCACCGCCATCACTGCAAACTGGGACTCGGCACAGAATCAGGCGTTCGACGGATCATTGAACATTGGCGTCACTGCATCGCATATGAACGGCGTCGACCGTGTCGATTTTTCCGTGAACGGAGGCCCCTGGACAACCGTCCGCAACACGACCAGGAATCCGCAGTCGGGCCTGGATGATTATGTTGTAACGCTTCGTGCGGGCGACTTCACCAGTGGATCGCTGGAGGTGCGTGCCATTGCATATCCGGCGAGGGCCGGAGTACCAACGGTGCTGAACGCTCTGGACCTGCAAGTCGATCCCAACGCTCCATTGGCACCCGCAAATCTCACGACGAGCGCATTCTCGGCCGCGCGAATCGACCTTACTTGGGCGGATCGCGCGGCGAACGAAACCGGATTCAAGGTGGAGCGCTCGCTCGACGGCATCACATACACCGCCGTAGCCACCCTCCCCGCGAACACGACGAGTTACCACGACGCCAGCCTGCAACCGGACACGCACTACTACTACCGCGTCCGCGCCGAAAATAGCCAAGGCTTTGCTCTCTCTCCCGCGAACGACGGCAAGACCAAACTAAACTGCACCGTGGATGGCGATGGCTGGACCACGATCGTGCCGAGCAGCGATTCGCGGATTATCTACGTGAGTAGCTCGATGGGATCTGACACAAATTCAGGACTTTCCGCGGATGCGCCCGTGCAAACGATTGCCAAGGCAAAGTCACTTGTGCGGAACGGGATGCCGGACGACCTGTTGTTGAAACGCGGGGACACCTTCAATGATTCCTTCGGGGTATGGAACAAATCGGGTCGATCGGCAACGGAGCCGATGCTGATTTCCGCTTATGGGACAGGACCACGACCCGTGCTCGCCACCGGCATTGCATCGGGTTTGGAAACAAGCGGTAACCGCGTAAGCAACTTAACAATCAGCAATCTTGACTTCTACGCGAACGGACGCGACCCAGCAGTGGCAGGTTACAGTCCAGTGGATAGAACTGGGATCAATATTTTATCTTCCGGACAGAGTCTTCTGATTGAAGGTTGTGCCTTCCGGTTTTACGGCACTAACATCATCGCGCAATATTGGCAAGGGCCACTCGCTAATGTGAAGATTCGCAGAAATGTGATTGCTGATGCTTACCAAACTACCGGCCACTCACAAGGAATATTCATCGCGCACGTAGACGGGCTTTTGGTCGAGCAAAACGTGCTTGACCACAACGGCTGGAATGAATCGGTTCCGGGCGCTGAAGCGACAGTCTACAACCACAACGCATATATTACTTCAACCAATACCAATGTGACCTTCAGCGGAAACATCAGCGCACGAGCATCGAGTCACGGCGCACAAGTGCGGCCTGGCGGAACCGTAACGAATAACTTATTCATCGAAAACCCAATCGGTTTGTCCTTCGGATATGAAAATAGCGGCTTGCCCACACCCGGTGGAGTGCAAGGGAACATTTCCGGCAACTTGTTTATCGGAAACCGTGACATCAACGGCGGCAAGCGCGGCTGGGCCATCGAGATTGGAAATACCAAGCCGGGCGCGAATACGCGCATATCTGACAATATATTCACCGGAGACACGCAAAAGGCCTATCCCGCAATCATGCTAAATTATGATCCGGCAGGGACGGGGGACGTTGGAATCAACGACTTAACAATTGAAGACAATCTGGCCTATGGCTGGTATAAAGGGTTATCGATTTCGGCCGCGTTTGTACCAGGGGGAAGCGGAAAGCTAGGTTTGAATGGTTTGGCGGTGCGTAACAATGATTTTCAGCAATTGACGGCTTCCGCCGCTGCTGCTGTCCAACACAACGCCGCATTCCTAGTATCGGCTGAGCAGTTCTCCGGCAACCGGTACTCTACGTCTGGAGCGAACCCAGCCGATCCAAGCGGGGGTTTTTCGATCCAAGGTGCCACTAAGACTTTGAATCAGTGGCAGGCCACCATTGAGCCGACGGCAAAGTCGACGCAGGTGATTTACATGGAACCGACCCGAAGCATTGCCAGTTACACCTCGACGGTTGGAGGCGCTGCATCGGTCGACGCGTTCCTCGCTGCCGCGCGGCAATTGTGTTCGCAGAACTGGGATCTGGACTACACCAGTTCTGCGGCAATCAATTACGTCCGATTGGGTTTTGGAAAGTCTCCGTTACTCGGCTAGAAAATCTCGGATCATCAACTTGGCGAGTCGCGGTCGTGCAAGCCGCGCTCTTTGGAATAGACTGTGAACGCCTGCGCGTTGTTGTATTGGAAACACTTCCTCATTCGTACGCCATTCGAGCGAGCGGCGCGCTGGTTGCGATATGCGTGCAATGCTCCCCATCGCATCCGCCACACCGAACTGTCCGAAATTCATATGGAGGAGCGGCGGATCCGCGATGTGTTGCGGCGCGTGCTTCGTCCAGACTCAAATTGCATCGATGTTGGCGCTCACATTGGCTCAACGCTGAGCGATATCGTGCGGCTGTCGCCTCGTGGTAAACACTTCGCGTTTGAACCAATACCATACAAGGCGAAATGGCTCCGGCGCAAGTTTCCTGAGGCCAAAGTTTACGAGGTCGCGCTTAGTGATACCAGTGGTCGCGTAACGTTCTATGAAGATACTGTCAGGCCCGGGTTTAGCGGCTTGGGCATTAATACAGACGAGCAGCGTGCATGCCGAGCGATTTCCGTTCGTTGTGAACAAGCTGACGCATTGATCCCGGTCGACCAACAGATTGATTTTATCAAGATAGATGTGGAAGGTGCGGAACTTCTGGTCCTGCGTGGAATGGCGTCATTAAGTGCACGATCTCATCCGATTATTGTCTTCGAGAGCGGTCCTGAAGGTGGAGCAAAGCTCGCTGTTACTCGCCGCGACTTGTATCAATATCTCACTATTGAGATGCGTTACGATATATATTTCCTGCGAGACTTCCTACACAATGGTGCGCCGCTCAGCTGGAGCGCGTTTGACGAAGCAAGCCACTATCCATTTCGAGCTTTCAACTTCGTCGCATGTCTTGCTCGCTAACGTTTAGAAACATTCGGTACTTCTTGCGGTGCCCGAATGCATGCGTCGACACGGCGGACATTTCCTGGCCGTTGCGGCGCGCCGGGTTCCCAACCGGTCTCCTACGGACAAATCGGATTGATGCAGGTATTTAATTGGTAACGAACAACCGGTGAGCCAAGCAACTCCGATCGTCAATCCTTGCGCGTCGTCGGTGTCTCCTGGAACCTTTGCCAGTCTTGAAGCAAAGTCTTCGCTCAAGTCGCTCGCCATACGTGGATCCGTGTGGGTTGTTGTGGGGTACGGCGGTTCACAGGTGTTGCGACTGGTATCGAATCTTATCCTGACACGCTTGCTCTTCCCCCGTGCGTTTGGGCTAATGTCATTGGTGCAAGTATTTATGCAGGGCCTGCAGATGTTCTCGGATCTTGGAGTAGCACCGGCAGTTATACAAAGTAAACGAGGAGATGACTCGACGTTCCTCAATACTGCTTGGACAGTACAGGTGATCCGCGGATGGTGCATTTGGCTGTGTTCGCTCGCACTTGCTTGGCCGATCTCAAGAGTCTACGAGGCACCGGAGCTGACTCTGTTGATGGGAGCTGCTGGTTTCTCTGCAGTTATGGCCGGATTGAACTCACCCGCGATGTTGCGGCGGTCACGGCACCTAGATGTCTCGAAGAACACGCTTATCGCTCTGCTTGCGCAGGCCATCGCACTCGTTGTGATGTGTTTGTCCGCATATTTATCGCATAGCGTCTGGGCGTTAGTCCTTGGCGGGCTTACGAACGCGCTTGCGGTACTTGTATTCAGTCATATGCTCTTCCAAGCGGAACGTCCTCGACTCAGTTGGAATCGAGAGTCTAGGCTGGAATTGTTCAGTTTCGGTCGTTGGATCTTCTTCTCGACAGGGTTGACATTTCTCTCCAGCCAACTCGATCGGCTCCTGCTTGGAAAGCTCATCGGTCTCGAGCAACTTGGAGTTTATGCTATTGCTGCCACCATCTATGCAATCCCGCGCAGTTTGATCGGGCAGATCGGCTCCGTGGTAATATTTCCGGGAGCCAGCCGCCTTGCGCAATTGCCGCGTTATGAGTTGCGTGGGAAGTGTCTACGGCATCGCAGTACGATCCTCAATCTGATGGCAATCGTGACGGCTAGTATGATCGCCTTCGGCGATACAGCGGTTCGGAGTTTATATCCCCCCCGATATCAGGATGCAGGGTGGATGCTGGTTATCCTATCTATAGGACTCTGGCCGCGTATTCTTGACCAGACACTTGGTCCGGCACTATTGGGATTGGGGAAACTGAGATACAATCCGGCGGGAAGTCTACTGAGGCTCGCATTGGTCGGGTTTTGCCTTGTGCCGGCATATCGAATATCTGGCATGTTTGGTGTGTTGGTGGTGATAGCTGCGGGTGACATACCGAATTACGTGGCTGATCTGTACGGGTTGATCAAGCATGGTCTCAGCGGACTGGCGCAGGATGGTAAAGCCACGGGACTAATGTTGGTGGTTGCATCGGTGCTGCTGTTGATTCGGTTCGGGTTGGGCATGCGAATGCCGCAAATCCCGAAACCAACAGTTACTGGCCCGACGGCAACCTTCTGCAGTCCTTGAGCCGGCCTGTACCCGACGAAACGCGTAGATATTGTTCTCTCGGCGACGGACGCGGCCCGCCATGGTTCAGTTACTCAAGTCAGTTGCGAAGAGTAGCTTGTCTTCGCGGCGTATAGGCATTCCCGTAGCAAAAGTGCTCAACTTCATTGGCGCGGAGCGGATGAAGCAGAAAGTGTCCAAGCTCTGCGGGTATATACCCTCGGTGGTTGAAATAGAACCTCCGCGACATTTACAAGTACAGCGATTCTTACTCGACAGTTGTGGCGGTCGCGAGCAGATTTCACGAGCTATCTGGTGGCACGGTTGGAGTCGTTTTGAATCCAATGTGTCTGAGGTATTCGCGTTACTCGCAGTTCGCTCGTCATATATCATTGATGTCGGAGCGAACATCGGCTTCTATTCACTGTTAGCTGCCAAATGTTCTTCGACGTCCCTGGTGCATGCTTTTGAACCATTCCCGCACGCACGCGTGTGCCTCAAGCAAAACATCATGCTGAATGACCTAACGCGCAGAATTGAGATCTTCCCGCATGCGGTAGCGGAAGGCGCCGGTCAAGCCGCTCTTTTTGTTCCCGAACAGGAACATGGCGTAATAGAAACCAGCTGCTCATTGAGCGAGAGCTTCCGGGCGAGGCACTCTGCGATCCTTCACGTGCCAACCGTGTCTTTGGATAACCATGTTGCACATTTCCCAGAGTTGGCCGTAGACCTTGTGAAGATTGATGTCGAAAGCCAAGAGCATCGCGTGCTGAAGGGTGCGGGTCGGATCTTGGAAGATCACAGACCATTCGTAATTTTGGAGGTCCTTACGAAGGCAGATGTGAGTGCACTGCAGGGACTAAGCCGACGAGCAAATTACGTCCCTTTTCTGATTTCCGAAAAGGGGCTTGAAAGGATGAAAACGGTGACGGCCGTTGAAATATGTACGATGCAACTGCTTTGTCCCGCAGAAAAGTTGGCGGAACTGAAAGATCGTTTGAAGGCGCGGTCAAGCCGTAGGACGTCGCGCCGCTAACATTCAGCTAGAACGTAATGCATGCGATCCATACGGATCAACTGGATCCTTCCCCGTCCCGGACTGGCGGGAGGTATCAAGTCAAACCGACTTATCGCAGAAGCAATGATGCGGCGAGGTCACCGGGTGCATATCGCATATGTCAGTTCGCCGCCGCCTTGGCCCTCTTTGGCGCACCCGCGGCAATTTGCGCGACGACTGCTAAAGGCCACCACAACATACCATGGCAGGAATCTTCACTTGGATGGTGCGTCAGTTCCCCTGATTCCGGTGCCTCGGGCGCAGATTCGGGCGCAAGATGTTCCCGACGCGGACGTGACGATCGGTACATGGTGGGAAACAATGGAGTGGATTCGCGATTGGCCAATGAGTAAGGGACTCCAAGCCTACTTCATCCGCCACCATGAAGTTGTTCTGCATCGACGTGCAGCTCAACGCGTGGAAGCGACATATCGACAACCTTGTGTCAAGTTGGTAATCGCGAAATGGCTTCAGCGGTTGATGGCAGAGCGATATGGGGACCAGCATGCAGTCCTGATCCCCAATGGGGTGGATTGGGATCAGTTTAACTCTCTTCCTCGCCGCAAACAGCCGTTCCCTACGGTTGGGATGGTTTACCACCCTGCGGCATGGAAAGGTTGCAGTTCCGCGTTCGCCGCTATTCGGATTGCGCGCCAGGCGCTCCCGGACTTGCGCGTTGTCTGCTTCGGGATTTCACACATTTCCAGTCGTGACAAGTGTCACTTGAACATCAAGTTTGAGTATCGACCACGTAAGAGCAGAATTGCCGATCTATATCGAAGTACGGACTGTTGGCTTGTACCTTCTGTCAGCGAAGGCTTTGGAATGCCGGGTTTGGAAGCGGCCGCCTGTCGGTGTCCGATTGTGGCAACACGCTGCGGCGGACCGGAGGACTATGTGCAAGATCGCGTAAACGGGTATCTGGTTCAAACCAATAGTCCAGAGGCCATGGCCGCTCGCCTAGTCGATGTGCTACAAGCGAGCAATGCACAATGGCGCGAGCTTAGTGAGGCGAGCTACAGGATCGCAACGCATTTCAATTGGGATCATTCAGCCGAACTCTTGGAGAAGGCGCTAACTCAAGCAATCGGAGAGAATCAGCCCACGAGAGGAAGCGGCGAGCGGCATAACTAAGATGTCTATCCTAGTTCCTATTGCTCTATTCGGGTGGTTGCCAGTTGTCATGCTGATGTACAGCATGATGCCACCGCGCCGTGCGGCGATTCTCGCAACCGCGTTGGCTTGGATGTTTCTTCCAGTCGCTGGCTACAAAGTGGAAGGCGTTCCTCCCTACGACAAGATGAATGCGACAAACTTGGCTGTATTCCTGGGAGCACTGATATTCGATCAGGGGCGTTTCCGTTGCCTCAAGCTGTCATGGTTCGATGTTCCTATGCTAGGATATTGCCTATTGCCTTTCATATCACTGAGGGCGATGGCACTGCCTTTTGCTTCGTCAGTGTATTGGTCGCTGGACCAAACGATCGCGTGGGGATTGCCGTATCTCGTAGGAAGGCTGTACATCCGCCATCTGGAGGATGTGTGCGAGCTCGCAAGACTGCTTGTCATTTGCGGACTCATCTACGTGCCTTTTTGCTTGTACGAAATTCGCATGAGTCCTGAATTGCACAGAATCGTTTACGGATTTACGCAGCACGCGTGGGGCCAAACCAAACGCGGTGACGGGTGGCGGCCGATGGTGTTCATGCAACATGGGCTAATGGTTGCCACGTGGATGACGTCTATCACCGTGCTTGGCTTTTGGGGATGGAGGCGGCGGACGTTGAAACGGATTTGGGGATTACGAGCGGGTGTTGTGGTATCGTTGCTTCTATGGACGGCGTTTTGGTGCAAGTCGACGGGGGCAACAGTACTGATGATCGTGTCGATAGTGGCGTTATCATTGGCGCGGCTGACCGGCCGGTCATGGGTCATCATGTTGCTCATTGCCGCCCCAGCGATCTATGTGTCGAGCCGCGTTATCGGCGCATGGGATGGCAAATGGCTCGTAGCTGCCGCCGCGGAAATCAGCGAAGGCAGGAGTGTATCACTAAGGAGCCGACTCGACAGTGAGCAGAATTTCATTGGGCATGCGCTAAAGAGGCCGTTGGTCGGCTGGGGTCCCGGACCGCAAGCGACCCCGCCGATGGAGGAGCGGGTGGCGAAGAAGGCAACGTGGGACGCGCTCTGGATCATTAATTTCACGAAGTTTGGAACTATGGGGCTCTTGGCCTGGCTCCTCGTGGGCGCGCTACCCGGGGCGCTGTTTTTGAGCGCATTCCGGGGAGCCGCTCGGGAGCATCCGGGGGTGTCCGCAGGTATGGCACTCGTGGTCGCGCTAAGTTGCTATCAGATCGACTGTCTATCAAACGCGATGATCCAGCCGGTATTCGTATTGGGGTTCGGCGGCATCACGGGTGTGGCGACCGAAAGGTTGGCTGCTTTGTCGCAGGCGCGATTGGCGCGAAGGACGCACGTCAATTCGGGTACCCAACGCATCCTCGCGCACGTCTCCGCGAGATGGCGTCCCGCATGTAACGAGAAATGAATCCGGAAACAGCAGGTCTGCCTTGGGCGACACTCATATGAAGAGTTACATTAAATTCACCGCGCGCGGGAAGTTTGGATTTCTCAAGCCATCGATGCTCGCGCTGTGTTCTCATTATCCTACAATGCCGCTCATTGCACTTGTCCGCTGCCTCATGGGCGTACAGATATCCGCCGCCGAGCTCCAACTTGTGGCGCGGGTGCTGAACCGACGTCGGCCCTGTAATCTATTGGTGTTTGGCGTTGGTCGAGATAGCGGCTTTTGGCGAAGGCTGAATCTAGGTGGGACGACCATGTTTCTCGAAGATGTTCGGGAGTGGCTGGACGAAGCAAGACGATCCGACCCGCAGCTTAACGGCCTCGCCGTCGTATACGAAACTCATCGGGCGCAGTGGCGAAGTCTGCTCACACGGCCGGACCTTCTGGAAATGCAGTTGCCGCGCGCAGTTACGGATGTCGACTGGGATATTATCTTAATTGATGCACCAGCGGGAAATAATGATTCGTCGCCTGGTCGCATGCAAAGTATCTATGCTGCGGCTCAACTCGCGGCCAAGCGCCGTCGCACCGATATATTTGTACACGACTGTCACCGAGAAGTGGAGCAGGCATACAGTGATCGCTTCTTCGGACGCGCTTGTATGCAGGCGCAAGTAGTAACGATGCGACATTACCTAATGGATCCCAAGAAGGTGAACAATCTGTGCGTGCATGCACAAACGCCGGCTAGCGCCTGAAGCGTTGAATATCGAGTAGTATTGTGTTCAAGGAGCTGCTCAAATTACCGTCGATTCGCCGAGTTAAATCCCTGATAGTGCCGCCCCGCCCGCGGGCCGGCTTCATGTGCCATATACTTTCGTCGAATCCGTTCATTCTGCATACCAAGGAGCACATAGAATTTGGCTTGATCGGACGGCATCTTGGCGACCGCGTCGCGTGTTTTTTCGTATCGTTTACTCATTCGTGCGAAGACCGGCATCGGGTTAAGGCAATGCGAACCATGGTGCACGCACACGGTATGCGTTTTCCTGCGCACGAATTCATCTTCTTGGGGAACTCCACGCGTGAGGTGATAGCATTGCGAAAAGCTGGGCTGCGAGCAACGCTATGCGGTAGCAACTGCTTCATAGATGAGCAGATGTTTCAGATCGATCCGGTCGAGACGCCGCGCTTCGATGCGATTTATGATGGCCAATTGCTGCCTGTGAAGCGTCATTATCTGGCATCGGATATCCGGAGCCTCGCACTTATCACGTATATTCAACGAAATCACAATAGGCGATTTGGTGAGGAGGTTCGGAGGCAATTGTCGCATGCCCATTGGTTCAACGACCCGTTTGATCCGGTGCGAAGCCGCATTCTCACGGAGCGCGAAGTGGCCGAATGCTATCGGCAGTGTCGAGTTGGATTGTGCCTGTCGCCAATTGAAGGGCAGATGTATGCAAGCGTGCAGTACCTGCTTTGCGGGCTTCCAGTAGTCACAACGCAAAGTCGGGGTGGTCGCGACGAATTCTTCGATTCAGAGTACGTCGTCTATGTGGGGGATTCGCCGAAGGCCGTTAAGGAGGGAGTGGGGGAAGCGATCAAACGCCAGGTCCCTGCGGAATATATACGGGCGAGAACGTTGAAGAAGATGGAGGAACATAGAAGCACATATGTGGAATTGCTCAAAAGTGTCTATGGGTCGTTGGGTATTATGTACGATGTTCACGCGCTATGGCGCAATAAGTTCATCAACAAGATGGTGAGATTTCATAGCCGCGAGGACCTTATCAGCGCGATTCATGCGCACGGACATAGCTAAGCATCCAACGGACGGAGAGCGCGACGTGTCCCCCGATGTGCGTCTCTGCCAGCAGTACATGCGAAGCATGTGCCCTCAGCTGAATGGTGATTGTAGTGGGTCGTTTGGAGAAGTGTCGCTGCTGTGTCCACCTCAACCTGAAGCGGATGACGTTTCAAAGTTGCTGCTAACGGCGGCGGACGGGCGGCGTGTCGCTGTAATTCTCTTGTCCGCAGAGGCTGCGCCAAACCTCGTAGCGCGGGGAGCTGCTGTATCGCGAGATGCGAAGGAATCACTTGGCGATAGTCTGGGTGAAGCCGTCATTACCCCTTTGATTGAGGGTGTGATGTCAGGGCGATCCTTCGCCGTACTGCCCTATTACGAGCCGCTGGCGAACTCGCGTATTGGGTGGTTCGTAAAACGAGCAAGTCTGCGCCGCCGGATCCTCGAATGGCTGCGGCGAGTTACGGAAGCCACTAAGGTTGTCGCAACGGGTGAGGAAGCGGACCGAGACTTTCGCGCACCCCTTCTGCATGTGGCGGAGGACGTCCACATGAGCGATCGGATTCGAGAAGCAGCAACACGTGCTGCGGATCGGTTAGGATCAGGGCAATGGATCGCTCAGTACGTTTTGTCGCACAACGATCTATGGAAAGGGAATCTACTTTCGGAGCGGACAGGGTGCGGCGAGACGAAACGATCCGGAACGACTTGGGGATTCAAAGTTATCGACTGGCTGGGTGGCCGCCGTCGAGGCCATGCGATTTACGACTTGATACGGCTCACGAGCTCTTTAGCCGCATCCCGTGATACACTGCTCCAAGAACTAGCTGCCCATTGCGAGATATTGGGTTGTGATTTGGATGATACGCTCGGTTATTTTCTTTCGAGCACCGGATATTTGGGAACGCGTTTGGAACACTTCTCTAGGGCCCGTTACGTGGCGTCGACGGAGAAGTATTTTCGGGTGCTGGAAGCGGCGATGAAATGAACGAGCAAGCGATTGACACGAATCATCTATACGCGTGTCCGCGGACGGGCGTGCCATTGACTTTGGAGGGCGACGAGTTACGTTCGCGTGAGGGTCACATCCGTTACCCTATGTCCAGGGGCCTACCGCAGTTCCTCAGATTTCCACCTCGCGAGGCGAACGGCACGGCCGAGGAATTGTCTCGACTCAACCGAATCTGTCTTGAAAAGGGTTGGCGCGTCGCTCTTGAGGAGGTCTATGGACCTGAATCTCGCTTGTACCGGTACGTAACGAATGGCGCGCGAGCGGCGTATTTGGACCTGATGCCACTGACGCCTCGGAGCATCGTGCTCGATGTCGGTGCAGGCTTAGGTCAATTCACGAGCCTGCTTGCCGAGCGAGTTGGATTCGTATACGCATTGGAGGTTGTTCCTGGCCAAGCGGAATTTAGCGGACAGAGATGCCGCCAGCAGCGGACGCCCAATGTCAGCGTGGCCTGCGGGGGCGATGACTGCCGGCTACCTTACCGGTCAGACGGGTTCGACATCGTGGTGTGTAATCTCGTACTGGAGTGGTGTGCAGCCCGAGATAATGAACGCCCGCGAGACGGGCAAGCGCGCCTACTCGATGAAATATTTCGCGTGCTGAAGCCAGGTGGTTGGTTGTACCTAGCGACGAAGAACCGTTTCTCGCTACGTTATCTTCTGGGCGGCCGTGACGAGCATTCTCGTGGCCTTCGCTTCGGCAGCGCACTTCCGGAGTGGTTAAGGCTAATCTGCCTTAGGTTCGCAGGTTCGGAAGGGCATCAGGGGTACTTGTACTCGTATCTTGGCTTAAAGCGCTTGCTGGGGCGACACGGGCTCTTAGTGAGAGAAGCATACTGGGCCGCACCCGAGTTTCGGCACCCAGACCATTTTGTGAAGCTCCAACCTGCTCACATTCGAGCCGCACGTCGCAGGTCAGCGTTTATACAAGGCAGCACGCGACTTACCAGATTGGTGATGCCACTCGTCCCTGCCGGTCTCGTGAAGCATGTGACACCGGGATTGGCGGTGCTCGCGCAGAAACCTTCGTGACATCGAGGTTACCATAGCGCAAGAATTAGAAACACCACGATCGTACTCCCGTCAACGGTTGAGCCGATCGATGCGTGATACCATCAACAAAGCCATCCAGTGGGCGGGCGTAAGCACTTGTTACGTCGCCTGTCGGGGCGTCCGAGGGGCCACGATATTGATGTATCATTCGGTTCCTGGTGCTTTGGAGCGGCAATGGATCGATCCCGAGAACGCGACACCGGCGGATATCTTTGAAGGACAGATGCAATATTTACGCCGACGTAGAAATGTCATATCGATGACTGAACTAGTCGACGCGATCGTCGAGCAGAGGTCGCTCCCTTCCGGTACGGTCGTTCTCACCTTCGACGACGGATATCGAGATAATTTGTTAGTTGCGGCTCCGATCCTGAAGCGATTGAATCTTCCGGCCATGCTCTATCTCGCCACGGAGTACGTGAACAAGGGTCTCTCGCCATGGATCGATCATTTATACCAACTCTTCTGCACGCGGACGAAAAACACTCTCGTCGTTGATGAAATCCCTTGGCCATTTGACTTGTCGCGGCGGGATCAATGCGCGATTGCATACAGATTCGTGAGAGAGCGCCTGATTACTTCTGATTTGGACCGTCGCGAGCGATTGCTCACTGACTTCGAAAAGCAGTTATGCTGCAAGGCAAATCCCCCACGGCTAACGCTCACATGGGATGAAGTTCGGCAATTGACTAAAGAGTTTCCGCAATTGGAGATAGGTGCGCATACGGCAACGCACATTGACCTGCGGACCCACGCAGGTGCGACAGTTACCGAAATTGGTCGATGCGTCGCGGACATACAGCGGGAACTGGGAACGCCTCCGTCACACTTCTCATTCCCGTACGGAAGATATTGCGATGAGTCTCGGAATGCGGTGAGACAGCATGGATTTCTGTCAGCAGTTGTTGCGGGTGATAACCCGCTTATCCAATCAACCACAGATCGGTTCGCATTGGTGCGAATCGCGGCCCCCGCATCTCAGGCACTGTTGAGCTTCTATACGAGTGGCGCGTACCCCGACGTGTCACGAGCGCTGCTCGGAAGCGCATGAGCGCCAATACAACAGTCATTTTCGTTACGTTCAACTCGAAGGATCATATCGCCGACGCGCTTGCTGCGATCAAGCCGGCCCATGATCTCGGAATCATCGAATGCGTTGTCGTGGACAACATGAGCGAGGATACGACGGTCGCGACCATTAACCAAACTCATCCGTGGGTCCATGTGATTTCGAGTGGCATAAATCTGGGCTATGGACGCGGTTTGAATCTGGGGATAGCGAACTCGACAACACCATATGTATTGCTGATGAACCCGGATGCGATACTTTCTGTGCCAGACCTTCGGGTCATGGTCTATTTTCTGGAGGCGCATCCAAAGGCGGCCGTCGTCGCACCTGCGATCCTTGAGGGCGACAAATTCCAGCACGCTGGTGGATTGTTGACCGCATCACGCATGATCGCAAGTACGCTGGGTGTACAGCGCCGTTGTACCCGACGTTGCATAATCCCGGGAAATGACCCATTTCGGGCGGATTGGCTTTGCGGCGCCATCATGCTGACCCGGCGGCAGTTGATACAGGAGGTCGGCGGCTTTGATACACGGTTCTTTCTGTATTTCGAAGAAACTGATCTGTGCCGGCGGCTGATTGGGCGTGGTATGGAGCTATGGGCGGTAGGAGCGGCGGTCGCACACCATGTCGGTGGAGCAAGCGCACGCACATCCACCTCTCAATTGGATCAGGGCTGTATTTCGGCTCATTATTTTCGCAGTCGTTTCTATTATTTGGTGAAGCACGATGGCTGGGCTTTGGCCCTTGTCGCTGAAGTCCTCGATTGGGCGAAGCATGTCGTGCGAGCCATAACGTCACTTCGACTGAAAGCGGATGTGAAGCAATCGTGGTACCGTCTTTTGCAGCGGCCGTTTCTGCAAATGCCGCAAAAGGTGGGGCGATGAGAGTCGAGGTTGTGCGTGGTAGTGAACTAGGCATGGAGCTAGTACAGGCGTGGGCAAACATTCAGAACGAAAACACTAATTATGCAAGCCCGTTTTTTTCTCCTCAATTCACCCAGGTCGCATCCGAAGTTCGATCTGACGTGTTTGTGGGTATTATTGAGGATGGGGGAAAACCGAAGGGTTTCTTCCCCTATCAGCGAAGCAAGACTGGTACGGGGCGACCTGTTGGCGGCGCGCTTTCCGATTTTCACGGTCCGGTTGTATCGCGCGAAGTAGAGTTCGACGCCCATGAGCTGGTTCGACGATGTTCGCTCACATCATGGAATTTCGATTACGTTCCGTCGACGCAGCATCAATTCGATCGGTTCAAATTTGAGACGTTGCCGTCCCCGTGTATGGATCTTTCCGCTGGTTTTGAAGCTTACGCGAAATCCCGCAGAGATGCGGGCTCGGAGCAGATTAAGAAGGTCGCGAATCTACGCCGACGAATTGAGCGGGAGCTTGGTACGCTCCGCTTCGTGGTTCACAACGCGACTTGCGACGCGCTCAACGTGTTGATGGGATGGAAGAGCAACCAGTATGTGGAGTCCGGAACGATAGACGTGTTTTCGCATCGTTGGGCACGGGGGCTGTTGCGTCGGCTGCTTGAAACGCGGACGGCGGGCTTTATGGGCGCGCTCTCATGTCTATACGTCGACGACAGACTTGTCGCAGCCCACATGGGAATGAGGTCGCGCACGAATTGGCACTATTGGTTTCCCTCGTACGACCGAGAATTTGCACGTTACTCCCCGGGATTGATGCTTTTGTTAGCCATGGCGGAGACTGCCCCAAGTCTGGGACTCAACACAATCGATTTGGGTAAGGGCGAAGCGTTATATAAGAACCGCTTGGCAAACGGTTGCACAGCCTTGATGCGGGGGTGCGTGGAAGTCGCGTTGTGGGCCTCCACGGTCAGACGCTTTCGCACACGTCTGCTAGCGGTGGCAGAGAGCCGGTCTTTGCCGCAGGTCGCTACAGTCCCAGCAAGACTTTTCCGACGCATTGACAGGTCTCGTCGGTTTAAGTGAGGTATGAGTGGCGCGGTTGGGGTTTGTTATCATCGGGCGTAATGAAGGCGATCGACTTCTGAAGTGCCTTACGTCAGTTGCTGCCGCCCGCCGTAGCGTCGTGTACGTCGACTCTGGATCGTCCGACGGATCGGTCGGAGCGGCTCTGTCGGTTGGGGCTGAGGTGGTGCAGCTTGATACCTGGAGGTCATTCAGCGCGGCGCGAGCCCGAAACTTGGGTCTGTCGCACTTGCAGGTTCGTCACTCCGACTTGGCGTTCGTGCAGTTTATCGACGGCGATTGCGAAATGGATAGTGATTGGATCGAGCGCGGCCTCAATGAATTGGCGAGCGACCGCCAACTCGCTGCGGTCTGCGGCCAGTTACGCGAACGATTTCCCAGCGCGTCAATTTATAACCGGCTCTGCGAGTTGGAGTGGGACCGTCCTGCGGGAGAAATAACTGCGTGTGGTGGCGTCGCCATGTATCGTGTAAGTGCGCTTCGTGAAGTTAGTGGATTTGATGAAACCGTCGTCGCGGGAGAGGAGCCGGAACTGTGTCTGCGGCTGCGGCGGAAGGGGTGGAAGATCAGGCGCATCGATGCGGAGATGGCGCTGCATGATGCGGCCATGATGCACTTTTCTCAATGGTGGAGACGCGCAGTCCGCGGCGGTTACGGCGGCTTGGATGTTGCAACGCGCTTTGAGAGGGGAAAAGGGAGTTTCTCGAGGCAGGTCCGCAGTGCCCGGATCTGGGGGGTCGGCTGGCCAATTACGGTTCTGGCCGCGGCCGCTCTGGCATCACTGGTATACGGACCACTCGCTGCGATCCTTCTCGGTCTCGCTGCGTTCTCGGCGCTGCCAGCGCAAGTCATTCGACTGAGCTGGCGCACGGTACGCCGTGGTACTGACCTGAGGACTTCCGTTGCATACGGTGTGCTGACAATGCTCGGCAAGTGGGCGCACCTTCAGGGTCAATATCGGTGCTGGCGCGATCGACGCGCTGGACGTGGTCTGGGAATCATTGAACACAAAATCCCCGCCAATGCTCCTATTGCCGTCAACCAAGTCTGATTGTTTGTCAGATTGGAAGCTGGATCTGGCCCGCTATCCGCGGAGGCCGTTCCTCAAGGAGCAATCCATTTGGGCTATCGCCGTCTACCGATTCGGTCGATGGAACGACCGTCGCAGCACAGGCCTGTCCAAGTTTCTCTTCGATAGGATCTACTGGCTTCTGTTCCGTCTCGTGGAAACTGCGACAGGAATTAGCTTCAACAAGTACGTCCAGATTGGCCCTGGCCTGAGAATTCACCACTTTGGAAATATCTTCATTCACCAGGCCGCGAGAATTGGCGCCAACTGCACGCTTCGCCAGGGGGTCACCATCGGCAATCGTCAGGAAGGCGGCGCCGTCCCAGTGATCGAGGATGACGTTGAACTGGGAGCTTACGCACAAGTTCTTGGCGATATACGAATTGGACGTGGCGCAAGGATCGGCGCGTTGAGCGTGGTGCTCAAGGACGTTCCGGCTGGAGCCACCGCGGTTGGGATTCCCGCAAGGATCATTGAGGGCGAGACCATCCTTCGGTTGAGCGACACAATCGATTCAACGCTGCCGCCATCGACGGTTGCGATTTGAATGCAACTGCTTGAGACAAATCAGTTCCAGTGTCCGACGGACCGCATCAAAGAGGGTCGCCGGCTCACTGCTGCATTGATTGGGACAGGAAAAATATCTGAAGCACATTTGCGCTTCTTGGGTCAATGTGAAATAGCTGACGTCCAGGCAGTATGCGACTTGTCGCCATCCTTTGCTGCGTATGCATGTGATCGCTTCCGTGTCGGGCGCCCGTATATCGACTATCGCAGAATGCTCGCCGAAGTTCGTCCTGAGGTCGTGCACGTGCTGACGCCTGCACATACCCACAACGGGATCATTCGGGATTGTCTTGAAGCCGGCGCGCACGTCGTGGCAGAGAAACCTGTCGCGCTGACTAACGCCGAGTTTGTGTCGCTTGCAGCGCTGGCAAGTCGTGTCAACCGCAGATTGATCGAGGATCACAATTACCGGTTCAATGACACCGTGATTGCAATAGAACAAATGGTCGCAGAGGGACGTCTAGGTGAGATCTGCGATGTCGAGGTGCGGCTTGCTCTTGGCATTCGCGATGCCGGGGGGCGTTACTCAGATTGCAACTTACCGCACCCCAGCCATCGGCTGCCCTGCGGCGTCCTCCACGAGTTTATTACACACCTGTGTTATCTGCTGCTTCGTTTCATGCCGCAGGTTGATAATGTCGCTGCAATCTGGAGCAATCACGGGGGCGGTGAACTGTTCAAGTACGATGACCTGGATGCACTAGTGCTGAGTGGTGCGTCTCACGGACATATTCGCTTCACTTCCCGGACCCGGCCTGAGTGCTTCACGCTAATAGTTCGCGGCACCAAGGGTTGGGCAGAAACGGATCTTTTCCAACCATTTCTTCGAGTAAATGAGCCTCGACCCGGCGGTCCACAGCTCTCGCCGCTGGCGAATCAGATAGTTCAAGGAGTTGGTTTAATAGGAGCCGGATTGCGAGGCTTTCGCAACAAGGTGCTACAGCATACGCCGCTACACGGATTGGATTCGTTTCTTGATCGTACTTATCGCGCACTCCTCGAGGAAACTGAGCCACCAGTCACGCTCGATGACATGGAACGCGTGAGCCGCCTGGTAGATCACCTTCTCGAAGCGAGGACCTGCGCGTGAAGTTACTCGTAACAGGTTCGACGGGCTTTCTCGGGCGTTTCGTTGTCGCCGAGGCGTTGCGACGCGGCCATCGTGTACGCGCTGTGGTCCGCAGGGGTGCTACGTGCCTCGGCGCGCATGAAAATCTCGAGCTCGCGACCGCGGACCTTCGATCTCGCAACGACCTAGCGACCGTGGTCGAGGGTGTTGACGCGGTGTTACATCTTGCGGCAGCTAAGACGGGCGATCTCTATGCACAATTGGCGGGGACCGTTCTGGCCACGGAGAACCTGCTGTGGGCCATGACTGAGGCGGGAGTGTCTCATATCGTCTCTGTCAGCTCCTTTGCGGTGTACGACTATGTACGTGCGCGGAGCTTTACATCGCTAACAGAGAATTCGGAGCTTGAGCTGAAACCTTACGATCGCGACGCGTACGCGCAGACGAAGCTAATACAGGAGCGGCTCGTTCGCGAGCACGCAGTGAAGCACGGGTGGCGATGGACGATCTTGCGACCTGGAGTGATCTTCGGGAAGGAAAATCTCTGGACTGCGCGCCTAGGCTCCCAGGCCGGACGTTGGTGGATTCGCATCGGCGCCTGGGCGCAACTACCCCTGACATACGTTGAGAACTGCGCCGAGGCGATAATAAAGGCAGCAGAGGAACGCGCTGCGAACGGCAACATTTTCAATATTGTCGACGACGATTTGCCGTCTCAGTCGACTTACGCCGCATTCCTTCGTAAACACGTTTCGCCACGCCCCCACGTTCTTCTGGTTCCGTGGCTGCTGATGCGTGCTGCAGCACGATCAGCAGACTTCACGAATCGCTTCTTCGTCAAGGGTTCCGCGAAATTACCCGGAGTCCTCGTGCCGGCGCGATTGCACGCGCGGATGAAGCCATTGCGATATCACAACAAGCACCTCAAGGCTGTGATTGGGTGGAGGCCCCGGTATGACTGGCGCCAGGCGGTGCTGCGTAGTATTTGCGATGACAAGCCCCATGCCAGGCAAAAGCACATCAACGATCCGACCGTGCCCGAAGCGGCGTTGCCATCGTCGCAGTTTGTCGCATCATGATTCACTATATCACCACTACCGGTATCAGTAACGCATGGGTGGGCAACGAGCTGCGGCTCGTGCAAAGGGCGAACGTGCCCTTCGTCTTGCACTCCCTCCGGCGGCCACAGCAAATGTTCTTCTCGTCTGGTTGGGCCTCGGAGATTGCTACAAGTACTAGGACGATATACCCGTTATCCGCATGGGAAATGGTCTGGTCCGTGACGCTGGCACCATTCATTTTCGGGCAGAGATTCTGGAGCGCGCTTGTAAACGCGTTGTTCGCTTGGCGCGAGAATTGGCGGGCGCGATTTACCGGCTTGGGGCATTTCCTTGTTGCGTGCAATTGGGCGCGACAATTAAGAAACCAGGAAGTCAATTTGATCCATGCGCAGTGGGTGCATTCTTCGGGAAGCGTCGGCATGTACGGCGCGTGGCTGCTAGGGAAGAACTTCAGCTTTACTGGTCACGCGGCAGACTTGTTCCGTGATCGAGTGGCCTTGCGCGACAAGATCCGGCGAGCAGATTTCATCGTCTGTATTTCGGAATTTCATCGCCAGTTTTTCCTGAGCGAAGGCGCGCGGCCGGAACAACTGCATATCGTCTACTGTGGGATCAACGTACGTGAGTTCGCACCCAAGCCTGAACGAGTGCGTGATCCGCATCCGCCGCTTCAGATTCGTTCATCAGGACGATTAGTAGAGAAAAAGGGGTTTGCCTATCTCATCGACGCATGCAGGTTGTTGCAGGAACGCGGAGTGGACTTCGAGTGTGTTATTGCCGGCAGCGGTCCTCTGCAAAACCGTCTCGAATCTCAAGTCGTGGAGCTTGGGCTGGCCGGCCGGGTTCGAATTACGGGGCACGAGATTAAGCAGGAGGAGATTCCCACCTTCATGCACGGTGGCGATATCTACTGCCTTCCTTGCGTATGGGCTTCTGATAATGATGTGGACGGGCTGCCGCAGATGCTGATGGAGGCGATGAGCTGCGGCCTGCCAGCAATTTCCACGAGGTTAGTTGGCATTCCCGACCTGGTTATCCACGAGAAAACGGGATTGCTCGTGGAGCCTGGCAGCGCATTAGAACTTGCCGATGCAATCGATCGGCTGCGAAATGATACAGATCTAGCCGCGCGGTTGGCCCACCGCGGCCGTCAACATTGCATCGAGAAATTCGATATTGACTTTTGTCTAGATCCGCTCATCGAGCTTTTCCGCTGCCGCTTGCGAGCTTCGAAGTACGCTCCTACTGAATCGCTTCCAACGACCGCTGCGGCATTGAACGAGCTGCCCGGCTAATGCTCATTACTCAGACACCGTATCGGGTTAGTTTTGCGGGAGGTGGCACGGACCTACCGTCCTTCTATCAACACGAGCGCGGTGCGGTATTCTCCGTAGCGATCCAGAAGCATATGTATGTGACGCTGTCTCGGCGCTTCGAAGCGTCAACGCGCGTCGCGTACTCGCGGACCGAAATCTGCGATACGGTGGACGAGATTCAGCACACCATCGTCCGCGAGGCTCTGTCGCTAACCGGACTTGGTCGTCATTTAGAGATAACGACAATCGGGGATGTACCGGCAGGTACAGGAATGGGCTCGAGTTCGACGCTCACGGTCGGCCTCGTGCACGCGCTGCATGCGTATAAAGGGGAGATGGTTAGCCGCCATTGTCTTGCCGAAGAAGCATGTCAGATCGAAATTGACCGTTTACGAAAGCCCATCGGACGTCAGGATCAATATGCTGCGGCATTTGGTGGAATCAATTTCATCCGCTTCAATCCGAACCACACTGTTGATGTAGAACCAGTCCCTTGCCGGCCTGAGACGATCGATGAACTCGAAAAACATATTCTGCTGATCTACACCAACCAAAAGCGTGACGCAGACCAGATCTTGCAGAAGCAGAGCGTCGGTACCCGAGACAAGTTACCCGTGCTGCGGGCTATGCGTGACCTCGCATTAGAGATGGCGAAGTCCATCAGCGGGAACGCGGACCTCGCGACGTTCTCGCGGTTGCTGCACGATGGCTGGGAACTTAAGCGATCCCTCGGCTTTGGCATCTCCGATGACCGAATTGATCGCTGGTACGCCGCAGCCCGTAGGGCAGGTGCGCAGGGAGGCAAATTGCTCGGCGCCGGGGGAGGGGGATTCCTTCTACTTTTTGCACCTCCCGAGACGCACGAACGGATTCGGGAAGCACTCGACCACCCGAGGGAGCTTGACTTCGCCATTGACCGGCTCGGCAGCCGGATAATCTTCGTTAGTGATTAGAACGCGCCAGGATCGGTGCGGGGCCGCGCCGGTCGTATCACATTTCTCTTCTAAATAGCGGGAGCTGATATGCCGGAGAGCACTTGCAGTTCGGCCACATCGTACATGGGCGACATGTGTCAGGCATTGGCACGAGTTGAAGTCGCCGGCATCGAAGCCTTTGCTGAACTACTATTTGATGCATGGGCCGAGCGCCGGCAGGTCTTCTTCTTCGGGAACGGTGGCTCGGCGTCGACCGCAAGCCACCATGTGTTGGATTTAGTGAAGACAGCTTCAGTACACGGGCAGCATCACCTTCGTGCGTACGGAATGAACGACAACATTGGGATCGTGACCGCCGTTTCCAATGACATCGACTACGCAGAGTCGTTCAGTATGCCTCTTGCGGCGTATGCCCAGCCTGGTGACGTGGCGGTGGCTATCAGCTGCTCCGGCAACTCCCCGAACATTGTTCATGCTTGTAAAGTTGCGCGCTGCAAGGGCCTAGTCGTGGTTGGTCTGACTGGCTTTGACGGCGGAAAAGTGAAAGGGTTGGCAGACTTGCATATCAATGTCCCGTGCGACAATTACGGGATCATCGAGGATCTGCACCTGTCGATAGGGCACATGGTCGCACAAATCTTGCGCAACCGCATTCTGAAAGGGTCAAGGGAGGCCGCGTGCAAGTTCTAATAACTGGTGGGGCAGGCTTCATTGGCTCACATACAGCCGATGCATTGCTGTCAGCTGGATATCGCGTCCGAGTGCTCGACACTCTTGAACCACCAGTACACCCGCATCGTGCGTGGCCGCAATACCTCGATCAGCGCGTCGACAAGATTCAGGCAGACGTGCGCGATGCGGAAGCTCTGCTCTACGCGATGCGAGGATGCGACGCCATCTTTCACCTGGCGGCGTTTCAAGACTATCTTCCGTGTTTCAGCCGTTTTTTCGATGTGAACGTCACCTCAACGGCATTGATCTATGAGCTAGCCGTTCGAGAGAACCTGCCGATCAAGAAGATCATTGTGGCTAGCTCGCAAGCAACGCTCGGCGAAGGGCTTTATCGGGATGCGGATGGAAAGAGATTGCTGCCAAATAGCCGGCTGAATGAGCAGCTTGCGCGGGGTTCCTTTGAAATCGAGCCGCCAGAAGGATTCCGTGGTCCTCTCCAATGGCTTCCGACAACCGAGACGGTTGCTAATCCCCAGAACCAATACGGGATTAGCAAGATTGCCGAAGAGAACATTGCTCTGCATCTTGGTCGAAGATACGGCATACCTTCAGTTGCCATGCGGTATTCAATCGTTCAAGGTCCTCGCCAGAGCATCTACAACGCTTATAGCGGGGCATGCCGCGTCTTCTGTTTGGCTTTCCATCAAGGAGACGAGCCAACGATTTACGAGGATGGCTGCCAAGTGCGAGATTTCGTCAATATTCACGACGTCGTAGATGCAAACATGCTTGCGCTTCACGACGAGAGGGTTGACTACGAAATGTTCCACGTTGGTGGCGGACGTCCTTACACAGTCGCAGAATTCGCACAGAAGGTCGGACGAATGTTTGGGTATGCAGATTATGTTCCGTCGCCGTCAGGTAAATATCGTTTCGGTGACACACGTCATATTTGTTCCGACATCACAAAACTCCAGCGGCTGGGCTGGAAGCCGCGACGCAGCGTCGAAGAGAGCATAGAGGCGTACAAGGGGTGGCTCAATGACGCAGGTTGCGCGGAGGACATCTTGGAACACTGCAGTAAACAGATGACGAACCTCAACGTGGTCCGAAGCGTGGCGATATGAATGACATGGTGGCAAAAGTGCTGCTGCTGGCGGGTGGCTTGGGATCACGACTGAAGCCGTTGACGGATACTGTCCCAAAGTGCCTCGTTCCCGTGGCTGGCCGTCCGCTGCTCGATTACTGGATCGATGCGATAGAAGCGGCTGGTATCCGCGACGCAGTCATCAACACGCACCACTTGGCCGAACAGGTACGACGTCACATCTGCGTGATTAACGCCACTCGCGCAGTGCGAGTGCGCGAGTCGCACGAGCCGATTCTTCTTGGATCCGCGGGTACGGTTCGCGCTAATCGAGACCTCGTCAACGAGCGCGAAACGTGCGTCATCATCTACGCCGACAATCTCTCAGCTGTTAATCTCTCCGAGATGCTGAAGTTTCACCACTCGCACGGTGATCCGATCACGATGCTTCTCTTCCGTGCGCCTCGCCCCGAACAATGTGGAATAGCTCAGGTCGACGAGGCCGGACGGATCGTCGCGTTCGTTGAAAAGCCACAGATCCCGGTGGGCGACCTCGCTAATGGAGGAATCTACGCAGTAAACGGCGCGACGTTCCATGCCATGGCTGAGTTGAACGCCTTTGACCTCGCGATCGACGTTCTCTCGCAATTTTGCGGCCGAATGCGCGGATGGATTTGGTCCGGTTACCATCGCGATATCGGCACGCTCGAGTCGCTGCATCAGGCGAACATCGATGTCGATAGGGGCTTAGTTGCAAGAAGAAGACGTGCAGTATGAAGCCTGCGATTTTCTTAGATCGGGACGGCACAATAATCAGGGATGTCCCGTACTTGACGGACCCGGCGCTGGTTCAACTATTGCCCGGTGCGGCGCAGAGTATCCGAACGTTTGAATCGCTCGGATTTGCATGTGTGGTTGTAACCAACCAGTCCGCTATTGGGCGAGGCTTGCTCTCTCTGGAACGCCTTGACGAGATCCATGCCGAAATGATTCATCAGCTGAATGATCAGGGAGCGCGGTTGGACGGAATATATTTCTCAACCGCAGTACCAAACGATTCGGATCGTACGGTGGTTGAGGAGCCGGATCGTAAGCCGGGACCGGGAATGTTGTTGCGTGCAGCGCGGGACCTGCAGTTGGATTTGCGCAAGTCCTGGATCATCGGTGACATGATCAGCGATGTTCTAGCTGGTCGTAACGCGGGTTGCATGGGTGCAATCCTATTACGCAACTGCCAAGAGACTGAACCGACTTCTCACCTTGCAGACATGTGTTGCAGCTCGTTAATGGACGCTGCCCGCCTTATCGCTACATCCCTGTCCTTACGCATGTCAGAAATCGGTGTGAATATCGAATCCACGAAGGAAGTTACATGTTGCCACAAGTCAGACGTGTCTTAGTCACCGGCGGGGCGGGATATGTCGGGAGTGCATGTTTGCGATACCTCGTATCGCGCGGATATGATGCCATCGCTTTTGACAACCTCTCGCAAGGCCATCGGGAAGCGGTGCCTAACGGGCGACTCGTTGTTGGCGACATCAAAAACCCGGAGACGATCGGCGCAGCACTGCGGCAGACACAAGCTTCTGCAGTGATGCATTTCGCGGCCGCGACCTATGTAGGGGAGTCGGTAGCGAATCCGGAATACCACTACCGGAACAACATTGCCGGCACGTTGAGCCTGCTAACGGCAATGCGTTCCGTCGGCGTGAAGCGGATTCTCTTCAGTTCGACTTGCGCGACCTACGGTGTGAACCCCAAGATCCCCATGGCTGAGGATGCCGCGCAGGAACCATGCAGCCCGTACGCGCGGACGAAGCTTGCCGTTGAGTGGATGATTCGGGACTTCGCCCACGCCTACGGAATGGGCTTCACCCTCTTGAGGTATTTCAACGCCTGCGGCGCCAGCTCGGATGGTCAACACGGCGAAGATCACAAGGACGAGAACCACCTGATCCCTCTCATCCTTCAGGTTGCGCTGGGGCAGCGCGACTCGGTCAAGATTTTCGGAAATGATTACCCAACACCGGACGGGACCTGCATTCGTGATTATGTCCACGTGGACGACCTTGCGCAGGCACATCGATTGGCAATCGACGCGACCACCGAATCCTCACGCGAAGTGTTTAACATCGGGACGGGCACCGGTTCTTCGGTGCTTGAGGTGATTCGAGCGTGCGAACAGGTGGTAGGCGCTAGCATCCGTTGCGAAGTTGTAACAAGGCGACCTGGAGATCCGCCTGCCCTTGTTGCAGATCCGTCAAAACTGATCGGCACGTTGGGTTGGAAGCCCGCGTTCAACGGAATTCAGGACATTGTAGCTACGGCATGGAAATGGCATCGTGCGTACCCGCGTGGCTACTCGCAAACCGACGACTAATCCGGGTCAATGTCTCGAAATTACTGTTTAGTGACTCCGTGTCGCGACGAGGCTGCGTTTGCGCGGCGGACCTTGGATAGTGTGACATCGCAGACGCTGCCGCCTGCGCTTTGGGTTATCGTGGATGATGGCTCGCGGGATCACACACCTCGGATACTCGCGGAGTATGCGCAACGTTTTCCTTACATCCGAGTCGTGCGTCGCGAGGACCGCGGTCGCCGCAGTGTCGGGCCGGGCGTTGTGGACGCGTTCTACGCAGGTCTTGATGCCCTCAACCCTGTTGAGTTTGATTACCTGTGTAAATTCGACTTGGATCTTAGCCTGCCACCCCGCTACTTCGAATTGTTGGTGAAACGAATGGAGCAAGATTCCCTGATCGGCACTTGCTCCGGAAAGCCCTATTTTGTCGGATCCAACGGACAACTGATCTCAGAAGGGTGCGGCGATGAGATGTCGGTCGGCATGATCAAGTTCTATCGCCGCGAGTGCTTCGAAGCGATTGGCGGATTCGTGCGCGAAGTGATGTGGGACGGCATTGATTGCCATCGCTGTCGGATGCTCGGTTGGGAGGCATGCTCGTGGGATGATCCGGAGCTCCGCTTCATCCACCTCCGACCCATGGGATCGAGCCATAAAGGGATTCTCACGGGGCGCATGCGGCATGGGTTCGGTCAATATTTCATGGGCACCGGGATTGTGTACATGACGGCCAGCGCGATCTTCCGGATGACGCGCAGGCCTTGGGTCATCGGTGGGTTAGCGATGTGGTGGGGATACGTACGCGCGGCGATCCGGCGTGTGCCGCGATATAACGACGCGGAATTTCGGCGCTTCCTGCGTAAGTATCAATGGGCTTGTTTGCTGCGCGGAAAGAAGCAGGCCACGCAAGCATTTTCACAACGCGCAGCCGTTTCACGCAACGGCGGTGGCGAGATTCGTGACGTGATGTCAGCTGGGGCGATGTAGGTGACTACCTGTTCATATGCCGAAGAGTCTCCCGCGAATGCGTGTGCAGCGGATTCCGTCCTGACGGTGAAGATCATGGGCACGAAAGTGCAGCGACTCACCGAGCGTCAGGTCGTGGAGCACGTCATCGCGTCGTTGCAATCAGGTCGTGGGGGGTGGATCGCCACGCATAACCTGGACCACATTCGGCGCCTCAGAAAAAATCGAGACTTCGCAAACGCGTGTGTGACTGCAAGCTTGCGGGTTGCTGACGGAATGCCGTTGGTCTGGGCGAGTCGAGTGGCGGGCACGCCGCTGCCCCAACGGGTTGCAGGCTCGAGCCTGATCTATACATTGACCGAAGCGGCCGCGCGAGCGGGGTGCTCCGTGTATTTTTTGGGTGGGAATTCCGGCACGGCGGAACGTGCTGCACAAAAGCTGCAGTTTGAAAATCCACAGCTCCGCGTGGCGGGCTACGACTGCCCGGCCCCGGGCTTTGAGTTGGATCCCGCTACGCTCGCATCGGTCAAGTGTCGCATCATTAGCGCGCGGCCGGATATCATTTACGTTGCCTTGGGGTCGCCGAAGCAGGAGCTGTTGATCGCCGACTGGGTGAAGGAATTTCCCGATGCCTGGTTCGTGGGCGTCGGAATCAGCTTCAGTTTCGTGTGTGGCGAGATCAAGAGAGCGCCGAAATGGATGCAATACATCGGACTTGAGTGGATCCATCGCCTGGCGCAGGAACCATGTCGGCTGGCTCGTCGCTACCTGTACGACGGGCTGCCCTTCGCGGCGCTACTCTTCGCTAGTGCAGCCGGGCAGCGGTTGATGCGATTGGTGTTCGAACATGACAGAACGAAAACAGAACCTGATCAATCTTTTCTGTTGCAATGATGGACGGGACAGTTCATAATCAATGTTTCGAGGAGGCAGCAAGTCGGGCGCGGTTGTGAAGTTTGGTCAACGCTTGGGGGCTTCGTTCCGATCGTCGCGCGACTTGGGGGCTGACCGTTCCACATCCTGATAAGCATTACTGCATCGATAGTGGGAATCCATAGTCGACATGGGCGGAGCCCGTTTTCTCGACGTTTTTCGTTCCCAGATATCACGCCTATTCAAGTAGAATGACCGTTCTTCAAACATGTGTTGAAGCTGATTCCGGCATTAACGAATCGGCATGCCAAACGGTCCCTCAGGCAATTATCCTGCTTGCCGGTGGCGCAGGGTTGCACACGTTCTCTGCAGTGATCGGCCGCTCCGTGCTTGAATTACCGATCGCTCCTGGCGTGACCCTGTTGTCCTTATGGCAGGATCAGCTTCGCGTCCTCTCGGCACCAAATCACGGAGCGATGCCTTTGAAGGTTGTGGGCGGACCTGATCTCACCGCGATGGCTTCTCGCGTATCGGGTTTAGAACACGTCGCAGATCCCCAGGAGCTACGTGGCACAGGTGGCGTCCTCCGTGACGTGACAGGCACTGATGCAGAAGATTCATACGTCATCGTTTCGAGTGCTGCGTCGGTTCTCCTGCGGCCATTGCAAGAGCTGGTGAATGATCTCTTGGCAGACGGTGGGGATGTCTCGGTTTTCGTACACGATGACTCGTCATCATCCAGCCTGATTGCTGTTCGATGTGGCTGTTTGCGTCAGATCGCGCCGATCGGCTTCGTCGATCTGAAAGAACAGGCGCTGCCGCAGATCGCGCGCACGGGCAATGTGCATGCGATTCGACGCCCGCGCGCCGTTACCGCATCGGTACGCACGCCTGCCCTTTCCAGCACAGTGGGATCCGAAGCTTGGAATTCACGTGACTTGAAGTCGCGGC
>JADMIO011583394.1_pt1 | contig 43669 bp, 36 predicted proteins | sample 8958161 | NCBI WGS metagenome assembly JADMIO01 (sample SAMN16585339, study PRJNA669376) | soil metagenome | isolation source: Crop rotation soil | place: USA: Cullars Rotation, Alabama | collected 2011
CCGCGACTTCAAGTCACGTGAATTCCAAGCTTCGGATCCCACTGTGCTGGAAAGGCAATCCGCGGGATGAGCGAAGCGGCCGTCATGTCTACTCTCACGTCAGATCTGAGAGTCAACGCCCGATCGGCGCCCAACACCCCTCACTCTGTGGCGACGCAACCGGGGGTGAGAAGGAATCGCGATCCTCGACGTCACTCTCGCGAGGGGCTCGCGGCGGCAAGAGACCGAAGCGCGCCTCGCCACGTTTTCGACGAGGTCCGTCATGCGGGTGGGATCCATCGCTGGTTTGCCGTGGTCGCTCGTCGCGAGGCGGCGCCTGTACTGTTCGGTCGCCGCGGTCATCGCGGGCCATACCCCGGCGCGCATGACGGTGGGTTCGATCGAATATCTCGGAACGTATTCCGCGACGAATCGAGTCGCCCTGTGGCGCGGGGTCAACGCGAACATCGTCGTACACGGGTCGCTGCTCGATCTGGCGACCAGCGCCGAAATCAAGACTGCGTCCGGCGATGCGCCGTTTGCCATGGCCGTCGACATCGGGGACCGGGTCCATGGCCCGAACACGCAGATCACGCTGCGCGTGCAGTCGAGCGTCAACACGCCCACGGGCGATTACAGAATTCTCATCCACTACGCCGTCGAGGTCGCTGGGCCCGACCATGTCGACATCCATCTCTTCGACCGCGGCGTCGTCGGGGACTATTCCATCGCGGAACCGCCGACCAACGGCAAATACGTCGTCGGCCAGGCATACACGCTCGTCGTCACCGGAACGAAGATGGCGGGCGCGGCCCTCAATACGGGCGCAAGTGGCCAGTCGGCTGTCACCCTGCTGCAAACCGTGTCGCGAACGGAGAGCGAGGCCCGATACAAGATCAAGTTCGAGCGGTCCGGCCAGATCGATTTCTTCACCCGTCACATCTACGACGGCTCCATGTCCACGCTGCCGACGTTGGCTCAAGGAGCGACGGCGGGGTATGTAGGACGAGGAACGCCATTCACCTTCATCGCCGGCATCTTGCCCTCGATATCCAGCGTTTCACCGGCGTCGACCGGCATCGCAAGCCCCGTTACGATCAGCGGAGCGAACCTCGCGCCGCGTGGCTACGTCGCCGAGGCCCGGTTCCTCCTCGCGTATCACACCGCCGACGCGTCACAGGTACAGGTGCCCGCGTTCGGCAGCGGGAACAGCCTCACCTTCAACGCACTGTCGAACGTGCGGCCGGACTCGGCGATGCTCGTTTTCGCCCGCAGCGGAAGCACGCCCGTCGATTCGCTCGTTACGCTCACCGTGCCATTGCCTCCGGTGTCGATCCTCAACCGGCCTATTGTGCTGCGCACGGAGCAGATGGGCGCGACTGGTATTCCCCCCTTTCCCATCGTGCGTGAAGGACAGCAAGTCATTCTCGGCGAGTTCCTCGGCGGCAGCCTCGTCGTTCCACCGGGCGACGCATCCTCCGGCTTGCTCGGTCTGCGCACGCTGCGGACCGCGCAAAAGGTTACCGTGGCGGCAATCCCCACCGTGACGTTTGGCAGCACGCCGCTGAGCGTGGCGTCGCTGACATACAGCCCCGCGGCGTTCAACGGAGTCTTGACGGGTATCGATTCGCTCGTCGTCACGATGCCAACGATCGTCGACACGATGACGGCGCCGCTGACGATAACGACGCCGGCCGGCGCGGTGACGCTCAACGACGTGTACTATGTGCCGAAGCCGCGCGTGCCCAGGATGCTGCTCCAGGTCGCACCGGGCCAATTTCGAACGTCGCTCGACGGCAAGCTGATTCGGGGCGCGACGTATTGTCTGCTCGGCACCGGTCTCGAGCTGCGACGCAACGGACAGTTCGTGCGGCGCGCGACCGTCGCGCTGAACGGCGCCACAATTCCCGTCTTCTTGAGCGCGACTGATCCGGGGCTCTTCTTCACAGTGCCGGCGTCGGCGACGAGCGGACCGTTGACCGTGACGACCTTGGGCGAACCGTCGAACGTCGGCTCATTTCTGAACTATACGGTCATCGATCCGCCGGCCGGCGTGACGATCGCCGGATTGTCGCTGTCGCCGTCCATCGTGGCGGGCGGTCAGCCACTGACGATGACGCTCGCCATCAACGGCAGCGTGACGCCGGGCACGATCGCCGGAAGCGTCGTCTTCACGGCGAGCCCGCCCGACGCCGCGCTGGCGCTGCCGACCGGCCAGGTCTCGGTCACGTCGAATCCGCTGGTGTTCAATGTTCAAACCGCGGCCGTGTCGACGGTTCACAATATTCAAATTCGAGTTTCCAACGTGGATCAGGCCGTCTCCAACAGCTCGGCGATCGCCAACGTGACGATCCGACCGCCGGCTCCCACGGGGATGACCTTTGCCGGCGCCGCCGTGACCGGCGGCCAGACCGCCGTCGGCACCGTTCAGATGAACACGACCGCCGCGCCAGCGGCAAATCTCACGGTCGCGTTGGCGAGCAGCGACCCAACCACGGCGACCGTTCCCGCGACGGCCACGATCAACGGGACGACCGCAACGTTCACCGTCACGACGAAAGTCGTTCCACAGTCGCGCACCGTGACGATCTTCGCGACATCCGACGGCGTGACCCAGTCCGCGGTACTCACCGTCGATCCGCCGACCGTCGCGAGCGTGGCTCTGTCCCAGTCATCGGTCGTCGCGACGGCGCAGGTCACGGCAACCGTAAATCTGACGGCAGCGCCTCCGACGCCCGCTACCGTCAGCATCAGCTGCAGCGATCCAGCGGCAATCTGCCCGCCGTCGATCACGATCAGCGGCACGAGCGCGACCTTTCCGATCTCGACCCAGGCGGTGCCGGCGGCTCGTCCCGTCGTTGTGACGGCCGCACTGAACGGCGGTGCGAAGACGTCGACGCTGACGATCGCTCCGATCTCGATTCAGTCCGCCACGCTCTCCCCGACGTCCGTGCGCGGAAGCGCCACGTCTTCGCTCACGATTCAACTCAATGGACCGGCGCGCGTCCCATTCAGCCTTCACATTGTCAGCGGCAATACCGACGTGGTTCCCAGTCCGGCGGATGTGAGCTTCAGCGCGACAGACATCGCGCGCTTCGTGGTGTTGACGCCGACGAACCAGGCGCGAACGCAGGCGGTTCAGGTACCGATCACGCTGTCACTCACGCTCGACACACGTTTTGGTCCGTACACATCCAGCGTCGTTGCGACGCTGACGGTCCAGCCATAGCCTAGACCGACGCCACCGTCCCGAACACGCTGGTCAACAGCCACCAAATACCGGTGCCGCCGACGGCGGCTGGAATCCCGAAGCGAATCCAGTAGTACAGCCACAACGGCGCCGGCTGTTCTCCGCGCTCGCCGAGCTCCTTCAGCGCCGCCGATCGCGTGATGCACCAGCCGACCGTCAACACGGCCACGAGCGACCCGAGCGTCTGCATCCCGGATCCGAACGTGAGGTCCCACGGGACGAAGATGCCATTGTTGATCGTCGGCGGGATCGACATCGAGAGAACCGCGATGGCGACGATCCAGACGGCGCGCGTGCGATCCAGCTTCGTGTTGTCGGTCAGCCCCGCCACGAGCACCTCGAACGCGCCGATGTCCGACAGATAGCCGGCGCCGAACAGTCCGACAAAGAAGAGAACGCCGAACAGCGCACCGAGGGGCATCGCCGCGAAGGCTTTGGGGAGTGTTGCGAAGATCAACCCGGGTCCGGATGTGGGTTGCAGCCCGAGCGCGAAGACCGCCGGAATGATGGCGAAGCCGCACAACAGCGCCGACCCGGTGTCGCCCACCACGGTCCAGATCGCGGGGCTCGACAGGGACTCCTTCGAATCGAGATAGGACCCGTAGACCACCATGAACGTGCCGCCGAGCGACAGCGAAAAGATCGCGTGGCCGATGGCCGCGACCATGACTTGCGGCGTCAGATCAGAGAACCTGAATTTGAGAATGTACCAATGAACGCCCTCGGCCGCGCCCGGCAGCGTCAACGACCGAATCATGAGGACGACGATGACGATGAACAGCGTCGGCAGCACGACCTTGCTCGCGCGCTCGATGCCGCCGCGAAGGCCTTTGATCACGACGAGCGCCGCCGTGAGGACGACCGTGCCGGTGCACGCCAGCTGAAGGAAAAACGACTTGGCGACGAACCCGTGGTCCGGCGGCAAGACATCGGACGCCGCCAGCGGGATGCCGACACCCGCCGCGAGTTGTCCAATCGCGTAATAGAGCACCCAGCCGATGACGGCCGTGTAATACCCGGTGGCACCGGTCACGACGACGAAGAAAAACCAGCCGATGAACGTCCCGAACGGCAGCCCCGCGGCGGCGAACGCGCCCACCGGTCCGCGCCGCGATGAGCGCCCGAGGGCGAACTCCGCCATCAGCGCGGGAACGCCGATGACGACCGATACGACAATGTAGAAGAGCACGAACGCCGCGCCGCCGAACTTTCCGACCATGTACGGGAACCGCCACACGTTGCCGAGGCCGATGGCGACGCCGATGATCGTCATGAGTGTGCCGAAGCGCGACGCGAACGTCTCTCGCTGCTTCGGGGCCGTGGGTGGCGTCACTCGCGGCGAAGGATCGAAGTGAGGACGTCGAGCGCGGTATCCACGTCGTCGATCGTGTTGTAGAAGTGCGGCGCCAGCCGGATCACCGGTCCGCGCGCCGAGGGCAGAATTCCTCGCTGGCGCATGGCCTGCTCGACCGCGTGTGAATCGTCCACGACAAACGCCGTCGTCGAGGTCTTTCGCGACATGTCCGATGTGCCGTGCAGCGTGAGCCCGCGTTCCCGGCCGCCCTCGATCAGCCGCTGTCCCAACACCTCGAGCCAGGGACGGATCTTTCGTGGGCCGACTTCGTTGATGATGGACATGCCCGCCCGCGCGATGTACGCGCTCGCGACGGGCGGCGTGCCGGAATCGAATCGGCTCGCGGTCGGCGACCAATCCAACCGCTTCACCTGGAACGCGAAGGGGTCCGCGCGGCCGAACCACCCGGTCGCCGATGGGTGCAATCGATCGATGACCTCGCCCCGGACATAAAGGAACGCCACGCCAGGAACGCCCATGAGAAACTTCAAATTGCCGGCGACGAGAAAGTCCATCCCGACGGCGGGCGCGTCGACCGGCACGGTTCCGATGGTCTGATACGCATCGACATACGACAGCGCCCCCGCCTGGCGAGCCGCCGAGACGATCGCTGAGAGATCTTGCATGAGGCCGTTCTGATAGTAGCCGTGGCACGCCGAGACCACGGCGGTCGTCTCATCGGCATGCCTGGCGTACTCCGCGGGGTCGATCTGGCCGTCGCACACGGGAATCCAGTCCACGCGTGCCCCTCGCTTCTCTTGCGCCAGCCAAACGTGTCCAACCGTCGGAAACTCCGCTTCCGTGACCACGACCTTCCGCCGTCGCGAGTCGAAGTCGATCGCGCTGGCCACCGCGCTCGTCGCCTGGGATACCGAGGCGAACACGGCGACCTCGTCGACCGACGCATTGATCAGCTTCGCAAACTCGACCTTGGCGAGATGGATCTCCTCCATCCAGGCATCCCAGTCCATGCCCGCCCGGTTCCACGAGTCGAGGTATGTCTCCGCCGCGGCGCGCGTACGGTCCGTCTGCGGCGCCTGCGAGCAGTTGTTCATCGGAATCGTCGAACGCAGCAATGGAATCCGCGCCCGCCAGGCGGACAGGTCGTAGCCGGGATCGTGCATCTCGCTCGCTATCGCGACGTCGAGATCACATCGCCGTATTGCGTCAATCGCCCGTCCGTGAACGCCTTGACCTGCTCGAGCATCGACGCCAGGAGCTGCTGATTGCGCATGTACGAGCCGGTGAATGGTCCGCGGCTCATACCCATGCCGTTGAACACCGAGCGAATGAACGTGCTCGACGAATCGAGCGGAAGCGTATTCACATTGCTGAAGAAGCGACGCCAGTCGTCGCCCTGCTGAAAGAGATATTGCTCCACGTTCGAGAGATAGAACGCGGTCACGGTCGCCTTGCTTTGCCGCAGATAGTCGCCGACGGCACGGATCGCTTTCGGTCCGGCGAAATCGCCGACCACGGGCACGATCAGATTGTTCAGCTCGACGTCGCGCAGCGCACGGTAGTTGGCCTCGGTCGCCATGTAGCTGCGGTGGACTCGCACGCTGTCCGTCTCGATCTGCAGGGCGGCATAGCTCGGCATCGACCCCACCCTGCTGAAGCCGCCGCGCATCTGATTGAAGTTGTACGTGATCTCCGGTCCCGCGGCGACGAACGACTCGTAGACGTAGGCGATCGTGTTCAGGTCCTCCTCGGAGAGCCTGAAGCCGTGTTGCTTGGTGAGCACGTCGCGAATCGACGTGATGGTGCGTCGGAAGCGGCCGCTGTCGGGCGAGACCGCGGCGTAGGCGTTAAAGATCGCCTCCGGCGTCGACGACGTGTCGAGCCCACTCGGCCGCGGCCGGGCAAACAGCCGCGAGATGAAATCCGCGCGGTCGGTCGAGGTCTCGATGAGCGCCTTGTACATCAGATGCGTCAGCATGTTCTGACGCCGGATGTCGAAGATGAAGGCGATTTTTGGTTTGAGCGCGACGATGTAGGTGAAGTTCTGATCCGGCCCGACCCCCAGGTAGACGCCGCCGGGCCGGGTCGTACGCAGCAGGTCGGGGATCACCCACTGAAACGTGGTCTCGTTCGAAACGAAGTTGTCCGATCGAAAGCTGCCGCCCGGCTCGGAGATGTCCGTCACCAGCTTCCAGAACGCGCTGTCGCTGAGCTTGGACGGAACGAGACTTTGCGCAGTCGCGGCGGGCGCGCGACCGGCAATCGCCAACAGCGATAAGCCGGCGACGAGCGCGCGACCGAACGAGGATGTCCGGCGAACGAGTTGGTTAGGGACGGGCATCGCGACGGTCCATGGGAAGACTGACACAAGAATGCAGCATGGTCAGTACTTCCAAAAGGGCACGCCCCCCGGAACGACAAAGGCACATCGAAATCGATGTGCCTTTGCCGACCTCCCCCCTCAACCCGACCCGACCCCACCCCCCTTCAGCCGAGCGAACTCCTACCGCCAGGTCAAATCAAAATCGTAGTACCCGTACCCGCCCTGAGGATCGCGCACCCGCACGATCGTCGTGTAGTTGTTCCACTGACTCGGCTGCTGCACGACCCACACCTGCCCACGTCCCTGATTCTGTACCACGTTGATCTGGGCATCCGACCGCGGCACCGTGGTATTGCCGCCGGTGACTCGCACGCTCGTCGGCTGAGCGCCACTCAAGATTCGCGTGTCCGCGCGACCGTTCTGAAGCCGAATCTCGACCTCGCCGTCGATGTTGCCGCTCCAGTGCATCAGGCTCTGGTCGCCATACTGGCCATTGCCATTGCCGTTGCGGCGACGGTAGACCTCTTCGCGATCGTCGATCCCATCACGATCCTTGTCGTGCCCGCGAGCTACGCCGTTGTTGTTTCTGCCGACGTAGTCGCCGTTCGAATAGCTCTGCCAATATGCCGTCACGCGGTACCGATCCGATCCACTGCGCGGATCGCGGATGCGCACGATCGTCGAATAGCCGTTCTGCGCGTTTGGCTGTTGAATCACGTCGACGTCTCCGCGGCCGTTCTCCAGGCGGACGACGACTTCGCCGTCCTGACGCGGCAGCGTCGACATGGCTCGCGCGCGCTCGTTGTTGGGCTCCGTGCGACCGACGTCGTTCGTCCAGACGCGGTTTCCGCGCATGACGATCTGCACTTCACGGTCGACGCCGCCGCTCCACTGGAAGAGCTCCTGTCCGGTGCGCTGATACTGGCCCTGCCGGGAATATTGCGCGGCTGCGATTGGCGCAACGCCGACGAGCGCTGCGGCGGACAACGAAATCGAGCGCGACATCCAACGATCTAGTTTCATCGAGACCACTCCTTGATGGGCCGGTCGCGTCCAGTGCGACCGATGCACCATTGACAAAGGCACTCGACGTGCCGCGCGGACATTCTCGAAGGGAGATTGTGGTTGCGGTCGCGCAACTTTGCGTGGCATCGGCAGTTGCGGCCGCTCTCGTGACGCTTGTGGCCGACGTGTTGGTGACATCGCGCACAGGGCAACGGGCGCATTTTGTCCGTCGGCCTGGACATTCCCGCGTCCGACACATGTGACACGATGTCCCGATGCGAAGCACCGCCCAGAAGCACTGGCAGGCCCTGCCGACAAACCGCAGCTTTACGCGCCATGCTCTCCCGATCCATCACGCCGCTTCACGCCACGGCCCTCGTCGTCGGCATCATCATCGGCGCATCGATCTTCGTGCAGCCCTCCGTCATCACCGGGGCGGTGCCGACGGTCGAAGGCGTGTATTCGGTCTGGATCGTTTCTGGAATCCTCACGCTCTTCGGCGCGCTGATCGCGGCGGAGCTGGCGTCCGCGTATCCGCACGCCGGCGGCGTCTATGTGTTCCTCCGAGAGGCATTCTCGCCCGCGGTCGCGTTTCTGTGGGGTTGGGCGATGTTCTGGACGATGCACACCGGCATCATCGCCGTGATCGCGATGGTGTTCGCGCGGTACGTCGCCTTCTTTTTCCCAGTCGGGGACGTCGGGCTGCGGCTCTTGGCGGTCGCCGCCATCGTTGCGCTGACGGGGATCAACTATCTCGGAGTGCGACAGGGAAGTCTCGTCCAGACAGTGTTTACGATTCTCAAAATCGCGGCGATCGTCGCGATCATCATTGCGGCGTTCGCGCTCGGACCGCAGCTCGGATACGTCGGCGAGCCTCGGGTCGACGCCGGTCCGCCGATCCCGCCGCCATTTACGTTCTCTCAATTCCCGCTTGCCGTCGTCGCCGGCCTGTTCGCCTTTGGCGGGTGGCACATGGTAACCTATGCCGCCGAGGAGACGCGCGAGCCCGAGCGCACCATTCCACGGGCGCTGTTCATCGGCGTGATGATCGTGACGGCCTGTTACATCGCGCTCAACGCGGCATACTTTCACGTTCTCGCGCCCGAGAAGATCTCGAGCTCGACTCGCGTCGCCGCCGACGCGGCGGATGCGGTGCTCGGTCACGGGGGCGCGGCGATGATGTCCCTCGTCGTCGCGATGTCGACCTTCGGCGCCCTGAACGGCGTCATCCTCTCCGGTCCGCGCGCCTATCTCGCCATGGCTCGGGATCGGTTGCTCGTGTCATGGGCTGCCGCCATTCATCCACGATTTCATACGCCTCACCGCGCCATTCTGCTTCAGGGCGTCTGGGCGATCGTCCTCGTCTCCACGGGCACGTACCGGGCGCTGTTCACCCGCGTCGTGTATACCGAATGGATCTTCTTTGCCTTGATGGCCTGGGGACTGCTGCGCCTTCGCAAGCGCGCGGATTACGCGCCGGCGTACCGCGTCTGGGGGTATCCCGCCGTTCCGGTGATTTTCATCGCGAGCTCGCTCTACATCGTGATCAACCAGATCCTGCACGATCCCGCCGAGAGCGCCGTGGGGTTACTGTTTGTTCTCATCGGGTTGCCCGTGTATTTCCTCTGGCTTCGCACTCCAATCTCGACACCACAACATGCTGATTGACGTCCACAACCACTTCTATCCACCGGAATACATCGACGCGCTCAAGGCAGGCGACAGCGCGGTGAAAGTGACGATCGACCGGGAAGGCAATCCCTGCCTTCACTATCCGGGGGACTACAACGTCGCGGTCCGCGGCCATCGCGACATCGACTATCGGCAGGAGGTGCTCGAGAAAGAAGGCGTCGATACGCAAATCATCACATTCACGACGCCCGGCACCCACGTCGAGCCGGCGGAGCGCGCCGTGCGCTTTGCCCGACTCGTCAACGACGCGTTCGCGAAGATCGTGCGCGAGCGCTCACCGCGGTTTTCTTCTCTCGCCACGCTTCCCCTGAACGACCCCGCGGCTTCGGTAGCGGAGTTGACGCGTGCGGTGACCGAGCTGGGCATGCCTGGCGCAATGCTGTTCAGCAACGTGAACGGCGTGGCGCTGGCAGACAAGCGATTCGATCCGCTCTACGCGGAGGCAAACCGGCTGGGAGCGATTCTGCACATCCATCCCACCGATCCCGTCGGCGTGGAAGCGATGACGGATTATTGGTTGATGCCGCTCGTCGGCTTTCTCGCGGACACGACGCTCGCGGCAGCGAAGCTGGTGTTCGCCGGCGTTCCCGACCGCTACCCGAACATCAAATGGGTGCTTGGCCACCTCGGCGGCGCGATCCCGTATCTCGCCGAGCGGCTGGACCGTGGTTGGGAAGCATTCCCCGATTGTCGCGCCGATATCTCGGGCAAGCCGACGGACTATCTACGACAGTTCTATTACGACGGCGTCAACTTCGATCCGAAAGCCGTGCGCTTGGCGGTGGATTTCGCCGGGGCTGATCACGTCCTGGCGGCGAGCGACTACCCGCACCAGATCGGGAGTATTCCCAAGATGAAGTCGAGCCTGGCGGCGCTCGAGGTCTCGGAGGCGGAACGGAAGAGAATCATGGGGGAGAACGCCAAGGCGTTGTACAAACTTTCGTAGAGGGTCGAGGGTCGAGGGTCGAGGGTCGAGGGTCGAGGGTCGATGTCCCTATGCGCCGGTCTCTTCCTGCAGCGGAAACCCGTGCTGTTTCCGGCCCTCATCAGCCTCGTGCTTCGCGGTGGTTTTATAGAGCTCGAATCGACCGTCCGCGGCCGCCTCGGCGACGCGACCGCGTAACGCCTGCATCTCACGTGTTCCGAGCGGCTTGAACCCGCGTGCGACGGCGACGTTTTGCCGGAGCACGCGCATCGAGTCGATTCCGCTCACCGTCGTCGCGACCGGAAGGCTCATGGCATACGCCAGCCCCTCCTGTGCCGTGATCACTCTCTTCTTCACCATCGCACCCTCGCCGCCGAGGCTCTTCATGCCGATCGGCGCGATGCCGCGGCGCAGGAGCTCGGGCAGCACCTGCTGCTCGAAGCTTCGGAACGTCGCATCGAAGCAGTTGAGCGGCATTTGCACCGTGTCGAACGGATAGTCGTAGGACAACATGCGCAGGTGCAGGGCGGGATCCTTGTGGCCGGTGAACCCGACGAAGCGCACCTTGCCCTGCCGCTTTGCTCGATCCAGCGCCTCGATCACGCCGCCCTTCATGAAATGACGTTCCGGGTCGCTGTAGTAGGCGATCTCGTGGACCTGCCACAGATCGACGTAGTCTGTCTTCAGCCGTCGCAGCGACTGGTCGAGCTGACGCATGGCGACCTTTGCGTCGCGTCCGTGGGTGCAGACCTTGGTCATCAGAAATACTTGATCGCGACGTCCCTCGAGGGCGCGGCCCATCCGGACCTCGCTTTTCCCCTCGTGATACTCCCACGCGTTGTCCATGAACGTGATGCCCGCGTCGATCGCCGCATGGACCACCTCGATTGCGTCGCGCTCCGTGGATATCTCGCCGAGATGGTAGCCGCCAAGACCAATCGCCGACACATATTCGCCGGTGGTGCCCAACGCCCGCCGTGGAATCGAGTCCGGCGCGGGCGTTTGATAGGTCGTTTGCGGGCGCATCCTCGGCGCACGTTTGGCGCGTGTCGGCAAAGTGTCTCCTTTCGAGTGTTGGGCTCGAATCCGCTGCAAATTGGGGGCGAGGCGGTCTGGATACGAATCTGCGGGCAGTGCAGAATCATAGCGTCGCCTCTCGTCCTGGAGATTCACGTGATCAACGGCATCCACGCCATCATTTATTCGAAGCAGGCCGACGCCGTGCGCGCGTTCTTCCGCGACACGCTGAGCTATCCCAACGTCGACGCGGGGCGCGGCTGGCTCATCTTTGCCCTGCCCCCGGCGGAGTTGGGCATCCACCCGTCGGAGGACGCCGAGTCGCACGAGCTCTACCTGATGTGCGACGATCTGGAGGCCACGCTCGCTGAGCTCGAGGCCAAAGGCGTCCGGGCGGCCGGACCGATCAGCGATCAAGGGTGGGGTCGTCTCACATCGATCCAGATCGCCGACGGCGTGCAGCTCGGTCTTTATCAGCCCCGCCATCCGGTCGCGCTTCACCTCGGCGGCAGATAGGAAACACGAATGAGACTATTTTCATCCCGAGCGCGGCGAGGGATCTGCGTGTCCGCGGTTCTCCTCGCCACTGCCGCGGGGCTCGCATGTGCCCAGAATACCAAGAGCCAGCTCGGAACCGTCTCGCAGGTGGTGGCGGGGACGAAGATCGATCTGACGTACCGGCGTCCTGTCGCTCGCGGCCGGGAGCTGTTCGGCGCGCTCGTTCCATGGGGTCGGATCTGGACGCCGAGCGCGGATACGGCGGCCCGCATCGCGTTGTCGGGGCCGGTGGAGGTGAACGGTTCCAAGCTGGCCGCCGGCACCTACAGCATCTGGACGATTCCCGACTCGGTGTCGTGGACGATCGTCTTCAGCAGCGTTCCCGACGTGTTTCACCTGCGGTACCCGGGCGAAGGACGTGACGTGCTGCGCGTCCAGTCCAGGCCCGGTCGAGGCGATCATGTGGAGACGCTGATGTTCGCCTTCCCGATGGTCGACGCGGACTCCGCGCGGCTGGAGCTGAGATGGGGAACGGCCGTGGTGCCGCTGCTCGTTCGAGCAGGCCGGTGAACGGTGCGAACGTTGGTATAGCCGCGTTCGAACAGGTTTACTCTGATTCTAACTAGAATTTCCTCATGAGATATCGCGCGTTATTGTTTCTTGCTTGCGTCCTGACCGGCTGCTCGCGGGCTGTGCGTAGCGAATTGACGCCGGAGTATCTGACCCCGTACGGTGCCCCGCAGTATCCGTTCTCGCCCGCGGTCCGCGTCGGCAACTGGCTGTTCCTCTCCGGTCAGATCGGAACGAACAGTGCCGGCCGTCTCGTCGACGGCGGCATCGAGACCGAAGCGCGGCAGGCGCTCAACAACATCAAGGATGTGCTCGAAAAAAGCGGTTCGTCGCTGGACCGCGTCGTCAAATGCACCGTCTTCATGGCGAACATGAGCGAGTGGCCCGCGTTCAACGAGATCTATCGGAGCTATTTCCGAAATCACCTGCCGGCTCGGAGCGCCCTCGGGGCCAACGGACTGGCACTCAACGCCCGCGTCGAGATCGAGTGCATTGCCGTCGCAAACGCGTAGCGTGGTTCAACTCGAGTAGTACGCCGCGTTTTCGTCGATGTAGCCTTTGGTGAGATCGCAGCCGAACGCCGTTGCTTTCGCCGTTCCAACGCCGAGCGAAACCTCCAGCTCCACCACGTCCGCGGTCAGGGTCTCACGCACCACCGCATCATCAAACTCTAAACGCTGGCCATCCTGCACCACCGGATGGCCGTTGATCCACGCGTCCGTCGACCCCGGGCGGATCAGGCAGTCGAAACACTTGCCGACCGCCATCAGCAGCCGGCCGACGTTCGGATCGGCCCCGTGGACCATCGTTTTCACGAGCGGCGAATTGACCAGCGACTTCGCGACCATTCGCGCATCGCCGGCGCTCGCGGCTCCACGCACGATGGCCCGAATGAGGTGCTCGGCGCCCTCGCCGTCGCGCGCCAGCGTCTCCGCCATGCGAATGCACCCCGTCGTCAACGTCTCGCCGAAGACATCTTCGTCCACGACGCCGGCCAGGCCGTTCGCCAGAATCGCGCAGGTATCGGACGTGCTCGTGTCGCTGTCGACCGACAGCATGTTGAATGACACGTCGACGGCGCGCTGCAGAATGCGGTCGAGCGTGTCGCTGTCGATCTTCGCGTCGGTGAAGATGTAGGCGAGCATCGTCGCCATGTTCGGCTCGATCATCCCCGAGCCTTTTGCGACCCACGTAATCGTCGATTCGCCCACGCTCGCCGAGAACGCCTTCGGGAACGTGTCCGTCGTCATGATGCCTTCGGCGCCGACGAGCGGATCGTGCTGCAGGTCGGCCGACATGCCGCGAATGCCCCGCTCGATGATGTCGATCGGCAACGGCACACCGATCACACCCGTCGAGCTCACCAGGACGCGATCGGCCGTCGTACCGACCTCCGCCGCCGCCGCTTCGGCCATTCGGCGCGCGTTGTCGACGCCCTGCGCGCCCGTCGCCACGTTGCTGCATTTGCTGTTCGCGACGATGGCCCGGAGCCGCCCGCCTTCCATCGTCTGGCGTCCGAGGATGATTGGAGCGCCCGGAAAATGGTTGCGCGTGAACACGGCCGCCGCGGCCGCGTCGACCTCGCTGACGAACAGGGCCAAATCCTTCGCGCTCGGCTTCAGGCCGACGTTACGGCTCGCGCAGCGGAACCCGCGCGGAAATCTCGGATTGTCGTGATACTGCATTGCATGTTTTGGGAAGAGGTGGGAAGATAACTCCCTCGACCCTCGACCCTCGACCCGCGACCCTCGACCCTCGACCCTCGACCCTCGACCCTCGACCCTCGGGCCCCATGTACATCGACAACTTCCGGGACGAGTACGCGCGCTACAAAGCCATCGGCGAAAAGGCCATGGCGCAGGTCCCCGACGAATCGCTCAATCGAATCGTCGCGCCGGAGGGCAACTCGATCGCCATGATCGTCCGGCACATCGGCGGCAACTTCGTCTCACGATTCACGAATTTCCTCACCGAGGATGGCGAGAAGCCGTGGCGCGACCGCGACGACGAGTTTGCCGAGGGCGACTACGCTCGCGCGCACATCGACGAAGCGTGGCGGACGGGATGGGCTGTCGTCGAATCCGCGCTCGGGTCCCTCGGCGATGATGATTTGACCCGCACGGTGAAGATTCGCGGCCAGGAACTGTCCGTGCACGAGGCGCTCTGCCGATCGGTGGCGCATGTCGCAATGCACGTCGGGCAGATCATCCTGTTGGCGCGAATGCTGGCGGCCGACGATTGGCGCTGGATCAGCATCCCGAAGGGTCAGTCCAAGGCGTACAACCTGAATCCGACACGCGAGAAACATCCAGCCCGTTGAAGATTCTCGTCGAAGCCTGCGTGGAGACACTCGAGGAATCGCTCGCGGCGGCGCGCGGCGGAGCGGATCGCTTGGAGCTGTGCGACAACATGGCCGTCGGGGGCACGACGCCGAGCGCGGCGCTGATCGCCGAGGTCAAGCGGTCGGTGTCCATTCCGGTGTCGGTGATGATCCGGCCGCGAGGTGGGCGTTTTGTTTTCAACCGCGTCGAGATCGACGCCATGCAGCGCGACATCGACATGGCGCTCGAGGCGGGGGCGGACATGCTGGTGATCGGCGTTCTCGATCCGAGCCGCCGCGTCGAAGTGAATGTCACGCGAGAGCTCGTCGCCCGAGCGAAAGGGACGCCGGTCACGTTTCACAAAGCGTTCGACGAGATTCCCGATCAGCGGCGCGCGCTCGAGGCGTTGATCGACGTCGGTGTTTCACGATTGCTCACGTCGGGCGGCGCGCCAACGGCGCTCGAGGGCACTGATGCGTTGGCGACGCTGATCGAGCAGGCGTCGGGGCGCGCCGTCATCATGGCCGGCGGGACCGTCCGTGGACACAACGTACGTCAGATCGTCGAGCGCGGCGGCGTCACCGAAGTTCACGCGCGTTGCAATCTCGATCCCGCCCGGATCTCCGACATCGTCGCCGCGCTCGCGTAGTCAGGTGGCTGGGCGCAACCGCTCGCGCAGGTGATCGAATCGCACGACGAACACGTTCCGTTCGGTTCGATCTCCAATCGTCGTCACGCGAGTAACGAACAGATACTTTCCGTCGCGCGAGACGAACGGGCAGAACTCGACTCCTTGCGTGTTGACGAGCGGTCCAAGATTTCTCGGCGTCGTCCAGCTCGTCTCGGTGCGCCAGCTGAGATAGAGGTCGACGTCGCCCGCACCTTCGGGACGCTTCGCGCCGAAGACGACGTAGCGCTCGTCCGGATCGACGAACAGGTTGGACGCACCGGAGTCGGCGTTGATCGTTGGATCGAGCAGCTGCGGCTCACCGAACGTGTCGTCGCTTCGCGGCTCGGCGCGAAACGCGAGGCGCCGCGGGCGATTGCGAAAGCTGTCGAAATACAAGACCCCGCGGCGCGTGACACTGGGAAACATGTCGACGTCCGGCCCGTTCACCGCGCCGGCCAGCCGCACGGGCTGCGACCATCCGGAGCCTTGGCGCTCGACGTACCACGTGTCGGTGCCCGTCGACGTATCCGCCGGCGAAGGCCCGCTGGGCCGCCCGGACGAGAAATACAGTCGCCTCCCGTCGGGCGAAAACGCCGGATCGAGGTCGCGGTACGTGCCGGAGAACGCCATCACGGTAGGCGCGCTCCACCGCGAGCCGTCGAAGGTGGAGGTCAGGAGCGTCGTCGGACGCGGCGGTGAGAATTTTGTAAACACCACCGTCCGCCCGTCCGGCGTGAACGTGGATGCGAAGACGTCGTTCGTCGACACGACGCCGGGCGCGAACATCACTGCAGCGGCGCCGTCAGCCGGCAAACCCGGAATGCCATCCGTGGCAACCCCGCGCCGAGTTGCGCAAGCCGCGACGGCAAAACTCGCTACCAGAGCCAATGTAGTACGCATGCGAGCAACCTCGCGGGCGGGGGAGCCGAAGGCAGCGCGACATATCACTTCTTACAGAACGCGAACGGTCCACTCCCTAGCGTAAAGATCGCGTTTTCCGGCTGAAATGCTCTTCTGGTCTCCTCTGCGTTCCTCCGTGTCCTCCGTGGTGAAAGATCTGATGGTTGTGGTTGTGGTTTGTGGTTTGTTTGCGCCTCACGGTGTCACCCGATCTTTCCAGAACGCTGACAAATCGCCACCGAGCCTTCCGCCGTCACAGCATTACCGCGCCCAGCGATTGTTCGAGCGATCCACATCCGGCAGCGCGCGCCGCGGGTCGAGCTCGACGGCACGAATGGACTTGGAGCCGGGCACGCGATACGTGAATCGATCGCCGAGGTTCCACATCTCGACCGGCAGCTTCACCGTCGTCGCCGAGCCATCGTCGAACGTGATCGAGAGTTCGGCGGGCATGACCATCGTGCCGCGGTTGCGCAGGTACACGGACGTCGTACCGTCAGGGGCGCGCGATACGGAATCCACCGCCTGGTCGAGGCGCGCCGTGGTGAAAATCCAGTCGCGCCAGAACCAGTCGAGCTCCATGCCCGACTGATCGCGCATCAGTCGGAAGAAGTCCGCCGGCGTTGGATGCTTGAACGCCCACACGCGAATGTACTCGCGGAATGCGGCGTCGAAGCGCTCTTTCCCGAGGACCTCGTACCGCAGCATCTGCATCATCAGCGCCGGTTTCTGGTAGCCGTTCCAGAAGAGATCTCGCACCTCGACCGGCTTGTTGATCAACGGCTGCTCGCTGCCGGCGATCGCGTGGTCCTTGTACAGATGCAACGGGTGGGCTTCGATCGAGTCGCCGTAGGTCGTGCCGGCGAAATATTTGGCCGCCCCGGCGAGGTCGATGAACGTGTTGAACCCTTCATCCATCCAGGGATACAGCCGTTCGTTCGATCCGACGACCATCGGGAACCACTGATGCCCGAACTCGTGTGAAATGACCCACTGCTGGTCCTCACGCGACGGGCTGTTGGGCGTGAACGTGAGCATGGGGTATTCCATGCCCTCGATTGGCCCTTCGACGGTCGTCGCGTGCGAGTACGGATAGCGAAACCACTGCTCGCTGAAATACTTGATCGCTTCGCGACCTATTCTGGCGACCTCGTGCCACTTGTCCGCCTTTGGCCGATAGAGGGCGTCGATCAGAATTCCATCATAGCCGCCGGCGTCCCACCGGAGACCGGGTCCGGCGGCGAAAGCGAAGTCGCGAACGTCCTTCGCCGTGTAGCGCCAGGTCGAGGTTCCGCCCTGGGCAGGCCTGGTCTTCTTCGTATCGCCCGCCTCACCGGCGGCGATGATGGCGATCGTCGTGTCCGACCGGCGCGCCGCGGCCAGCCGCCCGCGCTGTGTGGCCGTCAGGACCTGCTCGGGATTCGTCAGCTCGCCCGTCGCCGCGACGATATAGTCGAACGGCACGGTGACCGCGACATCGAAGCTGCCATACTCGAGGTAGAACTCGCCCGCACCGATGTAGGGCTCGTGATTCCACCCCTTCACATCGTCGTAGACGACCATGCGCGGGTACCATTGCGCGATCTCGTAGAGCGGGCCGTCGTGTCCCATTCGGCCCGCGCCTTGCGGCGGTACGTTGAAGTGCCACGCCGCGGTGAGATCGATCGCCAGGCCGGACGCGAGCGGCGTCGGCAGATCGACGCGCAGCGTGGTTCCGTATCGCGTTCGCTTCGCCTCCCGGCCCGCGATGGTCAGCGATTCCAGCCGCGGCGCGCTGTTGAACCCCTGACAAGAGAAATCAAATGAGGATCCTAGAAACACGAGCGGCGGCTGGTTCAGCACGCTGGTGATGCCGGTTGGCTCGCAGATGTTCTGCTCGACGTAGAGCCAGAGATACGGCAGGGCGTCGGGGGAGCGATTGACGTAGTGGATCGTTTCGCGCCCTCGCACCTCGTTCTTGGCCGGGTCGAGCGTGACCGCGATCCGATAGTCCACACGCTGCTGCCAGTACTTTGGACCGGGCCTGCCGGAGCCGGAGCGGTACTCGTTGGGTGCCGGCAGATCGAGCGCGCGGAAGTGCGAGGTGTCGGCGACCGACGCCCCGGCCTGCCCGTTCGCGGGCCTCGACACAGCGAGCAGCGCGACCAGCGCCGCCGTCGCATGACGAACGTTCATGACATTTCCTCGAGTGTTGTCCTTCGCCCCGCCCGGCGCCACACGCGTCAACCCGTATGATGCGCGCTCACTTCGGAAGCCCATACACCGCGGCGGCGTTCTCCCGCATGACCATCCGCGCCAGCCCTTGCGCGTGAGAACGATCGATCTCTCCGTCGCGCAGCATGCCCGTGAGCGCGATCCCCAGCGCGCGGCGCGCCGTTGTCGCCCCGACCCACGCCACCTGCTCCCACCCTTGCTCGACGCCGCCGTCGAACGCGTCGGTACCGAACAGAACCTTCGTCGGCCACTCGCCCAGCCACTGCCGCAGCACGCCCGCCAATACCGCCGGCGACAGGATCTGATCCATCATCGAGATGTCCGCGTACACGTTCGGCTTGCTGAGCAGTCCTTGCGTCTGGCCGACGTGCGGCCAGCCGCCGTGCACGATGATGAAGGTCGTGGCGCGCAGCGTCGAGTCGTTGAACGCCGGCTCCAGCAGCCGCGGCTCGCTGCCGCGCGGCGAGTAGAAGCCGCCGAACGTCTCGAGCACATGGATCTGCACCGGGAGCTTCTGGCGGCCGGCGGCGCGCGCGATCTCGCGAAACAGATAGTCCTGCAAATTCTTGTATTCCGCGTGTGTCGGCGTTCCGCCGCGGACGTACTTCGCGTACACGCTGCGCGCGGACGCGGTGTCCGGATCGTCGAAGTCGAGCGCGCGGAGATACGCCGCCTCGAACTTCACGCCGGCGGCGCCATTCGCCTTTTCTCGCGCCAACGTCGCGTTGACGACGGTGCGAACGTACTCGTCCAGCGTTGCCGGAAGCGCCGGGAGATTCAAATCACGCAGATACCGCAGCAGGAGCTTGGCCTCGCGCGGATACAGCGATCTGGTATCAGGCGTTCTCGACGCTTCGCCGCGAGTGTCGAGCGGCAACATCAATGGATCGACGAACGACACCCACTTGAACCGCGCGGGCGACAGGCCCGGGCCCATGGCGACGCGGTTCGCCATCATGATGTCGATCCCGGCTTGATCCAGCGCCCACTCCGGAAAGCGCTGGCCCTGCGACCGCACCGTACCCGTCACGGCCGCCTTCAGGGCGCTGTGGTAGTCGGCTCCGCCGCGGTCCGGCGCGATGTGATACAGCGCACTTTGCGCCGCCCGCCAGATGGGATCGTCGGCCTTGAGGCGATTCGGCATGTCGAACGGCGGAATGCCGTCGAGGGGAAGAGCGTCGAATTCGCTGTCGGCCGGCGCTCCCGGCGCAACGGGCCGCATCGGATGCGCGTGATTGTCGATCGCTCGGATCGACGCGATGTAGCGGGCAAGGTCGGCATCCACCGGCGTTTGCGCGCTCGCCGCCGTTCCGCAGAGCGCCGGCAGCACCAGAAGCCCGACGGCGGCCCGCGCGCGACGGTGCATTGCTCCGTGCATGTGATTTCCTCGTCAGACGTCGTGAGTCGGCTAATCAATCGCGCCGCTTCTCCCCTCGTAAGTGGCGACAGGGGCGTCCAATTACGGGTTTCGACGTCGCGCCGAAACAGTGGCGCGCCGTGTGCCTTGGTGTCGGCCCTCAGCGGGAGGCACGCCTCCCGGAACCGCAATCGTTTTGCACGAGCTGTCCATGATGACCGCTTCAGTCGTATTGATGGTGGGCGCGCTCAGCGCCGCCATCGGAATCCGCGATACAGCCGCGGGTCGAGCCGGCGCCCACCGGGGCGCGCCGTCCGTCGAGATGCCTCTAACGACGCTCACGGAGATCGCTGCCAGCTTCGACGACGGCCGCAACGACATCTACTGCCTGTACGGCCAGCGGCAGGGCGTGGCGCGTGATCGCATCCTCGTCGACTCGGTCAAAACGATCACATCCGTCAGCGACTGCGGCGGCATCGGTGTTGGCTTCGTGACGCGCATCGCCGATCCCGTGCTCCTCACGTACATGCTTCGCGGTCTCATGACGTCGCTGCCGAAGCTGAGCCTCGTGAGCGCCTTCTATCAGGCCGAAAACGTCGAGCGAGGCGGCAAAACGATTCGCGTGGCCCGCGCGCTCTCCGTCGTTCGGGGCCCGTCCATCATCACCGCGGCCGGATCGAGTTGATCTGCTTTCGCGAAGGCGAGCGGAGCACCTGCTTCTCCGCCGCCTGACGCCTCGAACCCTGGAGTGGTACATTCCGCCTTCCTCATAGCGGACCACTCATGCCACGTCGACGGACGATCGCGTCCATCCTCGCGGTGCTGCTCGGTGCCATCGTCGCTCCGCGCGCGCGCGCTCAAGAGAACTACGAGATCCAGGTCTATGGCTCGCCGACCGTGCCCCGCGGCGTCACCATTTACGAGCTCCATAGCAACTACACACGACTCGGTCGCCGCGACGTCGTCGACGGCGAGTTGCCCACGAATCGCGCGATACACGAGACCGTTGAAATAACGCGTGGGATCACCGACTGGTCAGAGCTTGGCTTCTACTGGTTCATGGCCAAGCCGGACCGGATGGGCTTTCAATGGGTCGGAACGCATCTGCGTCCTCGCGTCACGGCGCCGGAGAGCTGGAATCTTCCCGTCGGCCTGAGCCTCTCCCAGGAATTCGGCTACGCGCGGAAGCAGTTCTCGGCCGACACGTGGACCTATGAGCTGCGCCCCATCATCGACAAGGAGATGGGCAAGTGGTACGTGTCGCTGAACCCGGTGCTCGGCAAGTCGCTCCGCGGGCCGAATTCGGCCGAACCCTTCGAGTTCACGCCCAACGTGAACGTCGGGTACGATGTCACGTCGAAGGTCAACCTGGCCGTCGAGTACTACGGCGCGACCGGCACCATCAAGCGGACGGTTCCGATCGAGGAGCAGGAGCACACGGTGTACGCAGCCGTCAATCTCGACTTCGGCCCGCAGTGGGAGTTCAATCTCGGCTACGGCACCGCGCTCACCGCGGGCGGCGATAAGAGTATCATAAAGATGATTGTCGGAAGGCGGGTCGGATTGAAGCTGCCCTGATTCTTTTGGGTGATTCAGGGACAGGCCTCTCGAGATGGGGACCTCGACCGATCGCGCTGCCTTTGGCGGTCGGCGATACGGACGACCTACTCAGCGAGCGATGCGGGCCAGGCCCGCGCGCGCCTGTTCAACCATCGGGCCGAGCTCCGGATCCGGGCTTTCCCAGAACGCGAGGAAGCGCTCGTATGCTTGCCGCGCGTCCCGATACCGGCCAATCTCTTCGTAGAGTTGCGCGCGCCGCAGGAGCGACGGGCCAACGAACCACACATCGTAGCCGGCGGGATCCGGAAACGTCTCGAGCCACGTGATCGCTTCCGTTTTCCTTCCGGCCCGAGCGAGTGCGTCGGCTCGCAGGTAGCGTTCGCGCGCCGCGAAGAAGCTCATGAGATCGGGGTAGGTTCGATCCGGCTCGATGTGCGGCGCGGAGAACATCTCGGCCGCTTCGCCCGGCGACGTGCGAGCGCGAAGCTCGGCGCGGATGGCGAGCGAGTAATCCGACGCGAATGCGCTGTCCTGCACGTTGCGCTTCGGCCAGGTTGCGAGCTCATGGCTCAACGAGAGCGCCGTCGCCGAATCGCCGGCGAGAAGGCTCAGCACGGCCGCGAGATACCGCCGGCGAGGCGGATAGATCCCGGACTCTCCGACCTGCCCGATCGACGGGCCGATCGCGCGCTCCGACTCGGACATGCGAGTGAGCGCATCGCGCTCGCGGACAAGGTCCGGCGAGCCGCGCGCCACGAACGGCAACGAGAGAATCCAGGCGCGGATCTCCGCCGCGCGCTCGGGCGCGATGATCGCGAGACTGTCGACCGCCTGGAACGCGCCGCGAATGTGACCGCGCGATGCCGCGAGCTGCGCCAGCTCGATGTAACCCGTCACGCGAAGCACCTGGCGCTCTCTTGATTCCGTCAGGTCGCGCGCGAGCGTCGCCGCAAGCGTTGTATCCGCGAACGGAAGTGCGACGGTGAGCAATTGCTGTTCGGTCACGGTGCCGCGCGCTTCGGCTTCCGCCAGGACGGAATCGCGGGCGCGAGTGTCATGCGACAGCGCCGCCGCGATCGTTCGCAGCTCGAGATCTTCGGCGGCGGACAGCTTCAGCCGTCGCGCGGCGGTCACGAGCGTATCGAATCCCCCGCCGCCCGGAGCGTTGCGCGCCTCCAGCCTCGCCAGGTGAATGAGCGCGGCGCCATTGTTCGGCCGCAGGAGCATCAGGCGGCGGAATGCGTCGGCGGCCCGCGACGGCGGAATGCCGAGCATCGGTCCCCAGTGATAGCGAATCTCCGCGAGCTGCAGCCACGCCTCGGCGTTGCCGGCGTCCTGGCTCAGCGCCTTCTCATAAAGAAATACGCTTTCAGGAATTCTCGACTCCAGATAGTTCCGCCACGCGCCGAGCAGCAGGCGATCGCTTGGCGAGAGTCGGCCGAGGAGCGCCAGGGCGCGGTCGGCGGCGGCGCGGGAGAGACTGTCGTGTGCGCCCATCGCGGCGGCATAGCTCAAGCGCAGATAGCCCCGCGCGAATGTCGAATCGTCCGCGACAGCGCGCGCATACGCGTCGATCGCGCCGGCATATCTCGCGGCGGAGAGCTCCCGCTCGCCTTCGGCGAACGACTCGGCGGCGCTTGCCGACGCGGTGCCGGTCGACGCCACCGTCTGTGGTGCCGCGTCTCGCCTGACAAGCGGCATCGATGCGAGCCCGAGGACGACGGCGCCAACCGCGCCGATCAACGTTCGTCGAACGAGCCGATGTCGCGGCCGCGACGACGCTACGACCGGCTGATGCGTGGACGCCGCAATGGCCGCGTCGAGCGGCGGCGGTTCCGGCTGCGTCGTCCTCGCCCGCGGTGCGACCGGAATGCGTAACTGGTCGACTACGGCAAGCGTGTCGCTCGACGGCTCGCCTTCCAGCTCTCCTCGGAACCGCGTTGCCCACTGCTCGTAGACACGCAGCGCCTCGACGCGCTCCCCGCGCTGCGACAACACGTCGAGCACCCGGCGCAGGAGAGTCTCTTCGTGCGGCGAAAGCTCCAGCGCTCGGCGAGCCCAGCGCAGTACCTCGTCGGAATTGTCTCCGGCCTCCGCCGCGTCGGCGAGGGAGACGGCCGCCGACACGGCGCGACGCCGCAGGACCTCACGCCGTTCGTCGGACCATATATGAAAGTCGGCAAGCGCCGGTACGATGAAGCCCTCGAGCAACGGTCCGCGATAGAGTGACAGTCCGTCCTCGAGCCGGCCGGCGTCGAGCGCGTCCTCGAACGCCAGCGCATCGCAGCGAACCACGTCCGGATTGACCGCCAATTCGTCATCACCGCGCGCCACGATGGCGTCGCTTCCGAGCTCCGATCGCAGACTGTGAAGTGCGCTCCGCAATGAAAACCGTGCGCGGCGGTCGTCGGATTCCGGCCACAACAGCGCCAACAGCGAGTTCCGTTGTTGCCAACCTCGCGGCTGGCGGAGGGCGAGATAGGTGAGCAGGGCGACCTGTTTGGGGCGCACCAGGAGGGATGTTGCCTCCTGCCCGTCATGCCCAACGAGCGAAAGGCTTCCCAAAACCTTGAATTCGATCATCCAGCTTGGGCGGGGACATCGTGCGACGGGCGTGAATTCCGGCGGGAAGTGGAATTCACGGGCCAATCACGGTGGGTTCAACGGGGTCAAAGTAATTCAACGCTCGGACTCGTGGTCGGCAAGCCACGAATCGCGACACCCTCTCTCCCCAACCAACCGAGCGAGCTCCACCATGAAAACATCAACGAAAGGCCGATCGATGACGACGCGCCTCGTCGCCGTCGGCGGGATTCTCGCGCTCAGCGCGGCCGCCCGACCCGCCCACGCGCAAGCCACCAACGTCATCTGGGCGTGTTATGTCCCGCTCACCGGCACCGTGTATCGGATCCGCGCAACCAACGCGCGAGACGAATGCTCGTCGCCGTCGCACATCATGTTCAGCTGGAACGAGCAAGGACCGCAGGGTCCGAAAGGCGATCAGGGGATACAGGGAATCAAAGGCGATCGCGGGCCCGAGGGCGCGCGCGGGCCGCAAGGCGACAAAGGACCCACGGGCCCTCAAGGTGTCCAAGGTCCGCAGGGTCCCCAGGGTCCCCAGGGTCCCCAGGGTCCGGAAGGACCTGCCGGCACGGGAGCAATCATCGATCCGAACGGCGTCGCCGTGTACGGAATTGTCGACGCCGGCTTGGGGCATCACACCCTCGTCGCCCAGTGTCCGCTCGGAAAGAAGCTGACCGGGGGCGGGTTCGTCACGAAGAACCTTCGAACGCCGACGGGCTTCCCGGAAACGCAGCCCATCTTCACGGCCAGCACCATGGATAACGAAGCCCCGAACGCCTGGCGGGTGCAGTTCTACCAGGGAGGACTGTCGTTATCGACGGTGGAAGTCCACGCATTCTGCGCGGATGTCTCCGGTTTCGGTGACCCCACGAAAGGCAACTGATAGCGTCCACTCACCGGTCTCACCACTTCGGAGTTCATCGAATGCGAGTCTTCTTGCGAGCTTTCTCGATTGCGGCACTCTCGGCGAGTGCCGGCGCCTCGGCGAATGCGCAGGTCGTCGTCAATGGCGGCGCACCAAACGAAGGAATCGGGTGGAACATCTTCGACGACAATCGCGCGGCGGCGCAGTTTTCCGCCGGCGCGTCGACCGTGTTCGACGCCATTCGGTTCTGGGGTCTTCTCCCTTCGGCGCCGGCGTATAGCCCGAACATCTATTGGGAAATTCTCAGCGACGCGAACGGGGCGCCGAGTGCGTCCGTCGTCGCGTCCGGAAACGCGTTGGCAACAGGGACGGAGCGCGTCGAGCTCTCCGCCTTTCCCGGGTTCTTCTCCTGGCAGTTCGACCTCGGCGTCGGTCCGCAGCTGTTGACGGGCGGCATGTACTGGCTCGCGCTTCACGACGGCCCACTCGATCCCAGCGGCTTTACGTCGTCGACGTTGATCTGGGAGACGACGGCCACGCCCGGTACATACGCCACTCAAACTTTCAGCGTGGACGACCACTGGGACGTGAATCCGACGACGGGCCTCGCGTTCGAGCTGCGACAGGAAGTCGTCGCCACGCCGGAGCCAGCGACCCTGATGCTGGTTGCAAGCGGGTTCGCGGTGATTGCGGTTTTCGGAGTTCGCCACCGCCAGCGCGGCGCCTGAGAATGAAAACGGCCGGCGCCACGGCGCCGGCCGCGGAGGCAGGAACGAGACAAGGGAGAGGGCAGTCTGAGCGCGTCGAGCCGACGAACAGAGCCATTGTTCGGCCCGCCACTTGCGACAGGCCGGAGTCCCAAACTCTCTTCCGATGAAACTGACGCTCGACGTCAACGGCCAAACGCGCGAGCTGGACCTCGACACGCGAACGACTTTGCTCGACGCTCTGCGCGAGCATCTCCATCTCACGGGCACGAAAAAGGGCTGTGATCACGGGCAGTGCGGCGCGTGCACCGTCCTCGTCGCCGGCCGCCGAGTCAACTCGTGCCTGACGCTCGCGGCGATGCACGACGGCGACCGGATCACGACAATCGAAGGACTCGGCGATCCGAATCACCTGCATGCGATGCAGCGGGCGTTCGTGAAACACGACGGCTATCAGTGCGGCTACTGCACGCCCGGCCAGATCTGCTCCGCGGTCGCGATGCTCGATGAGATTCGCGCGGGCGTCCCGAGCCATGTGACGAAAGATCTGGAGGCCGCACCGAGTCTCACGACCGACGAGATTCGCGAACGCATGAGCGGCAACATCTGTCGCTGTGCGGCCTATTCGAACATCGTCGATGCCATCGTCGAGGTCGCGCGCGCATGAAGCCGTTCACTTACGAACGCGCGACCTCGCCCGCCGCCGCGGCCGAAGCAGCCGCGCGCACGCCAAACGCGAAGTTCATCGCGGGAGGCACCAATCTCCTCGATCTCATGAAGCTCGAGATCGAGACGCCGTCACACCTCATCGACGTGAACGGCACTGGACTCGACACCATCGACGACACGCCGGAAGGCGGCCTGCGCATCGGTGCGCTCGTGCGCAACACGGATCTCGCCGCGGATATCCGCGTTCGGCGCGACTATCCGGTGCTCGCGCGCGCGCTCCTCGCCGGCGCGTCCGGTCAGCTGCGGAACAAGGCGACGACCGCGGGCAATCTCCTGCAGCGAACGCGCTGCCCCTACTTCTACGACACGAACATGCCGTGCAACAAACGCAGCCCGGGCAGCGGCTGCGCGGCAATTGGCGGTCACACGCGTGAGCTCGCGATCATCGGAACCAGCGACAAATGCATCGCGACAAACCCGGGCGACATGGCCGTGGCGATGCGCGCGCTCGATGCAGTCGTCGAGACGGTGCAGGAAAACGGCGACACTCGGCGCATTCCGATCGCCGATTTTCATTGCTTGCCGGGCGACACACCTCACGTCGAGACGACGCTCGCCGCGGGCGAGCTCATCACCGCGGTGACATTGCCGCGGCCGATCGCGGGCGTGCAGATGTACAGGAAAGTTCGCGATCGGGCATCGTACGCGTTCGCGCTCGTCTCGGTAGCTGCCATCGTCCAGGAGGACGGCGCGGGACGCGTCGCTCTTGGCGGCGTCGCGCACAAACCCTGGCGCGTCGAATCGGCGGAGTTTTCGATGGCGAAGGGGGCCAAGGCCGCCGTCAAAGAGCTGCTCGCCGATGCGAAGCCCACGACGGAGAACGAGTTCAAGATCACCCTGGTCGAACGAACGCTCGACGCGATGCTCACGCAGGCGCGAGGTGAGGCAAAGTGAAATTCGACAAGCCCGCGGCGGCGAATCCGATCGACCAGCAACAGTACGTCGGCAAGCCGTTCGACCGCGTCGACGGTCCTCTGAAGACGACCGGCACGGCCCCGTATGCCTACGAACATCACGATGCCGTCGCCGATGCGAGTTATGGCGTCGTCGTCGGTTCAGCGATCTCTAAGGGCCGTATCAGGTCGATGGACCTCACGGCGGCCCGCGGTGCCGCCGGTGTGATCGCCATCGTCACGGCCGAGAATGCCGGTGAGCTTGCCAAAGCCGATCGGAACACGGCCAAGCTTCTCGGCGGGCCGGAGATACAGCACTATCACCAGGCGATCGCTCTCGTCGTCGCCGGAACATTCGAGCAGGCGCGAGCCGCCGCGCAGCTGGTGCACGTGTCGTATGAGCGCGCAGCCGGCGCGTTCGACCTCGCCGCCGCGATGAGCTCAGCCACTCGTCCGGCGAAGCTGATCGGCGGTCCGTCCGACAGTGCCGTCGGCGATTTCGGCGCGGCGTTCGAGACCGCGCCCGTGCAACACGACGCGACGTACTCGACGTCCGACGAGTCGCACGTGATGATGGAGCCGCACACCACGATGGCGCGGTGGGACGGTGACACGCTCACGCTCTGGTCGTCGACGCAGATGGTCGCGTGGCTCGCGGCGGACGTCGCGAAAACATTGAAGATCAAGAAGGAGCACATTCGAATCATCGCGCCGTTCGTCGGCGGTGGCTTTGGCGGCAAGCTCTTCACGCGTGCCGATGCCGTGCTCGCGGCCCTGGGCGCACGCGCCGCCGGCCGCGCGGTGAAGGTCGCTCTGCAGCGGCCGCTCGTCATCAACAACACGACACACCGACCGGCGACGATTCAGAGAGTTCGCATCGGCGCCTCGCCCGACGGCAAGATCGCGGCGATCGCCCACGAGAGCTGGTCCGGCGATCTGCCGGGCGGCAAACCGGACGGTGCCGTCGACCAGACACGTATGTTGTACGCCGGCAAGGATCGCATGACGGCGACGCGTCTTGCGGTGCTCGATCTTCCGGAGAGCAACGCGATGCGCGCGCCCGGCGAGGCGACCGGCCACATGGGCCTCGAGGTCGCGATGGACGAGATGGCGGAGCGACTCGGCATCGATCCGGTCGATTTCAGAATTCTCAATGATACCGCCATGGTTCCGGATGACCATCCGCCGGCAAGCGCGCAGGATCCGCAACGGCAGAAAGGAGAGGGGAAGAAGGAAGGCAACTCCGGCCGCGGCCGCGCGTTCTCGCAACGGAACCTCGTCGAGTGCCTGCGCGTCGGAGCAAAGCAGTTTGGCTGGGAGAAGCGCGCCGCGAAACCCGGAGTGACTCGCGACGGGAACTGGCTGGTCGGGCTGGGTATGGCGGCGGCGTATCGTGGCAACATGGCGGTGAAGTCCGGCGGTCGGGTGAAGCTCGACAATCGCGGCTGCGTGACCGTCGAAACCGATATGACGGACATCGGCACCGGCAGCTATACGATCATCGCGCAGACCGCCGCCGAGATGCTCGCTGTCCCGCTCGCGTGCGTGAACGTCAAGCTCGGCGACTCGTCGTTCCCGGTGTCGGCCGGCTCGGGCGGTCAATTCGGCGGCAATTGCTCGACCGCGGGAGTCTACGCCGCGTGTATGAAGCTTCGCGAGGCGATCGCCGAGAAGCTTGGTTTCGACATCGAGAATACCACGTTTGCAAATGGTGCCGTCACATGCGGCGACCAGACGATCTCCCTCAATGATGTGTCGGGCGACGAAGAGATCGTCGCCGAAGACACCATCGAGTTCGGTTCTGTCGCGCAGGAGAAGAAGCAGGCGACGTTCGGCGCGCATTTCGTCGAGGTGGCCGTCGACGCAGCAACGTATGAGATCCGCGTGCGACGCATGCTCGCGGTGTGCGCGTGCGGTCGCATTCTCAATCCGAAGACCGCCCGCAGTCAGGTGATCGGCGCGATGACGATGGGATTGGGCGCGGCGCTGATGGAGCATCTCGTCGTCGATACGCGATATGGCTTCTTCGTCAATCACGATCTCGCCGGCTACGAAGTGCCGGTGCACGCCGACGTGCCGCATCAGGACGTGATCTTCCTCGACGAGACCGATCCGATGTCGTCGCCGATGAAAGCGAAGGGCGTGGCGGAGCTCGGCATCTGCGGCGTCGCGGCCGCCGTGGCGAATGCCGTCTACAACGCGACCGGCATCCGCGTGCGCGAATATCCGATCACGCTCGACAAGTTGTTGACGGCCCCGCGGAGGATCTGATTCCCCGCGGCCTCAGCCGCATCGTGATCCGATTCCGGTCCCGTTCTCGCGTTTGGAGAGTGGAATACGAGAATCGAAACCTGAATCCTGCTGTTGATGCGAATGCTTTCTTCAATGCTCGCGGCCGGCACGCTGATGCTGACTGCGAGCTCGACGTTACTCGGCCAAACCGAGCTGCCCGCCCACCAGGCGACGATCGACGCCAGCTTCCTCGGCGTGAACTTCGGATTCGCCGCGCGAAGCTCGGCACGAACGTATATCGGCGCTTCCGTCGGCCTCGGCGGCAATTGGTGGAATTACATGGCGCTGGGCGGAAAACACTTCGCCGAAGCGGGCGGCCCTTCTTACGAGGCCAAAGACGGCAGAGAGGGCAAGGCATTGGCCGAGCTCCTACGCGGCTCCATCTTCGTCCGCCACGAGTTCGCCAGCGGCCGGCAGCTCCAGGTTGGTCTGAAGGGCTCGGGGTTCTTCCATTTCGATAATTCGGATGACGAGCCCGGTGGCGGCAGCTTCGTCGGTGTCAACATCACCGGCACGTGGTTGCGATGGCGTGCCCTCGGGCTGGGCTCGGAGGTCGACATCGGCCGCTACAGCGAAGGTCGGCCGGAGTTTGGTGTCAACGTTGCGCCACTCCTGCTCCGGGTGTCGTTCTGAGTGATCCTCTGGAAAAGAACACGAGGCCGTGTCGTCGGAGAGACGACACGGCCTCGCGTTTCACGCGCGAACCTGGCGTGTTTCAGCCTTACGACGTAGTCACTTTCCCGCGTCGAGATCGTTCCAGTTCATGATGGCGTTGAACCCCATCGCGAACGTCCCCTGCGTCTGCCATCGCCAGAAGGGCCGGAACGCAAACATCACCGCGTGGCCCTGACCGATCTTTTCATCTACGAGCCCTGCCCGTCTCGAGAGGAGCTCGCCACGCTCGAGCGTTCCGGAAAGCAGCATGTCCTCGGCCTTCTCCGGGAACTGAACGACGACGCGCGGCGACGAATTCGGATCGGCGCTGAGACCGGCGACCGTCGTCGGACCACCACCACCGCCACCGAACCCACCACCGCCGCCAAATCCGCCGCCGCGGCCACCGCGGCCGCCGCCGGCGCTATCGCGCGGCGCCATGTTGAAGTCGTTGCCAATGCTCGTCGCGAGACCGAATCCTTGCCCCGTGTGGTCCGGATCCCAGGGCGACAGCTTGAGCGGGCTCGCCATGGGTGTCGTGTTCTGCGTGAGCGCGCCGCCGCCGCGCCCACCGCGACCAGCCGGGCCTTCGGCAACAGGCGCTGCCCCCGCGCCCGCGTTCAGCACCGGCGCGCTGCTGAAGTACACCGGCACTTCGTTGCGATTGTACCCATACACGAGGGGGCTCTTCGCATCCGCGATCATCGCGCGCAGGATCGTACCGCGCGCAAACAGTCCCTGCGCCGGTTCGACCCTCACCCCGGTCGCGAGATTCATCTCCGGCAGAATCGCCGAGGTGCCGCCTTCGGTGATCAACGTGCCGCCGCGCTGAATGAACGAGTAGAGCGCCTTCATACCGTCTTCGCCGAGCGCACCGCGGACGTCGTCGGTCGAGTCGGGGAAGCCGAGGGAGGGGAACTCCTTCGTGCTCTTGTAGGGGACCGGCTCATCGGCGCCGCCGCGGCCGCCGCCACCCCGGCCGCCGCGACCCGTGTTGCCGACGCCGCTGCCGCCATGCGGATAGACGATCACGTCGAACTTCGAGCGCAGATCGCCCATCTTTGCGACGGCATTCTCGCCGAAGTACTGATAGGGCACACCGTACGTGTCGAGCGCCGCGCGCACCCAACCCTCGTCCTGCGTCCGCGTCCAGCTATGGATGTAGCCGATGCGCGGGATGTCGAGGTCGTGCGACTTGACCGACGGCGCCGATGCGACCGCATACCCCGTGAGACCGAGCTCCCGGGCCGACGCATCGAGCTGCGCGCGGTTGCCGCTCGCGACGATGATCGCGCCGGGCGCGAACGTGTGACCGTCGGCCGTGAACGACTCCTCGGCCGCCGACATCTTCACGTTAGGATTCTTGAAACGGAAGGACACGAGCGAGTTGTCGCTGTTGTTCTCGACGACGATCGTGCCGCCGCTGCCCGAGATGCCGCCCTTGGCCACGACCTCCTTGGCCATCGGTACCATCGTCATCGGCTGTGAGAGAATGCTCTTGTCCGTGACCTCGTTGACGGTGATGTTGCGCATCAGCGGGAACGTCCATCCGGTGTCGTCATACGGCGACGGATTGGCCGGCGCGAAGTTCTGCAGCGAGAAATACATGTCGGCGAGCGTGCGGTACGGCTGGTCGCCGCGGATGATGTAGTCGCCCGCGTTGACCTGGACGTTGCCGGCGCGGAACGACGACGTCGCCGTGTGAAACTCGAGTCCCTGCGTCTTGAGCTCGTTCACCGCCTCGGCGGCGTTCTGCCTCGCGTGCTGATTCGCCGGAATCACCCAGGCCGCGACGGTGCCCGGTTTCGTTTTGCCCTTGTCGACCGCGCGCTTGTTCTTCAGCCAGTAGTTCTCGAGGTACGTGTCCTTGTTCTTGGCGAGATGCGACAGCGAGAACAGGATCGCCGACTCCTGAATGTTGGTGTTCGCCCGCGGGCTCCACATGATCGAGTCGAGCGGCGGGTTCGGACGGAACCACTCCTTGCTCGTCGTCGTGCGCCCGGGCTGCACCGGATACCACGTACAAGACCCCGAGCAGTAACTCTGCACCTCGTAAAAGCGGCCGATGGCGTTGTGCGTATGCGCAATGAAGAACATGTAATTCGGCACCCAGCCGTCGTAGAACCCGTAGGTCCAGACGCCGGGCACGCCGCGTTTCGTCATCTCCATCACGTCGTTCTTCGCCATCATCCACCACTCGTCGACGACGATCGGATCGAGCGCGTCGTTGTACGGTCCCGTCCCGGTGGACGAGTACAGGTACGTCTGCGCCTCGTGCAGATCGTGCAGCACCGTCGGCGTCCACTCGAGGAACGTCTTCGTCGTGTTCTTGGTGAGATCGAGGAACTGGCCCATGCCGTCGCGGTTGTTGTCGTGCTGGACGTATTTGCCCCAGTACATCAACGACAGGGGACCGCCGCCGCGTCCGTTGGCCGTCTCGGAGTTGTGCTCCTTGTTCCACTTCTCGTTGAAGTAGTGGTTGTCGACGTACTTCTCGCGGCCGTCGACCTCGATGACCGGCGTGATGAACGTGATCACGTTGTTTCGAATATTCTGAATGAACGGCGTCTCCTCGACGACGAGGCGGTACGCGAGCTCCATCAGCATCTCCGGCCCGCCCGATTCCGGCGAGTGCATGCCGCTGGTGATCCAGTAGATCGGCTTTGCCGTGCGAATCAGCTGGCGAGCCTGCGCCTCGGTCGTCTTGCGCGGATCGGTGAGCTGATTGAGATACCCCTTGTACCGATCGAGATTGGCGAGGGTGGCTTCGTCGGCGATCGCGAGCAGGATCATGTCGCGACCCTCCTCGGTCTTGCCGATCTTCCAGAACTTTGCTCGCTTCGGCGCCGCTTTGGCCACCGCCTCCATATAGCGATGAATGTCCGCGGCGTGGTCGACGATGCCCCGCTGGCCGACGATGTGCCCGAGGAATTTCAGCGGCGTCGGAACCGTCGCCGATGCCGGGAGGTGGTCGACGAGCTCCGTCGAGATGCGCGGATCCGAGAGCTCCTGCTTGATCTTCGCGGTGTATTCGGCGTCCATCTTTTGCGCGGCCTGCGCATGCGCGGGCGGGGAAAAAACTCCTTGCGACAGTACGCCGGCGGCCATGAGGGCCACGCTCCATCGGCGTCGCGAACCTGTCGAATGCGACATCCTGTCTCCTTCGGTAGGGCGGATTGGTGGGACTGTCGGGACGAGCTGGTATGTCTTGATTCTAGGGCGGATTACGCCTACGGGAAGGGCGCCATAGACGTTGCGGTCGTTGCGTGTATCATCAGTGCCGCAACCGGTTGTCCCACCTGCACTCTCCCCGTTTGGAGGACACCATGTCGCAAAACTCAGCAACCCCTCGCCGCGATTTCCTCGGCGGCATCGCCGCTGGAGCGGCAACTCTCGCCCTCGGCGGCTGGTCGACCGCGGGCGCCGAAGTTCCCAGTCTCGGCGAAACGAACGCGATGGCCGACGAATGGGTCTCGCGGATCAAGGGCAAATACAAGCAGGTCTTCGACGTCACCAGCATCGGCAACGCGTTCGGCGCGGCTTATCCGCTCAACTTCATCAACAGCACGAAGGAGGCGACGAACGCGCCCGACAGCGACATCAGCACGGTCGCGGTGTTCCGGCATTTCTCGATGCCGCTCATGCTCAACGACGCCGTCTGGGCGAAGTACAAGCTCGGCGAAGTGCTCGACGTCAAAGATCCCAAGACGAACGCGCACGCGACGCGGAACAACCTGAAGGATGCTATTCCGCTGCACAACATCTCGTACCAGCAGCTGGCTGCAAAGCCGAACGTGATCGTCGTGGCGTGCAACCTTGCGCTCACGGTCATCAGCGGAATGGCGGCGCCAAAAGCCGGCGTTACCGCCGAACAAGCGAAGAAGGATTTCACGGCCGGCCTGTTGCCTGGCGTAAGCCTGTCGGCGTCGGGCGTGTATGCGGTGAATCGCGCGCAGCAGGCGGGATGTACGTATTGTTACGCCGGCTAGGGCGTCACGCCTCGCAGTGTAAGCGATCTGTTGTGGCGAAATCGAACAGCCCGTCCCAAAAGCGCGCGCTCTTGGGCGGGGCGGTCGGTCCGTAACCCACGGTGCCCGAATGATTTGAGCCAGGGCGGCGGCGGAATGCGTGATGCTGCGTTGCCATCGTTGGGGGTCAGAGTAGGAGTCTGACCCCAACGATGCGTTCTCCAGCCGCCGCCACCATGCTCTCTCGCGACCTCTCGTTCGCCGCCCGGACACTCCGCAAAAATCCGGCATTCACCATCACGGCGGTCCTCACCCTCGCACTCGGGATCGGTGCAAGCACCGCGATCTTCAGTGTCGTGAATGCGGTGCTGCTTCGGCCGCTTCCCTACGCGAATCCCGGGCGGCTGGCCATCATCTGGGCCGATCTTCGCGCCCGCAACGTCCTCAACTTCCCTTTTGCGCCGGGCGACATGCCGGACCTGCGAGAGCAGGCGACGGCGTTCGACGCCATCGCGGGATTGAACACGTTCCGTTCGACGTTCGTCGGCGACGACGGAAAGCCGCAGCAGATCACGTCGGCGTTCGTCACGACGAACCTGTTTAGCGTTCTTGGATCGCGCGTCGCCTTCGGCCGCAACTTCACCGAAACCGACGGAACGCCCGAACCGCCCCGCAACGTCGATCCGAACAATCTGATCGGTCCGCCGCCGCAGCCCACGCTGCCGACGATCGCCATCCTCGGGCATTCCTTTTGGGTTCGCCGCTTCGGCGCCGACTCGTCCGTCATCGGCAAAACAGTGCAGCTGAATGGCGTGCCGACGCAGATCGTCGGCGTCGCGGCCCCCGACGTCACACTGCTTTTTCCGCCCGCGACGGCGGTCGAGACTCAGCCCGATGTGTATTCCGCGCTCCGAATCGACTGGAGCGCCGCGTCGCGAAACAACGTGTTTCTGCGCCTGGTTGGGCGTCTCAAACCCGGTGCGACGTTCGCCATGGCCCAGGGCCAGCTCGACAAGCTCGCCGCGGATCTGCGCGGCCGATTCACGATCAAGAAGGCCGCAAACCTCGGCATTCGCGCCGAGCCGATGCAGAACGACATCGTGAAGTCGGTGAAGCCGGCGATCCTCGCGTTGATGGGCGCGGTGATGTTCGTGCTGCTCATCGCCTGCGCGAACGTCGCAAACCTGCTGCTCGTCCGCGCCTCCGGCCGCGAGCGCGAGCTCGCCGTGCGCGCTGCCCTCGGCGGCAATCGTGGAACGCTGATCGGTCAGATGTTGGCGGAAAGTCTCGTGCTCTCGGCATGCGGGGCGGTGTTCGGATTGCTGCTCGCCAAATTAGGCATCGATCTCTTGTTGGCGATCGCCCCCGCGAACCTGCCGCGCGTCGACTCGGTGTCGATCGATCCATTGGTCCTCTTATTCACGATGCTCGCCGGCGGCGCCGCCGCCGTCATTTTCGGCACGGTGCCGGCGCTGCGCGCATCGCGTCCGAATCTCGCGGAGACATTGCGGGCCGGCGCACGGACGCCTGGCTTGCATTCCGGCAAGGCTCTGCGGCAGGGCGTCGTGATCGCGGAAGTTGCGCTCTCCTTCGTTCTGCTGATTGGATCGGGCCTCATGCTGCGGAGCTTCATCGCGCTCTCGCACGTCGATCCCGGCTTCGATCCGAAAGGAATCCTGACGTTCACGGCGTTCAACGCGCGCGCGCGATCGATCGGCGAAGCGCGAGCCTTCATGCAGAACATGCAGACGCGCCTGGCGGCAATTCCAGGCGCCGTCGCCGTGACCGCCGCATCGCCGTTGCCGCTCGACGGCCAGGATTTCAACGCGCGGTGGGGAACGCTCGAGGCGATGAGCGATCCATCGAAATTCCGGCAAGCCACGCAGCACACGGTGCTCCCCGGCTACTTCGAGGCGATGAAGACGAAGCTCATCGCCGGACGAACCTTCACGGCCGCCGACAACGACACGACCACGCGGTCGATCATCATCGACGATCTTCTCGCCGCGAAGGCGTTTCCCGGTCAGAGCCCGCAGTCGATCATCGGCAAGCAGATGTACTGTCGCATCAACACCCCCGAAGCGCAGACCTACCAGGTCATCGGGGTCGTGAACCACGAGCGACACCTCACGCTGTCCGAGCCCGGGCGCGAGGCGATGTTCACCGTCGACGGCATGTTTGGCTTCGGCGTCGCGTCGCGCTGGGCCGTGCGCACGAACGGCGACCCGAACCGCCTGGTACCCGAAGTACGTGCCGCGGTGGCGCAAGTCGACGCGATGGTTCCCGTCGGCGAAGTGAAGCCGATGACGGACTACGTCGACCAGGCCATGGCTCCCACGCGGTTCTCGCTGGTGTTGATTGGCGTGTTTGGCGGAGTGGCGGTCCTGTTGGCCGCCATTGGTCTGTACGGCGTTCTGTCGACGACCGTCCGCCAGCGCACGGCGGAGATCGGCGTTCGCATGGCCTTTGGAGCGCCGACGGACAGCATCTTCCGCCTGATGATTGGCCAAGGTCTCGCGCTCAGCGCGATTGGTATCGCGGTTGGACTTGCCGTCGCGCTCGCGCTCACCGGTGTGATGGAAAAGGCGAGCATGCTCATCGCGATCAAGCCGACGGACCCGCTCACGTACGCGTCAGTCGCGTTGCTGTTCCTCGCGATAGCGCTCATCGCGTGCTGGGTTCCCGCTCGTCGCGCCGCCGGGGTCGATCCGACAGTAGCGCTGCGCGAGGAATAACGAGGGTCGAGGGTCGAGGGTCGAGGGTCGAGGGTCGAGGGCCGAGGGCCGAGGGCCGAGGGTACACATCGCCTCGCGCCATCGATCGTGCGGCGACCCCCGCCCGGTGGGCACGCACACCCTCGGCGTCTGTTTATGGAATACTCATGGCGGTCGGCCGGTGTGCGCCGTCCCGCAACACCGGATACGCGCTCCTGCCTTCTCGTCCTCGTGACGATTGTGTCTGCGCCGGCGGCCGACGCGCCCGCGTCCCACCGAAAACGATCTTGCGAAACCTTTGGATCGTCGCTAACGAAGAGGCCCGCCTGTTCATGAGCATTTTCAAACGAGGCCGGCCAGCCCCCATATCTCTCACCAGAGGCGAGTATGAACGCACGAACTCCACTCACTGCCTCGATTATCGCGATCACGATCCTCGCGGCGCCCCTCGCAGCCCAACTTCGCATGGCTCAGCTCAACGGCGTCTGGAAGCAGCTCCCGACTCAGGTCGTGCGACCGGACAGCTCGTACATGCAGCCGGTGCCCGAGGGCAAGTCCATCATTTTCAACGGGCACTTCGTCCAGTTCTACGTGCGAGCCGCGACCGGTCCGCAGCAGGCGGGGCGTACGGCGCGTGCCGCGGCTCCGGCGACGGCCGAGGAGAAAGCGGCGCGCTACGACATGCTTACGGGGAATGCGGGAACATTTGAGCTGCGGGACACGGTCGGGATCGTGCACTACCAATACGCGAAGAATCCCGCCGTCGAAGGATCGACGCTCACTGCAACGGTTCGATTGCGCGGTGACACCCTCTGGGAGACGGTCACTTCGCCCTGGGTCCGCGATTCCACAAAGTCCGTGCGGACGACCTTCAAGTACGTTCGGCAGAAATAACACGACCGCTTACAGGCCACGCGGCTCGACCCTCGACCCTCGACCGTCGACCCTCACCGCTGGAGGGCCTCAAGAAACTCTCGTGCCCGCGCCGACGCCGGTCCGGGCGACCGCGGCCCCGGAATGCCCGGCGTCGCCGCCACTCTCAGCCACGCGAACACCGGACCGTCGGCCGCGAGCACATCATTGACGTACGCCGCCCACGTGTCGTTATCAGCGAACTCGAACACCGAGCGAAACCCCGCCCCGCGCGCGATCGCGGCGAAATCGGCCGACGCCGGCGCCGGCTGCGCGCCCGTGACCTCGTACACGCCGTTGTCGAACACGAGCAGCACGAGATTCGCCGCCTTCGCGCCAACGATCGAGACGAGCGAACCGAGATTCATCAGCATCGATCCATCGCCGTTGCACACGATCACCCGGCGATCGGGCTGAGCAAGCGCCAAGCCCAATCCGAGCGATGTCGCGTGCCCCATCGCCGACGGCACGAAGACGATGTCGAGCGTGTTCTTGGGCAATGTCATCCAATCGCGTGACGTCGCCATCGTAGTGATGACGACGTCGCGCTCGCCGCGCGCCGCATGCAGCGCCTCGAGCGCCGCCTTCGCGGCGAATTCGCTCGTGGTCACGCTTTGCCCTCCGCGACGACGATCGCCCCACACCGGTTCGATGCGCGACACGCCACGTAGTGCTCGGCGATCTGCCCGAGCTGCGCGGGGTTCGTGAGAAGACGATAGTCGATCTTCCACGCATCGAGAATCGGTTCAGTGAAGACCAAACACGTGTCGCCCGGCAGCGTGTCCTGATTCAGGTAGCTCCGATAGCCGATGATGCTGAAGATCGGAAGCTTCCAGTCGTGCAGCACGTTGCGAATGGCGTCGCCCGACTCGAACAGCCCCGTGCACTGGATCATGACGAGCGGGGTCGCGGCGCCGAGGTGGAGGCCGGCGGCCACTTCCCACGCTTCGCCCTCGCGGCAGACGCGCACCAGTCGCGTCGCCCCTCTCGCCTCGATCGCCGCCTGCCACTGGCCGATCGTGCTGTCCGGCACCGTCACGACGTGCGTGATGCCGAGCTGCGCCAGCACATCCGCGATTTGCTCACCCGAGAACATGAATCTTGATGTCGATGCCTAGCGTCGATGACTGGTCACCGGCGGCATGCCGGGAGATGATTCATTCATTGCCCCAAGCTAGCGACCAGGAACCAACAACCAGAAGCAATCGGCGACCGAATGTCCAAGACTATCGTCATCACAGGTGCCAGCGGCGGGATCGGCGCCGGCATTGCCCGTTATCTCGCCGCCCGCGGCAACCAACTCGTTCTCGCGGCCCGGCGCGAAGCCGAGCTCGAACGGGTTGCGCGCGACTGCGAGTCCGCCGGCGCGCCGCGCGCCGTTGCCGTCCGCACCGACGTGACGAAGCGGGACGATATCGACGCTCTTCGCGACGCCGCGATCGCCGCGTTCGGCGGCTTCGACGTCTGGATCAACAACGCCGGACAAGGAATCACGAAGTCCGTTCTCGATATCACGGGCGACGACTTCGACGACGTGATGGCGGTGAACGTCAAGTCCGCCCTCTACGGGATGCAGGCCGCCGCGGCACACTTTCTCGACCGTGGCCACGGCCACATCATCAACATTTCCTCATTCCTCGGCCGCGTTCCGATGGCGCTGCACCGCTCGGCGTACAATGCCGCGAAGGCCGCGCTCAACTCCCTCACCGCCAACCTGCGCGTCGAGCTGTCCAAGAAGAACATCCAGGTCACACTGGTAATGCCCGGGATGGTCGCGACGGACTTCGCGCGGAATGCCATCGCGGCGCCGCCAGGCACCGTCGCCTATTCCGGGAGCCACGTCCAGACGGTGGAGCAGGTCGCGGAAATCGTCGGCGGGGTCATCGAGAAACCCGTCGCCGAGGTCTACACGAATCCGGCGTCGGCCGAGATGGCGCGGCGCTATTTCGCCGACGTCGGTCAGTTCGAGGCGGCCGGCGGAAATCCCTGGGGCGCACCGCCGGGCCGGAGTTGACGACTCGGAACCGGAGGTTGCTGGCTCTGCTCGTTTTTGGAGCGCGCGCAACGAACCTTCGGGCGCAGCGCACCGCCCAGCCCGAGCGACCCACGGTTGCGACGCACGCGGGGACGGTTGCGCCTGGCTATCTCGAGATCGAAGCGGGCATCGAGCGCGATCGAATCGGCGGAACGACGTCGTATGTCGCACCGACGGTGTTCAAGTTCGGGGTCGGTTCACACGCCCAGATGAGCCTGTTCGGAGGGCTGTCATCACCCGCCCAGAGCGGTACCGGAGTCGGCGACTTCGGCATCGGGCTCAAGTGGCGTCTGGTCGACGATGCGCCGGTGCTCGCCGACTTTGCCGTCTTCCCGTCCGCCAAGTTCCCGACGGGTTCCGTCGATCGGGGCAGGGGAACCGGCACAACGGACGTTGGACTTCTTTTGATCTCCAGCCGCCAAATTGGAACCGTGGCCATCGATCTCAACGTAGGGTTCACGCATCGCAGCGGCGACGGGACAAACGCTCCGACGAACGCGACGCTCTGGACCGCGTCGTTCGGAGGTCCAGCGGCCGGTGCGGTAGGTTGGGTTGCGGAGGTCTTCGGTTATCCGGCGACAACCGGCCCGGCCGGTCAGTCGTCGACGGTTGCCGTGCTGGCGGGACCGACCTATACGGTACGTCCGTGGCTGGTTCTGGACATTGGCATCATTTCGGCGCTGGCAGGTCCCCAACCAAATGCTTTTTATATGGGTCTTACCTATAACGCCGGCCGGGTCTGGTGAGACAAAGGCCGAGCCGCAAGAAGTAACCGATAACTAGATTATTTGACCGTGGATATCCCCCGCCGACGCCCCGACGACGATCCCGAGATCAAGACCCGCATCGATACCGCAGGTCGCTTCGGATTCATCCTGGGCCTCATTGCCGCCATTGCGGCCATCACGATCAACTTCTGGCGCAACTCAGGTCCATGGGAGTTTCTATCCGTTGCCATGGCCGTGCTCATGGCAGCCTTGAACGTCCCGCTCGGCATCATGCTCGGTTTGCTCGGCGAGAAGTGGACGAGGCCGAGGCCCAAGCGGAAGTAGACGGCGCGGCTCGCGCCTTCTGGGGTCCGAGCGCGATGCGGGCGTCGTAGGCCGGCGGACGGCAACGCCGGTTTGCATTTCGGAACCCGGAAGTCGGCTATTCCCGAAAGACCAGACTCATACACGTCACGCCGCCTTCCGCCTTTGCGAACTCGGTGACGCTTACGGGCAGCACGCCGAAACCGGCGGCCTCCAGCAGTCGCAGCGTCTCCGGGAACGCGTCCGATGCGATGATATTGGAGTCGATCGCCAGAACGTCGCCCGCCCATGGCTCCGCCTCAGGCACCGGCAGCAGCGAACCTTCCGGTAGCGGCGACACGTCGATCCATTCCGCGTTGACGAGAAAGCGTCCGTCCGGCAACGCGCTGCACGCCGTTTTGAGGTGTAAACACTCGCGAACGGGAACGGCCGTCACGGAGTAACCGTAGCGACCAACGAGATCGCGCAACGCGCGAATTCCCTCGGCGTTCGTCCGAGGCGAAGCGCCGACGTACAGCGATCGGCCCGACCGGACGACGTCCCCGCCGTCGATCGTCGCGGGAAGGGAGACCTGCGCGATCTCCCGAAATGGACGGAGCGCCGCTTCGACCGCCTCGACCTCCTTGCGTCGCGACTCAGCGCCCATCGACATCATCACCGCGATCTCATCGAGAACGATGGCCGTGTCTTCCACGAAGACGCAGTCGGGAAGATCGCGATTGGCGTCGAGCATGATGACGTCGGCGCCGCAGGCGCGGAGGGCGTCGCAATACCGCTCGTGCTGACGCAAGGCGAGTCGCCCGTCGATAGGGTTGGCGTCGACGAACGTGCGCTCGCCCCGATCGATGTTGGGCGAGGGCAAATGCGTGATCGCGCGCAGCCGTCCGGATCCGATAGCCGTCACGGGCCGGCTGGCGGGGCGCTCAATGCCTGTTTCAGGAATTCACGCAGCGACGGAGCACCGACGAACAAATTCTCCGGGAATCGCCGGTATTGCAGCATCTGATCGTAGATCGATGCGTTCTCGTACACGTTGAGTCCCATGCCGGCGAGATACTGCAATCGAAGATTCGAGTCGCGGTTGATCTCGGCGTCGGCGAGCCACGGCGCCAGATCGCGCGCCTGTCCGCCATAGGTCGCGAGCAGCGCCAGCGCGGAGTTGAATCCGACTTCGCTCAGCGACTGTGAGACGCGGGCATTCTCCGGCGCGGACAGCCGTTGCTGCAGCGAATCGATGTCGATCACCTGCGGTGTCGTATGTCCGGAGAGGACGATGTCGTAGCCCTTGCCCTGGATGTCGTTGCTCCAGACCGTGCCTTCCGGAAAAACATTGAAAAACGTCGCCACTTCGCTCTTCACGACGTTCGGGTTGCTCTCGTACAGCGGCACCCACTGCGTGACGACGCCGCCGGGATTCAGGTGCTGCTTGACCAGCTCGAAGTATTCCTTGGTGTACAGCGTCGCCGCGCCCTTGACCCACGGATGGATCGGATCGGACGTGATGACGTCGAACTTCTCCTTCGTCGTCAGGATGTAGTGCCGCGCGTCGTCGTACACGATCTCGACGCGCGGGTCGTTCACGACATCGTAATTCTCGTTCTTGAAATACGTGGAGACCACCTTCGGGATCAGCGGCTCGATCTCGCAGATGACGATACGCTTGATCCCCGGGTGGAGCACGAACGAACCCGCCGTCACGCCGGCGCCGAAGCCGACGACCAGAACGGACTTCGGATCCTTGTCCAGCAGCGCCGACATGTGGCCGAGCATGCGTTGCAGCCGCATGTCCTGCGGCTCGCTCGATGCCTCGATCTTGCCGGCGACGTGGAAGTTTCGGACGCCGTTGGATAATTCCGAGACCGCGATCGACGAATTCATCCCTTCGCCGACGTACAGGTAGCGTGGCTCCGACGTGTAGGTCGGAAGGAAACGGCCGTAGGCCACCAGACCATCCGGGACCTTCGGCACCTTTGCGATGAACGCGATCGCGATCAGAACGCCCACGGCAACCCCGCCCAGCGCGAAACGACCCATCGGTGTGGGGTCGGAGTCCGGGCTCTGACCCCACACCGACGCGAACACCACGATGGCCGAGAGGAGCACGAGCGCGATCAGCAGTTGCTCGGCGCGCTGCGTTCCGATTGTCGGAATCACGAGGACCGCGAAGATGATCGACCCCAGAATCGCCCCGACGGTGTTCGCGGCGTACACCCGGCCGACGATCTTCCCGGCATCCTCGCCCGGACCGACGACCGCGGCGATCGCCAGCGGAAAACTCGCGCCCCACAGCAGCGCGGCGGGAAACACCGCGACAAGCGATCGAATGAGATCGACCTGGAAAGTGATCCAGGGGTCTTTCGCGAGCGTCGGATTGATCGGCCAATAGGGGAGTGAACGCGACATCGCCCACGCCGCCCACGCGACGCCGGCCGCCAGGAGAAGCTGGCACCAGCCGAGCATCACGCGTGGCCGCGAACCGCGGGCGAGCACGGATCCTCCGCTGCTCCCGAAACCCAGGCCGATCAGAAAGACGGCAAGAATGATGGAGAACGTGTAGACGGACGCACCCAACATGAGCGACAGAAGTCGCGTCCAGACCACTTCGGCGCCGAGGGCCGAGAGGCCGGAGAGCGCAATCGCCGCGTAGACGGCCTTTGCGTGTGGGACCGGCGGCGGCGGGATCGCGCCCT
>JADMIO010604037.1_pt1 | contig 43661 bp, 47 predicted proteins | sample 8958161 | NCBI WGS metagenome assembly JADMIO01 (sample SAMN16585339, study PRJNA669376) | soil metagenome | isolation source: Crop rotation soil | place: USA: Cullars Rotation, Alabama | collected 2011
GGGTGCGCCCCGCCGTCGGTTGGAAGTCGATGTCGTGGCCGCCGATGGCAGCGTTCATCTCGACGAACTGGGCCGGCGTTATGGTTCCGGCCTTCAAGGCCTTGAGCCCGTACTGGACGCCCTCGTTGTCCATGCGGCCGTTGGCGAAGCCGTCGGGCCGGCGGCCGACCTGGTTGACCTCGTAGTCCTGTAGGGTGCAGCGGACCCCCTTGGGGTTGGAGCGGCGGTTGTAGCGGGCGGCTTCCGGGATCGTGCAGTTGGTCCCGACGCTGGGATTGTAGACCTCGTACCGGGCGGTGGTGGTGTGCGAGTTGCAGCCGCTGATCATGCCGACCACGGCGACCTTCTGGGCTTCGGTGTAGGGGATGGTCCCGGCCTTGGCCCAGTAGTCGTAGACCGCCTTGCAGTCGTAGGCCGCCATCCGCGAGGCGTCGGAATCGACGAACAGGTGGTTGAGGATCAGCCCGTCGTAGAGGCCGGGATAGGCGTTCTGGTCCATGATCTGGGAGATCGCCCCGCCGGAGGAGCCCTGGGCGAAGACCAGGTCGAACAGGCCGTAGGTCTTTGCGACGTGCTCCTTGGCCATCACCGCCGCCTCGGCCTGGACCACGGGGTTGCAGTTGATGGTGTTGTGCAGCAGCGCCACGGTCACCACCAGGAAGCCGCGGCGCAGCGCCCGGTCGTCGAGCGGATTGCCGGCCGCCTGCTCGCCGTAGCCGGTGCCGCAGCCGGCGCCCTGGAGGACGAAGACGCCCCGGTTCCAGGCCTTCTGGGGCGCGAACGGTGTCCACGCCTCTCTGGGATCGTAGAGCGTCGCCACCGCGACGCCGGAGCGGTCCTGGTTGAACCGTTCGACCCTGACCACATAGGGGACGCTGACGCCCTCGCTGGTGGTCACGGTCTCGACGTCGGCGGCGGGATGGGCGGGGTCGTAGGCTTTGAAGGCCTTGCCGTCCTTGGGCATGTAGGACCAGGCGATGGTCGGCGGCCGGTCGCACTGGGCGTTGAGGGCGCCCGGCTGGCAGGTCCAGGGCTGGATCTGCGGCCCCGAGAACAGCGGCCCGCCGTTGGCGTGGTTGACCAGGTCGAGCCGCGCGGTCTGGCCCTTCGAGGTCAGGGCGAGCGCGTTGGTTCCGTTCCTGAGTCCCCCGACAAGGGCCAGCCAGCCCTTGCCGTCCGGGGCCGGGCGCAGGGCGCCGGCCAGGGGCTTGCCGTTGAGGACCAGGACCGCACGACGCGGGTCCTCGCCGGCGGGCAAGGTCGCCCGCACCAGGACATCCCCGCCTGAGACCAGGTCGGCGCGGCCCGAGACGGCCTCCACCGTCAGCTCGGCCGGCTTGGCCGCCGCGCTCCCGGCCAGCGCCATCGCCAGCGCCGCCAGCATCATCGCCCTGCGCATCGTCCCTCCCTGGCCGGCGCTTCGGATGGCGCCTGGACCCCTACGATAGCGGCGCCCACCGGCCGATCAATCCGGCCGCAGGGCCCGGTCGGCGAAGTAGCGGTCGAAGGCGGCGGGTTGGGCGGCCTTGTCCGCCAGGGCGACATAGGTGTCGGGTCGGATCAGGTAGGCGGCGTCGCGCGCGAGCCCGGCCTTGTGGCAGGCCTCGGTCCAATCGAAGGCATGCAGGGCCAGCTTCTGGGTGGCGCACCAGCGGGCCAGGGCCGGCGTCGGCAGGCCGTAGACGTGGACGTGCCAGGCGATGGCCTTGAGGCTGTCGTGGTTGGCCAGGGACTCGATCCAGGGCATCCGGTCGCCGCCCTCCACCTCGCCCGCCTCGCCGTGGCTGAGGCTCATCCGGCGATAGTTCAGGGTCACCTGGCTGATGGTGCGGAAAGCGAATTCGCGGAACGGCTCGAAGGCCATGGCCCGGGGCATCACCACCGGCGCGATGCGGGTCCTGATGATCTCGGCCAGCCTGCCCTCGGCGGTGGCGATATTGAAGGCGCGGTCGGTGGAGGCCACGAGCCGGCGGGCGAAGGCCGCGCGCTCTTCCTGGTAGCTGTCGAGCAACAGCTCGCCGCCGCGGCCGGCCAGGACGGCGGCGAGTTTCCAGGCCAGGTTGATGGCGTCGCCGATGCCGGTGTTCATCCCTTGCCCGCCGGCCGGGCTGTGGATGTGGGCCGCGTCGCCGAGCAGGAAGGCGCGGCCCTGCCGGAACCGCTCCGCCACGCGGTGATGGACGTGGTAGGTCGAGAACCAGTTCACCTTGGCCAGCTCGATCCTGAGCGTCTTCATCGCCTGGGTGGTCACGTCCTCGAAGGTCAAGGCGTCGGCCTGCTCGGCGCGCTCGTCGCGGATGGTCCCGATCAGCCTCGCCCGCCCCTGCCCGGCCAGCGGGAACACGGCCAGGAAGTCGGCCTCGTCGAGGTCTACGTGCAGCTCGCCATCCATGACCGGACCGCGGGCGTCGACGTCGGCGACGTAGAAGACCTGTTTGTAGGTCCCGCCGGGAAATCCGATCCCCATCCCGTGACGGACCGCCGAGCGTGCGCCGTCGCATCCGGCTAGGAAATCGGCCTGGCAGCGGGTCTCCTCTCCGCCCGGCTGTTTGAGGAAGGCGATGACCCCCGCCTTGCCGTTTTCGAAGCGGATCAGCTCGATGCCTCGCTCGACGGCGATCCCGAAGTCCGCAAGCCGCTCGATCAGAAGCTGCTCGTGGAGGTCCTGGGGGAAGATCTCGAGGAACGAATAGGGCGTCAGGCCCTCGCCGACCGTGGTGAAGTCGATGTGGGCGCGCTTGCGCCCCTCGACCCACAGGTTGACGCCCGGCGTCTTATGGCCGCGCTCGAGCACCGCCTGGTCGAGGTCGAGCTGGCGGTAGAGCTCCAGGGTCCGCGCCTGGACCGCCAGGGCGCGCGAGGTCGTCCCCGGTTCGAGCGCCTTGTCGACGATGCGCACGTCCACGCCCTGTTTGGCCAGCCACAGCGCCAGCACCAGGCCGGTCGGCCCGGCCCCGACGATCAGCACCTGGGTGCGCATCTCCGCTCTCCTCTGTGCCCGGGGAGCACCATCTTCGCCAGGAACGGCGGCCGCAAGGCGCGACGATCCGCCGCCAATGGCCAAGCTTGTCCCAGGTCTCCCGTCGCGGCCATCTGAAGGCAGATTTTTCGGGGAGGTTTTCGATGGCCGCTTACCGCGCCTACCGTCTCAATCCGGCCGGGCGCATCACCCTGGGCGAGTGGATCGAGGCCGCCAACGACGAAGAGGCCAAGGCCCGGGCGCACGACTTCTGCGACGAGGCGACGCCGACGGTCGAGCTGTGGAAGGGCGCGGCCTGCATCGCCGTCCTGCCCTGCGCTGACTAGGGCCGATCACGGCAAACGGAGCGCGTCCCAACTTAATTCTCACGGCGCGGTGAACTCTTGCGGCCAAGCTGCGTTCACCCTGTGCACTCAAGCTGGGAGACACGAATGCGCAAACTGATCATCGGCCTCGTCGGGGCCACCCTCCTCGGCGGCCTGGCCGCCTGCGACAGCGCCGCCGACAAGAAGGCCGAGAAGCAGGCCGACGCCCTGGAGTCCCAGGCCGCGGCGACCACCAACGAGGCCAAGGAAACCCAACTCAACGCCAAGGCCGACGCCATCGAGCAGCAGGCCGGCAACGCCGACGGCGGCGCCACCACCAAGACCACCCCCGACACCTCACCGTCGAAATAAGGTCTGCGAACCGCACGCGATCCGGAGCCGGCCCTCGCGGCCGGCTCTTTCGCGTCTGCCCTACGCCAGTTTGATCTCCTTCAGCCGCTCCTGGAGGAAGTCGTGGCTGGTGATCGGGGTGGGATAGAGGTTCGGCCGCTCGGCGGAGATCGTCGAGGGCAGGGTCTCGATGAGGAAGTCGGGGCGGAAATGCAGGAAGAACGGCATCGAATAGCGTGACACGCCGCGCCGCTCGGGCGCGGGCGAGACGACCCGGTGCGAGGTCGAGCGCAGGACGTTGTTGGTCAGCCGCTGCAGCATGTCGCCGACGTTGACGACCAACTCTCCCTCCCGCGGCGCCACCGGCAGCCACCGGCCGTCGCGGTCGAGGAGCTCCAGCCCCGCCTCCTCGGCGCCGAGCAACAGGGTGATGGTGTTGATGTCCTCGTGGGCGCCGGCGCGGATGCCCGGCTCGTCGCCCTTGACCGGCGGGTAGTGCAAGAGGCGCAGGACGGAGTTGCCGTCGCGGACGGTGTCCTCGAAGTAGTCGGGGGCAAGTTTCAGATGCCGAGCGATGGCCTCCAGGATGCGGCCGCCCGCGGTGTCAAAGGCGGCGAAGAGCTCGAGCATGGTGGTCTTCAGATCGAGTTCCGTCGGCCAGATGTTGTCGGCCATCACCGCGCGGTAGGGGTGGCCTGGGGGCAGTTCGCGGCCGACGTGCCAGAATTCCTTGAGGTCGTGGGCCGTCGCGCCCTTGGCGGTCTCGATCCCGAAGGGGGTGTAGCCCCGGGCTCCGCCGCCGTTGGGCAGGCGGTACTTCAGCTTGACCGCTTCCGGCAGGGCGAAGAGGCGGTGGGAAAGGTCCTCGGCCCGAGCGATCAGCTCGGCCGGGATGCCGTGGTCGGAGACGATGGCGAAGCCGAACCGCTCGAACGAGCCGCCGATGTCCCTGGCGAACCCTTGCGGATCGGTGTTCGCGCTGTTGAGCGATACGGAAGGGACCTGGGCGAGCGGAGCTTCAAGCGTGGGCATGGATCGATCCTAGCACCGGATTTATCGGAACGGCGGCTCGTCGAAACTACGCAGTTTCCGCGAGTGCAGGGTGCGGGCCTCGCGCTTGAGCATGGTCAGGGTCTCGATGCCGATGCGCAGGTGCTGGCTGATCGAGCGCTCGTAGAAGGCGTTGGCCTGGCCGGGGAGCTTGATCTCGCCGTGCAGCGGCTTGTCGGAGACGCACAGCAGGGTCCCGTAGGGCACCCGGAAGCGGTAGCCCTGAGCGGCGACGGTGGCGCTCTCCATGTCGATGGCCACCGCCCGGCTCTGGTTGAACCGCAGCGCCGACTGGGTGTGGCGAAGCTCCCAGTTGCGGTCGTCGGTGGTGATCACCGTGCCGGTTCGCAGCCGGTTCTTGACGCTCTGGGCGTCCTCGCCGGTGACGCTGACCGTGGCCTCGAACAGGGCCTGCTGGATCTCGGCGATGGCGGGAATGGGGATCTCGGTCGGCAGCACCGCGTCGAGGACATGGTCGTCGCGCAGATAGGCGTGGGCCAGGACGTAGTCGCCGATGGTCTGGGTGGGCCTGAGGCCGCCGCAATGGCCGATCATCAGCCAGGCCTCGGGCCGCAGCACGGCCAGATGCTCGCAGATGGTCTTGGCGTTGGAGGGGCCGACGCCGATGTTGACCAGGGTGATGCCGCCGCCGTCGGGCGCGATGAGGTTGTAGGCCGGCATCTGGTGGCGCCGCCAGCCGCCCTCGGCGACGATCGCCTCGGCGTCCTTGGTCTCGGCGGTGACGTGCACGCCGCCGGCAGCCGATAGGCCGGTGTAGGGACTGCCCTTCCGCTTCAGCTCGGAGACGCCGAAGCGGACGAACTCGTCGACGTAGCGGATGTAGTTGGTGAACAGCACATAGCGTTGGATGTGCTCGGCGGGCGTCCCGGTGTAGTGCCGCAGCCGCGCCAGGCTGAAGTCGACGCGCGGGCCGTCGAACAGCGACAGCGGACGGGGAAGGCCCAGCCCGTGGTCCCATTCGCCGTCGGCGATCTCATCGCCGATGTGGGCCAGTTCCGTGGTCGGGAACCATTGGCCGAGCTCCAAGGCGTGGACTCCGTCGAGGCGCAGGTCGTCGGCGCCGTCGAGGGCGTAGGCGTAGGGGATTTCGCTGGCCGAGGCGCCGCTGGAGATCTCGACCTCGTAGTCGCGGGCCAGGTAGCCCAGCTGCTCGATGAGATACTGCCGGAACAGCCTGGGGCGGGCGATGCTGGTCGCGTAGGTCCCGAGCTGGTTGAGGCGGCCGAAGGCGCGGCCGGGCGTGGTCGTCGGTTGGCGGACCCGATAGTCGACGCGCAGCTCGGGATAGGCGAACAGGCCCCTCGCCCGCGCCTCGTGGCTGGGCCGCTCCCCATTCGTCAGGTAGCAGGCCAGGGCGTGGCGCAAGGCGGCCACCGCCTGGTCGTAGGATTGGATCAGGGCATCGACGATGCCGGGAACGTCTTTTTCGCGCGTTGCAACGGCCATTCTCCTGATCTTCTAGTCCGTGTCATACCGGGGGTCCAATGGTGAGGGTCGCGCCTTGACGGACGGGGTCGATGTGGCGGTGCTGGGCAGCATCAACCTGGACGTCGTCATTGGCGTCGAGGCGTTCCCGCAGCCGGGACAGACGATCATGAGCCGCTCGGTCGTGCGCTCGGCCGGCGGCAAGGGGGCCAACCAGGCGATTGCGGCGGCCCGGATCGGCGCCTCGACCGCCATGATCGGGGCCATGGGCGAGGACGATGCCGCCGAGATGCTGGCCGCCGTGCTGGAAGAGAGCGGCGTCGACATCGCCGGCGTCGACCGCCTGCCGGGCGCGGTCTCGGGAGTGGCGCATGTGGTGGTCGACGCCAGCGGCCAGAACCAGATCATGGTCCACTCGGGCGCCAATGCACGGGTCACGGCCGCCAATGTCGAGGCGTCTGCCCCAAAGGCGCGGGTTCACCTGGCCCAGCTCGAGACGCCGATCGAGGCCATCGCAGCCTTCTTCCGCCTGGGCCGGGCGAATGGGGCGATCAACATCCTCAACACCGCCCCGGCCGTGGGCGGCGCCGAAAGCCTGTTCCCGCTGGCCGACATCGTCGTTCTGAATGAGACCGAACTGGAGGCCTACGCCGGCGCCGGCGGCCATCATTCGATCCGCGCCCGCAGGCTGATCTCCGGCGATCGCCAGCGGATCATCGTCACCCTGGGAGCCGAGGGGGCCTGCTCGGTCACCGCCGCCGACGCCTTCCTGGTTCCCGCCAGGGCCGTCGCGGTGGTCGACACCACCGGCGCCGGCGACACCTTCTGCGGCGTACTCGCCGCCGGCCTGGCGCAAGGCATGGCGGCGCCCGCCGCCATGGGCCGAGCCAACGCCGCCGCCGCCATTTCCGTCGGCCGGCCGGGGGCCGGGATCTCGGCGCCGAGGCTGGCCGAGCTGGAAGACTTCCTGACGGCGAACCCCTAAGGAGCGGCGGTGGTCAAGCGCGTCATCTTCGATACCGACCCGGGCGTCGACGACGCCATGGCGCTGGCCTTCCTGCAGGCCAGCCCCGAGGTCGAACTCCTCGCCATCACCGCCGTGCACGGCAACGCCGCGGTCGAGACCACCACCCGCAACGCCGTCTTCCTGGCCGGGCGGTTCGGCATCGCGGCGCCGGTCTACCGCGGCACGGCCGAGCCGCTGGTCATCGAGAGGCTGGCGTCCCCGGCCTTCGTGCACGGCCACGATGGGCTCGGCGACGCCGGCCTGGTCGAAGGCTTCCGGGGCGAGGCCGCGCCGGGCGCCGCGCCGGAGAAGATCGTCGAACTGGTCCGCGCCCGGCCCGGCGAGATCAGCATCCTGGCGGTCGGGCCGCTGACCAACCTGGCCCTGGCCCTGCGTCTCGACCCCGGCGTGGCGGCCCTGGTCGCCGAGGTGGTTGTGATGGGCGGCGCCTTCCGCGTCCCCGGCAATGTCTCGCCCGTGGCCGAGGCCAACATCCGCTGCGACCCGCATGCCGCCGACGCGGTGTTCACCGCGCCCTGGCCGGTCACGGCCGTGGGACTGGACGTCACCCATCGAACGACGCTGGCGAGCGAGCGCGCCCGCCAGCTTTCCGAGGCCAACGCCGTGGGTCGGCTGTTGTGGGACATTTCCCGCGGCTACGAGGCGCTGTACCGCGAGCGGAACGGCTTTTCCGGGTGTGCCCTGCACGACGCCACCGCGGCTGTGCGCCTGGTCCGCCCGGACCTGTTCGAGACCGCGTCCGGACCGATCCGCGTGGTCACCGAGGGCCTGGCCATCGGCCAGACCATCCAGAGGACCCCGATCGCCTATCCGCCCAACGCCTGGGACGGTCATCCCGAACAGAAAGCCTGCGTCGGCGTCGAGGCCGAGTCGGTCGTCGAGCTTTACCTTGGGACCGTGGCGCGCTTGAGATAGCGGCCATGGACAGACGCACCCTGCTCGCCGCCGGCGCGGCGCTCGCCGCCTCCCCCGCCCTCGCCCAGCCGCGCGCCGCCGACAGCGCCGCCCTGACCGCCTTCCTCGACGCCCAGTACGAGCAAGAGCTGCAGATGAACCCCGAGGAGATGACCTCCCAGGGGCGCAAGGACCGCTACGACCAGCTCACCGACCGCTCCGAGGCCCAGGGCGACCGGATGCTGGCGTTCCGTCGCCGCTCGGTGGCGCAGATGAAGGCCCGTTTCGACCCGACCCGGCTGGACGAGGAGGCGCGCACCTCCTTCGAGGTCTGGTCGCTGGAGCTGGACCGCGCCGAGAAGCGCCGGGCCTTCCGCCGCCATCCCTATCTGTTCGCCAGGGGCGGCGCCCACACCGGCCTGCCCAACTTCATGATCAACTTCCACCGCGTCGATACGCCCGCCGACATGGACGCCTACATCGCCCGTGTCGACCGCATCGGGCCGGCGATCGACCAGCTGCTGGTCCGCGCCAAGGCCTCGGCCGCCGAGGGCGTGCGGATGCCCCGGTTCTCCTACGACCAGTCGCTGGACGAGCTGCGCCGGGTCATGGGCGGCGCGCCCTTCTCCAGCGGACCCGACTGCGCCCTGTTCGCCGACGGCAAGGCCAAGATCGCCGCGCTCAAGCTCTCCGACGACCAGACTGCGACGCTGACCGTGCGGTTGGCCCGGGCCATGACCGATCGGATGCGGCCCGCCTACGACCGACTGGGCGCCTGGCTGCTCAGCGACCGGGAAAAGGCCGACGCGGCGGCGAGGGGCGCGGGCGCCCTGCCCCGCGGCGCGGCCTATTACCAGGCTCAGCTCGAGCTGCAGACCACCACCGACATGACCGCCGAGCAGATCCACCAGCTCGGCCTCTCCGAGGTCGCCCGCATCCGCCGCGAGATGGAGGCGGTCAAGGCCCGCACCGGTTTCAGCGGAAGCCTCGAGGACTTCTTCGTCTTCATGCGCACGGACCGGCGCTTCTATCTGCCCAACACCGACGAGGGCCGGGGTCAGTACCTCAAGCTCGCCGACGGCTATCTGTCGGCGATGAAACGGAAGCTGCCGCAGTTCTTTGGCCGCCTGCCCAAGGCCGACCTGGTCGTCAAGCGCGTGGAGGCCTTCCGCGAGGAGCCGGGCGGGGCCCAGCACTATTTCGCCGGCACCCCGGACGGTTCGCGGCCGGGCATCTTCTACGCCCACCTGTCGGACATGAACGCCATGCCGACCTACCAGTTGGAGAACATCGCCTACCACGAGGGCCTGCCCGGCCATCACATGCAGATCTCGATCGCCCAGGAACTGACCGGCCTGCCGAAGTTCCGGACCCAGTACGGCTACACCGCGTACACCGAGGGCTGGGGTCTGTATTCCGAGGCGCTGGCCAAGGAGATGGGCTTCGACACCGACCCCTATAACGACTTCGGCCGGCTCTCGGGCGAGATCTGGCGGGCCATCCGGCTGGTGCTGGACACCGGTATCCACGCCAAGGGCTGGAGCGAAGCGGAGGCGAACGCCTACTTCATCGCCAATTCGGCACAGCCGGAGGCGGCGATCAAATCAGAGGTGCGCCGCTACATCGTCACGCCCGGCCAGGCGACCTGCTACAAGATCGGCATGCTCAAGCTGCAGCAGCTGCGCGACCGGGCCCGCACCGCGCTCGGGCCGCGGTTCGACTACCGCACCTTCCACGACGCGGTGCTGACCGGGGGCTCGTTGCCGCTGCCCGTCCTCGAGGGGCGGATCGATCGCTGGATCGCCGTGCAAAACCGCGGCGGCAGGGCCTGATCCAAAACGGCGCCGGGCAGTTGGCGCCGGATGTGCAACAGGGCCTTTCGACTGGCGCCGGTTTCCACCCCCGGGACAGGGCCGCCAGACAGGAGGGTTTTGAGATGAGCACTTCGTTGAGCATCGTCGCCGACAACGACCGCCAGAGCGCCGCTCCGGCCACCACGACCGTCGCCGAGCGCGTCCGCCGCCTGCAGGCCGAGGCCCGTCAGCTGGCCCACGATCACATCGTTGCGCTGACCACGGCGATGGCCCACGCCAACCGCCTCGCGGCCGAGATCGCCGAGGGCGGCGACGCCTATCCGGCCGGCGTCCGGGACATGGCCCGCCGCTTCGCCGAGGACTCCGAGGCGCGCGTGCAGTCGATCGCCGCCATCAACGGCCGGGCCTAAATTTCCCGTGATCGACCGGCGCCGCCCAGCGGCGTCGGCCGGCGCGCGCGCCGAGCGATGATTGTCTCGCGCGCGCAGCCGTGCTTTCTGGCGGAGCCGACGCGGCCTTGACCGCGCGTGCATCGCCGCAATCAAAACGAGTTCCAGGGGAGGAACCTTCCATGCTCAGAACTGCGCTCGTCGCCGCCGCGGCCGCGATGGCCTTGACCCAGACCGCCGCCGCCCAGACGCCCGCGCCCGCCGCCCCGGCGGCTCCGGCCGCCGCCGCCGCCCCCGAGGCCGCCGCCGTCTCCGACCAGGACCTCAAGGCCTACGCCCGAGTGCTGCTCGACATCGAGAAGCTTCGCGCCACGCCCGGAGCCCTCACCCAGCCGGCCATGGCCGAGGCGGTGCAGAAGGCCGGACTGGACCCGACCAAGTTCAACGACATGACCAAGCGGATGACCTCCGACAGCGCCTTCAACCAGTCGGTGCAGGCCGCGGTGCGTGAGCTGCAGGCCGCGGCGCCGGCCGCCGCGCCGGCTGCGGCGCCCGCGACAGGCGGCTGATCCGCTCCTCGCAATCCCAAGCTGCATAAGGGGCGGCGCGTCTTCCGGACGCGCCGCCCTTTGTCGTTAAAGGCTCCTTCACTGTGGCCGCCGAACACTGTTCAGATAAATTCGCAGAAAAGGCGGGACTCCAGCGTTCGTCCAATCTTGACGCGAATGGGGAAGCGTTGCAGCGTCGTAACAACTAATAAAATCTGGACGATCAGGAGGGATTACCGTGAGGAACACCAGGAACTGGCTGGCGGCCAGCACCGCCGTCGTGGCGATTTGCGCCGCCGTCCCCGCCTTGGCCCAGCAGACGCCGGAGTCCACGGCCCAAGCCACCAACGAGGACACCAGCAGCACCCTCGTCGAGCAGGTGATCGTCACCACCGAGCGGCGCTCGACCAACGTCCAGGAAACGCCTCTGGCGGTCACCGCCTACTCGGCGACGACGCGTGAGAATCTCGGCATCGCCACGGTGCAGAGCCTGGCGCAGTTCTCACCCGGGGTGAGCTACAGCGCCGCCGCCGACCGCCCGACCATCCGCGGCGTCGGTCGGGCGAACAACAGCCACGGCCTCAACAGCCCGGTCGCCCAGTACATCGACGGCTTCTACGAATCGACCGTTCAGGACATCAACCGCCGGCCGATCTTCATCGACCGCAACGAAGTGGTGTCGGGCCCGCAGGGCGCTCTGGCCGGCAAGGGCTCGGCCGGGGGCGCGATCTACACCTACACCAAGCGCCCGCGCGACACCTTCGAAGCCGAGGTCGGCGTCCAGGGCGGCAACTACGGGCGCTGGGGCCTGGAAGGCACCATCACCGGCCCGATCACCGACTGGCTGCGCTACCGGATCAACATGGCCCGGTACAAGCAGGAGCGGGGCTTCTTCGAGAACCTCGAGGACGGCAGCACCGAGGGCGACCGCTTCGGCAACCGGACCCTCCTGGACCTGATGCTGGCCGGCAACGTCGGCGACAAGATCGACTGGTTCCTGAAGGGATCGGGCTTCTGGTACTACGAGACCCTGCGCGACGGCTACAGCACCGCGCCGTTCTCGACGGCCGTGACCAACCCCTGCATCCAGGCCGCGTTCTCGAGCACCGCTCAGCTCGTCCCCAGCAACGCCTACGGAACGTTCGGGCCCGGCAGCGCCACCACCTGCGGCGCGTTCACGAGCGCAGCCGGCACGACGCCGTTCAATCCGGCGGGCATCATCTATGGGAACGGGGTCGCGCAAAACCCGACCGCGCTGGGTGTCGGCGGCGACGAGCGCTCGTTCGTCAGCAACTACCAGAGCGAACTGCACCTCGAGAACTATCACCTGGTCAGCTTCGACACGACCTATCACGCCCCGATGATGGACATCCGCTACATCGTCGGCCACTCGCGCTATCACTATACCCAGTCCAGCGACGCCGATGGGTCGCCGGTTCAAACGATGAACGTTCCGGGGCTGGCGGGGCGCGTCGACGCGAACGGCATCAACATCTACCAGGAAGAGCCGAGCTGGTATTCCAACGAACTGACCTTCACCTCGACCTGGGACGGGCCGCTGCAAGGCATCGTCGGCCTCTATCAGTACAACCAATTCACCCGGCAACCGACGGCGACCCTGATCTATCCCGGGTTCCCGCAGCTGGCGACGCCGGTCGCGATCAATCCGGTCACCTTCCAGCAACTGGGCCCGGCGCCGCTCAACCAGATGGGGCCTACCGGTCAGTGGGGCGTCCAGAAGACCCGCCAGAACACCTACGCCGCCTTCACGCAGTGGGACTACAAGTTCACCGACAAATGGACCCTGACGGCCGGCCTTCGCTACAACTCCGACAAGGAGCGTGGGGACGAAGAGTCTCGCTTCATCTCCATCAACCCGCTGCTCGGGGGCGGAGCCAACGCACTCGACGTGTCGGCGGCCTTCGTGCCCGGTTTCGCGGTGATCAGCGCCAATCCCGGCCAACCCGGCGTCTTCCCGAGCGTGCCGGCTCGCTACCAGCTGCTCGATCCGGCGACCTTGCCGGGCTCCGTCGCCAGCGGCACCTGCAACAGCGGGGCGAATATCAACTACATCTACGCCGGCCTGCCGGTGTGCGGAAACCAGCGGGTCGAATTCGGGCCGGGCGTCCAGTTCGTCAAGGTCGATCCGCTGACTGGCAATCGACTGCGCCGCAACGTCGGCAAGTGGCACGCCCTGACCGGCGGCTTCAGCCTCTCGTACAAGCCTGACGAGGACAGCCTCTATTACATCCGTTACGCCAAGGGATACCGCCCGGGCGGCTTCGGCGCGACGTCGGCCGGCTTCCTGCCGATCAACCCCTACGCCGACAAGGAACTCCTCGACACCTGGGAGGTCGGCGCCAAGCTCACCCTCTGGAACAAGCTCCAGCTGAACGGGGACCTGTTCTACTACGACTACAAGAACATCCAGGTGCAGCTGTCGCGCTTCGAACGTTGCATCACCCCGGGCGACATCTCCACCTGCGCGGCGCTCTCGTCAGTGATCAACCTGCCCAGCGGCGTGGTCCAAGGCTTCGAACTCACCAGCCGATATTACGTCTCCCAGGACCTGCAACTGACACTGAATTACGGCTACCTCGACGCGCACATCACCAATGGGCTGACGGAAGACGGCCTCGGCTTCCAGGACACCAACGATCCCGCGGCCCTGCTTCCGACGGCCAAACCGTTCAAGGTGATCACCTGCACGGTCCCCAGCGCGACCTGCGCCACGGCGAACGGGCAACCTGTAACGGCGACGAACCCGCTCGTCTTGTTGGACAACATCACCCGCAAGCCGCAGTTCACGCAGGACATCTCCGGCAACGAACTGCCCAACTCGCCGCACCACAAGATCGCGGCGAACGCGTCCTACACCTGGCACTTTAGCCCGGGGAACCTGACGGCCTCGTACAGCTATATCTGGCGGTCGAGCGCCTTCTCGCAGCCGGACGTGTTCGAGGAAAAGATCCAGCAAGTGCCGGCCTACTCGCAGTCCGACGCCCGCCTGATCTTCCGATCGAAGGACGCCGACTGGCAGTTCATCCTGTGGGGTACGAACATCTTCGACCAAACCACCTACGAATCCGGCGGTTCGACCCGTCGCGGTAGCGGCTTTACGCCGGCGCAGGCGGTGGCCTGCGGCGGGGTTTGCGCCCAGCAGCAGATCTACTACCAAAACTTCGTGTTGCTGCCGCCGCGGACCTTCGGCATCGAGTTCAACAAGAAGTTCCGCTAAGGCGCGGAACACCCTGGACTTCGAAGAGCCCTCCCCCGTTCGCGGGGGAGGGTTTTTTCGTGGTTGGTCGTTCGGGCTAGTCGCGCGGCGGGAAGGCGCCGGCGAAATCGATCACGCACATCTCGCCGTGAGCGGCGTGCTTGCCGCAGCCCACGCCTGCGGCCTGGAAGCTGCGGTCGAAGATGACCTCGCGGTGGCCGCGGTCGGGAACGCCGAAGTCGACCACCAGCTGGGCGACGACCATGCGCGGCGTCGGCTGGCCGTAGGAGATGGTCTCGCCGGCTAGCCCGGCCCAGACGCCGCGGCTCTGGATGCGGCGGCTGAGGTTGCCGCTGGCGCCATGACCGATGGTTCCGGTCGGTCCCTGGGCGGCGGCGAAGTCCTTGGCGGCGGCGGCCAGCCGGTCGTCCGGCTGCAGCGGCGGCAGCGGCCGCTGGCGCATCAGGAAATCGATCGCCTCGGAAAAGGCGCGCGGATCGCGGCGCTCGTCGTTGACGACGCCGGCCCGATCCCGGTCACGCCGGAGGTCGCGCGCGAACCCCGCCGGATCGGCGCGGACGCGGTTGAGCTCCTGCATCACCTCGTCTTCGAAATTTCCCGCCCGGGCCGCGCCCGCGGCGGACAACATCAATCCCAGGCCCAGAGCGGCCCGCACCCAGATTCGCATACCCACCGACCCACTTTTCGCAAGTTCGTTGGGTCCGGCGTAACAGCGCCGCAGTTAAGGATGGCTCAGGGTTTGTGGCTAACGCGCGTTAGCCACGATTCGGCCGGCAGGCGGGAAACGGGCGCGCTAGCCGCCCATGGGCGGCGACAGCCGGCGCAGGGCGGTGGTGTCGATGGTCGGTTCGAACAGCATTCGCATCGGCACATGCAGGGCCAGGGTGGCGGCGTAGAGCTGGCCGGAGGTCAGCCGCGCCCGCCCGCGCTCGGCGCAGGCCAGGGTGCGGCGGTCGAGGCGCATTTCGCGGGCGAGCTGTTCCTGGCTCAGGCCCCTGGCCTCGCGCAGGCGGCGCACGCGCTCGCCGATCGCCGCCCACGTCTGGTCGACCGGGGGAAACGCGATGATGTCGGCGCTGGCCACGGCGAAAAGCTTGGCCGATTCGAGCAGGGCCGCAAAAGGTACGCGTTGTCGCAGAACACATTGTATTGTGGCGGCTCGCCATAATTTGGCCAGCCGCCGTCGGGATTTACGGGTAGTCTTTAAGGGCGTGTATTGCCGAGGGTTTCCGTGAAGGATCAGATCGAATTCAAGGGCGCATCTGGCGCCGCCTATCGTTTCCGGATCGCCGAAAACGGCGACCCGAAGACCACGATCAGTGGCAATTTCGTCTATGTGCGCGAGGCCGCCGAGCCGGAGATCGTCTACGTCGGCGCGACCACCAACCTGGCCTCAGGCGTGCGCGAGAAGTGGGACCAGGCGGTCAAGGAACACGGCGCGACCCACATCTACACCCGGCTCAACATCGCCGGCGCAGCCCGGGCGCAGGAACTGGACGACCTGATCACCGCCCTGCACCCGGTCATGAACACCGCCCACGCGTAGGGCAGAAAGGACGCTATCGCCTCAGCCGGTTCTGGCGTTCGAGGTTGATGGCGTCGCCCTGGCCGCCTTCGTCATAGCCTTCCTGCTGGCCTTGCAGGCCGCCCATCAGCTTGCCCGAGGGGTCCTTGTCGCCCAGTTCGCCGGGCTTGTGGCGGTTCTGCTGCTTGGGCGTGGCTTTCTCCAGGCCGGTCTTCTGGTGCTGCATCTTGTCGGCCATGTTCAGGCTCCTTGTTTACGCAAACCCTATGCAGTCCTGAACCGTACGCCCTCCCGTTGGTTCCGCGCCTCTAACCCTGCGCGGGATCCTCGCCCCCGGCCGGTTCGGCAGGCTCGGCGGGCCCACGCACTTCGGGCAGCGAAGGCGGCGGGGCCAGCGGAACCGGGCGTGGACGCTCGCTGCGGAGCGGCGGCGGCGGCTCAATGGGGGTAGAGCCGGCCGGCCGCTGGGAGGCTGGAAGCTCGAGCAGGCCGCTGGCGCTCGCCATCGGGGGCTCCTCGGCCTCGATCAGGGCCTCCGGCGCGGTGGCGGTGACTTCCGCCACCGGCATCGGCGTGTCGAGCAGCGGCGCGACCTGGACCTTCCCGTTCTTGACGGCATAGGTCATCACCTCCCGCCAGATCTGCGCCGGCAACATGCCGCCGACCACCTTGCGCATCGAGGAGTTGTCGTCGTTGCCGACCCACACCCCGATGACCAGGTCGCCGACGAAACCGATGAAATAGGCGTCGCGGTAGTCCTGGCTGGTGCCGGTCTTGCCGAACGCCGGCGCGCCGATGTCGGCGGCCCGGCCGGTCCCTTCGGTGACCACCGCCCGCATCAATTGCAGCAGGCCCTGGCGCTCGAACCGGCCGAGCTGTTTGCGCGGCAGGGGGCTGGGCTGGGCGACCAGGCCGTAGGGCGTGACCGGACCGGCGCCGGCGGCGATGCCGGCGTAGGCCGAGGTCATCTGGATCAGCGGCAAGGTGGCGCTGCCGAGCGCCAGGGTCATGTCGTTGGGCAGCGGGGCGGTGACGCCCAGGTCCCGCGCCGCCTGCTGGATGGCGGGGATGCCGGTCTCCTGCTCCAGGCGCACGGCCGCCACGTTGCTCGACTTGGCGAAGGCCGCCCGCAGGGTGATGGGCGCGTTGCTGTAGTGCGACTCGTGGTTCTCGGGCGTCCAGTTCCCGATCTTGACCGGGGCGTCGAGCACCAGGCTCTCCGGCGTCGATCCCCGCCGCATCGCCGCCAGATAGACGAAGGGCTTGAACGAGGATCCCGGCTGACGCTGGGCCTGGGTGGCCCGGTTGAACTGGCTCTGGCGGTAGTCGCGGCCGCCGACCATGGCCACGACCCGGCCGTCGGTGCGCATGGCGACCAGGGCGCCCTGGGTGGCGTGCAGCCTGTCGCCGCTGGCCGCGAGGACCTGGGCCAGGGTCTTCTCGGCCTGGGCCTGCAGGGCGCTGTCCAGCGTGGTGCGGACCTTGACCTCGCCGTAGGCGCGGTCGAACGCCTCCTTGGCCTGCGGCGAGATCCAGTCTGCGAAATAGGAACCGATGGGGAGGTCGGGCCGCCCCTCCCGCAGGCGGATGTTGGCGCCCGCCGCCCGCGCCTGCTGGGGGGTGATGACGCCCATGTCGGCCATGGCCGCCAGCACCACCTTGGCCCTGGCCTGGGCTTCCGGGAAATGGTCCGTGGGGGCGAGGCGCGTCGGGGAGCGGACCACCCCGGCCAGCATCGCCGCCTCGCCGATGCTCAGCTGTTCGGGGGTCTTGTTGAAATAGTGCCGGGCCGCGGCCTTCAGTCCGAAGACGCCGTCCCCGAAATAGACGCTGGAGAGGTAGCGGGAGAGGATCTCGTCCTTCGAAAGCTGGCTTTCCAGGTACAGGGCGATCATCGCCTCGCGGCCCTTGCGGCGGAAGGTCCGCTTGCCGGAGGTGAAGGCGTTCTTGGCCAGCTGCTGGGTGATGGTCGAGCCGCCCTGCCGGATCGATCCGGTGCTGATGTCCCTGGCCAGGGCCCGCATGACGCCTTTCGGGTCGACGCCCGCGTGCTTGTAGAACCGGCGGTCCTCGATGGCGACGAAGGCCATCGGCACGTGGCGCGGCAGCTTGGCGGCGTCGACCGGATCCTCCTTGTACGCGCCGCGGCGGGCGAACGCCTTGCCGTCGGCGCTGACCAGGACCAGCGTGGGGCTGGTCATCGGTTCGAGCGACTTGCCGAGCGGCAGCCCGACCGTCAGCGAAGCCACCGTCGCGACCATCAGGATCGAGGCGACCATGATCGCGACGATCGCCGCCTGCGACAGCGCCCGGCGGCGCATGGCGCGCTTTTCGGCCTCCTCGGGCGCCGGCGGCTGGGGGCTGGAGCGAGGATCGGCCGGGGCGGCGCTGACGGTCATCGGTGTCTTTCGGGGGCAGAGTGACGCCAGGGATAACGGCCGGAAGACTCCGGGGTTCTCGGCGGCCGTTGATTCACCCAGCGCGCGAACGGCTAACCGCGCGTCAACGCCTCCGCGGCTAAGCTCCAGCCGCCTTCAAGAACCGGCTGAACAGGCCATGCCCATCCACCACGACCTCCGACCGCGGCCGTTTTCCAGCCTCTGCGTGCTGGTCGTCGACGACGACGAACCGACCACGCGGATGATCGACCAGATCCTGCGCTCCGGCGGCGTGGGGCGAGTGGAAACCGCCCGCGGCGCCGTCGAAGCCCTGAAGCGCCTGAAGACGGTCCGGCCCAACGTCATCTTCGTCGATTGGCAGATGCCGGTGATGGACGGGCTGGCGATGACCCGGGCGATCCGCGCCGCCGCCCTGCAACCCGACCCGATGATCCCGGACCCGAAGGTCCCGATCGTCATGCTGACCGGCCGTAGCCGCGGCGTGGACGTCGAGAACGCTCGCCTGGCCGGGGTCACCGAATTCCTGGTCAAGCCGTTCAAGCCGGCGGTGTTGCTGAGCCGGCTGTCGGCCGTGACCGCCTGGTCGCGGGACTTCGTCGTCGCCAACGATTTCGTCGGGCCCGATCGCCGCCGCCGCCGAGGCGAGGGACCTACCCCTCGCCGCCGGGCCGCCGACGGCCAGACGCCGCTGGCCGACGACCGGCTGGAGACCCTGCGGACCATCCGCATCGAGCTGGAGGCGATCCGCCAGCTGCGCCGCCTGCCCGGGGGCGGCCAAACCGAGGCGGCGCGGCTCTGCTATCGGTCGATGCAGCACAACATCCATCGCGCCAGAGCCATTCGCGACACGGCCATCGAACAGGCCTCCAAGTCGCTGGTCCGCTACGTCGAGGCCGTCGGCGGCCCGGAGCGCGCCGATCCCAAGGTGGTCGAGGTGCACATCGACGCGCTCGGCAAGCTGCTGCTGCTCGGCGACGGCTCGAAGGCCGCGGTGACGGTCAATCAGCGACTGAAGACGGCGGTCGACAAGAAGATCGCGCGGCAGCGGCCGGTCGTTCTGCTCTAGCTGACCAGCTCGCCGCGGTCGAACGCGCCGACCAGGCGGTCATCTTCCCAGAGTTCGGCGGTCAGGCAGTGCGGTCGTTCGGCCAACAGGCCCTTGGCCTTTTCGCGCGCCTCGCGGAAGGTCCGGGCCACCAGGACCTCCATGTAGGGCACGTCTTCACGACGTTCGTAGACGTAGCAGATGAACGGCATCTCGCTCCTTGGGCGACCCAGGGACGCTCCCGCCCCTGCGACCGCGCCGGTCCCCGGCGCCAATGCCGGAGACCCACTGCGGCATTATGCCCCTAAACGGGGCCGATGACGAACCCAATCGCATTTGCGGCCGGAACATCGCCGTGAACTGAACCGGAAGCGGGGCTGGGGAGTTTAAGGCCAAGCTGGCGCCTGCCGCCCTGGCCAAGAGGACATCATCATGACCCTGAACTCCGATCTGAACGAGTTTGGCGAGACCGAAACCCGCCGCGGCGCCGCCCGGCTCGAGGAAGCCGCAGCGCGCCTCAAGGACGGGGCCGGAATGATGCAGGCGCGCGTCGGGGACTTCGCCGACGAGGCCCGGGCCTACGCCGGGCGGGCCGCGACCCAGCTGAGCAGCCTCAGCCGCACCGCCGTGGACAAGGCCAAGGAACGGCCGGCGACCTCGGCCGTGGTCCTGCTCGGCGTCGGCATCGCGGTGGGCGCGATCCTGGCGCTGGCGCTGCGCGAACCGGCGCTTGACGGCGCCACCCGCCTTCGCCGCAAACTGAATTCCTAGCCGCAGGGCCTGAGTCGGCCCCCGGCCCGCCACGCCGGGGGACCGCTTGAGCGAGATCGAGGAAGAACCGGCCGAGGAGGAGGCCCCGGCCGAGGAGCCGAAGCCGAGGCCGCGGCGGCTGATCCTGATGCTGGCGGCCGCCGGCCTGGTGCTGGTGATCGCCATCGTCGCCGTGATCGCGGTGACGATGCTGCGCAAACCCAAGCCCAAGGCCGAGGACGGTCATCCGGCGCCAGCCGAGTTCGCCCTCCCCGTCGAAAGCGCCGACCAGAACGCCGCCCGCGCCGCCGCGCTCGCCAAAGCCGCGGCCGAAGGCGACCTCAAGGCCGCCCACGAAGCCCCGCCGGCTCAGGCCGAACCGGTCGCCAAGCCCTGAGAGGCGCGCGCGGCGGGCAGCCGCAGCGGCTCGCGACGGTAATGATAGCGGTAGAGTTCGCGGCCAAAGCCGAGCGAGCGGTAGAGCATGTGCGCGGGCGCGTTGTCGGCGACGACCTGCAGCGCCGCGCCGACGGCGGCCTGACCGCACGCCCAGTCGATCAGCTTGCCCACCGTGCGCCGGCCCAGGCCCCGCTGACGATGGGCCGCGTCGGTGACCACCGATTCGACCACCAGCAGGCCGTCGATGACGACCCCGTAGGCGACCGCGGCGATGTCGCCCCCAACGCGGGTGGCCGCGAAGGCGCGCGGGGCGACGATGGCGCCCAGCATGGCCTCGTAGATCCAGTGCTCGTTCTCCTGCAGGGGCGACATCCGCGCCTTGGCCTTGAGCCACTCCCCGGTTGGCTTGGTGGTCAGTTCGACGCCGCCGTCCCAGGCCGGCTCGACGCGGGAGAGGTCGGCGAACAGGGTGCAGGTCTCGCCCTCGAAGGCGTAGCCCATCTCCTCCAGGACGCCGTCGGCGCCGCGCACGAAAGACGGCAGCCTGAACAGGGTGTCCTGCCCCTTGGCCCCGTACAGGGCCTGGGCGACCTGCACGATCTGGCGCGGGTCGTGACGCTCGGCGCGCAGGGGATTGACCGAGTTGGTGCGCCGGGTCGGGCCGCCCGATATCCGCACCAGCCAGTCGCCCTGGACCAGCTGGCGCGGGGCCGGCCAGGCGTTGATGCACGCCTGCTCCACACGCCACGCCAAATCGGCCGGATCGTCGATCCCCATCCGCTCAGCCTAGGGTCGAAGCGGCGCGGCTGGCAACGCCGATCCGGCGCCGCAGACAAGATGATGCAGGACGATGCCGCTGGTGGTCGCCACATTGAGGGAATCGAACCCGGCGGCCATCGGGATCGCCAGGCTCCTCACCCGTGCCAGAAGTGCAGGATCCAGACCCGGCCCTTCGGCGCCGAACAGGATGGCGGTGCGGTGACCGGCCCGGACCTGACTGAGCGGGACGTCGCCGGAGGGGCTCAGCGCCCAGGTCTCGAACCCGGCCTCACTGACCAGGGCCAACGGCTCCTCGTCAGCGGCGAAGCGGGCGAAGGGAACCCGCAAGGCGGCCCCGACCGAGACCCGGATCGCCTTGCGGTAAAGTGGATCGCAGCAGGTCGGATCGAGCAGGACCGCATCGGCCCCGAAAGCGGCGGCGTTGCGGAAGATCCCGCCGATGTTGTCGTGGTTGCCGATGCCGAACAGGGCCACGACCAAGGCCCTGGCGGGTAGGCTGGCGAGCAGCTCGGCGGCGGTGGGGACCTCGCGGCGCTCCGCCAGGGCCAGGAAGCCGCGGTGCAGGTGAAAACCGGCGACGCCGTCCAGCACCGGCTGGGGCGCGACATAGACCGGCAACTCTGCGGGGAAGCCCTCGACGAGGTCGGCGATCTTGTCGGTGCGGTGGGCGGCGACCAGCAGCGCCAGGGGCCGCACCAGCGGCGAGGCGGCCATGGTCCGCAGGACGACCTCGCCCTCGGCGATGAAGCGGCCTTGCCGGCCGACCAGATCGCGCTCGCGGACATCGCGGAAGGCGGCGATCCGGGGGTCGCTGGCGTCCTCGACGGGGATCAGCATGGCCCCGGCTTAGGCGCGATCGCCGCTTGCGGGAAGCCGGCGCCTTGGGCAGCCTTGCGGCCATGACGGCCCATGACGATCTGGCGCGGATGATCGAGCAGGCCCGGCGCATGGTGGTGTTCACCGGCGCCGGCATCTCGACCGAGTCCGGCGTCCCCGACTTCCGCAGCCCGGGCGGGGTGTGGAGCAAGATGAAGCCGATCTACTTCAACGACTTCGTCGCCCACGAGGACAGGCGGCGCGAGGCCTGGACGCGGGTCTTCAACCGCAGCGCCGGCTGGACTGGCGCGAGGCCAAACGCGGGCCACCACGCCGTGAAGCGCCTGGTCGACCAGGGCAAGGTCGTGGCCGTGATCACCCAGAACGTCGACAACCTGCACCAGGATTCCGGCGTCCCCGACGACCAGATCGTCGAGCTGCACGGCAACGCCAGCTACGCGACCTGCCTGGCCTGCAGCACCCGTTACGAACTCGCCGAGCTGGAGGCGCCGTTCAAGGAACGGGGCGAGATTCCGACCTGCCGCTGGTGCGGGGGCCTGATCAAGACGGCGACCATCTCGTTCGGCCAGGCGATGCCGGAAGAGCCGATGGCGCGGGCCGAGGCGGCCAGCCGCGCCTGCGACCTGTTCCTGGTGCTGGGCTCTTCCCTGGTGGTTTATCCCGCGGCGGGCTTTCCGATCTACGCCAAGCGTCACGGCGCGCGGCTGGCGATCGTCAACCGCGAGCCGACCGAACAAGACGTCATCGCCGATCTCGTGCTCAACGAGGAGATCGGCCCGCTGATGCAGAAGGTGGCGCCAGATTAAGTTGCTAGTGGACTGTGCGGGCGCGGATGCAGCGGCTCAGTTCGACGATCGCGGCCCGGCCTTGGGGATCGCGGATCCAGCATTTGTCTTCGTGGACGGCGACGACCGTGTAGCGGGTCCGCGGGCTGCCTTCGAAGAGGACGTCGTCGCGCTCGCGGATGATGTCTTGCGGCCAAGCGTCCATGCGCACCCCTCCCTCGACTGCCGACACAACCCGCCCCGGCAGCGATCGGTTCCATAAAGCATACTTTTGACCGGGCCGGTCAACCGAATCCCGCCGTTCCAGGAACAGCGATGTTCACTTCGCCGCGAAATAGGGCCTAAGAAGGCTGAAACGGGAGCACATCGAATGGCGGACGGACACGGCGAGGGCCTGCAGCTCAGGTCCCTGATCACGCGCGAGGGCGAACTGCAGCTGTCGCTGGTCAAGGTTCCGACGCCCGAGCCTGGGCCCGAGGACATCGTTGTGCGGATCGAGGCGACGCCCATCAACCCCTCCGACATCGGCCTGCTGTTCGGGGCGGCTGACATGAAGAGCGCGCAGCGCAAGGGCGAGACGGTCGTCGCCAGGGTGCCGGAGGCCGGGATGCGGGCGATGGCGCCGCGGCTTGACGAGTCGATGCCGGTCGGCAACGAGGGCGCCGGAACAGTGGTGGCCGCCGGGTCCTCGCCGGCCGCCCAGGCGCTGATCGGCAAGAAGGTCGCCATCCTCGGCGGGGCCATGTACGCCCAATACCGGGTCGTCTCGGCAGCCTCCGCCCTGCCCTTGCCGCCCGACGCCAGCGCCGCCGACGGGGCGTCCTGCTTCGTCAATCCGCTGACCGCGCTCTCGATGGTCGAGTGCATGCGGCTGGAGAACCACAGCGCCATCGTCCACACCGCCGCGGCCTCGAACCTGGGCCAGATGCTGGTCAAGATCTGCCTCAAGGACGGCGTGCCCCTGGTCAACATCGTGCGCAGCGCCGAGCAGGCCAAGATCCTCACCGACATCGGCGCCAAGTACGTGGTCGATTCCACCTCGCCCAACTTCATGGCCGGGCTGATCGCCGCGGTGACCGAGACCGGCGCGACCATCGCCTTCGACGCCATCGGCGGGGGCAAGCTGGCCAGCCAGATCCTCAGCGCCATGGAGGCGGCGGCGGTGTCCAAGATGACCGCCTACAGCCGCTATGGTTCGAGCGTGCTCAAGCAGGTCTACATCTACGGCAGCCTGGACAATTCGCCGACCGAGCTGATCCGTTCCTACGGCCTGACCTGGTCGGTCAGCGGCTTCTTGTTGACTCCCTTCCTCGGGCGGATCGGGCAGGAGGGCGTCATGCGGCTGCGCAAGCGCGTGGTCGATGAGCTGAAGACCACCTTCGCCAGCCACTACACCCAGGAGATCTCGCTCCGGGATATGCTCGATCTCGATATCCTGGCCGCCTACAACCGCCGGGCCACAGGCGAGAAGTACCTGGTCAACCCTTCGCTCTAGGGTGAGCGACAATCCCATACGGCTGAAGGGGATCGACCATCTGGTCCTGCGGGCGGCCGACGTGGAGGCAATGACGGCCTTCTACGTCGGGGTGCTGGGGTGCACGCTGGAGAAGACGCAGGCCAAGTTCGGTCTGTATCAGCTCAGGGCCGGCGCCCAGCTGATCGACCTGGTCGCCCTGGACGGCCCGCTCGGCCGGATGGGCGGCGCGGGACCGGGCGCGGAGGGTCGCAACCTCGACCACTTCTGCCTGGCGATGAGCGATTTCGACGAAGCGGCCCTGCGCGCCCACCTGACCGCCGCCGGCGTCGAGGTCGGCGAGGTGGAAACGCGCTATGGCGCGGAGGGAAACGGCCCCTCGCTCTACATCCGCGACCCGGAGGGCAACGTCGTCGAGCTCAAGGGACCGCCAAATCCGGCGTAAGGCCTAGAACGGGATCTCGTCGTCGAGGTCGGCGGTGAAGGTTTCCTTCGGGCCGGAGGGTTGGGCGCGCTGGAAGCCGCCGCCGCCGCTGTAGCCGCCCTCGTCGCGGTCGCCCTCCCCGCCCCGGCCGCCGAGCATGGTCAGCTCACCGCGGAACTTCTGCAGCACGACCTCGGTGGAGTACTTCTCCTGGCCGCTGTTGTCGGTCCACTTGCGGGTCTGCAAGGAGCCCTCGATGTAGACGCTGGAGCCCTTGCGCAGGTACTGCTCGGCCACCCGCACCAGGTTGTCGTTGAAGATCACCACCCGGTGCCACTCGGTCTTTTCCTTCTGCTCGCCGCTCGACTTGTCGCGCCAGCGCTCCGAGGTGGCGATGGTCAGGTTGGCGACGCGGTCGCCCGAGCCCAGGGAGCGGATCTCCGGATCCTTGCCCAGGTTGCCGACCAGAATGACCTTGTTGACGCTGCCTGCCATCTCGACCTCTCGTTTCCGTAGTTTCCGTAGCGTGTCTGAACCGCGTTCTGCGGCGGACCGGCAGCCTATGCCAGCCAGATGTTCTTGTTAAGTTCTATTTTAGCTCGGTGGTGCCGGGCGGCGCCTTGCCCTCGACGATAGCGCCGGGCGCGATCAGTTCGCCATGGAAATTGGTCAGCAGCGGATAGCGCGTCCCGTCGAACTTGTTGGCCGTCGACGCGCCCTGGTTGTCGACGAAGAGGAAGGCGCCCTGGAAGGCCCCGACGTACTCTTCCTGGGTGCTGCCAAGGCCGCGGAAGTTGCGCCGCACGCGGTCGAGCTGGGCCGCGCAGTGCTCGATGTCGGCGACGCGGTCGGGGAGCGGGTTGAACTTCGGGTCCGCGTTCTTCGGCGTCGCCAGGAGGTAACAGACTCCGGCGTCGCTCGGCGCTTCCAGCGTCTTGGCGCAGCCGCACAGGGTCAGCAGGGCCGCCGCCGCGGCCAGGGTCAGTCTGCTCATGCCGCGACCCTACAACGCTCTTTCGGAGGGCGCGAGCTAGAGCTGTGGGATCGTGCAGCCCGGCCCCTGGGGGACCAGGGTCTGGAAGCTGCGGTCGTCGCGGGAGGTTTCGACCCGGCCCGGCACCAGCCGCAGGCTCTGGTCGCCCCAGCGGCCGTAGAGCGCCCCGCCCGGCCGCTCGCAGTGGCCGGCGTAGAGCAGCTGGAGGCAGGTGTTGAGCGGCATCTCGCCAAGGCTGGTCCAGCCGCGGTCGTAACGCTGGCAGGTCGCGGCCGGCCCGCGCGCGGGCTGCGGAGTGACCGCGGCGACCGGCGGCGCGGCGGCGGGCGGCGGCGCCTGCGGCGCGATCGGGGTGATGACGACCGGTGCGCCGGGCGCCGGGGCGTTCACCGCGCCGGCCCCGGGCGGGATCGGGGCGACGGTGGTGCCGAACTGGTCGGCGGCGGCCAGAGCGCCGGTCTGGTCGATGCCGACGTCCAGCGCGCCACTGACCACGCCGTTCTTCTGGGCGCACTGTTCCAGGGTGGCCATGCCGACGTACTGGCCGTCCTTGAAGCAGCGATAGGGCTGGTTGGGGTCGCGCTTGATCTCCGAGCCCTGCTTGACGTCGATGACCAGGCCGGTCTCCGAAGCCGGCGGCGGCTCGGTCGAGGGCTTGTCGTGGTTCAGGATGGCGAAGGCGACGGCGATGCCGATGGCGACCATGGCCAGGGCGCCGCCAACGGCGAGGATCAGGCCTCGGCTCTTCTGCTCGTCCATCGGTTTTGGCTAGACCGCGCGCGAGCCGGTTTCAAGGCCGCCGTCAGCCGCCGGTCAGGCGTGAGAGGCCGGCCTGGTAGTTGGCCAGCTGGGCCTGCAGATAGGCCGGAACCGGGCCGGTCGGGGCTGCGGGGCCAGTCTGCGGCGTCGCGGCGGTCTTCAGGTCGCGGTAGATCGAGCGGATCTTCGAAAGCGCCGCGTCGAGCTGATCGAGCGCGGTCTTGATGGCCTCCTTGCCCTCGAGCGTGAGGTCGTTGGAGAGCTTGAGGCCGTAGATCTTCTTTTCCTTGTCGGCCTCGCCGCCGCTGACCCGGGCGACGCCCTCGGAGAGGCCCAAGGCCTCGAGCGCGTCCTTGCCGCCCTTGCCGGCGATGACCTCCACCGTGGTGCGGGAGTTCAGCGGCTTGATCTGCAGCACCGAGTTGTCGCCGTTGCGCACGACGCTGACGGTGGCGCTGAAGCCGGCGGCGCGGCGGACTTTCTGCGCCAGGCTGCTCAGGGTGTCGTTCGCCTCGATGGTGATGGCGGCCGGTTGGGCGCCTTCCTTGGCGCGGATGTAGAATTGGTCGCCGGCGCGCAGGCTGGTCCCGGCGGTGACGAGCTGAGAGTCCTTGTAGTCGAGCGTGCCCTTGGGCAGGCCCAGGCGGTCGAGGACGCTGGCCCCGGTCTGGTCGATGGCGATCGAGGTGGGGGCGACGAAGCCGTCCTTGGCGGTGAAGCGCTGGGTGAAGGCGACCGCGCCGGTGGCGGCGTCGACGCCGGCCACATAGCCGTCCTGGCCGCCGATCTTGGCCTCGCCGCCGAGCGTGGCGCTCGTGGTGGCCCCGGCGATCCACGCCTTGCCGCCGGAAACGGTCACCGCGCTGGCCGCGTCGTCGCCGTCGCCGCCGAAGAAGCTGAGCCGCTCCGCGCCATTGGCCGTCAGGTCGCCGGAGAGCTTGGCCACGAAGGCGTCGCGGCCGCCCGCGAAGGCGTTGTTGAGGGTCCCGACCCCGAGCTGGTCGGTGCTGGTGGTGCCGGCCACGACGACGCCGCCGTCGGCGTCGAAACCGACGCCGGCGACATCGCCGCCCTGCAGGCTGCCGAGGTTGCGCACCGCGCCCGCAGTGGCCGTCGCGCCAGTCACATAGGTCGCGCTGGAGCTGGAATCGGGCCCGCCTGTGTTGAAGGTCGAGACCTGTGTTCCGGTCACCGCGCCGTCGGTGGCGGTGGTCACCGTGGTGGTCAGCACACCGCCCACGGTGGTCTTGTCGGTCGTGGTCGTCGTTGAGGAGATGGAGAAGCTGCGGACCACGGCGGCCCCCGCTTCGGTCCCGGCGACGACCACCTGGTTTCCATTGACGGCGATGCCGCCGACCTTGTCGTCGCCGATCGAGCCGAACTGCTCGGTGAACAGGGCCCGGGGCTTGCCGGTGGACTGGGTGGAATAGGCGGTCAGGTAGTTGTCCCAGCCGCCCACTGGCGTCCCGCCCGGCATCGACCCGCGGACCCGCCCGGCGACATAGACCTCGCCCCCGGCGCCGAAGGCCACGGCGGTGGCCACGTCGTCGTCGCTGGAGCCTCGGCGTTCGGTCCAGACCTCTTCCCCGTCGGCGTTGAAGAGAGTGACGAAACTATCTGACTTGCCTGACGTATCGCTCGAATTGGTCGGGCCCTTGTCGACGCCCTGGATGACCCCTGTGACCGATCCGGCGATGGCGACCTTGCCGTCCGCGGCGACGGCGAGCGAATAGCCCGAGGCGCTGTCGGCCGCGCCCAGGGTGCGGCTGTAGACCAGGTTTCCGGCCGAGTCGTATTTCCTCAGCGCCACGTCGCGCTCGCCCTGGATCGCCTGGCCGTCGCTGGTCCCGGTGATGTCGGCGAGGACGTAGAGCGAGCCGTCGGCCCCGGTGGCGGTGGCCCGCACCGCGGCGACCTCCTTGCCCAGGGTGTGGGAATAGACCCGCCCGTCGACCCAGTTCCCCTGCCCGGCCGTCGCTTCCGGCGGCGGGACGCTGGTTGTGTCGGTCTGGAACTTCAGGATCTGCCGCTCGGTGGCGTCGGTCGCGCCCTTGGCCAGCTCGGCCGCGGTCGGGACCTTGCCGGCCGACTGGGCGAGGTAGACTGCGCCGGCGGTGGCCGGGGCCGAGAAGGTGATCTGCTCGGAGGTGTCGCCGTCGATCTTCAGCGCCCAGCTGTCGGCGATCGCCGGCAGGGTCACGGTCTTGCCGCCGACCTGGACGGTGCGCGGCTCGTTGGGCAGCTTCTGGCTGGCGAAGCGGGTGGTCGCGCCGGCGTCGGCGAGCTTGCCGTTGATGTAGCCGATGACGTTGGCGAGCGTGCGCGGCTGCGCGCCCATCTCGGCCAGGTCGATGTCGACGTTGGTGGTCGTCGAGATCCGCTTCACCGCAATGGTGAATTTGACATCGCCCATGAAGCCCGGGACCTCGTCGGAGGACGAGCCGGTCAGGATCGGGCCGGTGACATAGTCGGAATCGTCGCGGCGGACGCCACTGGTCGCCTTGAGGCTGTCGGCCACCGCCCCGCTGGCCAGGCGGAACTGGTCGAGCTTGAGGGTGTCGGTGTAGTCGCCGACCTCGGCCAGGCCGCGCACGAAGGCGTCCTGGACCCGCTTCAGCTCGCCCGTCGAAACCCCTTTCTGGCCGGCCCGCTCGGCGAGCCCATGCAGGGCGTCCAGTCCCTGGTAGAGGGCGAACAGCTTGCGATAGTCCTCGCTGGCGCCCGGCACGTCGAGCTGGGCGTCGTTGAGGTTGATGAACTTGGCCCCCAGCAGGGCGCGTTTGAGGAAGACGTCGGTGTGGGCCGCGGTCGACTTGGGGTCCCAGGGCGGCGTCGGCAGCTTGACCGGCTTGCCGCCGCCCGCGGTCGGAAACGCCACGCCGCCGCCCGCCAGGCCGAGCTTGGCCTGGTAGATGCTGGTCAGCAGGCTGGCGTCGAAGGTGATCACGCGGCGGGGCTCGAGCGGACGAAGGTCCGCCAAGAGTGACTCGCCAAGGCTGACAGGCCGTTAATGAAACCCCTTTCGGGCCCGGCTTTGTCTCGGAAAATGCTCGATTTTTCCGTTAACCGCCGCGGAACAGCGACAGGATGATCTGAGGGGCCGAGTTGGCGATCGACAATGCCTGGGCGCCGAGCTGTTGCTGGACCTGCAGGGCCTGCAGGGCAGCGCTTTCCTTGGCCACGTCCGCATCGACCAGATTGCCGACCCCAGTCTCCAGGACGTCGGTCAGCTTGGAGACGAAGGTGTTGTGGTTCTCGATCTGCTTGGCCTGGGCGCCGATGTCGCCGAGTGCGGAGTTTACGTTGGCCAAGGATGCGTCGATCCGGGCCAGCACCGTGGTGGCGATGGTCACGGTCCCGATGGAGGAGGCCGAGCCGACGGTGATGATCGAGCCGCCCAGGGTCATGTTCTTGACCGACAGGGTGATGAAGTTGGTCGCCGACTCGTTGGCCAGGAACTTGATGTCGGCGGCGAGCGAGCCGTCGAGGATGTTGGAGCCATTGAACTCGGCCGAGGAAACGACCTGGCTGATCTGGCGCAACAGCGATTTGTAGTCTGAGTTCAGCGCCTGGCGCGAGCTGGCGCTGATCGAGGGGTCCATCGCCGCGACCACCTTCTCCTTGATCTGGACCAGGAGGTCGGAGACCGACTCGCCGGCGCTCATCGTCACCTGAGAGACCGAAGTGGCGCGGTCGAGGCTCATCTTGACCGCGGCGAGCGCCCCGATCGAGGCTCGCTGGTCCTGGGCGATCGACCAGACCGCGGCGTTGTCCTTGGCGTTGGCGATCTTCAGGCCGGTCGAGATCCGGCTCTGCGCCTCGGTCAGTTTCTCGTTTGTGCTGTTCAGGTTCTGCAGCGCAACCAGGGCCGCGGTGTTGGTGTGAACGCTGATGCCCATGTGCGGCTCCGAAGCAATCCCTGGTGCGCGAGTCGCGCGATGACACCAGGGTTAGGGCCGCCATGGTAAGCAGTTGGTTAACGCCCCAATGGCGAAGGGCCGCGCGCCGCGGGGGCGGCGTCGGCTGGAGCAAGCGTCGAGCGTCTCGTCAGGTCAGGCGGTGGTGCGAATGATCGCTCCAGCCTGATAGCTGGCGTGCTCCTTGAGTCTCAGGACCTCTTCCCGAGGGAACTGCAGCACCACCTCGCCGGTGTCTCGATTGAGGGTCTTGTAGACGAAGGCGCCGGACGCCTGGTCTTCCTCGATGACGAGTCGGTACTGGTTCTGGTCGAGCGGGTCGGACAACGACGCTTGCCGCGTCGGCGTCACTTCGTTGGTGACCGGCCGCGTGACTTCGACGGCTGGTTCGCCAAGAGATCCTGTTCTTGTGACCGAGTTGCTCATTTCTCCTTACGCCGGCCCATCCGGCGTCTCCTGTGAACCCGCCAACGGCGGGGCGGCAGTGGCAGGCGGGACGAAAGCCCCGCCTCTGCGCTTTGGCTTATCGGAACAGGCCGAGCAGCGAGGAGCTGGAGGCGTTCGCGATGGACAGGGCCTGAATGCCGAGCTGCTGCTTGGTCTGCAGAGCCTGCAGTCGGGCGCTTTCCTTGGCCAGGTCGGCGTCGACCAGGTTGCCAACACCGGCGTCCAGAGCGTCCTGCAGCTTCGAGATGAAGGTGAGGTGCGAATCCAGAGCCTTCGAACCGGTGCCGAGCTTGGCCAGGGCCGCGCCGACATTGTCGATCGAGGTGTTGACGGTGGCGATCATCGCCGTGGCGGTGGTCACGGTGCCGATGGTGCCGGTCGTGGCGACCGTGACGTTGGAACCGCCCAGAGCCAGCGACTGCGCCGCGACCGTGATCTTCGAGGTGCCAGCCGCGTTGGCCAGGGCGTAGATGGTGTCGCCCGAGGCCTTGATCATGTTGGAGCCGTCGAAGTCGGCGTTCGCCGTGGTCTTGGCGATCTGGTCGCGCAGGGACTTGAAGTCTTCGTTCAAGGCCGAGCGGGCCGAGGTGCTGAGCGAGGTGTCGGCGGCGGCGAGCGCCTTTTCCTTCATCTGCGCGAGCAGATCGGACACCGTTTCACCCGCCGAGATCGCCACGTCGATGGTCGATTGACCACGTTGCAGCGAGGCCTTGACGGCGTTCAGCGCGTTGGAGGTGGCGCGTTGCGACTGGGCGATGGCCCAGACGGCGCCGTTGTCTTTTGCAGAGGCGACCTTCTTGCCGGTGTTGATCCGGGTCTGGACCTGCTGCAGTTCGTTGTTGGTGGTGTTCAGGTTTTGCAGCGCGATGAGAGCGCCGACGTTCGTATTAACGCTGAAAAGCGCCATGACGTGTGTCCTATTCAAGGTGTCCGGCGTCGTTTTGACTGCCGAGGGCGTTTTGCCCGCTTGAACAGGAAGCAACGACCGGGCCAACCGGGCGACGCTCTCGCGCCGAGTCAACCCATTGTAATTACTATGTTATAGGTCTGATAACCATGTCCAGGCCGGCAATTTTTACCGGGTCGGCGCACACGGGCGGCAACAAGTGCCGGGCGCCGTTCGCTTGGGCTGTCGTCGGCGCCGCCAATGATGGACCTGATTGGCCGAGGGGAACCCGGCGACGGGAACCTTAGCCTTGTTGGGCGACTCTAATATTATCTGGGGAAGGGAACCCGGCGCGAGGAGCCAGATGGTCCAATATGCAGTGACCATGAAGGACGGCGAGTGGACCGTTTTCCACGACGGCAAGGCGATCGCCTCGGGCCTGTCGCGGTCCGCCGCGGTAGAGATGGCCGAAGAACTGGCCTACGAGGCCGAGGAGCGCAATGAGCCGGTCGAGCTGTTGATCCAGGGATACACCGGCGACCTGCAACGCAAGCTGTCCGGCGGCGAATAGACGGTCAGGCGGCGGCGGCCTGGCCCTGCAGGCCCTGCATGATGATCCGGTTGAGATCGATCAGCGGCTCGAAGTCTTCGTTCCGCTGCATGACCGCGCTGGTGTGGCGGTTGACCCACAGGCTGAGCGAAATGATCTGGGCCCGCACCGGGTTGGGCAGGGTGTTGTCCGGGCTGGCGCAGTCGGTCGCCAGGGTCGACCACAGCCGACGGTTCCAGTCGAGGGCGTCCATGCGCGTCTTGACGTCGAGCGGATCGGCCGCCGCGGCGTCGATCAACGCCCGGGTCACCTGGCCGAACAGCCGGTACTCCAGCTCCCGCGGGCTCTCGGCCCGCGCGCTAGCCTGCTGATACGCCTGCAGCGACATTCGCCAACCTCTCGTCTTCGTACTCGATCAACTTCCGGCACAGCATCAGCGCCTTGTAGTACTCGCGCGTCATGACGTGCTTGGAGAGCTGCACGCATTCGGCCAGGACCGCGGGGTTCTGGATGGCGCCCATGAACTCGGCCAGCCGGGCGGCGAACTCGTCGTAGAACCGCTGCGCGGCCCCCTCGTCGAGGTACATCATCATGACCGGGAAATAGATCCGGCGGGCCGGCGTCGAGGCGTCCTCCGGCTGCATGATGTCCTTCTCGCGCAGCACCGAAGCCTTGTTCTGCAAGAGCAAGGTCGCGCGACGGTCGCCGTTCTGCACGACCGCGCCGTTGAGAACGAACTTCTCACCGGGCTTCAGCGACAGTTTCAGGGCCAAGACGGACGGCTCCTTGCCAGGCCGGCGGGTGCTGACAGTGAAGCTAGCCGCCAGGCGTTAATGAGGACTTGCCGCCTTTGTTCGCACGAACCTTAGCAGTCCGTTAAGCATGATTTCGTCAAGCAGGGATGGCCCGTCCTCAAGGACCGAATCCATGCCGTCGAACGCATCGAACCCCCTGAACACAAAGACTTCCGCGTCGAGCACCGCGTTGCTCGCGGAAGTTGGGGCGCCCAAGCCCCTGCGACTTCCGGTCGCAGGCGACGTCACCGGCGAGGCCGGGTCGCAGGCCGCGCTGGCCAAACTCGCCGGCGCCATCGCCGAGATGAAGGCCGCCGCCATCGCGCCCTTGCTCGACAAGGCCGTGCAGGCGCTTCGCCAGGACGACGCGGTCGAAGGCGGCCGCTGGGCGACCCAGGCTCTCGAGCACGACGAGATGAGCGGCCTGGGCTGGTATCTGCTGGCCATCTCCCGCGAGCGGCTTGGCGACTTCAAGAGTTCGATCCAGTGCTACGAGTCGGCCCTCAAGCTGCTGCCCAACCACGCCGAGATCGCCAACGACATCGGCCGCCTCGCCTACCGGCTCGACATGAAGGAGGTGGCGGTCAAGCTGTTCCGCCACTTCATCGCCGCCCGCCCCCAGGCGCCCGACGGACCCAACAACCTGGCCTGCGCGCTGCGCGACCTGAATCGCTACGACGAGGCCATCGACGTCCTCAAGCCGGCGCTGGCGATCCACCCGGCTGAGCCCCTGCTGTGGAACACCCTGGGCTCGGTGCTCAGCGAACAGGGCGAACTGGACACCGCCGTGGTTTTCTTCGACGAGGCGCTGCGCCTCGATCCGGACTTCGCCAAGGCGCGCTACAACCGCGGCAACACCCGCCTGGGCCTGGGCCACTACGACGAGGCCCTGGCCGACTGCGAAGCGGCGATGGCGCACAAGGTCCCGCCCGACGAGGCGGCGATGATGCGCCTGGCCAGGGCCACCATCCTGCTCTGCCAGGGCAAGGTCGGCGAAGGCTGGGACGACTACGAAGCGCGCCTGTTGCCGGAGTTCTCCGGCGTCACCCACTTCATGATCGACCGGCCGAAGTGGACGATCGACAGCGATCTGACCGGCAAGCGCCTGCTGCTGATGGGCGAGCAGGGCCTGGGCGACGAAGTGTTGTTCGCCAACGTCGTGCCGGACCTGATCGAGGCGCTCGGCCCCAAGGGCCAGCTCTCCATCGCGGTCGAGCCGCGTCTGGTCGGCCTGTTCCAGCGCTCCTTCCCCACCGCCGTGGTAGGCGCCCACGCCACCTACCAGGTCGACACCCACCTGGTCCGCGGAGCCCCGTTTGTCGACCAGGCGCAGATCGAGATGTGGACGCCGATGGCCTCGCCGCTGCGCCGCTTCCGCCGCACCGTGGGGGACTTTCCGGCGCGCGAGCGCTTCCTGGTCCCCGATCCGGCGCGGGTCGCCCATTGGACCCGGGTGCTCGAGGACGCCCCCGCCGGCCTGAAGGTCGGGCTGCTGTGGAAGAGCATGAAGCTGCAGGGCGCCCGGCAACGGCAGTTCTCGCCGTTCGAACAGTGGGCGCCGGTGCTCAGGACGCCGGGCGTCAGCTTCGTCAACCTGCAGTACGGCGACTGCTGCGAGGAACTGGCGATGGCCCGCGAGCAACTGGGCGTCGAGATCTGGACGCCGCCGGGGATCGACCTGAAGCAGGACCTCGACGACCTCGCCGCCCTCTCCTGCGCCCTGGACCTGGTCCTGGGCTTCGCCAACGCCACCTCGAACATCGCCGCGGCGGCGGGCGCGAACGTCTGGCTGATCGCCATCCCAGGGGCCTGGGTCCAGGCCGGCACCGGGCGCTATCCCTGGTATCCGCAGGCGCGGGTGTTCAACCCGGCCGCGTTCCGCGAGTGGGGACCGGTGATGGACGAGGTCGCCGAGGCGCTCGCCGAGCAGGCGAACTAAGGCGGGAACGCAAGCTCGACCGGGGGGTTGATTCCTCGACCCAGGCGCTCGCGCGCTCAGGACGAGGAAGGGACAGAGCCCATGTCGAACGTGCCCAATTCCGAACCCAAGACCTTCAAGACGCCCGACACGCCCGAGAGCCGCTCCCTGGACGAGCAGGACAAGGACAAGAAGGTCGAAGGCTCCGGCGCCCATCCCGACGACGTCGAGGACAACCGCGACCGGCACACCGAAAAGCAGCTCGATCACGGCCTGAAGGAAACCTTCCCGGCGAGCGATCCGGTCTCGATCAACCCCGGCGCCGACTGATCCCTACCAGACGCGGACCCGGGCCTTCGGGTCGAGATAGAGCTTCTGGCCCGGCTTGACGTTGAACGCCTGGTACCAGGCGTCGAGGTTGCGCACCGTCTGCACCCGCTGCGCCGCCGGGGCGTGGACGTCGGCCGCCAGCGCCTGGCGGATGGAGGCCTCGCGGTCCTTCTCGCGCCAGCCCTGGGCGAAGGCGATGAAGAAGCGCTGGTCGCCGGTCAGGCCGTCGATCACCGGCGCGGGCTTGCCGCCCAGGCTGGCGTGATAGGCGTCCAGAGCCGCCGCCAGGCCGGCGACGTCGGCGATGTTCTCGCCCAGCGTCAGGGCGCCCTTCACATGCAGGCCCGGCAGGGGCTCGTAGGCGTCGTATTGCTTGACCAGGGCTTGGCCGGCGGCCTGGAAACGGGCCCGGTCCTGCGGCGTCCACCAGTTCCGCATGCGGCCGTCGGCGTCGAACTCCGAGCCGAGGGAATCGAAGCTGTGGCTGATCTCGTGGCCGATCACCGAGCCGATCGCGCCGTAGTTGGCGGCGGCGTCGGCCTTGGGGTCGTAATAGGGCGCCTCAAGGATCGCGGCGGGGAAGTTGAGGGCGTTCTGTAGCGGCAGGTTCACCGCGTTGACGGTCTGCGGCGTCATCCACCATTCGGCCTTGTCCACCGGCTTGCCGAGCTTGCCGATCTGATAGCGGTACTCGAACAGCGTCGCGTTCCAGGCGTTGGCGAAGGGGTCGTCCGCCTTCACCGGCAGGCTCGAATAGTCGCGCCACGAGTCCGGATAGCCGACCCCGACGGTCAGGGTCTGGATCTTGCGGCGGGCCTCGGCCTTGGTCGAGGGCGCCATCCAGTCGAGGGCCGCCACCCGCGCGTCGAACGCGGCCAGGATGTTCTTGACCATGCCCTGCACGTCGGCCTTGGCCGAGGCCGGGAAGTAGCGCTGCACATAGGCCTTGCCGACGGCGTCGCCGAGCTGGTTGCCGACCGCCGCCAGGGCCCGCTTGTCGCGCGTCCGCTGCTGTGGCGTGCCGCTCAGCATCCGGCCGTAGAAGGCGAAGCGACGGTCGTCGTAGGCCTTGGGGAGGACGCCGGCGTACTGATTGATAAGGTGGAAGGTCATCCAGTCCTTCCAGGTCTCCAGGGGTTCGCTGGCGACCAGCCGCGAGATCCCGACCACGCCGCTGGGTTGCCAGACGATCAGGCGCGGCTGGGCCGACAGCTGCGCCCCCTCGAAGAATGCCGCCCAGTCGAGGCCAGGGGCCTTCCTGCCGAAGTCGGCCATGGCCCACGGATTGTTCGACTTGTGGATGTCCTCGCTGTCGAGAAGCGAGGCGTGGCTGCGGGCGATGTTCGTCTCCAGGGCGAACAGGTGGTCGGCGGCGGCCTGGGCGTCCGGCCGGCCCATCAGCTTGAAGACGTCGGCGATGTAGGCGCGGTAGCCGTCGCGCAGCGTGGCCATCTCCTTGTCGGCCGACAGGTAGTAGTCGCGGTCGGGAAGACCGAGTCCGCCCTGCATCAGGTAGGCGGTGTAGCGGCTGGGGTCGTCCACCGTCTGGGCCACGAAGACGCCGAACAGGTTCTCGGTCTGGTAGTTGGTCGCATTGATTGGGTCGGTGTCGGCCCTCACCCCCTCGCCGAGCGCCCGCGCCAGGGCCGTCTTCGAGTCGATCGCGGCGATCCGGTCGAGCATCAGCTTGGCCGGCGCCAGGCCCCGGCGGTCGATGCCGTCGACGTCGAGATAGGCCGCGTAGGCGTCGGCGATGCGGGCCTCGTCGCTCCCGGCGGCAGGTTTGGCCTTGGCGATCGACTGGATCAGGTCGGCGGTGCGCTTTTCCGCCTTCTCGAAGACCTCGTAGGAGACGCCGGTGCTGGCGCGGTCGGGCGGGATGGTGGTCGCCTTTTCCCAGGCCCCATTGGCGTAGGCGTTGAAGTCGTCTCCGGGGGCCACGGACTTGTCGACATAGGCCAGGCTGACGCCGGAGGTCGGGGCGGCGGCGGTCGTGGGAACCTGCGCCTGCCGTGGCGAACAGCCGGCGACGAGCAGGGCCGCGGCGGCGAGGAGCAGAACGGGGTTGCGCATGGAGCCTCTCGGGGTTTGCCGCGATCCATACCGCGCGCCCGGCGGCTAGCCCAGGTTGAGGCCTGCTTCAATCGCGCCGCTTGCAACCCGCGCCCACGGCCTTAGTTTGCAGCCAGTCAAACATCTGTTCGACGCCGCCGCGTCGCCAAGGGAACCCGATGAGCAGCCAGCGTTTCGAAGGCACCAGGGACTATGTCGCCACCGAGGACCTGAAGGTGGCGGTCAACGCCGCCATCGCGCTCGAGCGCCCCCTGCTCATCAAGGGCGAGCCCGGCACCGGCAAGACCGTCCTGGCCTACGAGGTCGCCAAGGCCCTGAACGCGCCGCTGCTGACCTGGCACATCAAGTCGACGACCAAGGCCCAGCAGGGCCTCTACGAGTACGACGCGGTCACCCGGCTGCGCGACAGCCAGCTCGGCGATGAGCGGGTCAAGGACGTCAAGAACTACATCAAGCGCGGCAAGCTCTGGGAAGCGTTCAGCGCCCCCGAGCGCCCGGTGCTGCTGATCGACGAGATCGACAAGGCCGACATCGAATTCCCCAACGACCTCCTCCAGGAGCTCGATCGGATGGAGTTCTACGTCTACGAGACCGACGAGACGATCACCGCCAAGATCCGGCCGCTGGTGATCATCACCTCCAACAATGAGAAGGAGCTCCCCGACGCCTTCCTGCGCCGCTGCTTCTTCCACTACATCCGCTTCCCGGACGAGGAGACGATGAACGCCATCGTCGACGTCCACTTCCCGGGGATCAAGAAGAAGCTGGTCGCCGAGGCGCTGCGCGTCTTCTACGACATGCGCAAGGTGCCGGGGCTGAAGAAGAAGCCCTCGACCAGCGAGCTGCTCGACTGGCTCAAGCTCCTCATGGTCGAGGACATCGACGAGGCCATCCTGCGCGAGAAGAACCCCGACCGCCTGGTCCCGCCGCTCGCCGGCGCGCTGCTCAAGAACGAGCAGGACGTCCATCTGTTCGAGCGCCTGGCCTTCCTGCAACGCCGCGAAGGCGCCGGCGGCCGGCCGGGGCAGTAGCGGCGTTCCAGGGCCGTAATCCCTCACTCTCCCGTTCGCTTAGCGACCGGGCCCCTCCCTCTCCCGCCGGGAGAGGGCGTCTTGCGGGCGCCTAATTCGGAACGTCCTCTCCCTGAGGGAGAGGCGGGGCCCATGGCGCAGCCATGGGAGGTGAGGGTTTACGGCGCTATTGCGCCTTCTGGATCTCCACGACCTTGTAGGTCAGGGGGCGGCCGTCCTCGTCGTTGACGGTGACGTACTCGCCGACGGCGAAGCGGTGGTCGCCGAGGCGGTAGACGGCCTCGTCGTCGGCGGCGTCGGTGTCGTCGTAGTCGAAGAACCAGCGCTCGCCGCGGCGGGCCAGGCGCCCGTCGACCGGGTCCTCGTCGGGGGCGAAGCGGCGGACCTGGCAGTTGTCGCGCGACCGACGGTAGGCGCTCTCGTCGAGGTGGCCGTCGGCGGTCAGCGGCGCGGTCAGGGCGTAGCCGCGGTGATCGTCGCCGCCGGCGAACTCGGTGCCGGGGTTGCGGGCCAGACGCATGACGATGCGCGAGAGTTCCATCGATCGCTCCTCGTAGGTTCAGTGTGAAAGAAACAACGCAGGCCCCGAAGCGTTCAACAGCCCGCGGGTGGCGCCGCCCAAAACATATTCGCGAAGCCGGGGGTGACCGAAGGCGCCTGAGACGATCAGGTCGGCGCCCACATCGGCGGCCTGGGTCAGGATGGTCTGCGTCGCGTCGCCCTTCTCGCAGCGGCGTGAATCGGCCGCCACGCCCCTGGCCGCCAGGAACAGGGCCAGGCGGCCGGGATCGACGTCGCGGGTGCGCGGCTCCTCGGCGGTGATCACCACGACGCGATGGGCCTTGCGCAGCAGCGGCAGGGCGGTGCGGGCCGCGCGGCTGGCCTCCTTGCCGCCGTTCCAGGCGACCAGGACGGTCTGGGGCGGCGCCAGCGTCTCCTTGACCACCACGATGGGACGCTGTTCGTTGGCGAGCAGGTCCTGGAAAGCCTGGCCCAGGCGGGTCTTGCCGCAGGCGCTGGCCTGGTCGAAGACCACCACGTCGGAAAGCCGCGCCTCCATGTCCAGCTTGGGCAGGACCGGCGAAGTGAGGGTGGTGAAGCTCTTGCGGGCGGCGGGACAGGCCTCGAGGTGTCCGCGGCTGAGCGCCTCGCCCTCGGCGGCGGAGGACTTGACCGCTTCGATGGCGGCCAACTCGACCCCGCCGACCATGCCGTCGCTCATCCAGGGGACCAGGTCGGCGATGTCGGCGGGGGCGAAGACGCCGGCGACCTCGGCGCCGAACGGTTCGGCGAGCACATGGCCGGCGGCCAGCAGCGCCTCGTCCTCGGCGCGCCCCGTCAGCGGAACCATGATCCTCGCCCAATCCATCGGCGTGCAATACCTTTCCCGCCAGTTCAGGTCCGGTGGATACTGTCCGTCCGCGGACAGCTTAGCCGCATGACCCAGGTCAAAGGAACGGTTTGGTGGGCAAAGGGCTGCGTCGCGCGGCGACGAACAAGGAGCCGAGGGCCTGGCAGCGGATGCTGTCGGGCCGCCGGCTCGACCTGCTCGATCCCTCGCCGATGGACATCGAGATCGCCGACATCGCCCAGGGCTTGGCGCGGGTGGCGCGCTGGAACGGCCAGACGGTCGGCGAGCACGCCTTCTCGGTGGCCCAGCACTCGCTGGTAGTGGAGGAGATTCTCTGCCACCTGAAGCCCGGCATCGAGCCGCGCTGGCGCCTGGCGGCCCTTCTGCACGACGCCCCCGAATACGTCATCGGCGACATGATCTCGCCGTTCAAGGCGGCGCTGGGGGTGAGCTACCGCGCCTTCGAGGATCGGCTGGAGACCGCCATCCACCTCCGCTTCGGACTGCCGCCCAAGATGCCGGCGCCGATCAAGACCCTGATCAAGCAGGCCGACCGCATGTGCGCCTATTTCGAGGCCATCGAGCTGGCCGGCTTCACGGACAAGGAGGCCCGGACCTTCTTCGGCCCCCCCTCCCCCGGCTTCACCCCCAGCGTCGAGCCGCTGTCGACCGCGCACGCCCAGGAGCGCTACCTGCACCGGTTCGAGATCCTCTCCGAGGCCGCCGGGTACACCCCCACCAACGCCGCGTTCGACACCGAATGACGCTGTCGGTCGTCATCGGGCTGTCGGCGGTGGTGATGGCCATCCGCGACGGCGAGGCGGTGGTGCTGACCGTACGCCCGCACGACCCGCGCACCAGCCGGGCCTCGGAGCTGCCCGGCCTGCCGTTCGGCCCCTTCGACCCCAACGGCCACCGCACCTTCGAGCTGGCGCTGAGGGCGTTCGTGACCGAGCAGACCGGTTTCGAGCTGGGCTTCGTCGAACAGCTCTACACCTTCGGCGACAAGGGCCGCGACGCCCCGCTCGCCGACGTCGGCGCGGGGGCGGCGCGGGTCATCTCGGTGGGCTATCTGGCCCTGACGCCGACCGCCACCGAGCTCGAGGCCAGCGACGTGGCCTGGGCGCCGTGGACCCAGTTCTTCCCCTGGGAGGACTGGCGCCACGGCCGGCCGTCGGTGGTCGACGAGGTGATCGCCCCGGCCCTGGTCGCCTGGGCGGACGGATCGGAGCTGCGGCTGAGCCGGGCGCGCTCGCTGTTCGGCCTGGACGGCGCGCGCTGGAACGAGGAGCGGGTGCTGGACCGCTATGAGCTGCTCTACGAGGCCGGCCTGGCGGCCGAGGCGGCCCGCGACCGGGGGACCGACCCGTCCGGCGAGGTCTCAGCCCGGGGGCTGGGCCAGCCGATGATCTCCGACCACCGGCGCATCCTCGCCACCGGACTTGGCCGGCTGCGCGGCAAGCTGCGCTACCGGCCGGTGGCGTTCGAGCTGATGGCCAGCGAATTCACCCTCTCGGCCCTGCAGCGCAGCGTCGAGGCCATCGCCGGGATCGCCCTGCACAAGCAGAACTTCCGCCGGGGCCTGGAACGAGCCGAACTGGTCGAGGGGCTTGGCAGGCTCGAGCCTGGCACCGGCGGGCGGCCGGCCGAGCTGTTCCGCTTCCGGCGCGAACAGGCCGCGGCTGGGCCCGCGCCGGGCCTCTCGCTGCCGCTGCTGCGGGAATGAGAACGGCGCGCCCCTCGGAGCGCGCCGTCCCGGGTGTTCTCAGGGGCTTACCGGAAGCGGTGCACCCAGCCGACGGTCCAGACGTTGTCGTCGTCGATGCCGTCGTCGGTGAAGCTGATCCGGGTGTAGTCGGCCCGGACGCCGTCGTTGGGGCCAAAGAACCACTGCCCGCCGACGCCGTAGTTCCAGCTGTTGAAGTTGTCGCTGACCGAGGCGCCGCTGACCGAGGCCTTGAGGTCCTGGGTGCCGTAGCCGACGCGGGCGAAGATGTCGAAGTTGTCGGAGAGACTGGCGGTGGCCGTGCCATAGACGGCGAAGGCCGTGTTCAGCTCGATCTTGACCCCCGCTTCGGTGGCGTCCTTGACGCCGAAGAAGCCTTCGCCCTCGACGCCGAGCGGGCCCATCGAGCGCCAGCCGAACCGCCCGCCAAGGGCGCCCAGGTTGACGTCGGAGTCATCGATGAAGGCGTAGCTGAGATTGACGTAGGTCGATGCCGAAGCCGGAGCGGCGAGCGCCAGCGCCGATGCGGCCGCAGCCGCGGCGATGAGAAGCTTCATCCCCATAGTCCCTTCGTGGCTCTGCCCGCGAGATGGGCAGTTCGGCGACGGGATCGCCGCCGATTCGCACAGGCATTTTGGATAAAGCGATTAAAAAACGCTGTAACCGGGCCGCCACACAGGCTCATCAGTTCGCCTCGCAGGCGAACACAAGCGCGTGTGACGGACCCGGCGGAAACCCGCTAGCGGAAGCTGCGCACGTAGGCGAGCGACCAGACGTCGAAGTCGGAGAACTGGTTGGAGTCGAAGTTGACGCGGGTGTAGTCGGCGCGCACGCCGTCGGTGTCGGTGAACGACCACTTGGCGCCGACGCCGAAGTTCCAGCTGCTGTGGTGTTCGTCGTCGCCGGGCTTGAAGGCCAGCTGGTTGCTGCCCCAGCCGACCCGGGCGAACACGTCGACGTTGTTGCCCACGTCCGCGGTCGCCGTGCCGTAGAGGCCGACCATGTCCTTCACCCGGACCTTGACGCCGCCGAACTTGTCGACGCCGGCGCCGGTCGCAGCCTCGGCTTCGACGCCGAACGGGGTGGAGGATTTCCAGCCCACGCGTCCCTGGATGGTGTCGAGATTGACGTGGCCGGCGTCGACCGCGCCGTAGCCGAGGGTGCCGTAGACTTCGGCGGAAGCCGGGGCCGCGACGGCCAGGGCGGATGCGGCGGCGGCCGCGACGATCAGGATTTTCATCCCTGCACTCCTTGTTGCGAATCACGAACGCCGGAACGTCCGCTGACGGCGCATATTGTGGCCTGGGCCGCTTTGCGCTGTAGCTTGCATGTCACACACCGCGGAACTTCCGCAGCGGTGGCGCCGCGGCGCGGGAAAACGACCCGCGCCGCGCGCTTTTTGTCCTCAGAAGCGACGCACGTAGGACAGCGACCAGACGTCGGCGTTGCCGAGGTTGTCGTTGAAGTCCTGGCGCGTGTAGTCGGCGCGCACGCCGTTGACGCCGTCGAAGAAGTACTGACCGCCGACGCCGTAGTTCCAGCTCTCCTCCGAGCCGCTGAAGCCGCCGCCGCTGATCTTTGTGGTGCCGTAGCCGACGCGGGCGAAGAGGTCGAAGTTCTCGGTGATCGGAACCGTGCCGGTGGCGTAGATCGCCGCCTGGTGGTTCAGCTTGACGTCGACGCTGGTGCTGCCGACCGTGACGGTCTCGTCGCCGACGCCGCCGGAGAGTTCGCCCTCGACGCCGAACCATCCGCCGCGCCAGCCGAGGCGGCCGGTGACCGCGTCGAGGTTGACGTCGCCGGTATCCATCCGGCTCCAACCCAGCGAGCCGGTGAACGCCGAAGCGGGCGCTTGAGCTGCGGCGGGCGCAGCGGCGGCCAGGACCGTTCCGAGAGCGGCGGCGGCGACGCCCATGGCGATAAGCTTCTTCATTGCATTACTCCTAGCGTCCAAAGTGGATGAGCCCCCTGAGCCCATCTACGAGCCTCCTCAACGCCGGCCGGATTGCGGCGTTCACGGCTCAGCTTTAAGGCAGGCGGCGACTGTGGCGCCTTGGACACAGCCGTGTCGGGCGGTTTTCGACCCTAGGCGAGTCGGTTCTTGAGCGCCGCCGCCGCTTCCCGCTCCCGGGCGAACGGGGTCTCGTCCCAACGCAGGCGGGCGGTGTCGCCCAGCGTGGCGTAGCCTTCGCGTCCGAACCTGGCGCGCAGGCTCTGGGCGACCCAGGCCTCGGCCTGGGCCCGGCGCTTGGCCAGCAGCCGCGGGCCTTTGAGCGCCTCGCCGGCCGCGTCGAGGGCGTCGACCAGGGCGTCCAGCCCCTCCCCTGTCGAGGCCGAACAGGCCAGGACCTTGGGCGGCTCGCCGGCGCGGGCCGCGAGCGCCAGGGCCGCCTTGAGGTCGGCGGCGGCGCGGCGGGCGGCGGCG